>Ga0137387_10001450_pt1 | contig 11750 bp, 10 predicted proteins | sample SagtaG_3_FD_104909 | JGI IMG/M metagenome (GOLD analysis project Ga0137387, IMG submission 104909) | Vadose zone soil microbial communities from Angelo Coast Range Reserve, California, USA - Sage2_R_115_16 metaG | ecosystem: Environmental > Terrestrial > Soil > Vadose zone > Saprolite | place...
CTCGACATGAAGATGCCGCGCAAGGAGGGGATCGAGGTCCTGCGCGAGCTCGGCGCGTTCCCCGAGCATCCCCAGGTGATCGTGATGACGGGCTTTCAGGAGGTCGCCACCGCCGTGGAGGCGATGAAGCTCGGCGCGTACGACTACCTCACGAAGCCGACGAAGATCGAGGAGCTCGACATCGTCGTGCGCAAGGCCGCCGAGAAGGGCCAGCTCCTGCGCGACAACCAGGCGCTTCGCGCGCACGCGCCCGGCGCCGCGCCCTTCAGCGGCATCCACACCAAGAGCCCGCGCATGCACGAGGTGCTGCGGGTCGTCGAGCGCGTGGCGCCCACGGACTCGTCGGTGCTCGTGCTGGGCGAGAGCGGGACCGGCAAGGAGCTCGTGGCGCGCGCCATCCACGAGCGCTCGGCGCGCGCGGAGCGCCCGTTCGTGCCGATCCACTGCGGCGCGCTGCCGCGCGACGTGCTCGAGTCCGAGCTGTTCGGCCACGAGAAAGGCGCCTTCACCGGCGCCATCGCCTCCAAGCCGGGGCTCATCGACCTCGCCGACGGCGGCACGCTCTTCCTCGACGAGATCGGCGAGATGGAGCCCGACAGCCAGGTGAAGCTGCTGCGCGCGCTGGAGACGGGGATGTTCTTCCGCGTCGGCTCCACGCGGCCGCACGCGGTGGACGTGCGCATCGTCGCCGCCACCAATCGCGACCTCGCCGAGGCGTTGAAGACCGGCGACTTCCGCCAGGACCTCTATTACCGGATCAACACGATCACCGTCACGCTGCCGCCGCTGCGCGAACGGCCGGAGGACGTCGCGCTGCTCGCGCAGCACTTCGTCGAGGCCAACGCGGCCTACGGCGCCAAGCGCCTGGGCCCGGCGGCGCTGGCGGCGCTCGAAGCCTACGCGTGGCCCGGCAACGTGCGTGAGCTGCTCCACGCCATCGAGCGCGCGGTGATCCTCTCGCGCCGCGACGAGATCCAGCCGGACGACCTGCCGCCCGAGGTGCTCGGGGCGGCGGCGACGCCGCCCGCGCCCGGGGTCGCCGGCGGCAGCCTCGAGACGATGGAGCGCCAGCACATCGTGGCCACGCTGCGCCAGGTGGCTGGCCATCGCGGCAAGGCCGCCGCGCTCCTCGCCATCGATCCGAAAACGCTCTACCGCAAGATCAACGGGTACCAGATTCGGCCCGAGGAGTTCCGCTAGCGTCGCGTTCGCGCGCGCGTTCGGGCGGAATGCCCGACCCCGTGGCGGCTCGTGGCGCGCGCCCGCCACAAATCACGCGGGTGTCGCGCGCCCGGTGTGGCCCCCTCATTGCTTGCTCTTCCATGGCTTCGGCAGCATCATCGAAATGAAAGAGGTGCCGATGAATCGAGTGCTCGTGATCGACCAGGACGCCGCGACGACGACGCGTACGCTCGGCCTCGCCTGTCTGAAGCGCGGGATCGGCGTCGTCTTCGCCGGCAACGTGTGCGAGGGCGTCCGCCTGCTGCTCGAGACGGTGGTGGACCTCGTGCTCGTCGACGTCGCCACGCTGCGGCTGACGCCGCGTGAGCTGGCAACCCTCTTCGAGCGCGTCGCGCCCCGCGTGCCGCTCGTCGTCGCCGTTCGGCCGGAGACGTCCCTCGACACCCGGGTCGCGCTCGAGCTCGCGGGCTTCCGCGTGCTCACCAAGCCCGTGACGGTCGAGGAGCTCGTCGAGAAGGTTCCGGGCCTCTGATGCTCATCCGCTGGCTCCTCGCGGTGGCGCTGATCCTCGGCCTGCTGATCACGGCGCTCGAGCTGTCGGCCGGCGCGCGCCGTCGCGCGCATCCGCGGCGGCCGGCGTCGGTCGCCGACATCGTCACCGGCCGCGGTGAGGATCCGAGCCTGCCGAACGCGCCGGAAATCGACGAGACGCCGCCGCCGACGTCGCCCGCGATCACCTACTGAGACCACCCGCGCTCCCGGAGGTTGCGCGGCCGCGAAGTGCGTGTAAGATTTTGACTGTCGGCCGCTATCGGCCGACCTCGCCCCCGACGAGAACGGACTCTTCCGGTTCGCGGGGCGAGCACGACAGCGGAAGAGAGTTCGGGGGAATGTCCTATGGCGTCCAAGTTGTACGTCGGCGGTCTCGCCTATTCCACCACCAGTGAAGGGTTGCGCGAATTCTTCGCGCAGAGCGGCAACGTGCTGTCAGCCACCGTCATCACGGACCGGTTCTCGGGCCAGTCGCGCGGGTTCGGGTTCGTCGAGATGGGAACGGCGGAGGAGGCGCAGAACGCGATCTCGCAGCTCAACGGCCGCGAGCTCGACGGGCGTCGTATCACCGTCGAGGTATCCAATCCGCAGGCCCCGCGCACGGGCGGGGGCGGCGGCGGCGGTCGTCCCGGCGGCGGGCGTCCTGGCGGCGGCGGCGGCCGCGAGAGCGGCTATGCCCACCGGCCCAGCAAGCCGGTGAAATGGTAGTGCGAGCCGAAGCGCCTCTGGCGCTGAGGCGAGCCTAGAAATTTGGCATCCAGGTCGCACGAGCGTCAACGCAAAATCAAGGGCCGACCCGCCAGGGTCGGCCTTTTGATTTGTCCCGCGAGGCTCAGAACGCCGTCCTCGAGAAACCTCAGCGCCCCAGCCCGAACACCCTCTCCGGCCTCACCGGCAACTCCGTGAACGACGCGGCGCGCACGCCGAGCGCGTCGCAGACGGCGTTGGCAATGGCGCCTCCGAGCCCGGGGTTGCCGCACTCGCCGAGCCCGCGCAGGCCGAGCGGGTTGGTCGTCGCGCGCACTTCCTGGTAGAAGCCCTCGACGGGCGGCACGTCGGTCGCGTACGGCAGCGCGTAGTCCATGAGCGTGCCGGAGACGAGCTGGCCGAGCGCGTCATACTCCAGACTTTCGAGCAGCGTGTTGCCGATGCCGAACGCGACGCCGCCGACGAGCTGGCCGTCCACGAGCGCGGGGTTCACCGCGCGCCCGACGTCGGCGCCGACGACCACGCGGCGCAGCCGCACGGCGCCCGTGTCGCGGTCCACGTCCACCACCACCGCCGCTGCGCAGCCCGCGTAGGTGATCTTCTTCACCTCGAACGACGCGCCCGCGGCCAGACGCCGCTCGGTCGCCAGCTCGGCGAGCGTCACGCGGCGGCCGCCCGCTTCGAGCGCCCCGTGCGCGTACGTCACGTTCGTCTCGGCCACGGCGAAGCGGGCGGCGGCGCGCGTCCTGGCCTCGGCGATCAGCTTGTGCGCCGCGAGGTGCGCGGCGTTCCCGGCCGTCAGCGTGCCGCGCGAGCCGTAGGTGCCGACGCCGCTCTCGACGGTGGCCGTGTCGGCGTGGCGCACGTCGAAGCGCGCGGCCGGAGTGCCGAGCTCCTCGCCGAGGATCTGTGCGAGCACGGTCTCGAGCCCGGGGCCCATCGACGACGCGCCCGTGTCGACGACCAGGCGGCCGTCCGGGCGCGCTTCGACGTGCGTCGTCTCGAACGGGCCGAGCCCCGTCTTCTCGACGTAGACGGCGAGACCGATCCCCCGGCGCGGCCCCGAGGGTCGCGCGTTCACCGCCGCCTGCTCGGCGCGCTCGCGCGGGTAGTCGAGCCGGCGCAACAGCTCGTCGAAGAGCGCCGGGAAATCGCCGGAGTCGTAGACCGTGGTTACCCCGAACGACTTCGTGCCGCAGTCGTAGGGCATCGCGTCGGCGCGGATGAGGTTGCGGCGGCGGATGTCGACCGGATCCAGGCCCAGCCGCGCGGCGCCCGCGTCGAGCAGCCGCTCGCGGACGAAGTTGCACTCTGGCCGGCCGGGCGAGCGCAGCGTCCCCGCCGGGGTCTTGTTCGTCACGATCGACCAGAGATCACAGGAGTAGTTCGGCACGCGGTACGGGCCTGGCAGGAGCGCGGCGCCGAATTCCGCGGGGACGAGCGCCGCCGTGCGCACGTAGGCGCCGATGTCGGCGTGGATCACCGTCCGGATGGCGAGGATGCGCCCGTCGGCGTCGAAGCCGATCTCGATCTCGTAGCCGACCTCGCGGGCATGGTTGGCGGCCATGAGGTTCTCGCGGCGACTCTCGATCCACCTCACGGGCCGGCCGAGCTTCATGGCCGCGAGCGGCACCAGGATGTCCTCCGGGTAGAGCTCGCCCCGCACGCCGAAGCCCCCGCCCACGTCGACTTCCGTGAGCCGCAGCGCGCCGAGCGGAATGCCGAAGATCGGCGCGAGGATCGTGCGATTGATGTGGATGCACTTCGTCGAGCCGATCAGGTGCAGCTCGCCGCCGCGCGGATCGGGCGGCACGGCCACCAGCCCGCGCGTCTCCAGCGCGGCCGCCGTCTGGCGCGGATAGCGGAAGCGCTCGCGGATGACGACGGCCGCTCGCGCGAGCGCCGCGTCGGCGTCCCCCACGCGCATCGCGATGGTGGCGACGTTGTTCGTCTCGGTGCCGGCGAAGAGCCGCGGCGCCCCGGGCGCCACCGCGGCAGCCACCGACGGGCACGCGGGCAGCGTCGCGTAGACGACGTCGACGAGCTCGAGCGCGTCGCACGCGACGTACGGATCGTCGGCGACCACGAGCGCCACCGGCTCGCCGACGTAGCGCACGACGTCGCGCGCGACGGCCGGCTGCAGATAGCGCTCGGCGCCGGCGGGGGCCGGCACGCGGTTGGGGATGATGGCGGCGGTGGGCACGTCGGCGGCGGTGAGGACGAGCCGGACGCCGGGCAGCTCGCGCGCGCGCTTGGCGTCGATGCCGGCCAGGCGCGCGTGGGCGTGGGGCGAGCGCAGCACCGCGGCGTGCAGCATCCCCGGCACGCGCACGTCCTCGACGAAGCGCCCGGCGCCGGTGACGAGCCGCTCGCCCCCCAGCCGCGCGTGGCTTTCTCCAATCATTTCGACTCGGAGTCCAGGCGCGCCCCGGGTTTCCCGGGGCGCGCCGAGCGTTGGGGGGTATCGAGGCGCGCCCGGGGTTCCCCGGGGCGCGACGAGCGTTGGGGGGTGTGGGGGGCCATATCGGGGCCCCCCACGAGATCGACGAAATAGAGGAGGTCGAGCCAGCCGGGCGAGTGCCCGAGCTTCGTCAGCATGACGGCGGCCTCGCTCCGGTGCTGGGTGGCGTGGTTCACCTGGTGGATCATCTGCTGCCAGAGCGGGTAGGCCCAGCGCTCGCCCTGCATGTTCGTGTACTCGACGACGCGGGCGAGGTCGGCCTCGGTCAGCGTCGCCACGAACGCCTGCGTGTCGCGCTCGATGGTCTGCCAGCGCGCGCGGATGGTTGCGAGGTCGGGGAAGTCGGCGGCGGCAAAGGACGCGCGCGGCGAGCGGCCGTGCCAGCGCTCGAGGTACAGCCACTCGGCGCCCATGGTGTGCACGAGGGTGTCGCGGACCGAGTCGAAGCTGGCGCCGCCGCCCTCGAGGAGCTGCTCGCACGTCAGCCGCGCGCTCGCGTCGAGGATGCGGCCGTTCGCCCAGTCGTTGTAGCGGTATAGCGACCGGATCAGCTCGACGATCACCGGCCGCGCCCGCTCAGTCGAAGATCCGCTCGTAGCGCCCGTAGTCGTGCGCGGCATCCATGAACCACTTCACGATCTCGGGGTCTGATTTGGGAGGGATCTCGCACGACGTCGAAAGAATAAACGCCGAGTGACGAGCCGCGGTGTCGATGCATCGCTTCACGTCGGCATACATGGCTTCCTTCGACGTCTTTTCGAATCTGGTGGCGTCGACGTTGCCGATGGCCACCGCCCGGCCCTTGGCCACCTGCACGAAGCGCTCGAGCTGGTCGACGTAGAGCTTCGGGTCGCCCTGCTGGTCGAGGTCGAACGAGATGGTGCTGAAACCGACCTGCAGCAGGTCCTCGAAGATCGGATAGGTCGTCCCACAGATGTGGGTCGTCACGCCGACCTTCTGGGCCTTGAAGTACTCCACCAGCTCCTTGTGGTACGGCGCGATGAACTCGCGATAGTTGTCGGGCGAGACCAGGCTGATCGAGGCCGTCGGCTCGGAGAACGACAACCCGATGCCGGTCTTCACGATCGCGTCGCCCCAGATCTTGGAGAAGTCCGTGGTGATCCGCATGAGGTCGTGGATGAACTGCGGAGCCTCGAAGGTGTCGAGCAGCATCGTCTCCGGATTGCGGATCAGCATGGCGATCGTCCACGGCCCCACCGCCACCGCGCCGATGGCCGTCGGCGGCTTGGCCTTCACGAGCGCCTCGCACTGCTCGAGAAAGCCGGGCAGCCGCGCCGTCTTGTACGGGTCCGGCATCTTCAGCGTGGCCAGGCGTGACTTGTCGTCGGTGAGGACGTGCTCGTCGATCGACGGCACGACGTAATCGGAGTACTTCACGCGGCAGCCGAAGGCCTCCGCTTCCTTCGCCAGGTCGTTGTAGGCGAGCACGACGTCCGGCTGGTAGCGCTCGTAGTAGTTCAGCATGGCCGTGATGGCCTTCGGCACGTTCGTGCAGTACTCCTCGATCGAGAGCCCGTCGAGGGTGCCCGCGAACGACGCGACGATCGGGTAGACGGGCACCCGGTCGGCAAAGGACCGCTTGTAGGCGGCCACGACACGATCCCGATTGCTGTACGCCGTCTTGCCTTTTTCCGTATCCCACACCCGATTCGCTTCCATGTACCTCGGCGGCATCTTCGCCTCGTACTCCATGAACTGGGTGATCGGATAGCGGATGCCGCCGGCGTGAGTGCCGCGCAGTCCCTCGATGATCTCCTCCATCTGCGACCACGGAATCGTGAACGCCATCTCGTGGTCCTGCGTCTGGCCGAAGATGCGGTCGCCCGAGCAGGGGAGGATCACCTGCGGCCGGTCCGTGCGCATGGTGGTGACGATGATGTCGGCGCACACGACGCGGCCCCCGAACGCAGAGGCCAGCTTGCCGCCGCGCTTCCAGAGGGCGGCCTGCGTCAGCCGCATCACCTGGGCGGGATTGGCGTAGACGCAGACGAGATCGGGCTCGAAGGTGGCCCGGTCCAGCGGCGCCACCAGCAACGCTCCGTACTCGCCCTCCTTGAACCGGTCGATGGCCGTCTCCGAGCGCTGGCCCGCCTCCTTCGTCTCCGTGTACATGCCCTCGCAGAGGGTGCCCGAGTTGTGCAGGTGCGTCGGCTTCTCGAAGCCCAGGGCGGCGATGCCCAGAGAGCAGATCGAGTCCTCACGCGTGAGGACGAGCGTCCAGCCGTAGCGCCGGGCCATGTCGATGACCTGGCAGTTCATGGAGAGCTTCTTGAAGTCCCGGGCGGGTCGCCGCGCGCGGTCGGGGATCGGCTCGTCGGGACGCAGCATCCGGATAGCGACGGGAAAGGTCTGCGGCCGGATGTAGGTCTGGAGCTCGCGGTCCGCCGTTTTGACGTCGATCATGCACCCTCCAGGACTGCAACGGTTTGCTCTGACTCGTGATGGCCCTGCGTCGGCGCCGCGCGCCGACGGCCTGCGCCGAGCCTACTACGGGCCCTCACACGCTCGCAACGCCATGCCCGGTCCTTCAGTGGCTGGTCTTCGGGGGTGCGCTTTCGCCGGCGGATCTGCACATTCGCGCCGCCACCGTCTGGGAGCATCACGACTATGCCGAGGCGCTCCGGCTCTGGAGCCAGGCGGTGAGCCTGCAGCCGGGGAACGCGGAGCTGCATTACCTGCGCGGGCGGGCGCCGGCCACGCTCGGCCTGCGCGCCTCCGCCGCGGACGCCTTCCAGGTGACCCTGCTGCTCGAGCCCCAGTCCACGATCGCCCGCGAGGCCATGGACGGCCTGGCCGGGTTGCAGCCGACATCGGCCGGTGACGGCGAAGTCCTGGTGCCGCTGGAGTCGGGGCTCGGCGTCTGGATCGTGCCCGCCCTCGTCAACGGCCACCGCGGGCGCTTCCTGCTCGACACGGGCTCGAGCGTGATCGTGGTCGGCCCCACGCTGGTGGGCGACGCCGTGCTGCGCGAGGTGCCCGTCGTCCTGCACGACCCGGGCCCCGGAGTCGACGAGATCCTCGGCAACACGTTCCTCAGCCAATACCTGGTCACGTCGACGCCGATCGCCGGCAACTGGGTCTCCGTGCCCTCGACAGTTATGGAGCGACCACCTTGTATTCGTCGATGAGGTGATTGCGCAGGATCTTGCCGTCCGGGCTGCGGAGCATCCGTGGAACCTCCACGATGGCGACCGGGAGCCGGGAGCCATCGATCCGGGATCTGCAGAACGCCATGAGCACCTGCTGGGTCACCGGGCGCCGCAGGACGACGAGCGCCACCGGGTCGTGACTCCACGAAGTGCAGCACGCGCGAGACGATCGTGAACGGCCTTCGGCTGTTGTGCAGATCACGATTGCATATGGGGGACGGCGGCTTGGAGTAAAATACCGCCCACTCGGCGGGCCGTCGCCCGCCGCGCATCAGACGCAGGGAGGCGGTAGATGGGCAACGCTCCGACGGCGAGTCACTCGCTCACGGTCAGGCTCGAGATCCAGAACCAGCCCGGCATGCTCGGCAAGGTCACCTCCGCCATCGGCAAGGCCGGCGGCGACATCGGCGCGATCGACCTGGTGGAGGTCCGCAAGAAGACGATCGTTCGCGACCTGACCTTCAAGGCCAGCGACGAGCCGCACGGACAGCAGGTGGTCGAGCGGCTCAAGGCGATCGACGGGGTCAAGGTCGTTCACGTCTCCGACCGCACGTTCCTCATGCACCTCGGCGGCAAGATCGAGATCAAGGGCAAGATCCCGGTCAAGACGCGCGACGATCTCTCGATGGCGTACACGCCGGGCGTGGCGCGCGTGTGCATGGCCATCCACCACGATCCCGACAAGGCCTACACGCTGACGACGAAGCAGAACACGGTGGCCGTGGTCAGCGACGGCACGGCCGTGCTCGGCCTCGGCGACATCGGACCGAACGGCGCCGCGCCCGTCATGGAGGGCAAGGCCCTCATCTTCAAGGAGTTCGCGGGCGTCGACGCGTGGCCGCTCTGCCTGGCCACCAAGGACGTCGACGAGATCGTGACCATCGTCAAGGCGATCTCGCCGGTCTTCGGTGGCATCAACCTGGAAGACATCTCGGCCCCGCGCTGCTTCGAGATCGAGGAGCGCCTGCAGAAGGCCCTCGACATCCCCGTGTTCCATGACGACCAGCACGGCACGGCGGTGGTGGTGCTGGCCGCGCTGATCAACGCGCTGAAGATCGTCAAGAAGCGCCTGGGTGACGCGCGCATCGTGATCACCGGCGCGGGGGCCTCGGGCATCGCGACGGCCAAGCTCCTCATGAAGGAGGGCGCCAAGAACATCGTCGCCTGCGATCGCGCGGGGGTCCTCTACGCCGGCCGCAAGCAGAACATGAACTCGATGAAGGAGTGGTTCGCCAAGCACACTAACGAGAAGCGGCTCCGCGGCACCGCCGCCGACGCGCTGAAGGGCGCCGACGTGTTCGTTGGATTATCGGGCCCCGGCGTCGTCTCGCTCAAGGACATCAAGGCGATGAACCGCGATCCGATCGTGTTCGCCATGGCCAACCCCGTGCCGGAGATCCAGCCGGAGGAGGCAGGAGCGTTCGTGCGGGTCATGGCCACCGGCCGCTCGGATTACCCGAACCAGATCAACAACTCGTGCTGCTTCCCGGGCTTCTTCCGCGGGATGCTCGACGTCCGCGCCAAGCGGGTGAACGACGAGATGAAGCTGGCGGCGGCCCACGCGCTCGCCTCGATCGTGGCCAAGGGCGAGCTGAGCGACGAATACATCACGCCGTCGATGTTCGACGCCCGCGTCGTGCCGACGGTGGCGGAGGCGGTCGCCGCGGCGGCGATCAAGACGGGCGTGGCGCGCAAGCAGCGGCACTGAGTCCTCGACCGGCGGTCGGGCGAGTCGCGCACCGCGTCATCGCCCTCCCGCCGGACCCTTCCCGGCCGCCGCTGGCCGTCTCGGAATGCTTCCTTCTCGGACGGAAATCCGGTATGTTGTGCCGCAATTCAAGCCGGCCGCGCGCCGGAGGGCAACGCACGAACATCCAGGCATGATGACCACAATGCGATCTACACGAGGGGAGGCCCATGGCTAGAGCTTCGAAGGTTCCGCTCAAAGAGCTCCGCCGTGTCGTCATCGCCGCATCCGTCGGTAACATCATCGAGTGGTACGACTTCTACATCTTCGGCAGCCTCGCCGCGATCCTCGCCGTCAAGTTCTTCGAGAAAGGTCATCCGGTCGCGGCGTTCCTGAGTACGGTGGCGATCTTCTCGGTCGGTTTCCTCATCCGCCCGCTGGGGGCGTTCGTCTTCGGCTGGCTCGGCGACAAAGTCGGGCGTAAGTACACGTTCATCGTCACGCTGACTGGCATGGGCCTGGCGACGGCTCTCATCGGCTTCGTTCCCACATATCAGTCGATCGGTCTGGCCGCGGCCTTCATCCTCTTCGCCCTCCGCCTGATCCAGGGTCTGTGCCTCGGCGGCGAGTATGGCGGCGCCATCACCTACGTGGCCGAGCACATCGAAGACGAGCACCGCGGCTACTACACCGGATGGCTGCAAACCTCGCCCACGCTCGGCATCGTCGTCTCGTTGGGAGTGATCATCGGCATCCGGAGCTACCTGGGCTTCGACGCGTTCCAGGACTGGGGCTGGCGGCTGCCGTTCATCATTTCGCTGCTGCTGGTCGCCATCGCCATCTGGATCCGGCTCTCGCTCGGCGAGACGCCGATCTTCCAGGACATGAAGGCCAGGGGCCGGACCACGACCAACCCGTGGCGCGAAGCCTTCATGAGCGCGAACTTCAAGTACGTGGTCATCGCCAGCGTCGTCGTGCTCGGACAGGGCTGCGTCTGGTACAGCGGCCAGTTCTGGGCGCTCTTCTATCTGCAGTCGGTCAAAAAGCTCGACGTGCTGACGTCCAGCTGGATCATCGCGCTCGCGCTGTTGATCGCGACTCCGACGCTGATCTTCTGGGGCTGGCTCTCGGACAAGATCGGCCGCAAGCCGATCATCCTCGGCGGTATGGCCCTCGCCGCCCTGACGTACTACCCTCTCTACAGCGCGCTCGGCGTCTACGGCGACCCCAAGACCCTGAACATCACGATGGCGGTGATCATCGTCGCCATCCTCGTCAACTACGTCGGCATGACGTATGGCCCGATCGGCGCCTTCCTGGCCGAGTTCTTCCCCGGCCGCATCCGGTACACCTCGGTGTCAGTGCCCTATCACATCGGCAACGGCTGGGGCGGCGGGCTCGTGCCCATCGTCACCACTGCGGCCTACGCCAAGGCGGTGGAGGCAGGGTCCAGCAACCCTCTCTTCTGGGCGCTGCTCTATCCGATCGGGATTCCCACGATCATGTTTCTGATCTCGGTCTTCACGATGCCCGAGACGCGCAAGCACAGCATCTGGGAAGAAGGCGCGATCGAGGCGACCCGGGCGAAGGCCAAGGCCTGACCGGGGCCGCACAGCCACAGGCGTTTCGGAGCGCCCCGGGGAATGACCCCGGGGCGCTCCTCGATTTGATCGGGTCTTTCCACTGAGCGAAAATAACCGCGCCGCCCTCCCGGGCGATCTCAACGAGCGTGAGGTCTTACATGGCCAAGGCCGCCAAAAGCGACGAGCCGATCCAGGCGCTCCTCAAGGAAGACCGGAAGTTTCCGCCGCCGAAGGCCTTCAAGGCGCGAGCGCTCGTGAAGAGCGAGTCGGTCTACCGCGAGGCGGCGAGGAACCCCGTACGGTTCTGGGAGCAGCGCGCGAAGGAGCTGACCTGGTTCAAGCCGTGGAAGAAGGCGCTCGAGTGGAAGCCGCCGTACGCCAAGTGGTTCGTGGGCGGCAAGCTCAAC
>Ga0137387_10001452_pt1 | contig 11736 bp, 8 predicted proteins | sample SagtaG_3_FD_104909 | JGI IMG/M metagenome (GOLD analysis project Ga0137387, IMG submission 104909) | Vadose zone soil microbial communities from Angelo Coast Range Reserve, California, USA - Sage2_R_115_16 metaG | ecosystem: Environmental > Terrestrial > Soil > Vadose zone > Saprolite | place...
GCAAGGGTCGCCCCTACATTTATTTTTGCAGGTGGCGGGCTTGCAGGGCGACCGCAAGGGTCGCCCCTACATTTATTTTTGCAGGTGGCGAGTAAATGATTTCTGGATTCTGGTGAGTTACCTTCGCTTTGATGGTGGGTGCGCAATGATGTGAAGGTATGTTTATCATCCTGGCGATTTTTCTACGAGGCGAGAGGGACGGTCAGGTACGAGGTACATGGTTCTCCAGTGTTAGTATAGTTGTTGTAGCAAATGGCTATAGGAAATCTTTGTGATTTGTCATGATACTGCCCATCTTGACAGGAAGCAAATACGTGTATATACTCTGTTTTATGGAGAAAAAAACTTCACCCATCACGAAAAATGTCCTGGAGGAGATAGAACGAGATTGCCTGTGTTTGCTGGTACGCAAGACGGCGCGTATGGTGACTCAGTGGTATGATGCGTGCCTCCACCCTACCGGCTTGCGCTCGACGCAGTTCAACTCGCTGGTAGCTATCGGGCTGGCTCAAACTGTGCCGCTCACACGCCTGGCGGATGTCCTGGTGCTGGATCGTACCACGCTTGCCCGCAATCTGAAGCCGTTGGAAAGACAGGGGCTGGTGGTAGTTGAACCCGGAGAAGATAAACGGGTACGCCTGATCAGTTTGACAGATCCTGGGCACCAGCTCCTGGAGCAGTCGCTGCCCTACTGGAGAAAGGCGCAAGAACAGGTGATGGCTCGCCTGGGGCAATCCCAATGGGATGCACTGCGTGCCGATATGCGCATCCTGGGAACGCAGGTTCCCTGATTGCGGATCGTGGTGTTGTTTTTTTACCCAATTAGGAGTATATACACCTTTATGGCGAGGGAAATAGGGGATGCAAGAGATGGCCTCACCTTCCCTCGCCGGAACAGGAAGGATGGATTTCTATGGCACTCCTCATGCCTCGCGCAAGCAGAACAAACGTCGTCCTTATCGCCTATGTCGTGCTCACCTGGTTCATGCTCGCTCTGAGTGGATCGATCCTGGGCACCTTTGTCCAGAAGCAGGGAAACCCTCCTCTGGTGTTTGGCCTGACGGTTGGTGGGCCGGTGATCCTTTTCGTGGCTGCGTATCTCCTCTCCGGTGCCTTTCGGCGCTTTGTGCGGACCCTCATCGGTGATCCCTGGGGCATTACAACCCTTCAGGCCTATCGAGTGATTGGAGTCGTGTTCGTGGTGCTTGCCAGCAGAAATGTATTACCAGCAGTGTTCGCGCTGCCTGCTGGCTGGGGTGACATCTTCATCGGGGTAACAGCTCCTCTGGTCGCCCTAGCCTAGTCATCTGGAACCAGGATTGGGAGAGCCGTTTTTGTACTCTGGAATGTCCTGGGGATGCTCGATCTGATCCTGGCCGTGAGCCTGGGCACGCTGGCAGGGTTCATCCAGCCTGGAACGATCACGACGGCATCCCTGCTCATATTCCCGTTAAGCCTCATTCCGACGTTCGCGGTGCCGCTTTCCTTTATTCTGCATTTTGCCGGTTTAGGCCAGTTCTGGCACCTGGCGAGGAAGCAGGCGGCGCTGCCTAGTCGGTGTCGCGTTGGGTGTGGATGTGGTCATGGTCGTTTCCTCCCGTGTGTGGTGCCTACCTCTCAATCGGGTAGGGGGGTAATGATTCTGGCGACGAGCTGGCTTCCAGAAAGGGTAACCAGTCTTCTTTGCCCTCGTTCAATGATCAAGCTTTCTGCTCTGCACGTTATTGAGCCTCGAGATGCACCCGGCACAGACCAAAAGCCATCAATCGTGCCGGAAGGGTCGCATCAACAGACTTGACGTCCTGGGTTTGTCTCATCACTTCTTGTTGTTGCATCATCCTATGCTCCTGCTTCTTGCCCTTTCTCAGAGCTTTCCGTGGCGACCCGGCGGACTTCCAGCAGCGGCAATCCCAGGTCGCGTATTTTCGTCAGCACCCCATGGAGCGCGGCTTGATCGGGCAGCGGACCGTCTAGCAGCGCCTCTCCCTGCTCGACATTGGTGATGGTGAGCCCACCAAACCAGCTTTGCCACTGCTCGCCTAGATGTCCTTTGACGCGGATCTGATACCATTGTTGAGCCATCATACTGTCATCTTTCTTCTTCCTTATGGCATGAGAGCACCCGCATGGATGAAAGGCGGAAAGTTGATTTTGTAAAACATGCGCTTGAGCAGGGGACGCATCACAATACCCTGGAAAAACGGCAAGGTCATTTCTGCGGAAATGGTGAAGTATGACTGTCCGTTGAAAGCTGGCTCGACGGTCCAGAGTGATTTGGCCGTGGGATTGTTGGCGTAGCGGCGCGAGAATTGCAGCAGCGGCCTTGGCGCGAAGGTGTCAGTAAACCGTACCTTAGGTCCAATCAAGGTCTTGCGTTCAGCCTCCACTTCCGCTGTCTGATCATCGCGGTGAATAACCCTGGCCGAGACCACATTTGGGTTGGATTGCGGATAGGCCGGATAATTGGTTAAGACCTCAAAAAGGTGTTCGGGGGAAGCGGCGACTAATTCTGTGTGACGCAGTTTGATTAACTTGGCATAGCTCCTTTTCAGTTACATGAGTATTTTGTCTGCTCAGAGTATACCGCTATGCAGAGGTGACGTCATGCGACGAAGGTTGCATTGAGAGGAGTATTGCCAGAGGGATACACCACTACGACTTTTGGTGGAGGTGAAGCAGCGAGAGGGATTTAGAGTAGCCCGATCTCTCGCGCACGTGCGACGGCTTGTGTGCGGTTGGACACGATTAATTTGCCAAAGATGTTCCCCACGTGCCGCTTGACGGTGCTGACGGCGATCACCAGTTGCCCGGCAATCTCCTCATTGGACGCTCCGCCAGCCAGCAGGCGCAGCACTTCCAGTTCACGCTCGGAGAGCGGGTCCACCAGGATAGCGGAACGAGAAGCAGCAGCGGCTGTCTGCTCCCCAGAGGCAGCCAGCAGTGTCGTGAGGTAGCCCGGTGCCTGGCCGCGGGAGCGGGCCAGGCGCAGCAGGGCCAGCATCGGGACGCCCTCGTCGAGGAAGAGGCGGATGTAGCCCTCTGGTTCGGCAAGCGCCAGCGCACCTTCGAGGGTCGCCAGCGCGTTGGTGTCGTCGCCGTGCGCATGAGAGGCCAGCGAGTGGAGCAGCAGGATTTCCAGGCGACTGCCCATGCGCGCCTTCGCCTCGGCATCGTGCAAGAGCCGGTCGAGGAATCCAAGGGCGTCGGAGAGGAAAGGACTCGCCGGATCAGCACGCGCCTGCGCAATCCTCACCCGTGCGAGGGTCAGATACTCCCCTTCGTGTGGATAGCTCAGCTCGTCATGCACGGACAGGCGATGTGCCTCTGCCCAGTGGATGGCTGCCGCCAGGTTTCCCTGCGCCAGTGCAAGCTGCGCCTGCAGCGCAGGTGCGCGTGCAAGCAAATGGAGAACAAAGGCGCGAGGCACGGCCAGGCGGGTGAACTCGTGCAATGCGACCAGCGCGCCCTGGGAGTCACCGCGTGCCTGCTTGAGGCGTGCGAGCGTGAGGTAGCCCAGCGTCACCAGGTCGGCCTCCACCGTCAGCGTCCCCTTGAGCAGGTCCATCCCCTGCAGCAGCAGGCGTTCGGCGGCCTCCAGCTCGTTCCACTCGCGCAGGAGGTCGCCCAGGCCGAAGTAGTAGGCAGGAGCGCCACCCAGAGCCGGGAGGGTTTGCGGCTCTGGCAGCGCCAGCATCACTTCCTCATAGGTGACCAGAGCCTGACGGAGCCTGCCCTGCAGCACCTGCAAGCGGGCCAGGTTCGTCAGGGTTCTGAGCGTGGCCGACAGGTTGGCCGAAGGGCGTGTCATGACCACCGCCTGTTCTGCCAGACGTTCAGTAGCGGGCGTTGCATCGCCACTCACCAGGTACTCGTAGGTCATCTGCACGCTGGCTACCTCGCGCACCATCGCCATCGTCTCCGGTAAGAGCGAGAGCGCCTGGTGCGCCAGGGTGACACAGCGGGCCAGATCGCCCGAAGAGAGCGCAAGTGAGGCGCGTACAGAGGTCACCCAGCCCGCAATAAACCTGGTCTGGGAACCCTGCAGGCCCGCCTGGATGCAGCGTTCAGCATCCTGCAAGTGAGCCTCGACGGCCTCGACCTGATTGGTAGCGCGCAGAGCTACGGCATACAAGAGGCTCAGGCGGGCATGCGCACGCACCAGCGACTCAGGCAGCGCCTCGAGCCAGCCAAGAAGGGTGTAGTACTGGCCCCGTCCCACGACCGCCATGCTGTAGTGGTCGATCAAACGGGCAGCAAGCTCAACATCGGGAGCGGCCAGCGCGTGCCGCACCGCTTCGATCACCATGTCGTGCTGCTCGTACCAGGTGCTGGCACGCAGATGCAACACGGGAACGAGCGAGGGCCGGGTCTGGTGCAGACGGCTGCGCAGCATGTCGGCGAACAAGTGGTGGTAGCGGTACCACTGCCGCTCGTCGTCGAGGGAGATGACAAACAGGTTGGCTCGCTCCAGTTCTGCCAGCATCGTCTGCCCGTGTTCCTGGCCTGTCAACGCATTGCAGAGCGGCCCGCTGAGGCGCTCCAGGAGACAGGTCTGGAGCAGAAAGGTCTGCACTGCCAGGGACTGCTGTAAAAAGACCTCTTCACTCAGATACTCCAGCACGAAGCGATGACTCCCGCTGAAGGCGCGCAGAAACGCGGAGATATCGGTCCTTCCTCGCAGTGAGAGTCCAGCAAACTGGAGTCCGGCAATCCACCCCTCGGTGCGACTCTGTAATATGGCGACCTCATCGGAGGAGAGGTCCAGCCGCATGACGCTGTGCAGGAAGGCCTGCGCCTCCCCGGTTTCAAAGCGCAGGTCTGCGGCGCGCACTTCGGTCAACTGCCCGCGGGCGCGCATCCGCGTGAGCGGGAGAGGGGGATCAGAGCGGGTGGCGACGATGAGGTGCATGTGCGGCGGGAGGTGGTCCACGAGAAAGGTGAGGGCCTGATGGATAACCCTGGCAGTGATGACGTGGTAGTCATCGAGGACGAGGGCGAAGTCTGCTGCTCTGCGCGACACGAGGTCATTTGTCAGCAGGACAAGCACCGTCTCAAGCGGTGCGGGCTGTGGAGTGTGCAGCAGCGCCAGCGCATGCCCACCAATCGATGGATCGAGGGTCTGCAAGGCGGCGATGACATAGGAGAGAAAGCGCACCGGCTCGTTATCCTCGGGTTCGAGCGAGAGCCAGGCAGCGGGCGTGCCACTTGCTGCTAGCCAGGCAGCGAGGAGTGTGGTCTTACCAAACCCGACAGGGGCCGAGAGCAGCGTGCAGGCTCCCTCCATCCCCTGTTGCAGTCGTTCCACCAGGTGTGCCCGGTAGATGGTCGCGGGACGCAGGCGCGGTCTCTGGACCTTCGTCGCCAGTAGTGGTTCTGGCTGCAGCCTGCTGCTCACCGGTGATTCCCGCTCGAGCGGGGCGGCTGCGGGTGTGGGAGCGCTCGGGAGAGGCGGTGTCACCTGGCGTTCCGCCACCTGTTCCTCGAGTGACAGGGCAGCGGGAGGATGCTCTGCCAGCAGTTGAGCGGCCTGCTCCAGCCTGGTCAATGTCAAGTCGGCACTTCTGCCCAGGTAGCGCTTCGTCACCTTGCCCTGTTCTCGCAGGTAGGCATACCAGTATCCTCCTCCACGCTCCTTCCGTTCCTGGCGCGCGGTGTAGGAGCCCGTGCGCCCGTGGAAGGCAAACGAGGAGGTCTGGTCCAGCCAGACAAACCAGCCCGGACTCTCCACCTCGAGATCGATGACGGCCGTGTCGCGGCTCTCACGGAGTTCATAGCGCTGCCCTGCGGAGGACCACCTGAGAAGATAGGGGGCCGGCCTGGGCATCTGATCTCCTTCCCCTCTCGCGGGTGTCGTGTTACCCAACGCGTGTTACCTAGGTTTTAAACTCATCGCTTGTAGTATACTCGTTGGGTAACACAGAGGCAAGGCTGATTCTGGGGTTCCGACATTTTTACCTTCTACTCCTTTACAGGAACCGGCGACGGGGAGCAGCGCTCCTCGTCGCCCGCATTTCGTGATGGATTACGCAGCTACGGGAACAACAGCTTCTTCGTGTTCCTCGGCAGCGATGGGGCGTTTGAGGAGGTACAGCGCGCCTGCCGTTACCACGACCCCGACAAGGATCGCCAGAAAGTAGAGGGGCAGGTTGCTGACCACACCCGGGATGAACATGACCCAGATACCGCCATGGGGGACGTGCAGGCCAATGCCGAAAAGCGCCGATAACGCTCCGGTCACCGCTGAACCGACCATGATGGAGGGAATCACGCGGAAGGGATCTTCTGCGGCGAAGGGAATGGCTCCTTCGGTGATAAAGGACGCACCCAGTACCCACGCAGCCTTGCCCGCTTCCCGCTCATCATGTGTAAAGCGATTCTTGAACAGTACGGTTGCCAATGCCAGGCCAAGTGGAGGCGTCATGCCAGCAGCCATCGACGCGGCCATTGGCAGAAAGACAGGATTGTGGGGGTCAAGCAACAGCCCGGTCGAAAACGCGTAGGCTGCCTTATTGACCGGTCCGCCCATATCGAATGCCATCATCAAGCCGATGAGCAGGCCCAGCAGCGCAGCGTTGGCGCCCTGCAGTCCCTTCAACCCGTTGATCAACGCCTGGTTGAGCAGGTGGACGGGCGTTCCGATCACGTAGAGCATGAGCAGGCCGACGATGAGGGAACCGAGCAGTGGCAGAATGAGGACCGGCATGAGGCCAGCCAGGTTGCGCGGCAGCCGGATCGATCTGTTGAGCCAGTAGACGAGGTAGCCCGCGAGGAAGCCTGCGATGATGCCACCCAGGAAACCGGAACCGGTGATACCTGCCAGCACCCCGCCGATCATGCCGGGAGCAATCCCTGGGCGATCAGCGATGGAGTACGCGATGAAGCCCGCCAGGACGGGAACGAAGAGCAGGAAGCCTGCTTTAGCTCCAATCACGAAGAGGGCAGCTCCTATGGACTGGGCGGGATTTGCGGCGAAGCCGGTAGTGAGGACAGTGATATCTGAGGTATCGTAGAAGGCGATGCGATAGCCACCGATCGCAAAGGCCAGGGCGATGAGGATACCGCCAGCGACAACGAACGGGATCATATAAGAAACGCCCGTCAGCAGGTGTTTGTACGGGCCGCGCCGGGATTGCGACCGGGCCGCTTTCGCTGACTGCACCTGTGCGACATAGTCCGCTTTTGCAGCCTGAGCCGGATGTGCTGCTGTGTAGGCCAACGCGTCCTGGACGACGGCCTGACCATCTTTGATGGCTGCGTTTGTCGAGGTCTCATAGACCGGTTTGCCTGTAAAGCGGCTCATTTCCACTTTGGTGTCGGCGGCGATGATGACCAGGTCCGCCTTCTGGATATCGTCCCCGGTCAAGGTATTTTGCGCGCCTACGGAGCCCTGAGTCTCTACCTTAATGGTGTGGCCCAGTTTTTCCGCGCCCTGTTGGAGGCCTTCCGCGGCCATGAAGGTGTGCGCGATGCCCGTTGGGCATGAGGTGATTGCAACGATGTTTGCCATGGTGGTGAGTTCCTTCCTTTCAGAAAAAGATAAGCGTAACTCTTCAGGTACCTTTCTTGTGCCGCCTGCGGCGGCAGGCGAGGAACAAGGGAAGGAGGCGAGGACACCTCGCGCTCCGGCAGGGGGACTGCGTCCCCCTGTACCCCCTGCTCGGATGCACTACGAAGATGCACTACGAGGAATATCGGCCAGGAGATAGACGGTCACTTGTTGGAAGTATGCCTGAATTGTCTCGGGAGCAGGGAGGTTGTGACCGGCACTGGTGATCGCACCAAGCGAAAAGGCCGTGGCCAGCCGGGCACAATCAGATAGGTTCAATCCTCGCACCTTGCCTGTGATGAGTCCCGCTACCATGGCATCGCCAGCCCCAACTGTGCTTTTCACCGGCACTGCAGGAGGAAGCGCCACCAGCGTGGCTGCCGGGTCGACAAACAGCGCGCCGCGCTCGCCCATGGAAACGACTACCAGTTGTATACTGCCATCCAGGAGTTGGCGAGCGGCCTGTTCAAGCGCGACTTCACCGGTAAGTGATTGCCCGGTCAAGTGCTGTAGTTCGTCAACATTCGGTTTGACGATGGTTGGGCCTGCCAGCACGCTATCCCGCAGGGCATCGCGGCTGGTGTCCAGCACTACCTGTTTGCCATGCCTCTTGAGCTGGGCGATAAGCGTGGCATAGATTGTCGCCGGTATCCCTGGCGGCAGCGTCCCCGATAACACAAACCAGTCGCAGGTGGCAGTGAGCCTGTCAATCGTCTCGAACAGGGTGTCCACCGCCTCTGGAGGAGGCGGCAGACCAGGCATGTTAATGTCGGTCGTCTGCTGGTTGGCTTCGTCAACGAGCTTGACCCCGATGCGGGTGCTCCCGGGAATGCGGATAAACTGGTCGTCAATCTGCTTCTGAGCAAAGAACTGCTCGAAAATGCCCACATTGTCCTGGCCGAGAAAGCCCGTCACGGTGGGAGTGAAGCCCACATCCGCCAGGAACGAGGCTACGTTGATTCCCTTACCGCCTGCATCGAATTGCATTGCCTGCGCGTAATTGACCGTGTTCGGGCAAAAACGATCCACCCGCACTGTCTGGTCAAGTGCCGGGTTGAGCGTCACGGTTGCGATTCTCATAGATTGCGTACCTCCGCCGCCGTGCGGCACTGCAAAGCCTGCTGCGCTATGCGCTGCATTTCTGCCAGGGAAAGGCCGCGAATGTGCGCTTTGATCGCTGCGATGCTGGGAATGCCTACACTTAATTCCGATACACCCAACCCTGTCAAAATCACCGCTCCTTGCAGGTCGCCAGCTATTCCTCCGCAGACGCCAACCCACTTGCCTGCTTTCCTGGCAGCCTGGATGGTGCTCTCTACCATGCGCAGCACTGCAGGATGCAGTCCATCCGCCTGCTTCGCCAGCTGCGGATGCAGGCGATCCATTGCCAGGGTATACTGGTCAGATCGTTCGTGCCGATTGAGAAGAAATCGACCTCCTGCGCGAACTGGTCTGCCAGGATAGCCGCCGATGGCACTTCGATCATGATGCCCAGCGGAACCTGCGGGGCGTTCAGCTCCTGTCGCACTCGTTCCGCGATGTCGCGTGCCTGTCGCCAATCTTCGAGTGTAGAAATCATGGGGAACATGATACTGAGCGGCCCGTAGGCGGCAGCGCGGTAGAGCGCGCGCAGCTGAGGGATAAACAGGTCGGGCCGCGCCAGGCAGAAACGAATCCCGCGTATACCCAGGAAGGAATTATCTTCTTTGGGCAGGTTGAGGTAGGGCACCTCTTTGTCGCCGCCGATATCCAGCGTACGAATAATCAAAGGACGGCCACTTAACGCCTGCACCATGTCGCGATATGCCTCGAACTGTTCGTCTTCCGTGGGAACGGAGCTACGCTCCAGGAACAGGAACTCCGTGCGCATCAAGCCCACGCCTTCCGCGCCTGCCTCAACAGCCTGCTGCGTGTCTGCCGCGCGGTTGATATTCGCCGCCACCTCGACGCGGTGCCCATCGCTGGTGATTGCGGGGGCAAAGCGGGTCGTATTGGCCTCATCCTGTTGCAGTTGCAACTGCTGCTGCAATGCCTGTGCTGCTCGCACATCGGCCTCGCTCGGCTTCAGATAGAGCCTGCCATTCGAACCATCCAGGATGCCAGGCGTACCGTTGGGAACGTCGAGGAGCGCCTCGCCCGCACCGACAACGGCGGGGATGCCCAGAGAGCGGGCAAGTATCGCCGTGTGCGAGGTGGGGCCGCCCTTGACCGTACAAAAGCCCAGAATGGTATCGGAGTCGAGCGCAGCTGTATCAGAGGGTGTTAAATCTTCCGCGATGAGGATGACCGGGGTCTCCAGCAGGGCGCCCGCAAGGGGCTCCCCCTCGATAAATCGGGCTCCCTCGATAAATCGGGGGGCTACGGTATCTTCTGGCATCCCGACCAGATGGCGCAGGACGCGCTGGCCAACGTCGCTCAGATCAACGGCGCGCCCGGCAAGCACAGGGTCATCAAGTTTCTGCATCTGGCTTACGCGCTCGTTGATGATCTGCTGCCAGGCCCACGCTGCGCTGTGCTGCTGGTAAACCAGCAAAATGGTCTGCTGGATGATTCCAGCATCAGATAGTAATTCAGCATGCACGCGGAAGATGGCAGCTTTCCCCGAACCGAGTCGGGTTTTCACTTCCTCGTATAGCCTGCCCAGCTCGCCCTGCGCGGCATTCAGCGCTTCCTGAAAACGATTGCCTTCTGTGAGAGGATCGCCTGGCTGATCTTCTACTACGATGGTGCGCGGCCTATACTGGCGGGTGACGCCGATGGCCAGGCCGCTTGACGCGCTCACACCACTGAAGGTTTCGCCTGCTGCCTGCGGCATCCAGCCCTGCATGATATTGGCAGAAGCTGGCTGTTCCTGCTCTGGCTCGTCTCCAAGCCCGCTCGCGATGGCGGCTCGCAGGGCAGCAAGCGCGGCATCCGCGTCTGTACCCTGGGCAGAGACGCGAATGCTGGAACCCGGAGAGGCGCCCAGTTGGAGCAAGGAAATGAGACTTTTCCCACTGGCAACTTCCGCGCCGTACCGCACTTTGATGTCGGCCAGAAAACCTTTCGCGAGATCGACGAAGACGCTGGCGGGGCGGGCGTGCAGGCCGGTTTTGTTGTGAATCACCACGTCGAAATAGCTGGCATAGTCAACCGTGCCCTCGCTTTTCAGCGGCGCGGCTGGCCGCTCTCCGGTCAACGCTTCGATAATGTCACGCGGGTCGGTCGTCTGCGTCAGTCGCGCTACCTGCTCCTGGTTGCCCAGGACGCGGGTGAGCCGTCGCAACACCTCGATGTGTTCGTCGGATTTCGCCGCGATACCCACGATGAGCTGCGCTGTTTCACCAGGATTCCAGGTGACGCCTGCAGGGGCCTGCACTACTGCTACCCCTGTACGCTTGATAAGGTCGCGGTCTTCGGGGAGTCCGTGTGGGATGGCGATGCCATTGCCAAGATAGGTGTTGGCAACCTGCTCCCGTCCGAGCATACTGTTGATGTAGCCTGCTTCGATAAAGCCGCTGTTTACGAGCAGTTGCCCTACCTGGCGAATGGCATCCTGTTTGTTGGTTGCATTCGTGTGCAATTGTACCTGTCGTGCTTCAATCGTAATCATTGTTGTCTCCAGCGTCATTGCTAGTTCTATTCAGTTCCTCTTTCTCTTGCGCCACCTGCGGCGGCGCGGGAAGAGAGAAAGGAGCAGGGGACACCCCTGCACCCCGGTCAAGGGCTGGCCGCCCTTGACAATCCCGCTTGTGAAGAGGCCAGAAGAAGCAGGGGGTACCTCTGCAACCCCGGGCTGGCCGCCCTTGACAATCCCGCTTGTGAAGAGGCCAGAAGGAGCAGGGGACACCCCTGCGACCCCGGTCAAGGGCTGGCCGCCCTTGACAATCCCGCTTGTGAAGGGACTGGAAAGGCGTCGAACGCCTGCTCGTAAAATTTATTGTTACTGGTTACGGTTTCGCCGTTCGTTGTGAAAATTGTAAACGATTACAAATAATTTGTCAAGTGTTTGGGAGGTAGATTTTAAAATTGAGATAATTTCGTATAAACTGAGCTTAATATGAGCAATTTATCAGCATCTGAAGCTTTGTAGAGTAGTAAACGATTACAAAATTTGTAGCATTGATAGCAAAAACATGGTATAATCAGGTAAAACGTTTACAATCAATGCTACAAGCCGGGTAACTATTCAGGTTCCTTTTCTTTTGTGC
>Ga0137387_10001464_pt1 | contig 11697 bp, 5 predicted proteins | sample SagtaG_3_FD_104909 | JGI IMG/M metagenome (GOLD analysis project Ga0137387, IMG submission 104909) | Vadose zone soil microbial communities from Angelo Coast Range Reserve, California, USA - Sage2_R_115_16 metaG | ecosystem: Environmental > Terrestrial > Soil > Vadose zone > Saprolite | place...
GAAAATGGCTGACTAGCCTGTTCTGCACGAAAAGCCGATAATCCTGCCCGAAACAGTTTCAGCCAGCCCGCGGAGCCTTCCTAGAATTTACCAAAAAAAATATTTCCTGCGACACAAAACTGCCCTCTAGAGGAATTCTTTCTAAAAATCGTTCCCATCTCCAACTTCTCATTTCTGTTATCTTTGTTTTTCTGTTTTCTTTTTCTCGACCCCCCCAGGTGTATCTGAAATCAAAAAAGTCTTTCACACTTTACTACCCAACTCCTCCCGCCAGACCTCCCGCAGACCCAACACCAGCCAGGAACAAGCAGAACTTCGCCAAAGCCCCCTCTCAATCCTAACAACAAGCCCCCCACTCTCCGAAAGCCTATCTATCCTGAACCCGCCCCGGCCCCTCCCCAGGAAAAATGCTCTCGCTCGGAAGGCTCAAGCTTCACCCCGACATTGAACGGTTCAACCTCCTCCTCGACCAAGCCTCCCCCATAATCCTCACAAGCCTCATCAGCCTCGTCATCTTCCACGGCTACCTCCTAATCCAGCAGAGCAACGGCGGCACCGACCTCGTCAGCGCAGACATCCCCAAGAGCCTCATGCTCCTAAACGGCCAGAACCCATACTCCACACTGCCATGGGCCTCACCCTACCCACCCCTACTACTACTAACAGTCTCCGGAATCATCCGGCTCACCAGCCTCTTCGCCACCCAAACCTCCCTCGACCTCATCAGCCAACAACTCCGACTCGCAGGCCTCTTCGCAGACGCAACAGTCGCAATCATCATCTACCTCGCAATACGCACCAGAACCAGCAACGCCTTCCAAGCACTCATCCCAGCAAGCCTCTTCCTCACCTTACCAGCCATCAGCACCTCCCCCCTCTACTTCTTCCACAGCGACACATTCGGCTACCCAATCCTAGGTCTAGGAGTACTAGCCCTAGCCCAACACCGATACTTCACCGGAACAATCCTCCTAGCAACAGCCACCATCTTCAAGATCCACCCCATCCTCGTGCTCCCACTCGTTATGATCTGGCTAGCTAGGACCCAAGGCCTGCACAAGACCCTACCAAGCCTCATCACCGCCACAACCATCACCACCCTCGGCCTAATCCTCCCCCTCACAATCCCAGGATACCAACAATCCATACTAGGATTCAACCTCACCAACCAAGGAAACGGAACAACACTCACCCTCATGAGCCTAGTCAACACAATCCTACCCTCAACACTCCAACTCGCACCGACAGAACTCCTCACCAACCAAGTCTGGATCACCGCCACAGCCGCCCTCTACACCGTAATACTCGGAACAGTATGGACAAGAGCACGGAGCCTCAGCTCGATTGATGTCGTTCTACTCGGACTAGTCGCCTGGCTCATTCCCCTCAAGATTGTCTACACCCACTATGTGGTCTGGGCGATCATACCTTTCCTCATGCGAGGCAGACTCAAACAGACAGTGATCATAATCGGACTACTACAACTCGCCGACACGCTGACCTACTGGTCATCCTCCCCAGGTAGCGGTCCGATGTCGGACATCGTGGTGTCCTACGGACCAGTTCTAACGAGTCTAGTCATACGGTCCATCGGAGCGGCTACGCTAGTCTTTGTTCTAAACTCGCTCAGGAAGAATCCTCTAGGCCGCCCTCCAGAGCCGGCCGTAACAAGTCAAACTTTCTTCTCATCAAGCGTTCCGTAGCATCATGGTCGTCCGGTCGCAAGATATGTGAAGCCAGCATCTTCACACTCATTACGGGTTCGAAGATTCCTCGTGTCAAAGAGAATAGGATCCGGATTCATCTTCGCTCTAACCTCGGAGAGATCGACCTGTCGAAACGCAACATGATTCGTCGCGATCACAACCGCATCCGCACCCTCAACCGAATCGAGAATCGAACTTGCAGACGCGTAAACAACACTACCCGCTTTGATCCTCTCGACAAAAGGATCGTACGTAACAACCTTGACCCCGGATCGTTGGAAGATCTTCAACAAGTCCACGCTTGGACTCCTACGCGTATCCTTGACTCCGCCCTTGTACGAAAGACCCCACAGGGCCACCTTCAACTTCCGCGGATTCTTCTTCAACTTCCGGACAGTCTTCAACAACCTCTCCACAGTGTGCCGAGGCATCCCATTGTTCAATACCTCCGCAGCCGAGACCATCCGCAGCGAGAAGCCTGCCTTCTTCGCCTTGTAGACCAAGTAGAACGGATCCTTCGGAATACAATGACCACCAACCCCGGGCCCAGGATAGTGAGCCATGAACCCGAAAGGCTTCGTCGCCGCCGCATCGATGGCCTCGATAAAATCGACGCCCAGCGCTTCATGCAAGACCGCCAGCTCATTGACCAATGCGATGTTCACGTATCGAAACACGTTCTCCAGTATCTTAGTCGCCTCCGCAACTGACGGACCACTGACCGCGACAACCTGCGCTTGAAGAATCGCACTGTAGAACGATGCACCTAGCCGCGTAGACTCCGCGTCTACGCCACCAACAACCTTCGGAATACTCCGCACACCGAACGAAGCATTCCCATAATCGATCCTCTCCGGGGAGTAGACCAGAGCAAAGTCCTTTCCAGCACTCTTCCCACCATGTTCAAGCAGCGGCCGAAAAACCTCCTCGGTGGTGCCAGGATAGCTCGTGCTCTCAACAATTATCAACTTGTAATCCGTCAGCTGGCCAGCAAGACTCTTGGCAACCGATTTGAGAAACGAGAGATCGGGGTCCCCATCCTTCTGCAACGGCGTAGGAACACAGACGATGGCGATGTCCGCCTGGGGAACTGCCTCCGACAATTTTGAGTACGCTTTGATCTTGCCAGATCTGACTAGATCTGGCAGGAGCTCTTCGCTGTACTTGTCTTCGACATAGCAGACTCCCATGTTGATCTGCTCAACCTTGCTATGATCAACATCGACTCCTAGAACATTGAAGCCTGCTTGGGCCGACGCGACTGCGAGAGGCACTCCAACATATCCCAGTCCGATAACGCAGACTGTTGCATTCTTTGAGGAGATCTTGTGTGCTAGGAGCGAAGCACTTTCTGCCAACCCTTCAGTAGGCCTCCCGGATCATGTCTTGAGACTCGGTGACTCCGTCGAAATGTATCTCCATGAAAGTACTAATCTAGATCCGCTTATTTCTTGCTTCGCCACACTTTTCGATAATTACCGTTGCGGGTTCTGAACTTACTGCGAGGCGGACTTCTCTTCGGTAGTCTCTGCCGGATCTTTCTTCTTTTGGGCCGGCATAATTCCCGTTATGACAGTTGTCACCTTTGTTGGGATCTGCGGTGCTAATGTCTGAGAAGGCTGAAGAACCTTTGACCCGGCTGGTTCTTGAGGCCTAAGAACAGGCGGAAATCGTTGAACCAGTAACGATCCTGGTTGCTCCCTCAGACCCGTTGGCGGTTGAGGTCTAAGATCATGCAGCGGCTTTTGTGGAAAAGGCGCACCCATCTGTCCGGGTCTCGGACCCATAACAGGCGCTTGACGGTTGGGAGTTAGCTGGTCGAGAACAGAAGTCTTCTGGACTTCTATGCCAGACCCGGGACCTGTCGTTGGCTGCGGAGTCCCGGCACCAAGCGTTGGACCAAAGCTCATTCGTCTGTCAGCCATGTCGGCTTTCAGAGCCGCCACCACCGGATGAAAGTCCAAGTTCGGCTTAGAGAAGGCTTCAGGCGCCTTCGTGCTCGCCTCGGCTGCTAGCTTGATCTTCGAACTAGAAGAGGTAGCTTCTAGAGAGACTGCCCCGAACCTCTTCTCTCCATGCCTTCTCCTCACAAACATTAGACTTGAGACGGATCCAAGGACCAGCAGCGTCCCCAGCATTCCGAATATCAGACCGTCCGCCTGGAAGACCCCGTTAAGATATTCGCCGAGGTACTTGTTGTTCAGATACTCCTCCACAAACCACAACGATAGAGAGAGAATGACGACCGACTGGACCATGATAACAATCTTGGAAGCAGACCCATGCCCTGGCGTGGATCCTGTACTCACACCCGAAACCAACCTCCAGCCCTCGCTAAACTCCCAATACAACATTCTTTGTTAAGGCAAACGCAACCTGCGCCCACTACCATAAGTATCGGATAATACCGTGACAAGCCAAGCCCCGAACCGTTGCCGCGTCGAGGATAGCGCTCCGCCGTTGTCCTGACCTATGCTGGTTCGAGGATTCTGGGAATAGTTCTCGGACCTCTCTTGTCGGTCTCAGCCGCCCAAATGCCCTTTTTTCCGTCCGTCCGCTATGCAAGGTCCACAGCACACCCAGACACAGACGCATCCGAGCACAAACGGGGTTAAAATAGTACAAACAGGAGACGGGTCAATTTGTCTATTCCTGTATAGCGCAGGATAGCCCGGGAAGAAAGAACGTCGCGCTAACGCTTTATTAGTATGGTCGCCCGCAAGAACATAGGTCTTAATTGAGAAGACTGACAGTTTACTCTCTCTTTCTCGCAATCATCATCACGTCATCAGTCTGGCTCCACGTTTTCCCCCATGCCAGCGCACTCCCCAGCTACGCCCCCGGCGTGAAACCAGGCGATTCCGTAACCTACGGAGAGTTCAGCGTAAACAACACAACACCCTATCCACCCTTCTCTGGCAACATCAGCAGTCTCAAGATCCAAGTCGATAGCGTTAGCAATCAGACGAACACCGTTAGTGCTTCACTCATCTACTTCTACCAGAATGGGACTCAGACGACTCAGAGTCTAGTCGGAAGTACTGACACTGGACAAGGGAACATATTCCCGTACATAATGGGAGGGGGTTTGAGAGCGGGCGACCCGATATTCAAGAATTCCCTGGGCTACTTCCCGTACACTCTGAACGAGACCGTCAACAGAGTCTACGCTGGTGCCCTTCGAACAGTCAACCTTCTCAACCTCACGATCCAATCACCTTCATACTCCGTCAAAGCCTCGTTCTACTGGGACACTCAGACCGGACTCCTGCTAGAAGCTTACGAGGCAGCCAATTACACGTATTCAACAGGACCCTCATACCTCCAGCTCTATTTCGAGGCCACACAGACCAACGTGTGGACCCCTGAGACAAGCGCAGACTTCACGCTAGACGCCGCGTCTCAGACATCCGAGATAGCCCACGCAGGGGAAATCGTAAGCTTCCGGCTAGACACGGCGAGGATCAACAGCTTCAACGGCACCATCAACCTAACATCATCACTCGTCGGTAGCATCCCTGCAAATCCCCCAACGGTGACGTTGGCCCCGACAAGCCTCACGCTGTCATCCACTGACCTAACAGCCACATCAATTCTCTCATTCTCATCCAACTCATCTACGACACTGGGCAATTACCTGATCAGCGTAAACGCGACAGATGGATCTATCTTGCACCAAGTCCTTTTAGCCGTAACCCTGGCTCCTCCAGACTACGTCATAACCGCTAACCCGGGCAACCTCACCATACTACAAGGGAGCTCAAAGAATTCCACTATCACGGTCACAGGCCGAGGCGGCTTTACAGGAACAGTATTCCTTACAGTGCAACCCCAGTACTACGGGCCAACAGTATCAGCAATCCTCTCCGTCTATCAAGTGTCCCTCAACTCCACCGTAAGCGGAGCAACATCAGTCCTCTCAGTCAGCGCGTCTCTCTCTTCGCTCCCCGGCACGACTACTGTCGTGGTCAATGCGGCCGGCGGAAACATCTTCCGGTCGCTATACATCTTCGTTAACGTAACGGGTCCAGATTTCCGAATCAGTGCCAGCCCGGCGTCCTTGACTCTTAGCGAGGGTCAGTCAGCAAAATCGACGATCACGCTAACAAGCATCCTAGGGTTCAAGGGAGTCGTTATTCTCACAGCGTCCGCGTATTCACCCGTAACCGCGATCCTCGACTCGAATAGCCTGAACCTCACGGCAGATGCACAGACCAGTACAACACTGACGGTCTCAGCACCGGCAACCGGTCCGCCTGGCTTCTATCCAGTCAACGTTGTGGGAACTAGCTCGATCAATCTCTATCATAATATCTACCTGAACCTCAACGTCACAGGACCAGACTTCAGATTCACAGCCAGTCAGAACTTTCTAACGCTTCAAGCGGGTCAGAGCGCGAACACAACTCTTACTCTTTCTGCAGTCCAAGGCTTTTCCGGGACGGTCAGCTTCTCCGCAAACGCATACGGAGGACTAGCCCCCTCCGTGAGCCCTACATTCCTTGTCCTCAACTCTACACATCCAACCGCAACAGCTATCCTCACAACCACTGTCCTCGTTGGCCAGCCTCCCAGCTATTCTTCTGAAGAGATTACCGCGACGAGCGGGAACATCGTCAAAACAATCTACATTCCAGTCCAGATAATAGGCCCTGACTTCTCCATCTCGACGAATCCCAGTTTTCTCTCGATCCCGCAAGGCGGCTCCGAGAACTCGACAATACAGCTCACCAGCTTAGACAAGTTCTCGGGCGCCATAGCCCTCTCAGCGCAGTCGAACTTATCGACCAAGTTGACGCCGAGTATTGTTACTCTAGTTTCCGATGGCTCCGGAAACGCTACTCTAACAGTTCAAGTTCCATTGAACATAACTCCAGGCAACTACTACGTGAACATAGTTGCAAGTAGCGGCGCGATAGTACGATACGGCTTTGTCAACATCATCGTGACCGGACCCGACTTTTCGATCCTAGCCAACCCGTCATTCCTGACGGTATCCCAAGGACAAGTGGTCAACTCGACCATCACCCTCACGAGCATAGACAACTTCAATGGCCCAGTGACCGTGTCAGCCTTCACCTACATCCCTCGGATCTCCGTCGTCCCGAACAGCACCATTCTAACTCTAGCGTCAAATTCGTCAAAGACAACTAGTCTCCAACTCTCCATACCAGCTAACACTCCACCCGGCTTCTATTACATACAAATCTCCGCAACCGGCGGAGGCCTCAACCGGTACACAACAATTGCCGTTGACGTGACTGGCCCCGACTTTAGCATATTTGCCAACCCGAACTTCTTTGTTATTCGACAGGGATCAACGGCAACCTCCACGATTACGCTAACCAGCATCCTCGGATTCTCCGGTAACGTATCACTCAGCGCGACCTCGCAGAGCGTCGGATTGTTTGCTTCCTTGGAAAATAGCACAACCCAGTTGGCTTCAGGAGGATCAGCCCATACCACTCTCACAATCCAAGCATCATTGACCTTGAACCCAGGGTTCTACTACAGCATACCGGTGAATGCCACGAGCGGATTCCTGAGTCACATCATCTACATCAACATTCAAGTTATCGCCCCTGACTTTTCACTACAGTCGAACCCCTCCTTCCTCACCGTCAAGGCTGGGCAATCAGCCAGCTCTTCCATAATCGTCACGAGCGTTAACGGGTTCAATGGTACAGTCACATTATCGGCCTTCGCATTCTTACCAGGCATCAGCGTCGCTCTGAGCAATAGCAATGTTACGTTGAACCAATCCTCCGCGATTATAACACTCAATATCAACACGACAATTGCAACGGCAGGCCAGACAGTCTTTGTTGACGTGCAGGGCACGAGCAAGAACGTCACCCACTTCACTTCTGTCCAAGTCACCATTACTGGCTCAACGTTCAGCCTCGCTGCTAACCCGTCATTCTTGACAATTAACGCGGGAAGCTCAGCCGCCTCACTAATCACCGTCACGAGTCTCGGCGGATTCTCTGGACAGGTTAGTCTGTCAACAGTTCCACCCTTCCAGCAGATCCAAGCGTCCCTAAGCCCCCAAAATGTCACTCTATCATCCGGAGGCATCGCGAGTTCCACGTTGAACGTCACAGCACTCTCCTCGACCACGAATGGCTTCTATTTTGTGACCGTGACTGGGACCAATGGTTCTCTAGTCCGTTCGATTACGATAGAGGTGCAAGTGACTGGGCCCTTCTTCTCGATAAGCGCCAATCCAAGCTTCCTCACCGTTGTCCCGAATGTAAGTGCCCAGTCCACCATCACGCTGAACGGATTCAACGGGTTCAACGGCCAAGTTCAACTGTTCGCTTTCGCACCCGGTTTCACCGATTCCCTGTCTCCCGAAACAGTGACTCTCAACGCCACGGCAACAACAGCAAGCGCAACGCTGACACTCACGGCTCTACCAAACGCGACAGCGGGACTCCACTACGTAACTGTCGAAGCAACCAGTGGAAGCATCAACCAAACAACCACTTTATTCGTAGTCGTAGCCTCCCCAGACTTTAGCATCCTCGGTCAGCCACAGGTTCTGACGCTGCAGAGGGGCGGCTCAGTGAGCTCCACCATCTCTCTCACTGGTATCAACAGCTTCAACGGAACGGTCACCCTGTCCGCTTCCACGGACCTCGGAACGTCCTTCCCCAACAGCACAATCCATCTCTCGCCCGGCGGGATCGCTTTCTCGAATCTCACCATCACCGCACCCATCAACGCATACACAGGATTCCACTTGGTGACAGTAACAGGAACGGCTGGGCAGCTGACCCACAGCATCGTCCTCCAAGTCATGGTAAACGGCCCAGACTACAGCATCACGGCCAGTCCGTCTCATCTAACGCTCGGACTCGACACGAACATGACCTCCACAATAAGCCTCACAAGCCTCTCTGCCTTTTCCCGAACAATTCAGCTCTCCATCGTGTCCCGAGACCTCCCTCAGGTCGAGATCGGTCCATCAGAGGTATCACTCGCGGCTGGAGGCACAGCGAGTGCCACCCTCACCGTATCTCTGTTGCCATACACGTATCCTGCAAACTACTTCATCACAGTCATCGCAAACGCCAGCGGCTTAGTACACTATACTGTAATCGAGGTGACTGCCGTTACGCCCAACTTTCTCCTCTCGGCCCAGCCCTCCTCCGCCACCGTCGGCGCTGGCTCTCCGGCCATCTCCACGGTAACAGTAACCACCTACAACGGTTTCACTGGAGCAGTCCATCTCAGAGCCAACGTGTACGTCATCAGTACCTCGATACAAACCGATGCCCTGAGCGTCTCGTTTAGTTCAGCCAACGTGACCTTCACCGGATCGAACTCAACAACCTCGGTCGTGACAATCTCTGTCACTGGCTACACACCCGCGGGCAACTATCGCGTCGTGATCACCGGTGAAGGCTTCATACCCGGGATAGTGCTGGGTCGAGGTGCGGACATCACGGTAGCCGTTCCCGTAGGCACTTCAGCACCCGACTTCCAAGCTTCAGCCAACCCCGCATTCCCGGGTATCCCTCAGGGGCAGACTGGTGTCTCATCGATCAGCCTGACCAGCTTGAACCAGTTTGCCGGCAATGTATCCCTCACCGCGAATATCTGGCCCCCAGGCCCGACCCTCTCGATTCCCAGCAGCGTTGCTGTGAACGTTGGCGGAACGACTATGGCGAAGCTGACCATCTCTACTGGCTCGGCTGTGGCCGGTACCTACTACATCACGGTTAACGCAACCGGGGGTGGCTTCTCTCACTACGTCACGGTCACTGTCTTTGTCACTTCCCAGCCCGATTTCAAAATGTCACCCCCTCAATCATCCCTGACGATCCAAGCAGGCCACTCCGCCTCTACCAGCATCACGTTGACGGGTCTCAACGGATTCTCGGACACGATTAGACTGTCTACGGTAGGCACGCCGCTCGGTGCATTGGCCAGCCCGAACCCATCAGCCATTTCGCTATCTTCAGGCCAGACACTGAACGCCACTCTGCAAATATCCACGACAGCAAATACGCCGCCCGGAGTCTACACTGTTATCGTAATTGGCAACTCAACATTCACCTCCCACTCAACAACACTAGTCCTAACCGTCACAGCACCAGCCGACTTTGCACTCGCAACAAGCACATCAGGTCTCATCATCGCATCCGGAACCTCCGCCACCTCAACAATCACCGTCTCCCCACTCCTCGGCTTCACCTCCCCCGTCACTCTATCTGCAACCGTACCATCAGGATTCACCAGTAGCTTCAACCCCAACCCTGTGCTCGGGGGCACAGGAGCCTCCACCCTTACACTCTCAGTTGCCAGCACCGTCATCCCGGGCAACTACACAATCACGGTCAAAGGTACCGGCGGATCCTTCACCCACTCAGTCAGCTTCCTAGTCACCGTATCAGCTTCACAATCGATAACGCTGACAGTTACACAGGTCTCGTGGACCCACAGGCTCAGCCTAAGCAGGACAAATGGGATTCAGACTTGGACAATGGTTGTGAAGAACACTGGCAAGTCGTCCGCGTATATTCAGATAGGAATAGCAGGAAACGCAACGAGTCTTACCTCCTCCTTCTCGCTTGAGGGCGCGATCGCGCTCCTGTCTCCGGAACATCCATGAAAATTACCCTAACACAGCACTTTGGGAGTGAAACGCGAGGATTGAAGTACAATTTCGCGATCACACTCTTTTACGGCAAAGCTATCGACCTGTCTGGGAACCTCATCAGCCCGCAGGTCGTCCCCGTGGCGAAAGGCTTCTTCGCAGTCGTGAAATAGTCAGCAAGTAGGAGCGTATTCGAAGCTCTCGCAAACCGCCTCTAATCTCGTAACGGATCCGGAGAAAAGACGGCATTTCTCTGAATAGAATAGACGCTTGAACAAGAGCGAGACAGACAGAGTTAGATGCAACCTATTAGAGACTCCCCGTATGTCCTGAATCCTGCCGGGAGAACTCGCTCATCTAAAAAAGAGCCTGGTTCTTCCGTCCGACACCAAAAGATCCCTCGCCCTTAGCGATGGGAAACCGTAACTGACAGGTATAGGTTGGGAAGTGAATGAGCACGGGTTACCATCTAAATCGTAGAAGCCTGGCAAGTGTCCTTGTGGCTCTGTCAATAGCGAGTCTGATATTTCTCTCGTCGACTGGAAGGGCGGCTGCCGCCCCGACGGGAACCAATTTCGACCATATCGTAATCATTGCGATGGAGAATACTGCGTATGCCTCTGTCTTCGGATCCGGAACGGTCTCGTCCTGTCCGACGGGTAGCGCTCCGTTTCTCTGCGGCATGCTTCCGCTCGGCTCAACCCTACCCAATTACAATAGCTACGGCGCGACGGCTGCTGACACTAACGACTTTAACGGCTGTTCTGCAGCGTGTTATGTCGGGTTTATGCTCGGCTACACGTACGGTGTCAGCGATGGTTATTCTTTCAGTTCGGTCAGCAGTAACCCGCAATTCGTAACAACTCTGGCGTCTGCTGGTCTTACCTGGCAGGCTTACTGCGAGTCAGGCTGCCCTAGGGGAGCGGACCACTTTCCATTCTCCGGCACGAACACATTCACCAGCTCCTCAGTCTCAACCAGCAGTTTTGTTGCTGCTGCTAATTCTGTTACGCCTCCCAACTTTCTCTGGTATACTCCAACTGATAGTCATAACATGCATGATGTCAGGGTCTCGACCGGGGACAGTTATCTCAAGTCGTTCCTCGTAGGATCTGGCAGCATATCGAGTCCTGCTTCTGGCTCGCTGCTAGCTTCTAACGTGTTCACAAATCCAAGCTATCGTACTCTACTATACCTCTGGTGGGACGAGTGCGGCGGGAGCAACGGCTCTTGTGATAGCAATAATGCCTCTCCTAACCTGCTCTACGGTACAACAGTCAAGAAGGGCTACGTCTCTCCAGACACGACAGGGATAGACGAGTATGCAGCGATCAGGACGATAGAGAACAACTGGGGATTCTCCCCACTAGCCCAGGGCGACACAGC
>Ga0137387_10001465_pt1 | contig 11697 bp, 8 predicted proteins | sample SagtaG_3_FD_104909 | JGI IMG/M metagenome (GOLD analysis project Ga0137387, IMG submission 104909) | Vadose zone soil microbial communities from Angelo Coast Range Reserve, California, USA - Sage2_R_115_16 metaG | ecosystem: Environmental > Terrestrial > Soil > Vadose zone > Saprolite | place...
CACGACCCTGTTCACATCTTCTGGGGGTGACCGCCGAGGGGCCTTGCACCTTAGCACCCACGTTGCGATCGCCCGGGAGGTGAACGTTTGGCAACACCTGGCAGTGTGGGGGGCTACATGGGGGGGCTGGTCCACCCTCTGAAGTCAACTATTTTGTCGCTCTAGTGGCCTCGCCGCTCTTGCACCCCACTCGGCCTGGGTGTAGTCCCTAGTCAAGCTTCCCCGCCTACATCGAGATGTATGTGCCAAGGGAGGCGCCAACGATGCAGAAGGCGCGCAAGAGGCTGAGGTGGGTCGGAGCTGGAATTGCGTCTGTATTGGTGGCAACGCTGGTTGCGGCTGCACCGGCGAGCTATACAGGAAACAAGCCAACAGGAGGCCCACCTCGACCAGCGGCTCGCTCTACTGGGAACCGCCTGATGCCTGTTCGCCTATCGAAAGCCACACTCGATTCTGTGTCGCCGACTGCCCGGAAGATGGCCGAGGCTCGTATGAAGATGCTCAGCGCCCAGTCTCAGCCGTCCACCACGATCGCCTCACTTGATTACCAGGGGAATCCGTCGAACGCCGGAAGCACCAACCCCGCGGTTTCCGCCGACGGGCGCTACGTAGCATTCTCATCAAGCGGATCCAGCATGGTGGGACTCAATCAGCCACCCAACACGGGTATCTCAAATGTCTACGTTCGGGACACCGTCGCGCCGAGCACAACCGCCGTCTCAGACGTAACGTGCACGACCAGCCAGGGGTTGTGCGGCTCGGGGACCGCGTCGATCTCAGGCGACGGACGCTACGTTGCCTTCGACTCGCTGAACGCGAACCTCGTCCCGGGAGGCACTTCAGGCACGTGGCAGATCTACCTCAGGGACAGGTCCACGGGCACGATCAGCCGGCTCTCGGTCACCACCGGTGGCGCTCAGGGAAACGGAGACAGCACCAACCCGATCATCTCCCCCGATGGGGCCTACGTGGCTTTCAAGTCCGCCGCCACCAACCTCGTGAGCGGCACCGACAACAACAATGCCACCGACGTTTTCGTGCGCAACGTCTCGGGCGCATCTACCAAGCGCATCTCGCTCTCCTCAAGCGGCGGGGACTCCAACGGGGCGAGCTACCTGGGGTACGCTGCCGGCGGGAACGCGTTCTCCTCCGACGATCACTACATGGTCTTTTATTCGAACGCCTCGAACCTTGTCGCCACCGATGCGAACGGGACGAAGGCCGACGTTTTCCTACGGGACCTCACCGCCAACACCAGCAGCCTTTTGGACGTCACATCCACCGGCACTCAGGCCGACGCCGACGCCTACGGCGGGTCCATCAGCTCCGACGGCCGGGACGTGGCCTTCGTGAGCGCCGCGTCGAATCTGGGATTCCTCACGCCGGACTGCGGGGGTGGAACCCTGTGCAGCGAGGTCTACGTCAAGGACCGAACGACGGGCTCAGTCACGCTGGCCTCCGTTGAGCTCGAAGGAACACCTCTGGGGACTCACGGGACTGGTGGGGGTGCCGATGGATCGGCCCCCATGATTTCGGCGAGCGGTCGGTACGTCTTCTACGCCAGCTCGAACGCCGACATCGTCTCCAATGACACGAACACGATCGCGGACACCTTCACCTTCGACCAGCAAACCCTCTTTACGAGCCGGACGGATGTCAGCTCCACCGGCGGCCAGGCGTCGAACAGCACCGGCAGCTACGCCCGATACCCCGTCGGATCACCCGACGCCAGGTACGTAGCCCTCGAGGGGAAGCTCTATGGGCTGGTGACGCCTGAGCCCTCGCAGCCCTACCAGGTGTACTTGCGCTTCAACCCGAACCCGTCGGTCCCGCCAGGGCAAAGCCTCGGGGCCTGCGGACTGTGCGGGGAAGCCCTAGCAGGCCAGCCAGTGGACTCATCGGGCCATTCCCGAAGCATCGTCGGGGAGCCGGTGAACCTCGCAAATGGGAGCTTCTACGACTCCTGGGGCGACGCCACGATGCCCAACATCGGCATCGCCTTCGACTTCACTAGGAGCTACAACTCGGCCGATACCACCCCGGCCCAAAGCACCCCGCCTGCTGGGGGCACAGCCGAGGATCAACCCATCCCGATGAGCCAGGGATGGACGTCTGCCTACAACGTGTACGTCCGCCAGTACGACTGGTCCGGGGACCTCGTCCTTCACACCGGGGACGGCCAGCAGGTCATCTTCGTGAAGCAGGCGAACGGGACGTTCCTGGGCGGAGCCGGCGTGCGAGACGCCTTGATCAAGAACGGGGACGCCACCTACACCGTCACCCGGCACGATCTGGTGAAGTACCAGTTCGACTCAAACGGCAACATCACTTCGATGAAGGATCGGAACAACCAGGGGTTGACCTTCTCCTACACGAGCGGGCACATCACCTCGATCAGCGGCAACGGCGTCTGGACGGTGACCCTCGGCTACACCAGCGGCCGGCTGACCAGCACGTCGGTGCCGCCCTCCCGAAGCGTCTCCTACCACTACAACGCGTCGAACCTGCTGGATCAGGTCACGGACCTGCTGAGCCACCTCATCAAGTACACCTACACGACCTCCGCCGATGCCCCCCAGCCTCCGAACCTGCTGAAGACCATTACCGACCAGAACAACAACGTGACCACCCAGAACACGTACGGGGCGGACGGCAGGGTCACGGGCCAGATCGACGCCCGGAACCACACCCTCTCTTACACCTGGAATCCCCAGACCCAGACCGCGACCTACACGGACGCCCGCGGAAAGCTCTGGACCTACACCTACTCCAACGGCACCCTGATCCAGATCAAGGATCCACTCGGAGGCACCACGAACTACGGATACGACTCGGACCTGAACGGCTCTACGGTCACCGACGGGCGGGGGTACACCATCACCTACATCTACGACTCGAGCGGCAATCTGACGCAGGAGAACGACCCATCCCCGCTCGGCTACCAAGAGAACTGGACCTATGACGGCAACAATAACCTGTCGACCTTCGTCGACGGGCGATCTCCACGGAGGTCCACACTTTATGGTTATGACGCGGCTGGGAACCTCACCTGCGTCACCCTCCCCAGCTCGACTCCGGCGGCGAGCTGTGCGGCAACCCCGTCGAATGTAAAGACGACGTACGGGCGGGACCCTTCCGGTACTGGACTCATGTGGTCCGTCACCGACCCCAATGGCAACAGCACGAACTTCCGCTACAACACCAAGGGAGAGCTGTCGACAACTACCACTCAGCTCGGATATGTGACCAAGATGTGCTACGACGCGGGCGGACGGATGACGAGCAAGGTTGATCCCAGGGGAACGGAGGCGTGCGGGGCGGGCGGCTCGTTCACCTGGATCTACACATACGATGCGGCGAATCACCTCAAGAGCGTGAAGGATCCTCTCCTGAACACGACGTCTCTGAATTACGACTCCGACGGGAATGTGATCAACAAGACGGACGCCAACAGCCACGTGACGCGCTACGAGTACGACCATGCCAATAACTTGACTTGCGTGATCGCGCCCACAACGAGCAAGACGACCTGTGCCACCGCCCCCTCAACGAGCAAGACGACCTACAGCTACGACAACAACGACGACGTACAAGGCCGCACCGACTCAAACAGCCACACATGGAGCTGGAGCTATGACGACGCGAGCCGCCTACAGTCGGGGACCTCACCGAACTCGCTTGCCTGGAGCTACTCGTACTGGCCGAACGGCCTCTTGCACGTGAAGACTCTTCCCTCAGGATCGCTGACATACGATTACGATGTCCTGAGTCGTCTGGCCAGCATCACGTACAGCAACACTCCTACTACCCCGAACGTGACCTACCAGTACGACGCGAACGGCAACCGGACCCAAATGAGTGACGGCACGGGCACCGTGGGCTACATCTACGACGACACAAACCGGATGACCTCAGCGACTCGGGGCTCGGATGTCTTTTCCTACCTCTACTACGCGGGAGGCCAGCTCAAGCAGGTGACCTACCCGGACTCGACGGTGATTGGCTATCAATACGACTCCGACGAGCGCCTGTGCACGGTGACCCTGGGCGGGCTGACGACCTCGTGCAGCTCACCCCTCTCAAACACAACGGGCTACACCTACGATGCGGCTAAGAACCTGACCTCCAAGACCTACCCCTCCGCCAACGGGTACGTCTCCACTCTCGCATATGACGACGCCGATCGGCTCACCTCGGTCACTAACGCCAAGTCGGGGACGACGCTTTCCAGCTTCAGCTTCGGGAGTCTGGATGGCGTGGGCAACCCAAGGAGCCTCTCCGCCTACCTGAACGGGGCAACCACCACGACCAATTACACCTACGACAACCTGGACCGGCTCACCGGGGCGTGCAACTTCACGGGCTGCTCAGGCCAAGGACTCACCGGGCTCGGCTACACCTACGATCCGGTCGGCGACCGGCTTACCCAGATCACCTTCGGGAGCCCGAACGTCACCACGACGTACGCCTACAACCCCGACGACAAGCTTTGCTGGGCGTACGTAGGGACATCCTCCAACGGGTGCTCAAGTCCCCCTGCGGGAGCGACGATCTACACCTTTGAGGCAAATGGGAACGAGACGGGGGCGGGCACCGCGACGTATGCCTACGACCTGGAGAATCGGATGACATCAGCCTCGGTCGGCGGGGCAACAACCACGTATGCCTACGACGGGGATGGGAATCGACTCTCGGCAACGACCTCTGGCGCGACTACAGGCTACCTTTGGGATACGAACGAGACTCTTCCCTTGCTCGCGCTAGAGCGGAGCGGCTCGACCACCCTTCGCGACTATTCCTACGGTGCGGGTCTGAACTCGATGGCCACCGGAGGATTCAACTACTTCTACCTGCAAGACGCCTACTCGAACGTGGCTAACGTCACTTCTTCCTCTGGTACAGCGGAATGGACGTATGCGAATGACCCCTTTGGCACGGCGTCCGTGACGCAGAATGATCCGATGGCTCCGACCAACGTCATGCGCTTCAGCGGTCAGCTGCTCGATGCGGCCACAAGCCTGTACTACCTGCGTGCTCGCGTCTATGATCCATCGCTTGGTCGATTCCTGGAAATCGACCCGATGCCATCAAATCCCGCGGACCCTTATACGGCGACCTATGCGTATTCAGCTGACGGTCCAACTGTGTTCTCGGATCCGTCGGGTCAACTCCCTGGCTTTCTCAAGGCCATCGGTCACTTTTTCAGTGAGGGATACCGTGATTGGCAGACAGGCGCCGAGAGTTACCCATGGACCCAGTACGTCGGATGGCCGCTGATCGCCGTGGGTTCAGCCGGAACTATCTGTCTCGCTGCATCTCCGGAATGCGCGAAGTATATGTCCGACTTGCTCGACAAGCTATCGAGCAGTGCGCCGGAAGCAGCAGCCGTAGCTGGGGAGTGCACGATCTCAGACATCGAGAATGAGTTCGGCGTCCAGTTCGACTCACATGGGCTCCTTGCCATGGAAGAGCGTGGTATCAGTCCTGAGGAAGTGCGAGACGCAATGCGCGGGTTCACCTTTGCTTACGAACATGATGGCTTGTGGAAGATCGGGTATTACAACGCGGACACTAATGTGTTTGTAGCTCGATCAGGCAACACGATACTGACGGTCTTCAATCCCTCTGCAGGATTTCGGTATGTCCAAAACCTATTGGGTGAGAAGCCATGAGAGTCAGATACAGCAAAGGGGCAGACCTCGCATACATCTACCTTCGATATCCGCTGCCCCAGGGCAGCGTCGTCAAGACGTACGGATGCGACCCGAATGAGGTGGGAGAGATCAATCTGGACTTCGATGAGTCAGGACACTTGGTAGGCATCGAAGTGCTTGATGCCAGCAGGAAACTCCCGCCTTCCATCTTGGAGGATGCGACCATCATCGATTGAGGGGAACCCTTCTGGAGAACAGAGGCGCCGCTCGCGATCGGGTTTCGCCGGCTCCTCGTAGGGGGAGTTGATGACGGGATTCTCGATGACAACGGTCGCCATTTGCCCAGGAGCGTACTTCGGTCAGGGATTTGGTGGTAGGCCCTGAGCTCAGTCTGCCTGTCCACGGGGGGCTGAGGCGCGGACCAGTGTATCCACGACGCCCTCTACTGCCTGGCGAACCACGGAGTCAACCACCCCCTTTCCAGCCACGGCGCGAGCGAGCTGGGGGTGGAGCCGACACACGCCCTGCTGAGTCAAGAACACATCTCCAGACGAGAACGTGTGCTCTCGGATGAGCTTCAGGACGGCCCGCTCTGCGAGCGGCCGGAGTGGTTCCATAAGGTCGAAGACCAGCGCGTGTCGGCCCGGGCGTGAGGCGTGCAAGTAGCCCACCATCGGGTCCAAGCCCGCGCCAAGGACCGACGCTCGAACCTGGGATTCCAAGACCCCGAACCCATAGTTGAGCGCCGCCATCACTGGATGGGTGGCGTGCCTGTTCCGGTCCCCAAACAGTGAGGAACGAAGGGGCATCCGATACCACTCGGGCGGGATGGGACGCCTCCCGGTGCCCTTCCAGCGAATCGGGATGTCGAGCCAGCTTGCGAAGTAAGCATTTGCAGCTCGGGCCTCCAACATCCGCAGGGAATCAATGTCTAAGGGTGGCCTCACGTCCAGCTCGCCAAGCAGGTCCGAGACCCGGCCGATCCCAGCCCCGACTCGCGGCGTCGTAGGCAGCGATCGAAGGGTGGCGATCGATCCTCGGAGCTTGTCCTTGATGAGTTCGTTCGACAGCCGAAGGCCGGTCCCGTTGGTGACGGCAGCCAGCTGAGCCTCCCGCAAGCGCAGGTCGGTGGGTCCAGGTCTGCCACCAAGGGAGGTCACCACCCGTCCTCGCCAGTCCAGCACCACGAGCGGGATGGAATGTCGTGAGAGGAACTCCATCACGTCGAAGGTGACCATGCCGTCCGGATCGATCAGCACGATCCGGGAGGGCATCCTCCGGTCACCGGGGAAGAGCAATTGCTCCATGGCCTTCTGCGGGTAATGGGTGAACCCGTGGCGGATCTCCAACGCGCCGTGGCGGATTCGGAGTCGGACCCCGTGGCCGGTGAGCACTAGTGGTTCTCGTTCCGGGCGCTGCCAGAGGGAGAGCGGCCTATCGGAGGGGTCGGCGAACGCCTGCCAGTAGGACCCTCGCTCGGCCCATGCGGCGTCGTCGGTGTCATCGTCGGTTGACGGGATGCTCAGCCCAAGGTTGCGGAACGCCATTCGACGTTTCCACGCTGCTTGCTCGGTCGCCCTGGGATCTGCGCCGACGGCCTTCAGCTCCTCCAGCCGCCGGAGGCCCTTGCCCGACGCCTCTCGCTGCTTTGTCATCCGCCACCATGACCAGTAGCAGTCCCGGGAGCAGAACCGGCCCAGAGTCTGGCGCTTCGGGGAGAACTCTCGGCGGCAGTGTTCGCACGTCGATCGGAGCCCGCGGTCCTTGCGGGTGTTGGGGAGTCGGGTGCGGGGCGTATCGTTGGTCTGCATGCGGAGTTCCTTTCCGGATGCCGGCCCCCAGGTGGTTCCCGCCACCGTGGGGGCATTCCTTCGCTTAAACCTCTTCTCCTCCTTCACTGCGTGGCTTCGCGGCGTGACCCCTTGCGCGAGGCGACCGCGCATCTCCAACCATCGAGGCAATCTCGGAGAGAAACTGGCCAGCGTCTTCCGCCAGTGCTCCTTCGGTCCGCTTCCCCATTCGTTCCGCCTCCTTCTGCAGTACCGGCAGAGGGGGTTGTCGGCCGAACTGTCGAACGATGTCCTCGTCGCTCGCTCGGCGGAACCCGGCGATCAGGGCACCGATCAATGTCGCCAATTCGCTTGGCAGAGGCCGGGCACTGGTCCTGGTCAACTCGCCGGGCGATACGCCTAACGCCGACTCCAGAACCTTCGCCATCGGAGCGAAGCCGATCGTGGCGACTCTGGAAAAGGCCCGGGCCGCAGCAACCTCCTCGTCGGTGGCCGTCTCAATCGCTCCCCGAACCCCGGGGATGCCGCCCACACGACCCAGATTGGCGAGGACCGTCGGCGCCACGCCGAAGAGGCGCCGAGCCAGGTCCGGACCTCCCCGCTGCTTGACGCCCAGATCCCGGACCACATGCCTTGCTGGACTCGGCAACGGCTCGCCCTGAGCCTCAAGGCCGAGCAGGATTCGTCTCATGTAGGCAATCGCCTCGGCCCGCTCGGCCCGCTTCATTCGCACGGACCGGGCGCCCGGGTAGTTCTTTCCTCTGCGGCCCGCGTCTTTGTGGGCAAGTTCCTCGATAGCCCGAGCGGTCTTCGCCGGCCTCTTCGGGTCAAACCCACCGTAAGGCTCAAGGGCCTTGACCAACCTGTTGAACGTGCGGTCCAACAGCGCCAAGACCGATCTCTTCGCAGCGTCCCAAGGGATCTCATACCCCTCGACCCACAGACCCACCCGAACGCCGTCCAAGGTCCTTGCGCCATTGGCCTGCCACTCGATGATGGATTGCAGCTGTTCATCGGTTCCCCGCGGATAGACCCAGATCGGTCGACGGCGGTCTTGGCCGACGCGATTGGGACGGGGGAGCAGGCCTTTGTAGGACCAGGATTCGAGGGTCTTCCTTGTGATCCGGCGTCCGGCCTGGGCGGCGATGAGCAGCAGGCGGTCCGTCGTTAGGGGCTCGGCCACGTCACCACCCTACCATAGGTACTCCTATTCGAGTGGTCGTTATCTGGCGGCAACGGACCTGTACTCCTATTCGGGACCGCCCTAAGTCGCAATAGGCAGAACTGGGCATTGCTGCAGGTCAGAGGGTGTCGCCAGCCTGTGGTATATCAGTTCCATGGACCGATGCGCCGAGGGACTCGGCACTCCCATCCAAAGGAGGAGAACATGTCCGATTCAAACCGATGTCGACTGGCCGACCTACTCGTCGATCCGGAGATCCAGCCTCGTCTCGGGGGGATCGACGGATCACACGTCCTGGCCCTCCAGGAATCCCCCGATGCATGGGGCGCCCTGTTGGTGGTTCGGCGAAACGGCAAGCTCATCCTGGTCGACGGCTTCCACCGCCTGGCGGCGGGCCAGAACCTCGGGCTCGATGAGGTTCTCGTCCGCATTCTGGACCCGCCGGAAGACGGCGACCTTCGAGCACTTGCCTTCTCTCTCAACGCGAAGCACGGTCGGCCACTCACCCTCTCCGACCGACGAGCTGAGGCGGCCCGGCTTCTCACCGGGCATCCCGAGTTGTCCGATCGCGAGATCGGGCGGCGTTGTGGCCTCTCCCAGCCGACCGTGGCCCGAATCCGGGAGGAGCTCGAAGCAGGCTCCCAGATTGAGCACCTGGAAACCCGTATCGGGGCTGACTCCAAGGTCTACCCGGCCCAACGAAAGCCCGGGCAGCTTCCTCCCGCAGGGCTCACGGAGATGGCCGGCAATGTCGGGGCGCGAGTGTTCTCGGGGAAGGAGCGAGCCCGCCAGCGCAAGATCACCGGCTACCTCAAGCGGCTCTCAAAGTCCCTCCAGGACCAGGGAGACCTCTTGGAAGATCCCGAGGCCGCCGCGGAGGCCGTACGGCTCGTCCTCGGTGATGAGCAAGCCGGTGAACTTGCCGACCACCTCGCCGATACCGCGGGGCCGGTCTTGGCAGTCGCCGCGGCCCTCGGCTTCGAGCCTGAGGAGGGCTGATGGGCGCTGACCCCTGCCCACCAGGCGCCGGTCGTTCACCGGGAAGGACGCCGCCCTCACCAGGGCGGAGAAGCGGGTTCGAGGCCCAGCCCGGCGCTCCATCCCCAAGGCACTCAAGGTCCGGATCATGGCCCTGGCCGAGGTTCGCGGCCTCATCGAAGAACACCACTACCTGCACACGGTTCCAGCTGCAGCGTCCCGATGTTTCGGCGTGTACCTCAAGGATCGGCTCGTCGGGGCAGTGGTGTTCACCCCGGGCGCCCGCAACGCCCACCAGCTGCTCCAGGCCGGACACCAAGGCGATGTCCTCACCCTGGCTCGTCTTTGGCTATCCGATGAGCTTCCCGCGAACTCCGAGTCGCGGGTCATCGGGATCTGCCTGCGCACGCTCCGCCGGGAAAGGCGATGGCGGGCCGTGGTGAGCTACGCCGATCCATCCGTCGGGCACGTCGGCACGATCTACCAGGCGGCCGGGTTTCTGTACCTGGGTCAGGCCCATCCCGACGGCCGCCTGATCCTTTCCGACGGACAGGCCCACCACCCGCGATCGGTCTTCTCCCGGCATGGGCCCAACCAAGTGGGGCACCTGGGCCGGACCGGGGTCCCAGCCGCCCGGGTGATGGTCCCTGGCAAGCACCGCTACCTGGTCTTCCTCGATCCCTCATGGCGATGGCGATTGCATGTCCGTCCCGTCGCCTATCCGAGGGGAAACGCCCGGGGTCCACCACTTAGCTGAGCCAGAAGACGGAACGGCCTGTGGAGAGGTGGATCTCGCCTCAGGCCTGACAACCACCTAGGAGGCATGTTGTCCCTACCCACTCTACACGTCACTCCCTTCATTCAAGGAGGTCTCGAATGGCACATGCACGCGACCATGCACGCGAATACGCGCAGCGGATCGCCCGAGGCAGAGCCTTGGGTCGAACCCGCAGGCAGTCTCGCGGGCACCCGGGAGCTGGGGAACCCTACGCATCGGGGTACGAGCCACCCGTCTACGACCGGAAACTCGAAGAAGGGCTCAAGAAGGTCCGAGAAGGAAGGACCGTCCCGAGGGCGGCGGCAGCGATCGGGGAACCACCCGAACGGCTTCGCGACTATCTGGCCCGGACGGGCGTCGGAGAGAAACGAGGCGGCCGGTGGGCGGTCGGCGAGGATGACCGGATTCGGGAGATGTCGATCTACAGCCGGGGAAAGCGGGTCAGCCTGTCCCTGGTGTTCGACGAATCTCGGAAGGCCGGCGGCTTCATGTCGGCCGTCGGCCAAGCTCTCGATACCAACGACCCGGAACCCCTTGTGCCATTTGAGGGGGACGGGGTCACCGACACTGAAGGGCGCTTCCACCGCTTCGAAACCCGGCTCAACGTCTTGTACCGGTTGGACGCCGACCAGGATACACCCTATGAGCAGCTGTACCGAATCGTCGCTTGAGAGGAGTGTTCACCGATGACGTATGCGCCGAACGGCCGAGAGAAGCGACTGGAGCAGGACTACGAGCGGCTCGGAACCCGGGACCCAAAATGCGTCCTCTGCCCGGAGACCGAGCCCTCGGCCCTGACCGGTTTCTTCCCCAACATCTACTGCACCGAGCACGACGCTGAGCGCAGAGGGATGACCGCGATGGAACAACAGCACCCGCCTGGCAGGCGGAACAGCCGGACGACCGTGGTGCTCCGAAAGAACCATCACGCGATGTGGGACGACTACAAGAAGGAGTGGCCTGAGAAGACCCTCAAGAACCCGCATGGGAGTCCGCTTCGTGGAGCTGCCGCCGGGGTCCGGTCGGTGCTTGACTGGTTCCGGGCGCTCCTCGAGCGCATCCTCGGGTGGGTCCCGAAGTTCTTGGAGCAGCTCGACGAGAAGCTCGAGGAGATCCACGGCCCGTACTGGTGGAACGGATGGGGACTTGAGTGGCCGACGATCTGAGGAGTGTCCTCGTTCGCTCCGCACTACGATTCGGCCGTGGACTGGGACCTGGAGTATGACCTCGCGCAAGACCGGGCGAAGGTCGAGCACTGGCGGGACGTGACCCTTGGTGAGACTGATTTCGGACTGAGCCCCGAACCGGCCATCG
>Ga0137387_10001467_pt1 | contig 11696 bp, 10 predicted proteins | sample SagtaG_3_FD_104909 | JGI IMG/M metagenome (GOLD analysis project Ga0137387, IMG submission 104909) | Vadose zone soil microbial communities from Angelo Coast Range Reserve, California, USA - Sage2_R_115_16 metaG | ecosystem: Environmental > Terrestrial > Soil > Vadose zone > Saprolite | place...
TCGCGTAGATCAGGATACGCTGGAGCTCACCGTGAAGATCGACGACCCGAAGGCGTATAAGGAACCTTGGTTCGGCCTCAACAAATTCATCTTGCACCGACAGCGGTCCAGTTTCGATATTCGTGAGATGATCTGCGCGCCGTCAGAGGCGGAGGAATACCGGAAGGAGGTCGCCGAACCCGCTGCGAAGTAGCTTCAAAACGGTCGCGTGGGTGCGCCGAAAATACGGACAGCGCCTGCGAGTTAAATAAATGGAAACAGAGCCGTCGCGGCCGTAAACGTTCAGCCTTTTTCCATTACCCGGCGCACCATGGCTTCGATCGCCGGTCGAAGTACTTCCCGATTCACCACTTCCATTATTTCGGGCTGCATGCGCTCCAGGAGCCGGCTTACAACTGCTTCGATCATTTCGGGGGTCGGAGAAGGAGATGCCTTAGCCGGCAAAGAAGGAGAGAACGTATCCTTTTGCGTTACGCTGGCATTTCGATTGGAACTTTCGGCTGCACCGCCGGAGCCTGGCAAGGTATTCAGCTCCGAAAAGGCCAGCCGGGCAGCCTCGGTTGCCGCCGTAATCACCGAATCGTGATCCGGTAGCAACGGCAACTCCAGTTCGATGGGCTCGATTTGCTCGTGAGTATCGTACGGGTTTTCGGCCGTCGCAGGCGGCTGAGCAGTTGTATGCGCCGCGGCAGGCCCGGCAGGCCGCGAAAGCGGCGCAGCATCCTCGGCGGGCGCGTCTGGCGTCGCGGCCGGGAACGTCAGCGTGGGGTCAAATTTGAACATTTCCATCGGCGTTTCGAGCGATGCGGATGAGGATGGCGCGTCGTTCTCGGACTGTGCTAAGACGCCGTTGCTGTCGTTTTCACCTGCCGCTGCCGGTTGTGAACTCGTTTGCTGTGGAACGGCCGGTTCATTGTGGAAGACAATCGTTGCCCCCACATCAGCGCCCAAATCGGCGCTGTCGAAAAGAGGTGAGTCCGGCCGAAAATAAGCCTCTTCCGGCTCGACAGAGGACTCGTCTTTGCCGAAGGAATGCATATCGAGCATATCCTGCGGCCGAGTTTCGGTTTTTTCTTCCAGCTCCCGGGGTTCCGCAGGCGTTGCCCAAGACGGGTCGCCCAGGTTCGCGTCGCGTGCCGATGTCACCACCTCGTCGGAATCCTGGATCTTGGCAGCCTGGGGCGCGGGCTGCCTCGCGGGAGCGATGAACGGAGGCGGCGGCTGCTGCTGGGCAGAAGAGCTGACCTTGCCCCGCTGGCGCAGCGATTCTTCCGCAGGTGCCGTGTTGATCCCGCTGCTTGAACTTGGTTGATTCAGGGGTACAGGCGTCGTCTGCGCGGGCGTTGCTGGCTTAACCGGCGTCACCGCCGGAACCGGCAGAGGTTTTTGCCCATTTTTTGCGAGCAGCGCCTTGACCATGTTGATCAACGGATCGGGCGGAATAAAGGGTTTCTTCAGGACGCCGTCGGCGCGCACCCGCTGCGTCTCTTGTTCGTCGAGGGGATCGAACGCGCCAACCAGCAGCACCACAGGCGTGTTCATATAGCGCGAATCGCTCTTAACGAATTCACAAACTTCGTAGCCGTTGCGTACGGGCATGAAGATGTCGGCAAGGACCAGATCGGGGCGGAGGTCTGGAATTTTACGCATGGCAGCTTCGCCATTGCCAACTGCCACCACATCGATGCCTTCATCCTTCAAGGCCAAGGCAACCATCTTTTGGATGTTGCTATTGTCGTCGGCCACGAGTATGCGAGACACCGGGGACTCCTTCGCGCGAGCACTAGCTCGAGAGCAGTCTCAAGCGACCGCCGCTATGCGTCAGCTTGGGTTATTGGAGCACCCGCACGCAAGTGAGTCAACGAGCTTCGCTTAGGTATGTGCCGGAGCGTAAACTCGCGTAAAGCCCGATTGGGAAGGATCTACTGGGGCTGAAGCTGGACCTGCTTCTTGCTCTTTTTCTTCTTGCTGGACGATTCCCCCTGACTTGTGCCTTGACTGGCCTGGCTTGGCGGATCGGCGTTGCCGTTCGCGTTCTGTCCGGCATTGGTACTTGTGGCGGCCTGGCCGCCTTGGGCGCTTTGATCCTGGGCTGAAGCGTCTGCAGTTGGGGGAACATTTGACCCCGCGGTAGGTCCCGAATTGGCCGCGCTTCCAGAAGTACCGGCTGGAGGATCCGAGGCCCCGGGCGAGACCGTTTGGACGTAGGCGCCCGTTCCCCTGCCGTCGTTTCCGCCGGAACCGCCGCCTGCTGCCACCACACTCAGCCCCGCCCCCGGACTGAGAGTATCGGTGGCATCTTCTGCTTGCGGCGTCAATGTCGGTGTGCCCACCCGTGCCGCCGTACTGACGTCTGGGCCGGACTTGAGAAGCTCACCCGGTCGTTTCAGGAAACCAGGCCGCCCGCGCGGAATCTGCTGCTCCTTCTGCATGCGAGCCAATGCGGTGGGATCGGGTTGCGGCACAGGAGCGCCAAATTTGACGAGCTTGCCTTTCGCCTCGGCGGCCAGCGGCGAGAGAGGGTATTCCTTCACCAATCTCGTGTAATAGCTCGAGGCCACGTCAGTGTGTGCGTTGCGCTCGTAAATCGAAGCCAGCATCCAATTGGCCCGGTCGGCTGCGCTAAAGAGTGGATAGCGATTCACTAGATCAAGAAGCCGGGGAGCTGAGGCCTTATCCATGCGCCGGATGTAATAAAAACTGGCAATGCGAAAGTCGCCATCGGCCAGAACTTCCTGCACCTCTCTTAACCGCTGCTCGGCTCTCGGCGTGAGCTCCGTCTGGGGATACTTCTGCAAAAACGTCTGCAAGGCCGCCTCCGCCTCCAGCGCTTCGCTCCGGTCCCGGTCGGACTTTTCCATGCGCCGGTAGTGCGCCATGCCGATCTGCATCTGCGCGTAGGAGGCCTCATCTAGAAATGGGAAAAACGTGATGAAATCCTGGTACTCTGCAACAGCTTGTGTGAGGCCCGTTGTCCCGCCTTCTTTGAAATAGGAATCGGCTATCGCCAGTTTTGCTTTCGCTAGGTATTCGCTGTCTGGATAAGTATTGATCAGCGTTTGCATGCTGAGCCGGGCCAATTCGAAACGGTTATGCTGCAGGTCGCTAATGGCCCGCTCGTACAAAAGCTTGTCGGCCTCGGCCGATTCATTAGTTCCCGGTTTAGAGGAGTTTGTTGTCGTTTTCTTAGCCGCGCAGCCCGTGAAGATCATCACGGCTAGGGCCGCGCCCATCCAGTTGTATTTCCGTCTACGCATCCGCTTCAAACAGCCTTTCTTAAACTCTTTGCGCCAAAGCCTCGCTGGCTAGATGCGCCATCTCCCGGACCGCCGCGGCCGGATCAGCGGTATGGAAGATCGAAGTGCCGGCAACCAGAATTTGCGCGCCGGCGCGGACCACCTCGGCCACGTTTTCCCGGCCGATTCCTCCATCCACTTCGATCCGGTAGTTATAATGATGCCGATCGCGAATTTCCCGCAACTCCCTTATTTTTTCCGTGGCCTCGGGAATGAACGCCTGCCCGCCGAATCCGGGATTGACCGACATGACCAACACGTGGTCGACCTTGCCCAGCACTTCCGAGAGCATCGCCACCGGCGTGGCCGGATTGATCACGGCTCCGGGCTTACAGCCGTGCTCCCGAACCATTGCCAGGGCACGGTCCAGGTGGGGCGTGGCTTCTTGGTGCACGGAAATCATGTCCGCGCCGGCACTGGCAAAGGCTTCGATGTATTGCTCCGGGTTTTCGATCATAAGATGCACGTCGAGCTGGAGCCTGGTTGCCTTGCGCAGCGACGCAACTACGGGCACGCCAATGGAAATATTCGGAACGAAGTGGCCATCCATTACATCCACGTGCAGCAGGGAAACTCCGCCGCGTTCCACGGCACGTATAGCGTCACCCAGACAGGCAAAATCCGCGGCCAAAATCGACGGGGCGACTTCAACGGCAGCCGACACTCTCACCTGCCAAATTCTAACATAGGCATACCCGCATTCCGGGTGATTTTCGCGGGATTTTCGCCCCTCCACGTCCGCCAACTGCTTTCGGCTGTCAATCCGCGACGCCCAGTTCCACCGTCGCGTTGGCGGGGACGCGTTCCCCACCCGGCGGATTTTGCCCCACGATCGTGCCCTTCGGGGCGCCCGCTTGCCCGATGTGATTCAACTTCGCAATTTTCAGTCCCGCTGCCGCCAGCGTTTGGTTCGCTTCCTGCTGTTCCAGGCCCACTACACTGGGCATCACGTAAAATGGCTGGCGATCGGCGCTCGAAACGAGCAAATCCACGTGCGGGCTCGATGCCGTCGTCCCCTCCAGCGGATCTTGTTTCAGCACGACATCGGGCTGCACTCCGGGAAGATTAATCTCCGTTACCTCTCCGAGCTGTAGTCCCGCCTGAAGCAAGGAGATCCGTGCCTCCCGCATCGTTTGGCCTTCGAGAGCCGGAATCTTCACCGTCTGCTGCCCGAGGCTCAGCACAACGTGTGCGTCTTGCGAAATCTTCATCTCTTCGCCGGGTGGAGGACTTTGCCTGACGACTGCATTTATCGGCATTGGGCTATATACGCGGTCGGCCACCCGCAAGTGCAAACCGCGGGCAGCAAGCGTACGCTGCGCTTCCGGCGCTGATTGCCCGACCAGATTGGGCATGCTCACGATGCGTCCGCGAATGGCGATGCGGATTGTCGTCACCGCGCTTAGAAAGCCTGCCGCGGCGAGGACAAATACCAAAACGGAGAAGCGCAAGACGCGCTCCAGCCGTTCTCGCCATTTCTCAATCATGAGCCTCAGCCTAACACCCGACAGAGCTGACCTCAACCCGTCCGGGTCGTTTCTTGTAGCCCAGCGCGCCGCGACGATTTGGGTCCGGGCCCGTGGGGATTTTCCCGCCGCGCGTAGACCCCTAACCTCGCGCCAGTATCGCCGCAAAAAATCCGTCGGTCCCGTGCTCTGGCGGAAAAGTCCTAAAAAAGCCGCCTGATTCAAATAACTTCTCGACCGATGCCGCTTCACGCAGGTGTGGCGTCAATAGCGCCCGTCCCGAGATCACCCGCCACTCCGGCGCCTCCGCGAGCGCCGCCGCGACCACGTTTTCATTTTCCTCCGGCTCCAGCGAACAAGTTGAATACACCACCCGGCCGGATTCGCGGGTGACCCTCAGGGCGTTCCGCAACATCGCTGTCTGAGAGCGATGCGCGTCGTCCAAATCCTCGCGCTTGAGCCGCCAGCAAATTTCCGGGTTTCGTGAGAGCGTGCCCGTTCCCGAGCACGGCGCATCTATCAGCACCCGGTCAAATCCTGGTGAGAAGGGCAGAGGCCGCGTTGCATCCAGAGCGGCCAGCGACACATTTATGATCCCTACGCGCGTCAACTGTTGTTGAATGATGCGCAAGCGGTGCTCGTGGATGTCCCCGGCGATCACGTGGCCGCGCGGGCCCGCAGAATGCGCGAGAATCATCGTCTTCCCGCCCGGCGCCGCGCATGTGTCCAGTATGATCTGCGAATTCCGCGCGTCCACCAGGTGCGCCACCATCTGCGATGCTTCGTCCTGCAGATTGATCTGCCCGGTGTGATAAGCCTCGCTGGTGGCCGCGTTGCCTCCCGAGATTTGAAGCGCCCCGCGAAGCCATCGGCCCGGCGTGACCTCAAAACCCGATTTGCGCAGCAAATCCGCGACCCGCTCGCTCGCTTCTTCTTCGACCACCGTGCAGGTGAGCGGGGCCGGCCGGTTATTCGCTTCCAGCAATGCCGTGGTCCGTTCTTTACCGAAGGAGCCCAGCCATCGCGCAACGAGCCACGTTGGATGCGAGTTCAAAATTCCCAGCCGCTCCTCGAGCGCTGTTGCCGCCGGGATCAACTTGTCGGCTTCCTCGCCGGCAATCTTCGCATCCGCCGTCGCTCGCCGCAGCACGGCATTGACCATTCCCCCCGCCGAACTCTTGCGCGCTCGTTTGACCAACTCCACCGATTCATCAATCGCCGCATGCTGCGGCACGCGGTCGAGATAGCGCAATTGGTAGAGTCCCAGCCGCAGCGCCAGGAGCACTTCCAGATCGAGTTGGTCGCAAGGGCGTTGAAGATAGCGTTGCAGCAGGAAATCGAGGAGCCGTTGCCACCGCAGAACTCCCAGCGTCAGCTCGGTGGCCAGCGAGGCGTCGGCTTTCTTTATGCCGGGTTCGAGTTTCGCATAGAGCAGGTCGGCCGCGTAGGCCTCTTCCGCAGCCACACGCCGCAAAACTTCAAACGCAATCCTTCTCGCAGCGGAAATTGCCATGAGCTGAGTTTAATCTCGAACTAACAACCAGCGTTGCCATCCTGAGCGAAGTGAAGCATCTCTCGTAGGTTTACAAAAAGGTGGGCAACATGCCTTACACACCGAACCGTTCGCCGCTGCCGAGCCGCGCGCCATTCACGAATTCTCGCGCGCTGACGCGCTTGCGTCCTTCGATTTGCACGGCTTCAAGCTGCAGCCGCGTGCCGTTGCCGCAAATCACCTCGATCGCGGCGTCGCTCACGATCAGCGTACCGGCATCCTGCGCGATTGCCTTCAGAGCGGGCCCAGCCGTAGCGGCGGGCGCGCTCGGCCGTCCCCAAATGTGGCACAACCGCCCCCGAAATGTGCTAAACGTCCCCGGCCACGGTGCGAGCCCGCGAATTCGGTTATAAATCTCGCCGGCGGTTAGTGACCAATCGATGCGCCCCTGCTCTTTCGTGAGGATCGGCGCATAACTGGCCTGCGTGGAATCTTGCGGAATCGGCGCGATTTCCCCGCGCTCGAGTTTGATCAGGGACTCCACAACCAGCGGCGCGCCCAATTCCGCCATGCGCTTCGCCAATTCCGGCGCTGTTTCATCGCGGCCGATTGCGATTTCCCGCTGCCTCAGAATCGGGCCGGTATCGAGCCCCGGATCGAGTCGCATCGTCGTGAGGCCGGTTTTGCTCTCCCCATTGATAATGGCCCACGCAATGGGGGCTGCGCCCCGATATTTCGGCAGCAGAGAGGCATGCAGGTTCATCCACCCCAAGCGCGGAATCTCCAAGAGGCGCCGCGGAATGATTTGTCCATAGGCGATGATGACCACCGCGTCCGGCTTGATCTGCGCGAAAAAGTCGTGCGCCTCCTCTGATTTCACGCTCTCCGGCTGGTAAATTCGCACGGCCGCGTCCGCCGCCACTTCTTTCACCGCCGCCACCGACACCCGCTGACCGCGCCCGCGGGGCCGGTCCGGCTGCGTCACCACCGCTGCTACGGCAAATTCAGGATTCGCGAGCAGCCCTCGCAGCGTGGGAACAGCGAATTCCGGCGTGCCGCAAAAGACGATGCGCATCCTGTCCTCGCTGACTCCGCCGTTGCGGCGTCACCACTGGCCCGTTTTCTGCAGCTTGCGGATTCTTCGCCGGATCAAATCGCGTTTGAGCAGGCTGAGGTGTTTCACAAACAGCACGCCATCTAGATGGTCGATTTCGTGGCAGAACGCGCGCGCCAGCAAGCCTTCGCCATTCATCTCAAAAGTCTTTCCCGTAGCGTCTTGCGCCCGCACCGTCACGTATTGCGGTCGCGCGACGTTTCCCCGAAAACCCGGCACGGAAAGGCAGCCCTCTTCCTCGCGCTGCTCCCCCTCGGCATGAATGATTTCAGGATTGGCCAGCACAATCTTGGCTTCCGGATTTTTCCCCACGGTCACATCGATCACCGCCAGCCGCTTGGCGATGCCAACTTGCGGCGCCGCCAGCCCCACGCCATTGGCCGCATACATCGACTCAAACATGTCCTGGCAAAGCTTCGCCAGTTCCTCGTCGAACTTTTCGATCGGTTTGGCCGTCTTTTCCAGCACGGCATTGCCGTATTTCACCACTACATAGATCATCGCGAATGTTCCCGTGCTCCCCGCAGCCGCTCAGAAATCATCGAGCTGCCGCATATAGCCTTCAAAATTGCGTCGCGTCTCGCCCAGTGAATCGCCGCCGAATTTTTCCAGAAATGCTCCTGCCAGCACCAGCGCCGTCATGGCTTCGCCCGCAATTCCGCCCGCGGGCACCACGCAGACGTCGGAGCGCTCATACGCCGCTTGCACGGATTCTTTCGTGACCAGGTCAGCCGTCCCCAGCCCGCGGCGCAAAGTCGAAATCGGCTTCAGGTAGCCGCGCATGACCACGTCTTCGCCATTCGTGATTCCGCCTTCCAGGCCGCCCGCGCGGTTGCTGGGCCGGCGAAAACGCCGCCTCTCCGCATCATAAGCAATCTCGTCTTGCACTTCGCTGCCATACGAACCCGCGGCGGCGACCCCTGCGCCAATTTCTACCGCCTTTACCGCCTGAATGGACATGATTGCGCGCGCCAATTGTCCGTCGAGCTTTGCGTCCCACTGCGCATGGCTTCCCAGACCCGGCGGCACCCCGTGCGCCACCACCTCGAAGATTCCGCCCACGGAATCTCCCGCGCGCAATACCTGATCCACCTCCTGCTTCATGCGCGCTTCGGTTTCTGCGTCCACGCAGCGCAGCGGCGAATCGAGGTTCGCGCAGACGGCTTGGATTTCCTTCCAGTCCGCCTGCCGCTCCAGACGCGCATGCCCGACTGCCACCACGTGGCTCAGAATCTCGCAGCTGAATTGGCGCAGAAGCAACTTGGCCAGAGAACCGATGGCCACTCGTGCCGCCGTCTCCCGGGCGGAGGCGCGCTCCAAAATGTAGCGCGCATCGTGCAGATTAAATTTGATTGCTCCGGCCAGATCCGCGTGGCCCGGCCGCGGTGCGGTCAGAGGACGCCGTGCTTGCCGCTCTTCCTCGCGATCCTCCACGGCCATGGCCCGTTCCCAATTGGCCCAGTCGCGATTTTCGATGCGCAGAGCGACCGGCGCGCCGATGGTTTGTCCATGGCGGATGCCGGCAAGGGCCTCGGCGCGGTCTTTCTCGATTCTCTGTCTCCCGCCGCGTCCATAACCCAGTTGGCGCCGGTGCAATTCGCCGTTGATGAATTCGAAATCCACGCGCAGCCCGGCAGGCAAGCCTGAAATCCAGGCGATCAGCGCTTGCCCGTGCGACTCTCCTGCGGTGGCGAATTGCAGCATTCAGCTTTGTCAGTTTGCGGAAAAAAGTTTTCCGCGGCACCTTTGCGCTTTGTCCGTCGCGCGGGGTGGCAGGGAATTGCGCATTTTATCGGAGCCCGCCAGGACCGTAAAGAGATGCGCTTGGCGCCACCGCTCCTTGACGCTTCCGAGCGCGCGACGTTACGCTTGCGAAGTCGTAATGACGGCACTGGGGGCGAATGGCAACTGAACCCAACTTGATGGATGCGGAGGAGAGTTCTGCGTTCGCCATTTTGATCGAGCCTCTCAAGCGCCAGGTGCAGTTTCTCCAGGATTACACCTACCTCGCCGCTCGCGCCATCGCCAGCCTGTTCACCCCGCCTCTTTATATAAATGATCTTTTGCAGCAGATGGATATCATCGGCATTGGCTCGCTGCCGATTGTCTTGCTGACCGGTGCTTTCATCGGCGCGGTCATGGTGCTGCAAACGGCATCGCAGTTCGAGCGCTTCGGCGAAACCTCGCTTACCGGCGACGTCGTCTCGCTCGCCCTGGTGCGGGAGTTGGGGCCGACCATCACCGGCTTGCTGGTGGCCGGCCGGAATGCCTCGGGCATGGCCTCCGAACTCGGTTCTATGCAGGTGACCGAGCAGGTGGACGCCATGCGCGCCATGGGCACGGATCCGAATCGCAAGCTCGTCGCCCCGCGCGTACTCGCGACCATGTGCGTCTTGCCGCTGCTCACGGCCATGGCCGATTTCGTCGGTTTAACCGGTGGTTTCATTGTTTCCTACTTCACCCTGCGCATCGGCGCCGTGGAATTCTGGACGCGCGCTCTGAACGCGCTGGAATTCTCGGACTTGATGCAAGGAATGGCCAAGCCCGTCATCTTTGCTTTCTTGTTAGCCACAATCGGTTGCTACAAGGGTTTGACGGTGCGGGGCGGCACCCAGGGAGTCGGTCGCGCCACGACTCAGGCCGTGGTCGTCTCTTCCGTCTCGATCCTGGTTTCCGACTTCTTCCTCACTAAGCTCGCGCTCTTCCTCGCCGGCAAGCCCTTGTGATTTCGTTCACCGTCGTGTCAGCTAAATTCTGGCTTCTGGATTCTAGGCCAGCCACCAATTTGCAATTCGCCAAAAAGCAGCGTTGTCCTTCCGTCCCCACCTCCGATCATTCGCCCTGTCATCCCGAGGGAGTCCGCGAACCTGAGCCAAATTCCCCTTTGGGGAACCCGGCGAAAACAGCGCGCGGACGACCGAGGGATCTGCTTTTGCCTTTCGGTCGAAATGTGAAATTTCAGTCTCCCCTGCATTTTTGCATCTATAATGGCGAAGACGTGTGCTGGCGACGCCCGCTCAGCCACGTTCCCGGATGAACGCCGCCTCGAGCGAGCCCGTCATTTCTTTTGAGGACGTTCACCTCGGCTTTGGCGAGGGCGATATCCTGCGCGGCATCTCCTTCCACGTCCTGGAGCGCGAAACCAAGGTACTCGTCGGCGAGACTGGAACCGGTAAAACGCTGATCCTCAAGCTGGCCGCGGGGCTGCTCAAACCAATCGCCGGCCAGGTGCGCGTTCTCGGACGCGATCTCGGTGCCATGACCGAGGCTGAACTGCTCCCGTTCCGCCGTGAAATCGGATTTGTGTTCCAGGAGGGCGCCCTGTTTGATTCCATGAGCGTTGCCGATAATGTGGCTTACCGGCTGAATGAAGAGGGCGTCGACGCGCGCGAAACCGATGCGCGCGTTCGCGAAGCCCTCGGTTTTGTGGAGATGGAAGACGCCATCGATAAACTGCCCGGCGAACTCTCCGGCGGCATGAAGAGGCGCGTGGCCATTGCGCGCGCCGTGGTGAGCCGTCCTCCCATTGTGCTCTACGACTCACCCACCGCGGGGCTCGATCCCATCACCTCTCAAACGATCATCACTTTCATCCTGCGTCTGCGCGACACCCTCGGCGTGACCGCGCTCCTGGCCACCCATCGGCTCCAGGACGCCTTCGCCCTCGCCAATTATCGCTTCGACCCGGCGCAAAATCGCGTGACGAAGCTTTCTCCCGCGGCGCTCGCATCGCGCAATGGTCAGCCCTCCACCAATTTCCTGGTTTTACGCGAGGGCAAAGTTTACTTCGAGGGCGGACAGCAAGCCGTGCTCGAATCGCCCGACGCCTACCTGAAGAAATTTTTGGTTTAGGCGCGGGGCTAATCGCAGAGCAAGCAAGAGGAGGCCTGATTATGGCGCAACGCAAGCAACTCACCTGGACCGAGCTGCGCGTAGGACTTTTTGTGCTCGCCGGAATCGTACTCGTGGTCGTGGGCGTCTTCTACGTCACCGGGACCGGCGCGTTGGGTGCCAAGTACCGTCTGGTGACCTTTCTGCCCGAAGTCGACGGCCTGGCCGTCGGCGCCCCTGTCGCGATCAATGGCGTCGAGGTCGGCAACGTCGATTCCATTGCCATTGCTCCTTCCCGCAACGCCCAGTCTCCCGCTCCGAATCGCAGCGTTGAAGTTGTCATGAGGATCAACCGCACTTTTCAGGACTATATCCGAACTGATTCTTATGCCAGCTTGCTCACCGAAGGCTTCCTGGGAAATCGCGTGGTCACCATTCAGCGCGGGTATGCGGGCCAGGTGCTGCGGGATGGCCAGGAGGTGCCCGGCAGGGAAGAA
>Ga0137387_10001478_pt1 | contig 11647 bp, 8 predicted proteins | sample SagtaG_3_FD_104909 | JGI IMG/M metagenome (GOLD analysis project Ga0137387, IMG submission 104909) | Vadose zone soil microbial communities from Angelo Coast Range Reserve, California, USA - Sage2_R_115_16 metaG | ecosystem: Environmental > Terrestrial > Soil > Vadose zone > Saprolite | place...
ACGCTCGCGCTCCACCACGACGTCGTCGCCGCGACGATGGAGGCGGACGGCGTCCTGCCGTTCCGCTTCGGAACCGCGCTGGACGCCAGCGAGCTCGAGGGCTGGTTCGCGGCGCACGCCGCGCGGATCCGCGCCGCGCTCGGTCAGCTCCGGGGGCGTGTCGAGATGAACGTGAAGCTCCTGCGGCTCGCCTGCGGACACAGCCGCGAGCGCGCCTGTCCCGCCTGCGCGGCGGGCCCGCCGGGCGTGGACACGCTCCGCGACCTCGCGGATCACCTGATCGAGCGCGCGAGCGTCGCGCGCTGGCGCTTCCGGCTCGCCGGCCACGGGAGCAACCTGGCGGGATCGCTCGCCTTCCTCGTCCCGCGCAACGAGGTGGACGCGCTCCTCGCGCGCATCGCGCCGGTGGTGTCGCGCGCCGGGAGCGTCGCGGTCGTGCCGACCGGGCCGTGGCCCGCCTACTCGTTCGCTCCGCCGCTGGACCGCCCGCCTGTGGTCCGCGTGGCGCCTCAGGATCGACGCGAGCACCCCATCACCGGCTGAGGGGCTCGGGTGCGGGCCGACGTCTTGCCGGTCCGAGCCGTTTCGGGATACCCTTGGCCCGGATTTCGAGGGGGACCTCATGACGCGTCTCTCCTGCACCGCCGTCGAGCAGATGATGAACCAGCGTCCGGACGCCACGCTCGAGGCGGCGCTCGAGGTCTTCGAGGTATTCGCGAGCGGATCGCTCACGGACGAGGTGTACATCCTGGACGACGTCGGCGGCAAGCGGATCGCGATCGCGCCGACGGCGCTCAAAGAGAAGTACCGGCGGGGGTGAGCCATGGCCATCATCGTCATCTCGCATCAGATGGGCGCGGGAGGCCCCGAAATCGGCACGGCGCTCGCGCAGCGGCTCGGGTATCGCTATGTGAACCAGGAGCTCCTGCTGGACGCGGCGCGCCGCTACGGGCTCGCCGAGGAGAAGCTGTCGCACCTCGAGGAGTCCAAGCCGACGCTCTTCGAGCGGTTCGACACCGAGACGCGCCACCACATCACCGTGCTGCAGACGACGCAGTTCGAGTTCGCCGAAATGGACAACGCCGTCCTCATGCGCGGCGGCGGCCAGTGGCTGCTGCGCGGCGTGCCGCACGCGCTGCGCGTCCGGCTCGTCGCACCCTTCGAGCACCGCGTGAAGCAGTGGATCAAACGCACCGCGGAGATGACGGGCGAGACGCCGAACCAGCGGGCCGCCGCGGACTTCGTGCGTCGCGACGACGCCGAGAAGGCGGGTCGCATGCGCTACCTGTACGAGGTCGACATCGCGGACCCCCTGCTGTACGAGCTCATCATCAACACGGAGAAGCTCCGACACGAGGCCGTCGTGGAGATCCTCGAGCGCCTCGTACGCCGTCCGGAGATGGCGACGACCGAGGAGGGGCGGCGGATCGTGGCCTCCCGGGCGCTCGCCTCCCGCGTGCAGGTGGCGCTCGCCACGCACGCGGACACGCGCCGCTACCGGATCAACGTGGAGGCGCAGGGCGACGTGGTGACCCTCGAGGGGACGACCGCGCTCGAGCGCGCGGTCGAGGTCGCGCAGAAGGTCCCGGGGGTGCGCGAGGTCCGGATGCAGCAGGTCGAGATCCCGCCGATCCCGCCCTTCGTCGCGTAATCGCGCCGATTATTTAGCGCGGCTCTCGGGGCGGGAGCGCGGTGTCGGCGGCGCGGTCGGGCGCCTCCGCGATGCGGAGCTCGAGCGTGCGGCGCTCGCGGCTCCGCATGATCCCGAGCTTGACCATTTTCCCCACTTCCGCGTCCGCCGACAGGCGCTGGAGGTGATGGTAGTCCTCGATCGTCGTGCCGTCGAATGCGACGATCACGTCGTTCTGGACGAGCCCGGCCGCCGCGGCGGGGCTTCCCGGGTAGACGCGAGCGACCACCGCGCCGCGCGCGTCCCGCACCCCGAGCGCCTGCGCCAGCTCCGTCGTCAGCGGCTCCATCGCGACGCCGATCCAGCCACGGGTGACCTTGCCACGATCGATGAGCTGGCTCGTCACGCGCTTGACCATGTTGGCCGGGATCGCGAAGCCGATGCCCTGACCCGTCGCGACGATCGCGGTGTTGATCCCGATGACCTCGCCGCGCAGGTTCACGAGCGGCCCGCCCGAGTTGCCCGGATTGATCGACGCGTCCGTCTGGATGAAGTTCTCGTACGTCGTGATACCGACGTCGGACCGTCCCGTCGCGCTCACGACACCGACCGTCACCGTCTGGTCGAGCCCGAACGGGTTGCCGATCGCGATCGCCCACTCACCGACGCGGAGCTTGTCCGAGTCGCCCAGCGAGGCCACGGTGAGCGGCGCCGTCGGTTCGAACCGTACGACGGCGAGATCGGTCTTGGCGTCGGTGCCGATGATCCGCCCGCGGGCCTCCTCCTTCGAAGACAGGCGCACGACGACTCCATCGGCGCCGCGGACCACGTGGAGGTTCGTCAGAACGTAGCCCCGGTTGTCGATGATGACGCCCGAGCCGAGCCCCGCTTGATGGAACTCTTCGCGACGCCCCGGGCCGCGCCCGAAGAACTGGTCGAAAAAGTCCTTGAACGCGGGGTCGTCGGCGAACGGCCCGAGCGTCGGGGGACGGCGTAACCGGGCGACCTGGACCGTGCCGATATGGACCACGGCCGGGCGGACGCGCTCGGCCACGCTGACAAAGGCAGACTGTAAGGCTTCTGTCGTGTTTGCAGGTCCCGCCGGCGCCGATCCGCCGGCCGGTGGTGGGCTCATCAGGAGGGCGTGCAGCCAGAAACCGCCGCCAAGAAAGGCAAAAAACGCTGCGGCCAGGAGAATGTTACGGGCGCTCTTGGGAGCCATCTGGTCTCCTGACGATTCGAGAGTCCGCCCCAGGCCGGATTGTCGGAACCGATGCTATCGACCTGATGCTCGAGTGTCAAGGAAACTATTGCAATCATGCATTTTCCTTGACGCTCGCGAGCGCCAAAAGAGACAATGAAACAATTGCGACACCCCTCTTCAGGGCCTGGATGAACCGGCACAATCTTCGCAGGACGCTCTGCGTGGTTCTTGTGGCGTCCCTGCTGGCGCCGAGTTTCGGCTTTGGTCAGCCGCAGCCGGCACCGTCGCCGTCGCCTGCGCCGTCGACTCTTGGACGGTCTGTCACGACACCGACGCCGTTCGGAGGCGGGACGCGAATCATGCCAGGGCCGGAGTACCGGCTCGGTCCCGGTGACCTGCTGGAGGTACAGATCGCGGGCCGACTCGACGTCGAGCGCTCCCAGGCGGTCGTGGATCCGACGGGCGCGATCAGCGTGCCTCCCCTCGGCTCGATCCTGGTCGGAGGCCTGACGCTGCTCGAGGCCCAGCGGCGCGTCGCCGCACGCGCCAGCGGGGTGTTCCGGTTCGCGAACGTCACGCTCGCAGTCATTCTGCCGCGCACGTTCGAGGTCACGCTGTCGGGCGAGGTGGAGCGGCCGGGGACGGTCGCCGTGACCGCGCTGCGGCGGCTGCACGAGGTGATCCTCGACGCGGGCGGCATCACGGCCCGCGGCAGCCTGCGACGCGTGCTGGTGACGCGGAAGAGCGGCGTGACCGAGGTGGATCTGCTGAGCTTCGAGCTGGGGGGCGATCTCACCCAGAACCCGTCCGCCGAGGAGGGCATGCGGATCCACGTTCCGGCCCGCGGCCCTTCCGTCACCCTGACGGGCGCGGTACGGCGTCCCGGTGAGTACGAGATCGGTCCCACCGGATCGCTCCGTGCCCTGCTCGAGCTCGTGGGCGGCCTGAGTCAGGCTTCTGCCGGGAGCGAGGCGCGGCTCACGCGCGTCGGCGCGGACGGGCGCAAGGAGACGGTCGCCGTCGACCTCGCGGCCGCGCTGACGCCGCCCGCGGACGTTTCGCTCGAGGCCGGCGACGCGCTGTTCGTGCCGCCGCTCTCCGTGCTCCAGGACGTGGTCGAAGTGCGCGGTGCCTTCAACGGCACGCCGGAGTCGACCAAGACGACCGTCGCGGGTAAGGCGACGATCGTGCAGCGCTTCGAGCTGGCCCAGGGCGACCGCGTGCGCGACCTGGTGTTGCGCGCGGGCGGCACCGCCGCGTACGCCGACCTTCGGCTGGCCCTGGTCGAGCGCGGCGGGGTCCTGGGACCACGGCAGCGGATCCCGGTCGACCTGCAGCGGCTGATCGTGGAGAAGGACGACGCCCAGGACATCCTGCTCCAGAACGGCGATGTCCTCACGCTTCCGATCGTCGAGGACAAGGTGTACGTGATCGGCGAGGTGAAGACCCCGGGCGCGGTCGACTTCCGGCCCGACCTCACGCCCCGGGAGTACGTGACGCTCGCCGGCGGGCCGACCAACCGCGCCAAGGTCAAGAGCGTCTTCGTGACCTTCCGCGACGGAAAGAGCTACGCGATGGCGGATGCGCCGCCACTCGAGGCGGGCGCGGTCGTGACGGTCCCCGAGGTCGCGGTGAAGTGGTGGCAGGACTACCTGGCGATCGCGCAGGCGGTCGCGTCGCTCATGTTGGGCGTGACCGGGCTCTTCGTCATTTTCAACGGGCCGGTCGTGAGATAGCCCATGTACGAAGCGTACTGGGGGCTCAGCGAACCGCCGTTCGACAACTCCCCGAACCCGAAGTTTTTCTACCTGTCGCCCGAGCACGAGGAGGCGCTCGTGCGCCTCGTCTACATGGTCAGCCACCGCAAGGGCTGCGGGATGCTCACCGGCGAGTACGGCTGCGGCAAGACGACGCTCTCGCGCGCGCTCATCCAGCGCCTCGAGGCCGAGCGCTACGAGATCGGCCTGCTCACCAATCCGAGCTGGAACGCCGTGGATTTCCTCCGCGAGGTCCTCTATCAGCTCGGCGTCGAGACGGAGGAGAAGCACAAGCCCGAGCTTCTCCATCTGCTGAACGACACCTTCTATCGGAACTACCAGGCCGAGCGCGACAGCGTGGTGATCGTGGACGAGGCGCAGCTGATCGAGGACGACGCGGTCTTCGAGGAGCTCCGGCTGCTGCTGAACTTCCAGACGGACAACCGGTTCCTCGTGACGCTCCTGCTCATCGGCTCGCCGGAGCTCGCGGTCAAAGTGCGGCGCATGAAGCATCTCGACCAGCGGATCACGCTCCGCTACCACCTCAACACGCTCGATTACACGCACACGGCGAACTACATCGCCCACCGGCTGAAGATGGCGGGGCAGACGAAGCAGCTCTTTACCGAGGAGGCGGTCAAGCTCATCTTCGACTTCACGCGCGGGACGCCGCGGGAGATCAACAACCTCTGCGACGTAGCGCTCCTCGTCGGCTACTCGAAGCGGCTGAAGGAGGTCGGCGAGAAGGTCATCGCCGAGGTGATCAAGGACATGGTGGGCGTCTGACGATGGTCCGCATGAGCGACCTCGCGCGCGGCGTACCCGCCGAGAAGGCGGCGCCCCCCAAGACCGCGCCCCCCAAGGAGCCGGCGGAGAAGCGCGCCACCCCGGGCGCAGCCGCTGCCCCGGCGGCGGTGCCGCCGGCGCTGCCGCGCACCCGCCTGGCCGAGGGTCCGCTCCAACGCGTCGCCGCGCCGCCGCCCCGGCGGGAGCCGGAGCACGCGCCCGCCCATGAGACGCCGGCGCCTTCGCCTCCGCCGGCGACGACGCCGACCGCAGCGTCGGTCGCGAGCGCCGAGGCGCTCTTCGGCGGACTCCTCCGGTTCCTGGCAGGCGTGCGCGATCTCGTGATGACGGGGAGTGTGGCGTTCCCGTGGGACGGCCTCGAGCGGCTCCTGGTGCACGCGATCGCGTCGCTCGAGCGGTCTGGCGAGCTCTTCTGGGTCGCCAACAATCCGGCCGCGCCCCTGGACGTCGACTACCTCGCGTTCCACCAGGCGCAGGTCGGCGTGCTGTCGATGCGGATCGGCGCCGACATCGGTTACGACCGCCGACGGCTCGTCCCCCTCGGGATGGCGGGGTGCCTGCTCGACGTCGGCCTCTGGCAGCTTCCGGAGTCCGTGCTGCGACGGCTGGACGCGCTCACGTCCGCGGAGCAGGCGCAGTACCGGTCGCACCCCAAGCTCTCGGCCGAGGTCGTCCGGCACTGGGGCCCGCCGGGCGAGGGGATCGTGGAGGCCGTGCTGCAGCATCACGAGCGGGAGCAGGAGCAGGGGTTCCCGCAGGGGCTGGCGGGCGCGGCGATCCACCCGGACGCGAAGATCCTCGGCCTCATCGACACCTACACCGGGCTCACGGTCCCGCCGTCGGCCCGGCCGCGTCTCCGACCGCACGAGGCGATCCGGGACATCGTGAAGTCCAAGCACGAGGCGTTCGCGTCGCCGCTCATCAAGGCGCTGCTCTCCGAGATCTCCGTGTTTCCGCCCGGCACGCTCGTGCGGCTCAACACCGGCGAGGTCGGACGCGTCGTCGCCGTGAACCGCAACCACCCGCTTCGCCCGCGCCTGGAAGTCGTCGCAGACGGCAAAGGCCACCGGTTCCCCACGCCCAAGACCGTCGACCTCTCCGAGGCGCCGTTCATGTACATCACCGGGCCCGTCGCGGAGGGCGCGCGGTGAAGGTTCCCAGGCGCGTGAGGCTCAGCGAGGTGTGCGGCTGATGGCGCAGTACGAGATGAACCTCCGCGACTACTGGCTGATTATCCGCCGCCGGCGGCTGATCATCATCGCCTCGACGGTGCTCGTCGCGCTCCTGAGCTTCTGGTTCGCCAAGCAGAAGGTGCCGACCTACCAGGCCACCGCGGCCGTGCGGTTCGAGCAGTCGACCCAGCTCTCGGGCCTGCTGGTGGAGGTGCTCTCGTACTCGAGCGCGGACAACATCGAGACGCAGGTCACCCTCATCAAGAGCTATCCGATCCTCGAGGAGGTCGCCCGGCGGCTCGGCCGGCTGCCGCAGGCCGCGGCGGGCGGGGCGGTCCGCGAGTCGAAGGGCTACTGGGCGGCGCTGGACGTGATCAGCTCGAGGGTGAAAGTGACGCGCGTCCCGAGTACCAGCATCCTCGAGATCATGGCCACCTCCACGAACCCGCGGGAGGCGCGGGATCTCGCGAACTCCGTCGCCGAGGTCTACCGCGACTACAACCGGCAGCAGCGGAACCTCCGCGTGACGGAAGCGCGGAAGTTCATCGAGACCCAGCTCAAGGAGGTCGAGGCGCGCGTCAAGCGGGCCGAGTCCGAGGTGTGGGCGTTCCGTGAGGCCAACCGCATCATCTCGCCCGGCGCCGAGTCGACGGTGCTGCTCTCCCTGTTCACCCAGGTGCGGGGCGACATCGAGAAGGCCCGGCAGCAGCGCACCGAGCTCGAGCTCGTCCAAGCGCGCCTCGCGCGGACCGATCCAAACGCGTCCGAGCGCGTCTTCATCGACACGACGAACCCGGCGATGCAGCGGCTCCAGACGATGTACTCGGAGCTCCTCCTCGAGCGGAACAACCTCGCGCTCGAGGTCACGGATCGGCACCCGCGGCTCCAGGCGCTCGATGACCGCATGCGCGAGATCCGGGTGGAGATGCGGCGCGAGGTGGCGGCGCAGATCGCGGCGCTCCGGACGCGCGAGGAGATCCTCAACCGCCAGATGGGCGACCTGCTGCAGAAGAACCGGGAGGTGCCCGCCGTCGAGCTGGCGATGCAACGGCTGCAGCGCGAGGCCAAGAACAACGACGACCTCCTGGCTCTGTTGAAGGCGAAGCACCAGGAGGCCCTGATCAAGGAGTCGGAGAAGATCGAGGAAGTCTCGATCGTCCGCCCGGCGACCGAGCCCGACACGCCGGTCGGGGCCGAGGCCCTCAACACCGTCCTGGTCGGCGCGCTCCTCGGTCTCTCGCTCGGCCTGGTCCTGGCCTTCGTGCAGGAGACGCTCGACACCTCGATCGGCACGATCGAGGACGTCGAGGCCTACCTGGAGGTGCCGGTGCTCGGCGTCGTGCCGCACATCGACTCGCGCGAGACGGTCCAGCGCGTCCTCGAGCGTCGACCCGCGCTCGCCCAGATGGATCCCGAGGCGCTCCTGAGTCACGCGCTCCTGATCACGCACTTCGATCCGAAGTCACCGGTGGCGGAAGCCTACCGGACGCTCCGCACGAACGTCCAGTTCGCCAGGATGGAGCGCGCGGGGAAGGTCCTGGTCGTGACCAGCCCGACCCTGCAAGAGGGCAAGACGACGACCATCGTCAATCTCGCGCTCACCCTCGCGCAGAGCGGGCAGCGCACGCTCCTCGTCGGCGGGAACCTGCGCCGGCCGAGCATCCACCGCTTCTTCGGCATCGAGCGCGAGCCCGGTCTCTCGGACATCCTCATCGGGAGCACACCGTGGCGCGACTGCGTCCGCACCGTCGCCGACATCCTGATGGGCCGCTTCGAGATGGAAGACATCATGGCCGCTCCGGGCCTCGACAACCTGCACATCATCGAGGCGGGCCCCATCCCGGCCAACCCCTCCGAGCTCCTGTCGACGTCCGCGATGACCGCGTTTCTCCGCGCCGTGCGCGACGAGTACGACATTGTTCTGATCGATACGCCGCCCGTCTTGCCGGTCACCGACTCGGCGATCGTCGCGGCGCAGGCCGACGGCGTGATCCTGGTCTACCAGGCGGGAAAGGTCGGGCGCCTCGTCCTCAAGCGCGCCAAGGTCCACATCGAGAACGTCGGCGGCAAGGTCTGGGGCGTGGTCCTCAACGACGTCAAGACGGAGATCGCCGGGTACGCGTACACGCATTACTACACGCACTACTACGGCGAGGAGACGCCGGGCGACAACACGCCGAGCCGCCTCGAGCGCATCTGGAATACCGTGCGCGGCCGGTTCCGCGGCGACAATCGCGCGTCCACTGCGCCCACCGTGCCGACGGAGCAGACCAACGACCTCCCGATCGACATCGCGATGGACGCCCCGGTCGCGACCGGCACGAAGAGCCGCCGAAAGTACCGCAACGTCATCGGCGGCGTCCTGCTGCTGGTGGGCCTCGTCGCCCTGATCTCAGCACTGGCCTGGAAGGCGGGATGGTTCGGTACGGCCCTGCAGCCGCGCGAGATTCTCCGCAAGAAGCTCGACGCGCCGGCCGAGGCGAATCCTGGCCGCGACGCGACGGCGGCTCCGACGTCGCCGACCGAGTCGTCACTCCCGCCGGGGCTCGTGGCGCCTCCGAGCCCGCCGCTCGCCGCGCCTCCCGCCGTGAGCACGCAGTCAGCCACAGCGGACGAGTCAGTGGCCACCACGCCGACGGTCATCACGTCGGCGGCGACCACACCGGCGGTCGCCACGCCGGGGAGCCCGCCCAGGTCCAGCGCGGCAGCGCCCGTCGCACCGCGGCGAACGACCGCGACGCCACCCGGTGAGCGCTTCGCCGTCGAGTTCGGGCCGTTCCCCACGGCCGGCGAAGCGGAGGGCGTCGAGCGCCAGTTGATCCAGGCCGGTCATCAGACCGTCCGCTTCCGCCAGCAGACGGGCGGCGCGCTCTACGGCGTGCTGATCGAGCGCGTGCCGACGGCCCGAGATGCTCAGCAGCTCGTCACGGCACTGCGAGAGCAAGGGTTTCCTGAAGGGATGATCCTCGGGGGTGGTGAGCCGTTGACGGTGCGCGTCGGTGATCCGCTGCCGCTGCACGGCGCCGTTCAGCTGGCCGAGCGTGTGCGCGGCCGTGGGCACCCGGTCCGCGTCGCCGTGCAGGCTGGCGAGGCTGTCACATTTGTCATCCGCCATGGCAACTTCGCCTCGCGGTCCGAGGCGGAGGAGAAGGCGGAGGAATTGAGCCGACTGGGCCTACCGAACCGCGTCGTGCGGGTCCGGTAGGCCGCTCCACCGCGTCTCGATCATGGCCAATCCGCTCCTGCGCGTCATCGTCTTCGGCGTGCTCCTGGTGGTGGCCACCTTCCTGGTCTCCCAGGGAATCACGGTCGCCCGGTTCGAGTACGCCATCGTCGCCGCCTGCGTGCTCGCCGTGTTCATGTTCGTCTTCCTCAAGACGGAGGCCGGACTCTACCTGGTGCTCTTCTCGATGTTGCTCTCTCCCGAGTTCGCCCTCGGCGGCGGTGGACTGGCCGAGCGGCGCACCATCGTCGTGCGCCTCGAAGACCTCCTGCTCATCGCCATCGCGCTGAGCTGGTTCGCGAAGACCGCCGTCAACAAGGAGATCGGCCTCGTCGTCAAGACGCCGCTCAACCCGTGGATCCTCTTCTATGTCCTGAGCGCGTTCCTGTCGACCGCGCTCGGTTACCTGCAGGACACGGTCAAGAGCGCCGTCGGTTTCATGTACGTCCTCAAGTACGTCGAGTACTTCGTCGTGTTCTACATGACCGTCAACAACGTCCGCGACCGCGCGCAGGCCCGGCGCCTGATCATGGCGGCTTTCGCGACGGCAGCGATGGTGAGCATCATCGGCGCCGCCCAGATTCCGAGCGGGCAGCGGGTCTCGGCGCCCTTCGAGGGTGAAGCGGGGGAGCCGAACACGTTCGGCGGCTATCTGTTGCTGATGATGGCCATCGCCGGCGGCATCGGTCTGGAGACGAACCGGCTGAAGCTGCGAGCGTGGGCCGCCGGCGTGATCGGGCTCATGGCGGTTCCCTTCGTCTTCACACTGTCACGGGCATCGTACCTGGCGTTGTTGCCGTCGATCGGGATGCTCGCCCTGCTGTCCAGCCGTCGAAAGCTCATGGTCGGGACCCTGGTCCTGGCGGTGCTCGTCTCGCCGATCGTGCTCACGACGGCCGTGCCGGAGCCCGTCAAGAAGCGCATCCTTTATACCTTCCAGCCCGAGCGCGGCCAGGCCACGGTGCGCCTGGGCCAGATCGCGTTCGACCCCTCGACGTCCGAGCGCCTGCTCTCGATGCGGGACGCCTTCGCGGCGTGGACCAAGCGCCCGCTGTTCGGGTACGGCGTCACCGGCTTTCGGTTCATCGATGCCCAGTACGCCCGCACGCTGGTCGAGACCGGGGGGGTCGGATTGGTGGTGTTCCTGGCGCTGCTGTGGGCGGTGTTCCGGGTCGGCCTCACCGCGGCGCGGCGGCTCGAGGATCCCGAGGACCGAGGCCTGGCGATCGGATTCGTGGCCGCCACGATCGGCCTCCTCGTCCATTCGATCGGCTCCAACTCCTTCATCATCATCCGGATCATGGAGCCGTTCTGGTTCTTTGCCGGCATCGTCGCCATCCTGCCCACGCTGCCGAAGGACGCCGAGGCTCCGCTGCCCGGCCCGGTGCGCGCGTTCAGGTACTCGGTATGACGCGATCGCCATCGTGGACGACGCGAGCCCGTCACGTTCGTCTCGTCGTCACCGACGTGGACGGCGTCCTCACCGATGGCCGCATGATCCTGTCCGACCACGGCGACGAGCTGAAGAGCTTCCACACGCGAGACGGCGTGGCCGTGGCGCTCGCCCGTCAGGCGAAGCTGCGGACCGCCATGATCACGGGGGAGACCAGCCCCATCGCCAAGACGCGCGGTGACAAGCTCGGGGTGGACGTGGTCGTGCTCGGCGCCCGCCGCAAGGGCGAGGCGCTGGAGGCGCTGTGCGCGCAGTTCGACCTGCCGTGCACGGCGGCCGCCTACATCGGCGACGACCTCCTCGACATTCCCGCGCTGCAGCGCGCGGGACTGGCGGTGGCCGTCGCCGACGCCGCCGACGAGGTCAAGGCCGTCGCCCAGCTCGTGACGCGCGCCGCCGGC
>Ga0137387_10001479_pt1 | contig 11643 bp, 11 predicted proteins | sample SagtaG_3_FD_104909 | JGI IMG/M metagenome (GOLD analysis project Ga0137387, IMG submission 104909) | Vadose zone soil microbial communities from Angelo Coast Range Reserve, California, USA - Sage2_R_115_16 metaG | ecosystem: Environmental > Terrestrial > Soil > Vadose zone > Saprolite | place...
CCTGGAAACGCTCGTGGATTCGAAGGGCGTCGGTGCAATACACTGGGCGCCGTTCCGCACATGGACAGGTTGTTAGACCCGGAGGGGGCGTGAAATATTGAGTACAACCTCCGTTCTGATAGGGACAAGCAGGCGGCCGGGATGTGGGCTTCAGCGCAAGGAGGGCCTCGTACGTCTCAGCAAGCGGCTTGTGGTCCTCTTCGTCGACAACAATATCCTGGAATACCTCGAATAAGGCCTCCCTGAAGGAATCGCGCGCCGAAGTGTGAGTTCGTATTACGACATTGGCTCCGGGGAGAGCTGCGTCAATTGTTGCGGCTTCTTCGGTCTTGCGAAACAGCTGAGGATCAACCGGCCTCATCGCATCAAGGCGGTCCATTTCCTTGAGATTCAGAAGTACGCTCGCCACGGTAAAATAACCAACTGCAGCGCCAGGGTACCCTATGCGTACAGGCGCTTCATGCGTGCTTCCATCGATTGCCACCGCGAAGTCCGGCAATTCGGTAGGCACGGATGGAGCAGGCGTCGGGATCACACCGGCGCCAACCGCCGGCTCCTCGATGACGCGGGCGCGACTCAACAACTGACGCACGCGCTCCGTTTCTACGATTCGGCGTAAGGGCCTGTATCCAGCGAACTCTCCCTCATATGGCATCTCGACTACTGCCGCGGCTCGGAGGGGATCTGGAACCTGTCGACCTGGACAGGAACGACGAATGGGTTCGAAAGGGTCTTCACGCGTAAGAACCCTCTATCCTGGGCACGTAAGATGCTTCCTTCGAAATCGGCGAAATCGTAAAACTTCTTGAGCTCTCTCGTCTCGTCGGTATTATTGAGGTGACCGATAAACCAGTTTGCGGTGTTGCGTAAGATGTTTTGTTGAATCGAGCTCACTTCCTGCGTTGCATAGATGAGACCGAGATGGTACTTGGCTCCTTCCTTTGCGGTTCGTACCCAAACGTCCGACGTATCGTGCTCAACCGACGATGGAAGAATGTTGTGCGACTCTTCTAGGTATATGAGGATTTCTGCGGGCGCACCACCGCTTCTGAAGACTCCCTGGTTGGACTGAAACACCTTCCACATGATGCGTTCAGCAGAAGCGCGGTTGAGTTCGGGGTCGCCACTCGACTGATCGATGATGACGAGTCGCCCGGCAACGAGTTCGGTATAAATCTCGTCTGTGAAGTCACCCATCGTGCTTGGCGAATGTTGCTCCCGTACGCGGCCCACCGACCTTGAGCCATTCGGATAGGCAAACAGCTCAAGAACCTTCTTCAGGTCATCGTCGGCCCACGATCCCGAGCTGCTGGTCTGCACATATTGCTGGTTGAACTGGCCGTAGCCGGAGTCCGAGTCGGCAATAAAGTCACGGAGTATTGCCGCGGCCTCCGCCACCTCCGGCCAGGTAGGCTGCGCCTTTGAAAGAATCGTAGCGCAGGTCGCATATTCGGCCGGATTCTTTCCCGTACCGCTACGCAAGGCTGCCATTAGGGCGGCATTGAAGAGGCCGGACGTAGATGGCCGAATTGATGCCGGCGCAGCGAAGCCCGCCTTTGACAACAACCCCCTGTAAAAGAGTACTCGGCGATTGTGTCGGGTCATCGCTGAACGATCATTAGGATCAGGAGAATCGAGGCGCACATCGCGGAAGTTCGTGATGTACTTTGTCTGATCGCCCGCCAACGCTGCATCAATGATCTCTTTGCCAACCCCAAGGTTCTCGTCGAGGAAAAAATTCAGAAGCATGAGCCGCCTGTTTGGATCATTCGGATGGGGCGTGATGCCATAGGTCACCACATCCGCTCGCAGTGCCTGGTGTTGTTCGGCGGGCCCAGTGGCCCACACGTTCTTGATGGCTGCAGGGTTACGCCGATGATCCCGGTCTTGTTCATTCTCGTTCGCGTATTCTCCGTTAGGATCCAAGACCAATTGTCCGATACGACGTCCTGGGTCCCCCCACCTCAACTCGAATATTGATTTGATGATAATCTTGGTGGTGTTCGACTTGCCCGTGCGTGTCATGCCGAACAGGGCAGTCTTCTGGCCGAGCAAGTCAGTTGGAGTAATCGCCACCCTCACACCGCTGATTCCTTGGAAAGGACGGTTGGTTGAGGCGTAGCGGACCTCTCCGATATGCACTAGCAGGTCGGGATTCTGCGGAGCCAAGAAGGGATCGCGGTAATTCACGATGCGCGCCAGGAAATCGGCTCGCGGCTTGAAGACCTTGAGCCCACGATTGGGATAGTAGTTACTCAGGTCCGAGCCGAACGCGAGGCGATACGCAGGCTCTCCCTCGCCTGGGACGCTCGTGACAAAGAATGTTCCAAGGACCCTACACCGCACGCCAGCGTAGCTCAGAAGATTGTTAGTTGTCGGGTCCATCACCTCTCGATCATCCCAACTCCGCTCGGTATCCCCGCTAACGCGTTGGGCCGTCTCGACGCGAACGCGTAGCGCCTCCTGTGCGTTGGGCAGGTCCGCATGGTCGAGCACACGAAGCAAGATGACAGAGGAATCTTCTTCCCGAATGTCCATCTCAGTGCTCGGTACGATTCGCGTGGCTACTAGGAATGACAAAGCCGGGATGCCGCCTACCTGCTTCCGGTGGTGATCATGAATCTGGACAAGTGCCTCCTGATAGCCGAGCGAGTAGACTTCGCCGACATACGCATCTGGTGGCACCAACTCCCGCAGGAGCTTCGAGGCCTGCGCCAGTGACGCCGGCAACTCCTTGTCGGCTAACTGCCGGCCTACCGACGAGATGACGTCTGCCATCGAGATCTCCTTCCCGCCTAATCGCCGTTGCCTCTATGCATCTATTTCCTGACACGCGCAATCCACGTCCCAGCTTAACTTGAGCCGTAATCGTCGGCCCGGTTAGGGCACTTTTGAGGCAGGAGGGGGCAGTTTTGGGACAACTTGAATGAAAATGCCTCGGCCCGAGCGTCTCTCCTGCGCAATCGCGCCGTTCCCTTCCCTCCGCCGCCCCGCCCCTCGGGTCAGTGCTCCGTCCGTACCACCCGCAACATCCGCGCGAATCGTGTGGTGCGTCAACATTGGCGAAAGGCGTCCGGCGACAGCCTTGTTTGTATCGTACATTCGAGCGAAGAAGGTTGGCGGGCGGCCCCGGCGTGAGAGGGCCCGGCCCCCCGCAGCGGTGGTGCCATGAGAGAGCCACCGACATCCCGCCTAAGGGATCCACCTATGCGCTTGCTGGTGATACCCCTTGTTCTCGGTTCGACATTGGCTGCCGCCGCCCAGCAACCACGGCAACCTCAACGATCCGTCCCGCCAAGGACCTCACAGGCGAAGTCGACACCATCGGAGCCGACGCTCGCCGAGACGGCCGCCTGGTTTGTGCGCCAGCTTCCGGCGTTCGGGACGTTCTTCGTTCACGAGTACAGCGCGAGTCGCGTAAGCCCAGGGGATACTATCGTGATCGAGACGCAATACTCGCTGACGGGTGTGACGCTCGACAGCTGCCTCCTGCGCTATACGACATCGATAAAGGTCGCGGACACGCCGCAAGAGGATTATGCCTACCGCATTCCCCTGGTGTCGACGGATCTTCTGCTCCTGACTGCGGACAGCGCATGGACTCTGCCACGCACCAGACAGGAACCGCGTGTGTGGAGCGTTCGCATAAAGGCAATCCCCGACGCGGGGAATGCATTTTCCTATCGCCATCCCCCTTCAGATTCGATCGAGGAACCCGCAGATGTCGGTGGACTAGAGTTTAGCAATGCTGAGAGCGCCCAACGCGTCGCGCGCGCGCTGCAGCACGCGGCGACGCTCTGTGGAGCAAAGAGGAGTCCGTTCTAGGCCTACGAGCGGACCTCGGGTCCGGTGGCAAGAGAGAATCACGAGCTCGACCGGCGGAGTGTCCTGTCGAAGGCGCACGGCCCGACCACCTCCTCGATGGTCGGGCCGTTCGTGTCATCTCCGATTCGGACGAATGTGAGATCCTCCCCCTCACGCTAGGGCGACGAACGAGGGAGGCCGACATCGACACGGCCCCCCGTTGACTTGAACCGCACTTCAACCCGTAGCGTCCCTTCATCTACTGCACTAGCGTGGGGGACACTATGGACCGCTTACGATTCAAAGACATGCCGATCGGGGTCAAGGTGGCGGTGGCCGTGGCCTTCTTCACCGCCTGGGTCTCGTTCGAGGAGTTCGTACGCCAGCGCGGACCGACCGGCGCGGCTGAAGCCGCGGGTTTACCCGCGCCTTGCGCGCCGATGGGTGCGTTCTCGTTCCCCTAATGGTAGGGGCACGCCATGGCGTGCCCCTACGATTCTCAGCCTGCCCCTTGATTCTCTCAAGCTCTACCACCTCCACCACCTCCACCAACCTTCGCCAACCTCCACCAACCTCCACCAACCTCGAGAACCTACTTCAGTGCGTTATCGCAAAGAACCACGTCCCGATGATCGGCCCGCGCACCGGCCGCTGGCCCGGCTGCGGCGGCGGCGCGTCCGCGGGCGGCGGACCGTATTCGGGCTGGAACAGATAGGCGACGTGCGTCACCGGATCGACGCTGATGGTCTTGGCGCCGCGCATCGTCGGCACCGTCGCCACGACCGTGTACTTGTCGGGTGCATCCTCGTGCACGACGGTGACGTTGCTATCGCGTCCCGCCGGGATATAGATCAACTTCTGCACCGGGTCGAACCCTAGTGCGTCCACCCCGTCGCCGTTGGCGATCGTCGCCACGATTTTCCCCGTCGTCGCATCCACCACCACCGACGTCTTGCCGCAGCCCGAGAAGATGCGGTTGGTAGTACGGTCGTAGGCTATCCCCGTGGGGCCTTCGCAGGGCGCCAAGGGCCACGAGGCCAGGACCTTCATCGCCGCAATGTCGATCACCTGGATCGTGCTCGTCCCTTCATTATTAACGAAGATCTTCCCCTTGCCGTCCGACGCCGCGCCCTCGGGGCCGTTGTCCTCGAGCTGCACAGTGCCCGTGATGGCGCCGCTCGTGGGATCGAGCGCCACCAGCGTGCCGATCGGGCGGCTGTGATTCGTCAGGATGACGCGGTCGGAGAAGTCGTCGTACATGATGCCGTCGAGCCCGCCCGTGGGGACGGGGATCCGCTTGAGCACGGCGAGCGTCTTGATGTCGAACATCTCGACCGTCGAATCGCCGGCGCTCGTGATGAAGCCGTGCCCCGACTTGGGCGCCAGCGCGATGCCGTGCGTGCGCGGCGTGTCGGGAATGTCGCCCACCACCTTCCCCGTGGTCCCGTCCACCACCATCACGTGCGTGCCGCGCGATACGAACACGCGGCCCGTCCCCGGCTCGGCCGTCAGATAATCGGTCCTGCCGTCGCCGCCGATCGAGTACTTCTGGACTGTGAACGTCTGCGCCGCGGTCGCCAGCGGCCAAGCGAGCGCGGCGGCGATGAGCAATGCCTTGGTCATACGAATCCTCGGGAGGGGTCAGGCGGAGCAATCTACGCGCGCGCATCACCGACCGCAGCGACACCCGTTCCGATTCGTTACCTGCGTTGGAGCTGCTTACCGCGAGCAGCTGGGACGACTGTCGTGCCAGCCGTTGTGGATGAAGCCGTAGGCGTCATCGGTGAGGTCCTTCACCAGCTGCGCCGAGGAGGAGTACGAGTACTGGTAGCGTCCGAAATCGTGGAGGTAGCCCTGCCCCCACCCGCCGAGGTGCAGCCCGCCCGTGAAATGGTCCTGCCCGTCATTGTTGATCGTGTAGGTGAAGGTGAAGTTCGTCGCCTGCCCGTTGGGCTCCGCGAAGGTGTTGCCGTCGGCCTGCCCCTGGGTGTTCAGCTCCTCCAGGACGTCATCGCGGTGCCACGATCGGGCGCCCTGCTCGTCCTGGGGTGTGTAGCTGTAATTGACGTTGATCACCACGACGATGGCGGTGTTGCGGATTCCCCCTACGGGGTCCGAGCAGGGAGACACAGGCACGCGGTGCGAGGGCGGCACGCACCCCGCGATCACGAGCAACGTCGAGAATACCGCGAAACGGTTCATGGTTTGCCAGGACCAACTATCCACGCCGCCATCCGGCTGTCAAGACGCCCTTTTCCCCGCCGCCTTCGCTCGCTTGTTGTAGTCCAGCGCCAAGCCGACCCAGAAGTCAAACGCCTTCTTGGCGCGCAACCGCGCCGCGTCGACATGGACAAACCCGCGATACGACCGCCCTTTCATCTTTACGGTGCGGCTGCCGTTCTTTCCCAGCACGGCGTCGTGCATGGCGGGATCGATGCGGAACATGAAGCGATCCTTGCCCGCGCTGACGCACATCTTGCCGTTCACCATGAACGTGGTGCCGCCGAACATGCGCTTCTCTTGTACCAGCCGCACGCGCGCCAGGGCGGCGCGGACGCGGTCGAGGAGGGGTGTCGCCATCCCGTGAAGCTGTTGGGCCAAAGCCCGGCGGTCAAGTTGAAGGTATGATGGCGGGCAGAAATACTGACTCCGGGAGCACACCCATGCGCCAATTGACCGTTTTCAACAACGTGACCCTCGACGGCTACATCGCCGACGCCCAGAACGACATGAGCTGGGCGCACCAAACGCCCGCCGACGACGAGTGGAATGCGTTCGTCTCGGGCAACGCCCAGGGCGGCGGTGCCCTGATGTTCGGCCGAATCACCTACGATCTGATGGCGTCCTACTGGCCGACGCCCGCCGCCCAGGCGGCCATGCCCGTCGTGGCCGACCGCATGAATCGCGGGCCGAAGTTCGTGTTCTCCCGCACGCTCACGCAGCCGGAGTGGCAGAATACCACGGTGCTCACAGGCGACATCGCCGCCGTCACGCGCAAACTCAAGAGCGAGCCCGGGCCCGGGATCGTGATCCTCGGCAGTGCCAGCATCGTGGCCCAACTCACCGCAGCCGGCCTGATCGACGCGTACCAGTTCGTGGTCCATCCCGTGGTCCTGGGCGCCGGCAAGACAATGTTCGCCGGGCTCAAGGACAGCGTGCGCCTCAAACTCACCAACTCGCGGGCGTTCAAGAACGGCAACGTGGTGCTGACCTACAAGCGCGGGAGCTAGGGCTTGCGGAAACGAACGTTCGTGCTATTATAGGGAATGAGCAAGGGCGACACAACACGCCACGCGATCCTCGAACGCGCCACCGGGCTCGCCACGAAGATGGGGCTCGGCGGCCTGACCATCGGCGGGTTGGCCGAAGAGCTTGACCTCTCCAAGAGCGGGCTGTTCGCTCATTTCCAGTCCAAGGAAGCGCTGCAGATCCAGGTCCTGGAGTACGGCGCCGCGGTGTTCGTGGCCGACGTCGTGCGCCCTGCTCTGGCGGCGCCGCGCGGCGCGCCGCGCCTGCGCGCGCTGTTCGAACAGTGGCTCGCGTGGGGCCGGTCGCGGATGCCCGCCGGCTGTCTCTTCGTCGCCGCGGCGACGGAACTGGACGACCGGCCGGGGCCCGTGCGCGACCGCCTGGTCACGCTGCAGCGCCAATGGCTCGACGTCATCGCAATCTCGGTCCGGAAAGGAATTGACGCGGGGCAGCTGCGCGCCGATGCCGACGCCGAGCAGTTCGCGCACGATCTCTACGGCGTGATGCTGGCGTACCACCATGCCTCGCGGTTGCTGCGCGACGCCGGCGCGGAACGGCGGGCGCAGCGCGCCTTCGAGACCCTGCTCGCCGCCATCACTCCCCCCGCCCCGCGGTAAGACCAGCGTGCGCTCCGTCCGCCTCATGTTCCGCGTGCTGCAGGGCGTGGCCCCCGAACGGGCCGCGGCGGCGGCCGAGCGGCTGTTCTTCACGCCGCCGCACACGCGCCTCTCGCCCGAGCTCGCGACCGTGTTGGAGCGCGGCAAGCCGTTCTCGATCGTGGCCGCCGGGCGCCGGGTGAGCGCCTGGTCCTGGGGCGACGGCCCCGCGGTTTACTTGATGCACGGGTGGGGTTCGCGCGGCGCGCGGCTCGGCTCTTTCGTGGCGCCGCTCGTTTGCGCCGGCTACCGCGTCGTCACGCACGACGCCCCGGGACACGGCGCCTCGGACCCCGGCACCAGCTCGCTGCCCGAGTTCGCGCGCGCCTTGCGCGCACTGGTGGAGCGCGTCGGACCGGTGCACGGTGTCATCGCCCATTCGATGGGGGCCTCGGCGACCGCGCTGGCGATGGCCCACGGGCTCCCCGTACCCCGCGCGGTCTTCCTGGCGCCGGCCGCCAATCCCGCCGCATTCGTCGACCAGTTCGTCGCAGCACTCGGCTTGTCGGCGACCACCCGTCGCCGCCTGCAGCAGCGCAGCGAGCGGCGTCTGGCCTTCCGCTGGGCGGACCTCGACGTTCCCACACTCGCGCGGGAGTTCGCCGCTCCGCTGCTCGTGATCCACGACCGCGAGGACCGCGTTGTGCCGTGGGCGGACGGGGCGGCGATCGCGGCGGCCTGGCCCGGAGCCGAAATGATGACGACCACCGGACTGGGGCATCGCGACGTGGTGCGTGCGCCCCACGTGCTCGCCCGGGCGCTCGCGTTCATTACCGGGAGAACCACCCACCCAACGACCCAAGTGGCTGCCCTGAACGAGATTGCGGTGTTGGAGCGCGAGCTGTTCGAGCGCGAACAGCGCTGTGCTGCGATGCTCCGCCTCTAGCCCCCCTTGACAGTGATATAACGGCGTTTTACATTCTAACATCGTTATGAAAACCACGTCCAGCCCCAGCCTCGAGCGCCGTGAGCGTGAACGCACCGCGACGCGCCGCAAGATCCTCGAGGCGGCGCGCCGGATGTTCGCGCAGCACGGCTACGACGCCACCACGATGCGCGCGATCGCGGCGAAGATCGGCTACACGCCCACCGCCATCTACCATCACTTCCGCAACAAAGAAGCGCTGCTCACCGAGCTGACGACGCAGGACTTCCGCGCGCTGGCCCAGGTGTTCCAGCAGATCGGGGAGGTTGCGGACCCCGTGGAGCGGCTGCGCCGCATCGGACAGGCCTACGTCGAGTTCGGCCTGCGGCACCCGATGCATTACCGGCTGATGTTCATGACGCCGCACCCTCGTGTCTGCGAAGCCATGATCGGCATCGCGCACGGCGACCCCAGTCAGGACGCCTACGCCTTCCTGGTGCAAAGCTGCGAGCAGGCCATCGCGAGCGGACGGTTCCGGCCCGAGCTGCAGGATCCGCACGAGGTCGCCCAAATCCTCTGGTCAGCCACCCACGGGCTCGTGTCGCTGCGCATCGCCAAGGAGCACGACGACTGGATCCAGTGGCGTGACGTGCAAGCCACCGCCAGCAGGCTGCACGAAGTGATGATCACCGGCCTGCTGCGGCGCGGGAACCCCTAATTTTTTTGCGCGTTACTTAACTGCGTTAGATATTCTGACAGCGTTCTAGCAACACAGTGCAACCGCGACGGGAGTGCGACAGTGCTTCGAGTACGTCGGAATCTGACGATCGCCCTGCTGCTACTTGCCGTCATTACGCCGGCACTGACCGCACAGCAGCCCGACCCCTTGGGCGGCCTGGTCGCCGCAGCCCTGCGGGCCAACCTCGGGCTCGCCGCCGAGCGGGCGGCCGAGCACCGCGCGGCCGCCGACGTGCGCGACGCCCGCGGGCTCTTCTTCCCTACCCTGGGCCTCGCATCGCGCTATTCGCGCCTCGAAGGCGTGCCCAACATCGGCGACTTCGTGAACCCCGCATACGCCGCGCTCAACGGTCTGCTGGGCCAGAATCGCTTCCCCACCAACCTCGACATCACGCTGCCGCAGCGGCACGACTCGCATCTCGAGCTGCGGCAACCGCTCTTCAATGCGGAGATCCTCGCGAACTACGCCGCGGCGCGGAGCCGCTACGACGGCCAGCGCTTCGCACTGCGGGCGGCGGCGCGCCGGCTCGCGGCGGACGTGCAGACGGCCTATGTGACGGCAGCGAGCGCGCGCCGCGCCGTGGAGATCTATGCAGCGTCGCTGGCGCTGGTGCAGGAGAACGAGCGGGTGGCGGAGCGGCTGCTGGCGGCCGGCCGGGCGACGCCCGAAGCGGTGTTTCGCGCCCGGGCCGATCGCAGCGAGATCGAGCAGCGGCTCGCGGAGGCGCGCCAACGCCACAGCGCCGCGGCGCGGGTCGTGAATCAGATGCTGCGGCGTCCGCTCGACGCGCCGCTCGACTCCGTTCCCGACAGCGCCCTGGTCCTGCCCCTCGCGATCGATGCCGACGCCGCGGTGGCGCACGCGTTGGCCTATCGCGAAGAGCTACAGCAGGTGGATGCCGGGATCCGCACCGGCCAGGCAGGCGTGCAGGCGGCGACCGCCGCGTTCCTGCCGAGCATCTCGCTCGGCGTGGACTACGGGTTCCAAGGCCGCGACGTCTCGTTCCGGGCCGGCCAGGACTACTGGGTCGCATCGCTGGTCGTGTCGTGGAACCTCTTCGATGGCGGCCGCGACGCCGCTCGCCGCTCGGCGGCGAGCTTCGAGGTCGAGCGGGCGCAGACGCTGCGCACGGATCTCGCGGAGCGGATCGCGCTCGAAGTGCGCAACGCCTACGACGCGGCGATCGTGGCCCGCGACGCCATCGCCACAGCGGACGACCGTCTCGATGCGGCACGCCGCACCTTCGACCTGGTCCGCCGGCGCTACGAGGAAGGCGTCGCCAGCCCCATCGAGCTGGTGGACGCCCGAACCGCGCTCACCGCGGCGGAGTTGAACCGCGCCGTCACGGTCTACGGCTACGTCCTGCACTATGTGGATCTCGAGCGCGCCGCCGCCCTGCGCAACCTCGATCTCTAGAAAGAGAGCAGCAGACATGAACCGCACCTATGTCACTCTCCTCTTGTCATTGGCGCTCGCGGCCTGCAGCCGCGGCCGCGCCGAGACGGCGGCCATCCGTGACGCGGTCGCCGTGCGGCTCGCGCCCGTCACCGTGGAGCGCGTCGCCCGTCCCGTGCGTGCGACGGGTCTGCTCGGACCCAAAGAAGAGGTGCCGCTGAGCTTCAAGGTCGGCGGCGTGGTCGGCCGGGTGTGGGTGGACGAGGGACAAGCCGTGGCGGCCGGGGATACGCTCGCCGCGCTCGAGTTGAGCGAGATCGACGCGGACGTCGCCCGCACGCGCAGCGCCGCCGACAAGGCCGAGCGCGATCTGGCGCGGGCGCAGCGCCTCTTTGCCGACAGCGTGGCGACACTCGAGCAGGTGCAGAACGCCGAGACCGGCCGCGACGTCGCGGCGGCGGAGCTGCAGGCGGTCACGTTCAACCGGCGCTACGCGGTGATCGTGGCGCCGGCGGCGGGCGTGATCCTGCGCCGCAGCGCCGAGCCGGGCCAGCTGGTCCAGGTCGGCACGTCGGTGCTCACGTTCGGCAGCCGGGCGCGGGGCATCGTGGTGCGGGCGGCGCTCGCCGACCGGGATGTCGTGCGCGTGCGGCGCGGCGACGCCGCGGTCGTGCGCTTCGACGCCCTGCCCGATCTCGTGCTGCAAGGCAGCGTGACGGAGATCGCGGCCGCGGCCGACCCGGCGACCGGGACCTATCGCGTGGAAATGGCGATGCGCGGCGCAGCAGGCCTCGCGACCGGGCTCGTGGGGCAAGTGGAGATCCGGCCGCGGGCCGCGCAGCCCATGTTCGTGGTGCCGGTCGAGGCGGTGTTGGAAGCCGACGGCGCGCGCGGCACGGTGTTCGTGCTGTCGGCCGACGGCAAGCGCGCCGAGC
>Ga0137387_10001484_pt1 | contig 11635 bp, 15 predicted proteins | sample SagtaG_3_FD_104909 | JGI IMG/M metagenome (GOLD analysis project Ga0137387, IMG submission 104909) | Vadose zone soil microbial communities from Angelo Coast Range Reserve, California, USA - Sage2_R_115_16 metaG | ecosystem: Environmental > Terrestrial > Soil > Vadose zone > Saprolite | place...
AGGCAGTGTTCGCCTTGCCCGCGGACTCAGCTTTGTCATGTATGGCCTTAATATCAACAACGACGTCTTCGGCTTCTACAACGGCAGCCCACAGTACATGGTTCAGCGCGAATATTACCGGCCCACGATTGCCGCCGGCATGCGTTGGTCACCGGTGCACGAGAAATAAGCGGAATTTGTGATGGCTCAGGGCGGCAAGACGCCATCGACCCTTCGCGACCTGTAACCATTCAAGGAATGGAGTTTGTCAGTAGTCTCTGGAGGCAGGGATCAAAGGGAGGCGCGAGTCCATTGTTCCCCAGGCAGTGCGAACCCAACTGTGCTGCGGGTCTTCGGTGTTTGCCAATGAGCGCGCGCTCCCAGCCAAGCAGTTTAAATAATAAACGTGGTACCCATGCCCGGCCACAACAGGATGGTATCCGTCACGAACCAGGACCGCGTCTCCATCAGTGACCGTCAGGGTCATGTCTCTCTTCCCGTCCCCCGTGTAAAGGCGATGGTAGGCGTAGCCACTCGCATGATCCATGCGGTAGTAATAAATTTCATCGAGATCCACCTCGTGGGGAGGATTGTGTACGTCGTGCTTGTGAGGGGGGTAGCTAGACCAGTTTCCGCCGGGGGTATACACCTCGATGACCATAAGCTTGTCTGCCGGGAAATCGGGGCGTAGGACGTCCACGATCTGTCGGGAGGCATTTCCGCCGCCGCGGAGGCTCACTGTTACGTCCGCCGGCGTAATTAGGCGCGCCTTTAGCTGCGCACTCGATGGCACGCAGCAACCAGCCAATTCACATTCGGTTTGGGCTTCAAGATGGAGTAGGGACCCTGCGGGCAGGTAAACTGCATAGGGTAGACCGTCAAATACGTTTTTTCTCTGACCGATACGCTGTCGTCCCTCGCCCCAATCTCCCAAGCAGGTCCCGCCAAGCAAAAGCACCACCGTCTCTTCTTCGGTGTTTCGCGTCTCCCAAACTTGTCCCGGAGCCAGGCGACGAACGAAAAAGCTCATCCATTCCCAGCCGACATCCTGCCTCGTGAAGCGAAGCAGTTCTCCCGATTCGTGTGCAGGCAAAGGTCGTGAGCATCTGCGGAATCCGTCAAGACTAGGCGTTTGGAGGTTAGGCATTTTTACAAACCTTCGCCACAGCATCGGCTATTGGGGCTATCGTCGATTCCCGCAGCTGATTTGGCTTACGGACTTAGACTTACACGAGTGTTCTAAGCGCTTAGGTAGCGCCCAGGAAGTGTAACAAGAAAGGGGTGTGACGGCAATCTTGTTCGCTTAATCGCGGGTCGGCGTAGACGCTGGCTGGTCGTCTGCACCCTTCTCTCTAACGAGAGTCGGGCGAGAGGCAATTTCAACTTCTTGGCTTCTTCGTGAATCCTGGGGCAGGGCTTTTCGTTCAGTGTTTCGCAAATGGAAGGTAAATCCACAAGACTCTCGCACGCGCAAGTGTGGTGCCAACTTTTGGACCGTGCTGCGTCCCTTGCTACCTGAGATACGCTCCAACAAAAGTTGCGTACCCTTGGCGCCAAGTTCGTATTTGGGTAATTCAATCGTCGTGAGTCGAGGACGAAAGCAGCGGAGCCAAGGATAGTCGTCGAAACTCACTAGCCCGAAGTCGTCTGGACAGGTCATCTCCATTTCGTCAGCAGCCTGCATGAAACCGACCGTCATCAGGTAGTTTGCGACGAACACCGCGTCAGGCCGGCGAGGGAGTAGCGCGAGTCCGGCGCGATAGCCCGACTCGGTTCGATAGTCTCCTTCTGCGATCAAGTCTGGATCGCATGAGAGTCCGTGCGCTTCGAGCGCCTTGCGATAACCATTCCACCGCGCGGTGCCGTTACTCACTTCCAGAGGACCGCTCACGAGAGCTATTCGGCGATGACCGATGCGCGCCAGATGCGCCACGGCTTCGAATGCCCCCTTGTGATCATCGGTTAAGACCACATCAGCCTTCAAATCTCTGGAGGTGCGCATCACAAGCACGATCGGTACTTTCATATCGGCAAGCATTTGCCGAAGCCGAGGGGTTAGTCTCCCCGGGGCCATTGTGAGCAGGATGCCGTCGACGCGCTTGGAGAGCAGCAATTCGAGGTAATTCTCCTCCTTCTCCCGCTGGTTGTCGCTGTTGCACAACAGAGTGCTGTAACCCGCCTTCTGAGCGATGTCCTCTACCCCGCGTACTACTAACGGGAAGAACGGATTCGCAATGTCCGGAACAATTATGCCGATCGTGTGCGTGCGCTGTTTTGCCAAGCTGCGCGCCAAAAGGTTGGGACGGTAATTAAGCTGCCGGATGGCTGCCTCGATGCGCCGCTGGAGGGATGAGCTGACTTGGCCGCTTTTGTTGATAACCGCCGAAACCGAGAACACAGAAACGCCCGCCCTCTTGGCGACGTCGTAGATGTTTGCGGCCTTGAGCGTCTTGCGCTTCTGGAGCTTCAGCCGCTTCATGGGCTCTCCTCAATCCGCGGAGCTTCGACCGAGGCTTCCTGCGTTCGCGAGCGGGTGTTCCCAGCGAGGAATTCGTTCAGCTCTTTCAAGTATGGCATCGCATCTGAACAACTGATTCGGCTGACGACGATCGCTGCCACAGCATTGCCATAGCGCAAGCACTCGTCCAAACTGAGACCGCGAGCCAGTCCGTACAAGAATCCGGCACCGAAGCCATCCCCGGCGCCGATTGTGCTCATCACATTTACGGCACATTTAGGAGCGAAAACGTATCCGTCACGGGAATACGCTTCAACCCCATCGCTGCCTCGCTTACGAATCACCAGGCTGGCGCCGGCGTCCAATCCGATTTGGGCTTGGTCTCTTGTTTCGCTCGTGCCACTCAAGAGCGACAGTTCCTCTTCATTGCCAAGCAAGACGTCCACCCAAGGCAATGCCTTGCGGGCTTGTATTCCCGCCTCCTCAGGCGACCGCCAGGAACTGGCCCGGTAGTCTATATCAAACGCCGTCCGCAAGCCGGCTGTGCGTGCAGCCTTCAAGGCGCTCATAGTCGCCTCTCGCGCCGGAGGGGCAGATAGGCTGGTGCCATTCGTGACAAACAGCGATGCTCCTTGAATGTAAGCTAGCTCCGACCCCCCAAGTTGAAGTTGTACATCGGCCGGGTCGCGACGATAAAAGACTTGAGGAAAATGATTCGGTGGCGAAACTTCCGTCAAGCAGAGCGAGGTGTTGTACCCTTCCACCAATTGCACAAATTGTGTGTCGATTCCCTCCCTCCGCAAGAACCCAAGAAGAAAGTCGGCGAGCGCATCTTTGCCAACACTGCTGACAATTCCAACACGGAGGCCCAAGCGCGCCAATCCTACTGCGATGTTGGCACTTGACCCACCCAGATGCCTTGAGAAGTGTTTAACTTCGGCCAGCCGCTGATTTTGTTCGACGGCATACAAGTCGTAACCAATTCGACCCAGAACACAGACGTCCATAAGATTACCCTTTGAGTTGATTCCTATCGTCGTGATGCCTTCTGTCTCGCATGGTCGGGTCTGCTCCCTCGAAGACACGCAATGCCTGGTTCAGACTAGCATTCCGATGCACAAGAGCCGTCAGCGCGCGACACATCGGCAGAGGATCGACTCCAGCAGGAAAGAGAAGATTACGACCGATTATGGCCCCACGAACCCGGGAACTCGAGGCGAGCCCATCAGCATAATCCCTCAACGTGCCTGCGACAGTCTCGCGTGCCGGCCCGCCAAGCAAAAGAATGGGCAGTGTTGTGGCTCGGCCGACTTGAGCAAACCCTTCGCAATACGGCAGCTTCAGCCACAAGTTCAATGAAGATTCGCCTAAGGCCGAGGCGATACCGCACTGGCGAACCATCGTTGCGATATCCTTTTCCACTTCATAACTGTCCGCGCCCCGCAAAACACCTTGTGGTTCAAGAAAAGCGGCCAGTTTACGGCGCCGAAGTGTGTTGATCGCTTGTGAGCACGCAAGCATTGTCCGGGCAGAAGCATGATCTTGCGGGTCCATCCGGTACATCATCTTGCCGCCGTCGCAGCGCAACTCAGCCAGTCGCTCGGCAGTGAGTGCCGTGAAGGTGTCATCCATTTCGAAGATCGTGCCGGCAATTCCTCCGCGGTTCATAGTGCCCACGAGCAGCCGACCGTCGAGAAAGCTTCGCCCCGACTGCTTCCGTTCCAAATAGTTGAGAAAGAACAAATCTTCCAGTACATCGCTGGAGGCGACAAGCCCATCGAGGTCCGGGTCCGCCAAGAGTCGCCGCGCACGAGCCAGCAGTTCGTGGCGATCGCCCATGGCTAACTTGTCTTGTCGAATTTGGGTCACGCCGCGCGCCGCATGATCCAGCGCCAAGAGTACAAGTTTTCCGTTTCGCGTCAATGCAGGGCGTTTCTTTCTTCGCCGTGCCTCTTCTTTGACCACATTCGGCCGGTGAATGCGAAGCTCGGTGATTTGCTCAAACACAGGCGTCGACACGACAGCCTCGCATTCGAATCGCACTGTCGCTACACTGGTTCCCATGAAGCTTCTCCCCACGGAATTACCTGCTTAATAGCCAAGCTTTCTCAGAAATTCACGACCTGCGACCGCGTTCACGAACGGATTGGCCGCACGTGCTCCTCCCGCCAAAACATCTTGCTCTACAACGATCCAACCGCTGAAGCTGCAGTTCCTCAGTAGGGCAAGTATCTTTACGAAATTAATCACGCCCTGCCCGAGAGGCGCAAAAACTCCTCGGCGCACGGCCTCATAGAAGTCCAGGTGTTGCCGGCGCGCATCTTCCAGGCGCGCTCCATCAATATCTTTGAGATGGACGCAGCGAATTCTTTCGCCATATCTCTCGAGCAACTGCGCCGGATTTCCTCCCCCATAGATGCAGTGGCCTGTGTCAAGGCACAAGCCCAAGTCACTCGGCGAAAAGGATGCCAGCAACCTATCCACTTCTTCTGGTGTTTCGACATGTGTGGCCACGTGATGGTGAAATGCTATCCGGACGCCAAGCTCTCGGCAGCGCTCCACGATTTCGCTGACCGCAGAGGAGACATCCTTCCATTCCACCTCTGTCCAGGAAAGGCGATTGGCCTCGTCACGACGCCCCGCGGCCGCGCACCGGTCAGCACTGATTGCGTCCGACAGTATCAGCAGTCGGCAACCCACCGCGCTGACAAGGCAAGCAGTCGTAAGTACTTGGGCCAGCCCTTCGCTGCGTGCGCGTCTGTTGCTCAACGGAATAGCTACGAAGGCCGAGCAAAGAGTCAGGCTGCGCTTGTTAAGTTCCTCTCTCAACTTAGCCATGTCCGATGGAAGAAAACCGTAAGGCCCTAGTTCGGTTCCCGCGTATCCAGCCTTGGCAATCTCATCCAACACTCTGGAATACGGATACTCCGAAGGTGGTTCGACCGATTCCATGATGCCCCAGCTTACTGGAGCGCTGGCTATGGACATGGCTGCCGCGCGTGTGTTTTGGCGAATCGCGCTCAATTTATTGGTTTTGGCAATGCCTTTCATAGGAGCCCTAGCCGGCGGGATATTCGATTTCGCCTCCGTCACTTTGCGATTTCCAAGCCAGCTGCATCCTTTGTGCTTCCTTCAAATCTTGAATTCGTTTCCAAAGCTACAGGACGAGATTCACGGTGAGAACGTTCTGCTGCGACACAGATTGCGAGTGCGCGAAGGCCTTCTTGTCCAGCGACTTGCGTCGGTTTTCCTTTGAGGATCGCGTCCGCAAAGTCTCGCAGCTCGTTCAGATAAGCGTCGGCAAAACGAACAAGCCAGTGGTCAACTGTGTCGTAGGAAGCTCCCACACTAGTCAGGATGAGATGCCCAGTTTGTCGAAGATATCCTATTTGGAAAGCTCCTTTTGATCCGACAACTTCAGTTCGGATGTCGTAGCCGTAGTTCGACTTCCGAAGACATTCGACATTTCCGATTCCGCCGCGCGCAAACCGCAGGTTCACAACTGCGGAATCGACATCACCAAACTCCGCTAACTCCGGACACCCGCGCACACCACCGAACGCGTGAACTTCCGCGACTTCATCATTCATCAGCCATCTCGCCAGATCAAATTCGTGGATCGCCGCGTCCAGGAACAACGTCCCATTAATGCCTCCTTGAAAAAAGCTCCGAGGTGGTGGCTGGCGGTCGCGTCCGATGGACTTAAACAGAATTGGTTCACCAATTTCACCTGCCTCGACCATTTTCTTGGCTCTTGCGTAGGGGGGATCGTACCGGCGCATGAAGCCGATCTGGAATTGCACGCCTGCTTTAGCAATTGCGTTCATCGCACTTTCCGCTTCTTCCATCAATAGCGCGGGAGGTTTCTCACAAAAAACGTGCTTGCCAGCAGCAGCTGCTGCTTGCGTAACCGATGCGTGAAATCGCGAGGGCGTCGCCACAATAACCGCCTCGATGTCCCTGCGATCCAGCAGGTCCTCTACGTTAGCAAAGTGATGTTGGACCTCCAGCTCACTCGCCACTTGTTTGGCACGCGCGCCATCCGCATCTGCCACGGCTATGAGTTGCACTGTCGGAATCCCTCGGCGCAGGTTTTCAGCGTGACGCCTTCCGAGCGTGCCCACTCCAATTACCCCCATTCCCAGTTTGTTCATAGCCTGGCACCTTCGACTTTGTTATGCTCTAAGCGCTTAGGAAGCTGACACCACAGATAAAGCTTGTCAAGTTGTTTGTTCACAGGAGTAGCAAAGCATAGTATGACGCAACCGTGATTGTCGTGCAGGCTGTCTTCAAACGCTGAAAGGTTTCACCAAAGAGATTGTCATGTCAAATCGCAGCGCAAACGAACAATCGCCGAGCTGGTGGTCTCCTATCCTGAAGGACATGCACTTTTGGGTACCTCTAATCGTACTCTTGGCTGGCCTTATCGTCCTGCGATGGATTCGCTAAAGCGAGGCGCACACGCCGATGAGCTCTGAAGCCATGCTGCCTGCGTTCGAGGTTTCGCGCCTGCGAAGGTTACAAGCTTTGGGAATGCTTTGCGGCTTCTCCGCCGGGGCTTGGCTCGGAGCTGCAGAGGCGCCCACGAAGCTTGTGACCATAGGCGTCTCTCCTCTCGTGATTTCGCTCATCATGGTGGTCGGCGTATTCCTCGCACGGTGGAGCGTGCCTGCCCTCATCCGAGGTATGTCGCAGATGCGCGCTGACGCACAGCAGGCACCACATTTGATCGTTTGGGCGGTGCTGGCCGGTTGCCTGTGGGCAGTGGCCAATACAATGACCATCTTCGCTGTCCGGGACATCGGGCTCGGTGTCGCTTTTCCCCTGTGGAACACTAACAGCCTTCTCGGCATTTTTGGGGCTTTCTTCTGTTTAATGAATTGCAGCAGGCCGGCTGGGCGCGCTGGTTCGGTGTGCTCGGTGGAGCACGCGCCATGTTTTTGGGCGCGACGCTGCTCGCCATTACTTCTTCCTCGCAGGGCCCCGCGGTCCATGCCATTCGAGGGATTTCGGCGGCCTTAGGCGCAGGAGTCCTTTGGGGAACAATGTACATCCCCTATCGAAAAGCATATCTCACAGGAATGAACCCGCTCTCCTTCATTGCCTTTTTCACTATTGGAGAGCTCGGCATGATGACCTCCTTGGCCGTGACCTATACGGGCGGCCCCTCCTTCTTGTGGCGCGAGCTTGTCGGTGCAAAAGACGTTCTTTTTTGGTTGATGCTGGGCGGGTTCATTTGGGTGATTGGAGACGTTTTCCAACAATATGCGGCCAAGTACGTTGGAATTAGTCGAGGAATCCCGCTATCGAACTCCAACTAGTTGTGGGGACTGCTGTGGGGGATTTTGGTTTTCGGTGAGCTGCATGGCCGTGGCGCATCATTATACCTGCAGGTAATTGGGGGTTCGCTGCTGATGATGTTGGGAGCTGGCGCAATTGCGTTATCTTCTGCGACAGAGAAGGAGCAATTGCACTGGAAAGAGGCGGCTGAACGGGAAGGCCGGCGATACGGCGTTCCTTCGGACTATGTCGAAGCCCGCATGACGGGCCGGCAAGTAGTCGGCGAGCCGAAGCCCGCACGTAGCTCGTTGGACTGGTTATCGGTTATCGCGGCAACGGGGATCTTCGTGGTCTTCGCGACGATGGCGCGTGTCCCACAAATGTCCTTGCATTGGGGACCCGCCGTGGCCTTGAGCGCTGCGATGTTTGCGCTCCTTCTGGTTTGCGGTCTTACCCTTTGGCGAACAACGCGATTCAACTGAATCAACAAGGACCGAAGGTAGATGTACACAACCGGGCTGTTAAGCATCTGCGAGGTCCTAAAATTCCTTTTGCCACCTTGCCAGGTAGGGTGGTTGACTCTGCCGCTACCGGCCCTAACAATGTAATTCAATCGATCATCAGGACGGGGCAAGCTTCCAAACGCCGCCGCCTTTACCGCTCACCTGTGGCTCATCGCGGCTGCGGCCGTGGCTCTCGATGGCCTGGAGAGGTTCATCAGAAACGTGCCTGCAATCGTTCCCGGAATTCTGTTTCGATCTTGGCGAAGAATATGCCCTTGTCGGCGCATTGTGGCGCACGAAAAGGGCCACAATCGCGAGCGGTTGTGGCCCCCCCCTTAAATGCGGTTGTTGCGTCTCTGCCTCGATAGATCATGGCCTCATCACCGGTTCTCGGACGTAAGCCTTGCTCACTTCATGGCGATTAGAACAGGCACGCTCTCGATGGGCTGAGGTGCCCCAGCAATCAGCGTCCGCTCTTCTTTAGGTACCCAGAAACTGACGACCAGGTTCGCGATAGGCAAGTGCAGGGACCGGATTCTACGGCTTCCTCCGCTGCGCACGGCGACGAGCATGTTCTTCTCGCCAATCCTCGCGCCTAGATCTTGCATCGAGGTAATCGTCACGCCTCTCTGCCCCTTTTGGGTGAAGGTAACGAGGTAGACTGAACCGCCCGCCGCGTTTGGCGATTGAACGGAAAAGGTATAGTCCCCTGCCGGCAAAACAGCATTCCCCCACATTGCATCGAACGGTAGGGTGAGGCTTCCGGCCGCCTGGTACTGTGCATTCGCCGTGCCCGCGAAGGTGCCAGCCAGGGCAAGCGTGGCGATTGTCAACATCCCATTCCGAAGTGCTTTCATGGTGGGTCTCCTTCTCAATTTGAATCAAATGTCGCGGGGCCTCTTGGGTTTGCCTTAAGGACTCGCGCGTTGCCGCGACTGTGGCGCAGACGGGCCGGGGACTTCAATGGACGGCGCCTCCCCGCTTCATGGAACGTTTGTCCCTCGCCAACAAATTGAAAAAAAACAGCGAACAAGAGAAACTCCCGGATCGCTCGCCTCGTTCGTGTCCGTCGCACCATTCCCGTCAATAAGGAGCCTCGTATTGGAAGCTAGGACACTTCAGTTCCGACTTGCTGTAAAACCGATAACGGCCGAGAATCTCGGTCGTTGAGTGAGTTCAATGGAGGCCCTCGATGGCTTTATTCGTGCGACTAGTCGCCGTTTTTCTTTTTGTGGCTTCGCCACTAATTTGTGGTCAGGATCTGCTAGAGAAAGCGCGCGAGATGCAGGCACGAGTCATAGGAGTGGACAGCCACGAACGACGGGCTGGCTGAAAAGGGCTAGAAACGGGCCGGGCCGCGGTGCTGGTTTTTGGCGTTTGAACTTTCTTGTCCGAACAGTGCTGGCGCACTGCTGCGTCTCGGCGAATTGGTTCACCAGATTCAAGCAGAGCCGCAAACCGCTCGACCTTTGCGGATTATTTCGAGGAATGACTTCCACCGTGGGCTGCACAGAATTTTCGGGAGGCACAGTTTTTGTTTTCGCTCTCCCAGATTTCCGCGCCTCCACCGCTCGTTTTGCACAGAAGAATTTTTCGATTCTCCTTGACACCCACATTCTCAAGGAACAAGCTCATGGCGAGGTTTCGGCCGTTTGAGGCAAGATTCCCGCTCCGTAGTCCGAGCGCAGTTTCTTTGAAAGACCAAGCTCCGCATCGAGCGCTAGAAGGGCAGTACCTCCTCAGCTCCTTTTTCTCCACTCGCGCGGGGCCTAACCTCCTGTGCGACGTACAGGATTCCACGCCCAAGACGCCAGCGGTTCCAGGCCAGGCCAGTCAAGCCCCCGCTACGCGCGAGGAGGAATTTCTAATTTCACAAAAGGAGAACCACCATGTCAGAACCTAACAAAGCTATCGTCCGTCGTCTTATTGAAGAACTTTGGAACAAGGGCAATCTGTCGCTGGCAGACCAGCTCTTTTCCCCTAACTACGCTCACCATGATCCTTCGACGCCCGATTTTGGGCGGGGCCCCGAGAGTGAAAAGAAGAGAGCGACCCTCTACCGCACCGCGTTCCCCGACCTTCAATTGACGATCGAGGACATCATTGCCGAAGGCGAAACAGTGATGGCCCGTTGGTCCTGTCGGGGTACCCATAAAGGTGATCTCAGCGGGATTGCGGCAACGGGGAAGCAGGTCAACATCTCCGGCGTGAGCATTGCGCGTCTCGCGAACGGCAAGTTGGCAGAAGGCTGGGTCAACTGGGACGCTCTGGGCTTCATGCAGCAGCTCGGCGTCGTCCCTGAGCTCGCCAAAACCAAAGCCGCCACTGCCAAGCCTTAGGCTTCGGAGAACTTCCAACCTATCTCACGGGAGCGGGTGACACGCCTGCTCCCAATTATCTTCGGAACCCGTCCCGACAATGGGGGAGCGGTTTATCTTTGCGCCAGCGATTTTCTCGCGCGCCACGGTCAGCATTGCTCGAGGGAAAGAGGGGGAAAAGCGAGGTTTTGTGCGGTTTGGAAGAAGATGCCTGAAGCTGCTTGCGTAGTTCCCTGCTGCGTTTTATCGAACGATGGATGATCCTGCGAAACCAGTCCAGAATGACCAGAAAAGTACAAGAGTGCCCGCGATCATTCCATGGGGGTCCTGAAGATCCATGCCGGAGCCTTCCGCTGGGTGTTGAAGGAGTTGTTTCTCTGGCGCTTGCGGCGGGAGAAAATGCGGGTGGTGATGCTGACGCTGGACACGATGGTCATGGATAACGATGAGGCCTTGCAGCGGGAAGGGTGCGGTCGCCCTCGGGAGGAGTCACTTCGATGGTTGCGGAATCGCTGATGAAGGCGGAAGCGGGGAACTCCAACTTGATGGTGGCTCCGGTGAGAACGCAAGACCCGCCACGCCCACAACTGGAGTTTGAATGACTATGCGAAGCGGAAGGAGCGAGTAACTGTTCTCCGTCAAAGACCTGGACCTCAAACTCTTTCCAGAAATCGTGGTGGCGCGGGATTAGAAGCGGCGATGAGCCGACACGCCTGCCTGCGGGGTCAATCATTGTGGCAGGGTAGGAGTTGGTCAGCTGGATCAGGACCAAAACCTTGACGAATTCCTTCTGATTGCAGTGGTCGAGTTCAGCCTGCTGTGCGCTGTAGTTGGCGACGCGTTGATCGTTGTACTGCACGATCTGGAGGAATGGCGTGTAGAAGGCAATGGAAGAAATGTATGGACCCGACTTGGGAGGGGGGAGAAACTTTGTGTACTTTCCGAGCAGACGGGGGTAAGTGCCGTCATGACGTTGCCCTAGCCCGCATAATTCATGTTTTTAAGACACGAAAAGCCTCTTTCATGGTAAAAGCCGTTGTCTGCGCGGTTTTAGACCAATCGGGAGGCTTTCGCATGGACGAACATACCACAACACA
>Ga0137387_10001487_pt1 | contig 11620 bp, 12 predicted proteins | sample SagtaG_3_FD_104909 | JGI IMG/M metagenome (GOLD analysis project Ga0137387, IMG submission 104909) | Vadose zone soil microbial communities from Angelo Coast Range Reserve, California, USA - Sage2_R_115_16 metaG | ecosystem: Environmental > Terrestrial > Soil > Vadose zone > Saprolite | place...
CCTCGATGACGTGGCCCATTTGTTTCTGGTGATCGCGGCCGCCACCGAGAGCCTGGTGACGAAGCTCGGCATCTTCTCTCGGCTCGACGAGATCACCCGACCGGACGTGGTGCTGGCCACGAACACCTCCTCGCTTCCCATCGCCGAACTGGCATCGGTCACCAAGCGCGGGGACCGGATCGTGGGCATGCACTTCTTCAATCCACCACCGGTGATGAGGCTCCTGGAGATCGTCCGGGCCCTGACGACCTCGGAGGAGACCGTGGCGTTCGCCAGAGGCATTGGGGGCCGCTTGGGCAAAACGGCCGTGCTGGCCAAAGACCGGGCGGGGTTCATCGTGAACTTCCTGCTGATCCCGTACCTGAACAGTGCAATCCGCATGCTGGACGAGGGTTTCGCCACTCGGGAGGACATCGACGCCGGCGTGGAGCTTGGGCTCGGCCATCCCATGGGTCCCCTCAAGCTCCTCGACCTGATCGGGCTCGACACGGCGGTCCACGTATCGAACGTCCTCTACGACGAGTTCAAGGACCCCATCTACGCGGCACCCACGCTGCTCAAGCGCATGGTCACCGCAGGGTATCTCGGAAGGAAGTCCGGCAAGGGCTTCTACGACTACACGGGCTAGCGGCGTTGTCACGCGCGATCGACCTGCACGTCCATCTCCCGATGGACGAGTGGCTTGACAATGCCATCGGCCCGCTGCTGCCCGCCACAGAGGCGTACTTCCGGGCGAAGGTCTCCCGCAAGAGCATCGAGCAGGTGGCCGAGGAATACTCGAGCCGCGACATCCTGGGTGTCGTGCTTGACTGGAACGACGAGTCGGTAACCGGGCGAGGGTGGCTCGGAAATGACTGGCTGGCCGGGCTTTCCGAGCGTTTCCCGGGCGCGCTCACGGCGTTCGGCTCGGTCGACCCCTACGACGACGGGGCCCTGCGAGAGATCGAGCGATGCCACGACCTCGGGCTGAAAGGACTCAAGTTCCACCCGACGATGCAGCAGTTCGACCCGGGCGATCGCGAGTTCTATCTCCTCTGGGCCAAGGCCCAGCAACTCGGGCTGATCTGTCTTTTCCACACGGGAACGTGCGGCATCGGGGCCGGCACGCCCGGAGCAAGCGGGACGAAGATCCGGTATTCGCATCCGGGATTCCTGGACGGCGTAGGCGCTGACTTTCCCGGCCTCACCCTGATCGCGGCGCACTTCGGCTGGCCCTGGTTCATGGAATGCCTGGCTATCGCCCTGCACAAGTCGAACGTCTACATCGAGCTCTCGGGGTGGGCCCCGAAGTATCTGCCGCCCGAAGTCGGAAGGGAGATCGGGAAGCGTCTCAACGCGCAGACGCTGTTCGGAAGCGACTACCCGTTCATCTCGCTCGACCGGTGGTTCCGCGAGTTCGACGACCTTGGCCTCGACCCCAAGGCGAGGGAGGCCATCCTGTCGGGCAACGCCGCCCGGCTACTCGGATTGCCGTGACGAGAGTCCCCGGAGGTAGCCCCACATCTTTGCGGCGTCGATGAACACCATCATCGCCGGAACCGCGACGATGGCCCTGGCTCGGTCGGGGGAGCCTTCCGGGAGCCGACGGATGGCCCGGCGTAAGGGCCTGGCCGCGTAGGCGGCGCCACCCACTGCGGCCAGCCCAGCGAGCCAACCGTGCCGGGTCACCACCGCCGCGGCAGCCGTGGTGTAGGCGGCAAACCGAAGGAGGTGTCGGCCGGAGTACATGCGCGCGACGGCATCTCCTTCGGCATAACGGCGGTACTGGCGCCACGTCTGGGCAAGCGTCGGCCTCACCCGCCAATAGGCGATCGCTCGCGGCGCGAGCTCGATCTGCGCCCCCGCGTCGACCAACCGGTGGTTGAGGTACATGTCCTCGCCGACGTCGAGCCACTCCGGATAGCCACCCGCCGCCTCGTACACCCCGCGACGAAAGGCGATCGATCGAGCGGAAGGCATCCAGCCGGCTCGAACCTCCTCCGGCTCGGGCAAGGAGACGGCGCCCGCGCAGACCTCCAGGAAGGAGCTGGCCAGGGGACGGTAGAAACCCGCGGCCACGTCGACGCCGCGCTCGATCGGCTCGAGCAGAAGTTGCAGCCAGTCGGGCGCAAGTACGCAGTCGCCGTCAGTGACGGCGATCACGTCGTGGGCGGCCGCCCTGATGGCCACGTTGCGACCACGCGCGATGTTGGCGCCGGGCTCGGAGATGGCCAGCACCCCCTCCGTGGTGGACAGCATCTCCCACGTCCCGTCGGCCGACCCGCCGTCCACGATCACGACCTCGTCCGGCTGCCGAGACTGTGCCCGGACCGAGGCGAGAAACTCATCGATGTGGGGGGCGGCGTCCTTGACGGTCGAGATGAGGGTTATCTTCATCGTCCGAACCCTATGTTCAGCATGGCGAGAATGCCCGGACATCGGGCGGCCAACTAGTAACAATGTCACCGATGGGCGGACAATGCTCACGATGATGACGGCTGAACGCGAGCGCCTGCAAGACCTGGAATGGAAGCGCTGGGGCCCGTACGTGGCCGAGCGGGCCTGGGGCACGGTCCGTGAGGACTACAGCGCGGATGGGACGGCATGGGACTACTTCCCCCACGATCACGCCCGGTCCCGGGCCTTCCGCTGGAGCGAGGACGGGCTGGGAGGGATCTGCGACATCCGACAGTGGCTCTGCTTCGCCTTCGCCTTCTGGAACGGCAGGGACCCCATCCTCAAGGAGCGAATCTTCGGGCTCACCAGCCGACAGGGGAACCATGGCGAGGACGCCAAGGAGTACTGGTGGTACCTGGACTCCACTCCGACGCATTCGTGGATGCGATGGAGATACCTCTATCCGCAGGGCGAGTTCCCATACGCACGGCTGGTCGAGGAGAATCGCCAGCGCACCCGTAAGGACCCCGAGTTCGAGCTCATTGACACCCGCCTTTTCGACGAGGACCGGTACTGGGACATCGGTGTCGACTACGCGAAGGCCTCGGCCTCGGACCTCTGCGTCGGCCTCACGGTGCGCAACGCCGGGCCGGAGGGGGCGGCGATCGACGTGCTCCCGACGCTCTGGTTCAGGAACACGTGGTCATGGGGGCTCGACGACTGCCGGCCGATCCTGCAGGCCAAGGACGGCAGGATCGTGGCCGAGCACCACGAGCTTGGCCGGATGACGCTTTCGGGCGACAGCGCACCCGAGCTGCTTTTCTGCGAGAACGAGACGAACGCCGCCCGCTTGTGGGGGGCGGATGGCACCACGCGGTACCCGAAAGACGGGATCAACGACCGCGTCGTGAACGGCGCGGCGACCGTGAACCCGGATCAGATGGGGACGAAGGGCGCGTTTCGGTACCGGCTGACGGTTGGGCCGGGCGGGACCGCGGCGGTGCGACTTCGCCTCTCGAGTGGAGAGGAGGGCCTTCGCTCCACGTGGGAGGCCGCCATGACCGAGCGGAAGCGCGAAGCCGATGAGTTCTACGCATCGTTGATCCCCGACTCGGCCACTCCGCAGGAGGCGGAGGTCGCGCGACAGGCCTTCGCGGGCATGCTCTGGAGCAAGCAGTTCTACCACTTTGACGTGGAACGCTGGTTGGAGGGTGATCCCGCGGAGCCGCGGCCGCCCGAGGCTCGAAAGCAGGGGCGCAATTCGTCGTGGATCCATCTGGACAACCGCGACATCGTCTCGATGCCTGACAAGTGGGAATACCCGTGGTACGCGGCGTGGGACCTCGCGTTTCACTGCGTCGCCCTGGCCCACCTCGACCCGGAGTTCGCCAAGCATCAGCTGATCCTGCTCTGCCGGGAGTGGTACATGCATCCGAACGGGCAGCTCCCCGCGTACGAGTGGGCATTCGGTGACGTCAACCCCCCCGTCCATGCATGGGCGGCCCTGCGCGTGTTCCAGATCGCGGGGGACAAGGACTACGAGTTCCTGGAGCGGATCTTCCACAAGCTCCTGCTGAACTTCACGTGGTGGGTGAACCGCAAGGATAGCGAGGGAAGCAACGTGTTCGAAGGCGGGTTCCTGGGCATGGACAACATCGGGCCCATCGACCGCTCGGCTAGCCTGCCGGTGGCCGGGCACCTGGAGCAATCCGACGGGACCGCGTGGATGGCGATGTACTGCCTGAACATGCTGGCCATCGCCGTCGTGCTGGCCATGCACGACCGGACCTACGAAGACCTCATCGTGAAGTTCCTCGAGCACTTCGCGCTCATCGCCTCGGCCATGAACCAGCAGGGCCTGTGGAACGACGAGGACGGGTTCTACTACGACCTGCTCCATCTGACCGACGGCCGGCAGATCCCGTTGCGGGTTCGCTCCATGGTCGGGCTGATCCCGCTCTGTTCGGTGACCACCATCGGAAAGGCGACCAGCCTTCACCTCCCCGGTGCGATGAAGCGCTTTTTCTGGTTCATGGAGAACAAACCACAGTACGCGGAGGTGATCGGCCACCTTCACGCACTGGGCGTGAACGAAGGTCGCATGTTCTCGATCGCCAACCCGGAGCGCCTCCGCAGGATCCTCGAGGTCATGCTCTCGGAGGGTGAGTTCCTGTCTCAGTACGGGCTCCGGTCCCTGTCCCGTTGGCACAAAGACCATCCGTTCGAGCTCGGCCTCGACGGCTTCCAGTTCCGCGTCGACTACGAGCCCGGCGATTCCGCGAGCGGCCTCTTCGGAGGCAACTCGAACTGGCGGGGACCGATCTGGTTCCCTGTGAACTATCTGGTGATCGAGGCGCTCCGTCGGTATCACCGGTACTTCGGCGACGACTTCACGGTCGAGATGCCCACGGGTTCGGGGCGGATGGCTAACCTGGGCCAGGTTGCCGACGCGCTGAGTGAGCGCCTGATCGCACTCTTCCTCGACGGCCGCGATGGCCGGCGGCCCGTGTTCGGCTCGTATGAGAAGTTCCAAGCAGATCCGGCATGGCACGACACGATCCTGTTCCACGAGTACTTCCACGGCGACACGGGCGCGGGGCTCGGAGCTTCTCACCAGACCGGCTGGACAGGCCTGGTGGCCGACCTCATCCTGCGCCTGGGCGAGCGGCCGTGGGACCCGTTCCGGGAGGATCCGGTATGAGCGACGAGTTCGACGTCATCGTGATCGGGGCCGGGCCGCCCGGCGAGAATGCCGCGGGGCGGTGCGCCGACGGCGGCCTGTCCGTGGCGATCGTCGAGGAGCGGCTGGTCGGCGGGGAGTGCTCGTTCTTTGGGTGCATCCCTTCCAAGACGTTGATCCGCCCCGGTGACGTGCTTGCTGCGGCCAGGCGGGTCCCGGGCGCCTCCGAGGCCATCAACGGCCCGATCGACGTGGAGGCGGCTTTTGCCCAACGCGACTACATGACCAGCAACTTCACCGACGTCACCCAGACGCCGTGGCTGGAAAGCGAGGGGATCGAGCTGGTGCGGGGGCACGGCAGGCTGGCGGGAGAGCGTGCCGTCGAGGTCGAGCTCTCTGATGGGACCGGTGCCCGAGGGCTCACCGCCCGCTCGGCCGTGGTCATGGCGTGCGGCTCATCGGCATTGATGCCCCCGATCGAGGGGCTGGCCGAGGCCAGGCCGTGGGACAACGTGGACATCACCTCGGCGAAGGAACTGCCCCGTCGGTTGATCGTGCTCGGCGGGGGAGCGATCGGTGCGGAGATGGCTCAATGCTTCAAGCGGTTGGGGAGCGAAGAGGTGGCGGTCATCGAGGGCGCCGGGCGATTGCTGGCCCGAGAGGAACCCTTCGCCGGAGACGAGGTTCGGGCAGCCTTTGAGGAAGAAGGCATCACGGTGCTGACCAACGTTCGGTGCAAGGCCGTGCACCGTAGGGCGGCCGACGGTCCGGTCGTGGCGATGCTGGACGACGGGCGCGAGATCATCGGCGACGAGATCCTGGTGGCGGTGGGCCGGCGCCCCCGGACCGGGGACATCGGCCTGGAAACCGTGGGCCTGCGCGATACGGCAGGGAAGGACCTGCTCGTCGACGAGCGGCTTCGGGTCAGCGGGGCGAATGGCTGGCTGTACGCTGTAGGCGACTGCAACGGCTTGGCGCTGCTCACCCACATGGGGAAGTACCAGGGGCGCCTGTGCGGCGACGTGATCCTGGGGAAGGACGTTCGCGACCTCGCCGACCACGGCGCGGTCCCTCGGGTCACGTTTACCGATCCGCAGGTCGCCGCGGTCGGACTGACGGAGGGGCAAGCACGCGAGGAAGGCCTCGACGTGCGCGTGGTCTCCTACGGCACCGGCAACGTCGCGGGGGCTTATACGCGCGGGAACGGCATCAAGGGCACCAGCCAGATCGTGGTTGACCAGAGCCGTCGGATCATCGTCGGCGCGACCTTCACGGGGCCGGATGTCCAGGAGCTCCTGCACTCGGCCACGATCGCCGTCGTCGGGCAGGTCACCCTGGACACCCTCTGGCACGCAGTGCCGTCATTCCCGACCGTGAGCGAAGTGTGGCTGAGGCTGCTCGAGGGATACGAACTGTAGCGCGCCTCCGCTATAGAAACAATAGCATCGCTGCTATACTGAAGGCATGAAAGGGAATCATCTCATCGCGGAAGCCCGCAAGAGGGCGGTGCTGACCCAGGCTGAGCTCGCCTCCAGGGTGGGAACGACGCAATCAGCCATCGCCAGGCTCGAACGGGGCCGGACGGTGCCCACCCTCGAACGCATCACCCAGCTCGTCCGTGCCTGCGGCTTCGAGCTGGAGGTCCGCCTGGTGCCCCAGGACGACCAGGAGTGGACGATCGCCCAGACCAACAAACGGCTGAGCCCGGGCGAGCGGGTCGACAAGCTCGTCGCGGCTGCTCGGTTCGTGGCGGCCGGGCGTGCCGCGATGGCCGCAGCTCATGGCAGGTGAGTTTCGGCCCGAGGAGATCCTTCGGGTCCTCGAGGAGCACTGCGTCCGGTATGTGCTGATCGGCGGGTTCGCCGCGGCGATCCACGGGTCGCCCCATGTCACGACCGATGTCGATATCACCCCCGAGCGGGGCCGAAAGAATCTCGATCGGTTGTCGGCTGCCCTCAGCCAGCTGGGCGCGAGAGTCCGGAGCGAAGCTGCGGCTGCAGGCCTGCCGTTCGGACACGATGCCGCATCGCTGGCTCGAGCGGAAGCCTGGAACGTGCTCACCGATCATGGCGACCTGGATATCTCGTTCACGCCGGCCGGCACGCGTGGGTACGAGGACCTGCGCCGCGACGCCGTCCATCTTGAGATCCTGGGGGTCGGCGTGGACGTTGCGTCGCTCGCTGATGTGGTCAGGTCCAAGGAAGCGGCCGGGCGGCCGAAGGACCACTTGACCCTGCCCACCCTCCGTCGACTCCTCGATGAGAGCTGAGCCGGGACGAGCTAGGCCTTGACAGAACCCGCTCCCGGGGTTAGGAATCCTATTGAGGAAGTCGGATTTGATCCGAACGCGCGGCTTCGGGCTCGTGGGCAAGATGATTCCCTCTCGCCTGTGCTGTTGGCGTTCCTGACCGGGCCCAGCTTTCCGTCCGCTCTCTGATCGTCCGAAAGGAGACAATCCCCATGTCACTCTTCGTAGTCGAGCACCGGCACTCCGCTGAGGCCTGCCCGGCCGGCGATCCAAAGATCGCGCCAATGCTCCTGCAGCATCTCTCGAAGACCAACGCCAGCCAGTACGGGATCGAGATCCACGGGGAAGCCGTCGTCGATGGCGCCCACCGGCTCTTCCTGATCCTGGATGGGGGGGACCGCGACCACGTCGACGAGTTCATGGCCCCATTCGCGATGGCAGGCAGCGTCGAGGTGTTCGAGGCTTCTCCTTGCGAGGCGGTGGTCGCTCGCGCGGCCTGCTGAGAGTGGGCGAGCCCGGCCCACACGGGGAACGGACTGAGACAATCCAGGATGAGCACGACGCAGGTGGCGCCGGCGCCAGTCGAGGTCGACCGGCCGTCGGACGAAGACGTCACGGAGCCCGCGCGTGTGTGGATCGTGATCGTCTGGAACGACCCGATCAATCTCATGTCCTACGTGACCTACGTGTTCCAGAAGCTCTTTGGCTACAGTCGGGAGAAGGCCGCGAAGCTCATGATGGACGTCCACGTGAAGGGCAGGGCGGTTGTCTCGAGTGGCGCGCGCGAGAAGGCCGAGTGGGACGTCTCTCGGCTGCACGCCCATGGGTTGTGGGCGACCATGCAACGGGACTGAGGGTCGAGTGAAGCACCTCCAGCCGCGCGTGAAGCGAACCCGGCACGGGGACTTTCGCCTGCAGCTGCCTTCGGCGGAGCGCAATGTCCTTCGGTCGCTCCCGAGCCAGCTCCGATCGTTGCTCGGGACGGGTGATCCGGCGCTCGAGCGGTTGTTTCCGCCCGCCTATGCAGACGATCCGCTTGCCCAGGCGGACTATCGGGAGCTCACCCACCAAGACCTGCTGTCGCGGAAGCTCACATCGATCGAAATGATGGAGCGCACGATCGACGCCGACCGGCTGGACGAGGAGCAGCTCGTGGCATGGCTCGGGGCGATCAACGATCTGCGGCTGGTGCTCGGCAGCCGCCTGGACGTGACCGAGGAGATGTACGGGAAGGAGATGCCCGACGACGATCCCCGTGCCCCGACCTACGCCCTGTACGCGTACCTCGGCTGGCTCGAGCAACAGGTCGTCGAGGCGCTCGCCCAGGGGATCGACCCACGCGGCGTCGACAGTTGACAGGGCGCCTTCGGTTGCGTCCGCTCCTCTTCGTGGCCTATCGCCGAGCGCGGCGGTATCGGCGGATCAGGGCGTTCGTCGAGCTGTCGTGGGTCAGGTCGGGTTCTCTCTCTGACTCGACCTCGGTGACGATCCGGGTCGCCAGCGTTTTGCCCAGCTCGACGCCCCACTGGTCGAACGAGTTGATGCCCCAGATCGTCCCCATGGTGAACACCCGATGCTCGTAGAGGGCGATGAGCTCGCCCAGGACCTTGGGTGAGAGCTCGGTGGCAAGGATCGTGTTCGTCGGGTGGTTGCCCGGCATCACCTTGTGCGGCACCAAGGGGGGCGGGGTGTCTTCGGCCTCCACCTCTTCAGGCGACTTCCCGAACGCCAGCGCTTCCGTCTGGGCGAAGAAGTTGGCCATCAGGAGGTCGTGATGACGACCGAGGAGGTGCGAGGGGCGGACGAACCCGACGAAGTCGCACGGGATCAGCTTTGTGCCCTGGTGGATGAGCTGGTAGTACGCGTGCTGGCCGTTCGTTCCCGGCGTGCCCCAGACCACCGGTCCCGTCTGGACCTCGACCTGCGAGCCGTCCAGCCGGACGTGCTTCCCGTTGGACTCCATGTCGAGCTGCTGAAGATACGAGGAGAGCTCCGACAGGTACTGGCTGTAGGGCAGGATGGCCTGTGTCTCGGTGCCGAAGAAGTCGCCGTACCACACCCCCAGGAGCCCGAGGAGCACGGGCATGTTCCGAGCGAGCGGTGCTGTCCGGAAGTGGACGTCGATGGCGTGGAACCCGTCGAGCATGCTGCGGAAGCGGTCCGGACCGATGGCGATCATGAGCGAGAGGCCGATCGCCGAGTCATACGAGTACCGGCCGCCGACCCAGTCCCAGAACTCGAACATGTTCGTCGGGTCGATGCCGAAATCTGCGACCTTCTGGGCATCGGTGGACACCGCCACGAAGTGCCGCGCCACCGCGGCCGGCTCGTGTAACCCCTGCCGGCCCTCGAGGAGCCATTGCCGCGCTGTCGTCGCGTTCGTCAGGGTCTCCACGGTGGTGAAGGTCTTCGACGAGACGATGAACAGCGTCTCGGCGGGGTCGAGATCCTGCGTGGCCTCCCAGACGTCTGTACCGTCGACGTTCGACACGAACCGGAACCTCATCGATCGATCGGAGTAGTCGCGCAGCGCCTCATAGGCCATGGCGGGCCCGAGGTCGCTGCCGCCGATCCCGATGTTCACGACGTTCCGGATCGGCCGGCCCGTGAACCCCTCCCACTCGCGGGTTCGAACCCGATCCGAGAACTCGGACATCCTATCCAGGACCGCGTGCACCTGGGCCGCGACGTCCACGCCGTCCACGACGAGGGACTCTGCTCGCGGCATCCGAAGCGCCACATGCAGGACGGGCCGGTCCTCGGTCACGTTGATGTGCCGGCCGGTGAACATGGACTCGACCCGCTCCCGAAGGCCGGTCCGCTCAGCCAAGGCCACCAGGAGTCGGAGCGTCTCGGCGGTCACGCGGTTCTTCGAGTAATCAAGGAAGAGGTCCTCGACCTCGAGCGTCATGGTCTCGCCTCGGAACGCGTCCCCGGCGAACAGGTCCCGAAGATGCACGTCGCGCAGGCGCGCGAAGTGCGCCTGGAGGGCTCGCCACTCCGGCGTCTCGGCGATCGACGTCATCTCGCTCCGAGTTGCTCCATCAGGCCTCGGGCGTAGTGCTCCTCCCACGGCTCGTCGGGCTTCGTCGCCACGTAGTCCTTGTCCAGACGGACCAACCAGTACGTGAGCTGGCTCCGAACCGGCTTGGCTCCCAGAATCGCCGGAAGCTGCGACAGGTTGATCAGCCACTCCGAGTACCACGAGGCCCAGTCGGGGTCCTCTCCGTCGACGATGCCGAAGACGATGTGGTGCGTCTCGGCCGCCGTGTGCAGGATCTCCTGGATCTTCTCCACGTGCTCGCTCATGGTCATCGCTCCCTCAGCATCGCGCGTGCCGGCCCACCGTCGCCGTCCAGGATCTTGAGCGGTAGGACCGTCAGGTCGTACTCGCCTGGCTCGACGCCGCCCAGGTCGAGCCCTTCCACGATCACCACCCCCTTCTCCAGGAGCGCATGGTGGACCGGGTGGCCCGGCGCCCCTTTCTGCTCGACCGAGAGGAAGTCGATGCCGATCAGCCGGATCCTGCGCTCGATCACCCAGGCCGCGCTCTTTGGCGTGAGGCAGGCATACCGGTCAGGGAAGGCGATGGGGCGCGGCCGCCGCCACAGCTCCGAGTTCGCCGTTCGAAGCAGCAGCCGTTCGACGCCCTCGACGAGCCCGAGTCCCTCGAGCAGCGACGGTTCGATCGGCTCCGACACGGCCCCGAGGTCGGCCACCACGCACGGGCCGGCCAGCACCTCGAGCGCAACTTGGTCGATCCCGGCTGCCCCGACGATGAAATGAACAGGAGGATCGACATGCGTTCCAGTGTGGGTGCCGATCCGGAGCTCGGACACGTTGGCGGCATCGCCCTTCGCGATCTGGACCCTCGGGATGAGCTCGATCGCCGGGTCGCCCGGCCAGACCAAGAGATCTGGGCCTATGCCCAGCGAGATGTCGATGGCTCGGCGGCCTCCCAAGCTCACGACAGGACCGACTTGTACACCTCGAGGGTGAGCCGGGCCGTCTCCTCCCATGAGAACCGGGCGGCGCGCCGCTTCCCCGCGTGCCGCAACCGATCCGCGAGGTCCTGGTCCGTGATCACTCGCTCGAGGGCCTCGCTCAGCCCGGCCACCGACCGCGGGTCCACCGGCAGCGCGGCTTCGCCGGCCACTTCCGGGAGCGAGGACGACGTCGATACCACGCACGGCACGCCCCGCGCCATCGCCTCGACGACGGGGAGGCCGAACCCTTCGTAGAGCGAGGGATAGGCGAAGGCGCTTGCGCCCCGATAGAGCGCGTCCAGGGCCACGGGCCCGACGGCGCCGGTCATC
>Ga0137387_10001496_pt1 | contig 11599 bp, 10 predicted proteins | sample SagtaG_3_FD_104909 | JGI IMG/M metagenome (GOLD analysis project Ga0137387, IMG submission 104909) | Vadose zone soil microbial communities from Angelo Coast Range Reserve, California, USA - Sage2_R_115_16 metaG | ecosystem: Environmental > Terrestrial > Soil > Vadose zone > Saprolite | place...
AGCCGGAGAGCCGCAACGTCACCGCGCTCGCCGAGGCGCATCCGAACATCAAGTTCGCGATGAACGTGCACAGCTACGGCGGCTACTTCATGTGGCCCCCGGGTGCGTACAAGGCCGACGGGCGGATCACGCTGCCGCGCCCGTCCATTGACGAGTCGACGCAGTTCCTCGCCGCGGCGCGCCAGATCGTAGGCGCCATCGCCGCCGAGCGCGGCACGGTGACCTGGCCGGCGCAGACCGGCCCGGTGGCCGACGTCCTGTACTCGGCCGCCGGCAACTCGGCCGACGAGCTGTACTACAACGACGGCATCTTCGCCTGGGACTTCGAGGTCGGCAACGACCTGTGGAACTCCCAGACCCAGCAATGGGAGGGCGTCGGCTTCCAGCCGCCGTTCGCCGAGGCACACGGCGAGGCGATGGAGTACGCGAGCGGCCTGGTCGAGCTCGTCCGAGTGGCCGACCAGTACGCACAGGGCAGCTAGCACGCCTCTTCTCCCGACGGTTACCAGCGGGTAACGTCCGCTCCGTCCCTGGGTGCGGCCCAGGGACGGGGCGGAGGTACGTGGCGATGAGGATGGCGTTCGAGCGCGTCGGGTCCGGTGCGCCGCTGGTGCTGGTGCACGGGGTCGGTCACCGCCGCCAGGCGTGGTACCCGGTGCTCGACCAGCTCGCCGAGCAGCGCGAGGTCGTGCTCGTCGACCTGCCGGGGCACGGCCAGTCCGATCCGCTCGTCACCGACGGACGCCCGATGGTCGACGTCCTGCGCGATGCGTTCGCCGAGTTCCTCACCCAGCAGGAGCTGGGCCGGCCGCACTTCGCCGGCAACTCGCTCGGCGGGCGGGTCGCGCTCGAGGCAGGTGTCGCGGGCCATGCCCGGAGCGTGACGGCGCTGTCGCCGGCCGGCTTCTGGCGCTCGCCGTTCGCACTTGCGTACACGAGGCAGCTGTTCGCCACGATGAGCAGGCTGTCCGAGGCGCTCGCGCCACAGGCGCCGCGGCTGTCGCGCACCCGCCCGGGCCGTGTCCTCGGCTTCGGCTGGCTGACCGCCCACCCGACCCGGATCGATCCGGAGCAGGCTCTGGGCGACTTCCACGCCTTCCGTGCCGCCCAGCCCGCACTGCGCGAGATCGTCGCGGCGGCCACCCTGTTCACGGGCAAGGTCGCCGCCGACGTCCCGGTCACGATCGCCTGGGCGTCTCGTGATGCCGTCCTGCCGCGCAACCAGGCGGCCGTGGCGCGCGCGGTGCTGCCAGATGCCGAGCACGTGCTGTTGCGCGGCTGCGGGCACGTGCCGATGAGCGACGCCCCGGCCCTGGTCGCCGGGGTGATCCTGCGCGGCAGCTCGGACGGCCGGCGAGTGCGCGGCGCGCCCACTGAGCTGATGGATTTTGCGCGAACCGATTCGGCGTGATGCCGCTTTGCATGCAACTCTGCGCGACCGGGCGAACGGGCATCGGGCGCCGGAGATGTCTCGCGCCGAAACTGCAACCGAACAGGGGTTGACACGGCTGTCATACGACGCTTTGCTCTGAGTGGTTCTGATCGAACGCGTTGAAAAATGTTTCAGTCGTCTGTTGCCGAGGGGCGTCACCCCTTCGGACAGCCCGAGGAGGCGTCATGCCCGACAGCGATCCGTCCACCGGCCCAGTGGCCAATGTCAGCCGCCGATCGATGCTCTTGGGCCTCGGCGGGGCCGCGGCAGCCACTACCCTCGCGGCCTGCTCGAGCAGCAAGAAGAAGAGCTCGACCACGGCCCCGGCCGGCAGCAGTGCTGCCAGCAGCAGTGGCACGACCGGTGGCAGCATCAGCTTCGGCTCGAACTACTCCGACGCCGCGCCGAAGGCGGCGTTCGCCGCGCTGACCCAAGCAGCGACGGCGAAGACGGGCGTCAACATCACCATCAATACCGTCGACCACAACACGTTCCAGAACAACATCAGCAGCTACCTGCAGGGCACGCCCAACGACCTGGCCACCTGGTTCGCCGGGTACCGCCTGCAGTTCTTCGCCGCGCAGAACCTGCTCGAACCGATCGACGACGTGTGGGACTCGATCGGCGGCACTTTCAACGATGCCGGAAAGAGCCTGTCGAAGGGCATCGACGGCCACTACTACATGGTGCCGATCTACAACTACCCGTGGGTCGTCTTCTACAACAAGAGCACGTTCAGCAGCAAGGGCTACAAGGTGCCGACGACGTGGGACGACTTCATCGCGTTGGCCAAGCAGATGCAGAAGGACGGCCTGACCCCGCTCGCGTTCGCGGAGAAGGACGGCTGGCCGGCGCTCGGCACGTTCGACATCATCAACCTGCGGCTCAACGGCTACGAGTACCACATCAAGCTGATGAAGCACGAGGTGCCGTGGACCGACAAGGGTGTCACGGCGGTCTTCGACCAGTGGCGCGAGCTCATGCCGTACCTGCAGAAGGGTGCCAACGGCCGGATCTGGCAGGATGCCGCCAAGCTGCTCGAGAACAAGAAGGCCGGCATGATGTTCCAGGGCTCCAACCAGGTCGCCGCCAACTACTCGCCTGCGAACCTGGACGACCTCGACTTCTTCCCGTACCCGACGATCAACCCTGACTTCGGCCAGGACTTCATGGACGCCCCGACCGACGGCTTCATGCTGCCGAAGAAGGCCAAGAACAAGGACGCCGCGAAGAAGGTGCTGGAGTACATCGGCACGGCCGATGCCGAGGCGACGTTCCTGAAGACCGACCACTGGGACGTCGGGCTGGCGAACGGCCTGGTCGCTCCGAGCTACAACGCGATCCAAAAGAAGTCGGTAGACGCGATCAGCGCGTGCAAGTCCGTCTCGCAGTTCATGGACCGCGACACCGTGCCGGACATGGCGACGGCCATGATCAAGGCGATCCAGAACTTCGTCGACAACCCGAGCGCCTCGAACGTCAAGACCATCCAGTCCAGCGCCGAGAGCCAGGCGAAGACGATCTTCCAGAGCTGATGGTCGCGGCAACCGAGACGCGAGCGAAGCCGGCGGCGACACTACGTCGCCGCCGGCGTCGTCGCTTGAGCCGGCTGTCACGCCGAGACAAGCTGGTGGCCGCGCTGCTGCTCGGCATCCCGCTGCTGCTCGACCTCGCGTTCGTCTGGCTGCCCGCGCTCGCGTCGGTGCTGCTCTCGTTCACCAAGTGGACGGGCGTGGGCGGCGTCCACCTCAAGGCGTGCAGCAATACCGCGACGCTGCCGGGCATCCCCCAGCCAGGCTGCCTGTACGGGGTGCAGAACTACCACCAGGCGTTCACAGTCTACCCGGACTTCTGGCCGGCGGTCCGCCACAACGCGATCTGGCTGGGCGTCTTCATCGTGTTCGCGACGCCGCTGGGCATGCTGTTCGCGGTCATCATCGACCGCGGCATCCGCGGCAGCCGCATCTACCAGAGCGTGCTGTTCCTGCCGGTCATGCTCTCGCTCGCCCTGATCGGCATCCTCTGGGAGTTCGTGTACTCGTCCAACTACGGCCTGATCAACACGATCATCGGACGCAACGGCAACAACAACCTGATCGACTGGCTCGGCAATCCGCATTTGAACCTGTGGGCGATCCTGGTCGAGGCGAGCTGGCGTCAGGCCGGTTACGTGATGATCCTCTACCTCGCCGGCCTGAAGTCTGTCGATCCCGGGCTGCGTGAGGCGGCGTTGGTCGACGGCGCCAACACGTGGCAGACGTTCTGGCGCGTTGTGTTCCCGGTGCTACGGCCGATCAACATCGTCATCCTCGTGGTGACGGTGATCGAGTCGCTGCGCGCGTTCGACCTCGTCTACATCACGAGCAAGGGCAACCCGCTGCGCGGGCTCGAACTGCTGTCGGTCTCGGTGACGCAGAACATCGTCGGCGAGACACAGCGGATCGGCTTCGGCTCGACACTCGGCGTCGTGCTGCTGGTGATCTCGCTCGTGCCGATCTCGATCTTCCTGTACCAGGTCTTCCGCCGGGAGGAGAGGTAGATGGCGGTCCTCACCCCCGAGTCGCTCGGCGAGGTCACCCGGCCCACGGCGCCGACGCGGCGGCGTGCGCTCACGCCCGGCAGCGTTGCCGCTCAGGTCTTCATGATCGCCGCCGTCATCTTGTGGATCACGCCCATCGTGTTCGCTCTCTACGTCGCGCTGCGGCCGATCAAGGAGACCGACCGCCTCGGCTACGTCTCGCTGCCGCACAGCCTGACGTTCAAGAACTTCACCAATGCCTGGACGCAGTCGGACATGGGGCGGTTCTTCCTCAACTCGGTGTGGATCACCGTGCCGGCCGTCATCATCACGCTCGTCATGGCCTCGGCCGTTGCCTTCGTGGTGTCGCGACTGAGCTTCAGATTCAACATCGCGCTGCTCATCCTGTTCACGGCCGGCAACCTGCTGCCGCAGCAGGTCATCATCACCCCGCTCTACCGCCTGTACCTGCAGATTCACCTGCCGCACTTCATCAGCGGCAGCAGTGGCCTGCTCTACGACTCCTACGCCGGACTCATCGTCATCAATGTGTCCTTCCAGCTCGGCTTCTGCGTCTTCGTGCTGAGCAACTACATGAAGACGATCCCGGTCGACATCGACGAGGCCGCAGTCGTCGATGGCGCCACCCTGTGGATGCGGTACTGGCGGATCACGCTGCCCATGTGCCGTCCGGCGATGGCGGCGCTGGCCACCTTGCTGACGACCTGGATCTACAACGACTTCTTCTGGGCGATCACGCTGATCTCGACGGGCAACAAGCGGCCGATCACGTCGGCATTGGCCAACCTGCAGGGTCAGTTCGTCTCGAACCAGAACATGATCGCGGCGGCCGCGCTCATGGCTGCGATCCCCACCCTGGTCGTGTACGTGCTGCTGCAGAAGCAGTTCATCGCCGGCCTGGCCCTGGGCTCGTCGAAGGGCTGACCGCGCACCGTCAGACGCGGTGCGCGCCGCCGCCCGCGCGTTCGCTGAACACGGCCGCGGGGATGAACCCGCCGCGCCGATAGGCCCGTTGCACCGTGTTGGACGCGATGGTGACGCGCGCCGAGTCGATCAGCGCGATGACGCATCCGCCGAAGCCGCCGCCCGTCATCCGGGCACCAAGGGCACCCGCGTCGAGCAGTGCCTCGACAGCGGTGTCGACCTCGGCCACGGTGATCTCGTAGTCGTCGCGCATCGACGCGTGCGACGCGGTGAGCAGCGGCCCAATCTCGCGCAGCCGCCCGTCGCGCAGCAACCGGACGGTCTGCAGCACGCGTTCGTTCTCGGTCACGATGTGGCGCGTACGCCGGCGCAGGGCGGCGTCGCTCAGCTGCCCGAGCGCGCGGTCGAGATCGTCCATGCCGATGTCACGCAGGGCCGAGACGCCGAGCAGGCTAGCTGCCTTCTCGCAGCTGGCCCGGCGGTCGGCGTACTCGCCGTCGGCATGCCGGTGCCGCGCCTTCGAGTCGACGACGAGCAGGGTGAGGCCGGCGGCGTCCAGGTCGAAGGGGACGGGCTCGGCTGTCCAGGCCCGCATGTCGCACAGCAGCACGTGGTCGGGCAGGCAGAGCATGGCGGCCATCTGGTCCATGCCGCCGGTCGGTGCCCCGACGTACTCGTTCTCCGTGCGGTGCGTGAGGGTTACGAGCTCCTGGCTGGACAGGCCCAGCCCCAGCAGGTCGTTGAGCGCCGCCGCGAGCGCGCAGATGAGCGCCGCCGACGACGACAGGCCGGCCCCGCCCGGGACGTTGCTGTCAAGGTGGACGTGCAGCCCGCCTAGGTGGCCCGGCAGCAGTCCCTGCTGGGCGAGCGCCCAGACGACGCCGACCGGGTACGCGCCCCATCCGGTGACCGTGCCCGACAGCAAGTCGGAAAGCGGCAACGTCAGGGTGTCGTCGCGTTGCGCGGACGCGACGCGCAGCTCGCCGGTCGACGTCGTGTGCACCGTGGCCGTGCAGCCCTGCTCGATCGCGAGCGGTAGCGCGAAACCGTCGTTGTAGTCGGTGTGTTCGCCGATCAGGTTGATGCGCCCCGGCGCGCGCCAGGCAGTCATGAGCCGGGGTTCTTTGCGAGCATCGCGGCGAGTACCGCAGCGAGCGCCAGCGAGTGAGGAACGCAGCGAGGAGCGGAGTGGAGGGCCGCGGCGGGGGGCAAAGTCATGAGCCGGGGTTCCGCTGGGCGAACGTCCAGGCGTCGGCGATCATCGTGTCGAGGTCGCTGGTGGGCCGCCAGCCGAGTTCTGTCGCCGCCAGCACGCTCGATGCGCCCATGACGGATGGATCGCCCGGCCGGCGGCCCATCTCGTGGACCGGCAGCTCGCGCCCGGTCACCCGGCTGACCGCATCGGCGACCTCGCGCACCGAATGGCCGGCTCCGCTGCCGAGGTTGATGATCCGGTGCTCGCCCGGCGTCGCGATCTGCATCGCGCGCAGGTGCGCGTCGCCGAGATCGGTCACGTGCAGGTAGTCGCGGATGCAGGTGCCGTCCGGGGTCGGGTAGTCCGTGCCGAAGATGTCGAGCGCTGCCTTGGCACCGGCGGCGACTTGCAATGCGATCGGGATCAGGTGCGTCTCGACGGCGTGGCGCTCGCCGTACCCGCGCCCGTCCGACCCGAACAGCGCGCCTGCGACGTTGAAATAGCGCAGGCTGACCGCCCCGAGGCCGTACGCCCGCGCGTACCCCGTGATCGCCATGTCGACGGCCAGCTTGCTGGCACCGTACGGGTTGGTGGGCGCCGCGGGCGCCGACTCCTCGATCGGCACGCTGGCGGGCTCGCCGTAGGTCGCAGCCGTGGCGGAGAAGATCAGCCACGGGACGTCATGCGCGCACATGGCGTCCAGCAGCGCAAGCGCGCCGCCGACGTTGCCGTGCCAGTAGCGGTCCGGATGCTCGACCGAATCGGCGACGAGGGACTTGGCGGCGAAGTGCATGACGGTGTCGTAGGCCTGCTCGCCGAGCACCGCGCCCACGTCGTCGACCGAACCCTTGACCAGCCGCGCGCCGGGCGGGATCGCGTCGTCGTGCCCCGTTGACAGGTCGTCGAGCACGGTCACCTCGTGGCCGCCGTTGACCAGCATTGCCGCGACGACGCTGCCGATATAGCCGGCCCCGCCGGTTACCAGTAGACGCATAAGGGCAGCCTCTCCTCGATCGGCGGTCGCACATATTCAAACAGACCCGAACGTCACGGCATGTCGATACCCGTCGCCGTAGACTGCCCGCCGTGACCGGCCCGCATACCAGCCGCACGATGCCTGCGGGGGTTGGGCCTGTCCTGTGGATCTTCGGCCTGCTGCGCGACGCCCAGAAGGGCGTCTGGCTGCGTTGTCGTCGTCGGCAGTGGCCCCGCCACAGCTCTCCTCCGATGTGGGCGCAGCCTGGCCATTCACCCTCCTGGCCGCCGCTCGCGACGGCCAAGATCCACAGGACAGGCCCTAGCCAATGAGTTCTGTGGTGCTCAACGTCGTCATCGTGCTGGCCCTGATCGTGATCGAGGGCTTGTTCGTCGCCGCCGAGATCGCACTCGTCTCGCTGCGCGAAGGGCAGGCGCGGGCGATGACCGGCCGGCGTGGCGCGGCAGTCGCCCGCCTGACGAGCGACCCCAACCGGTTCCTTGCCACCGTGCAGATCGGCGTGACGCTTACCGCGCTGCTCTCCAGCGCGTTCGGCGCGGTGACGCTCTCCGAGCAGGCCAAGGACGCGCTGGTCGATCACGGTATGCGTTCCGGGCTGGCCGGGCCGATCGGGTTCATCGGCGTGACTCTGCTGATCTCGTTCGTGACGCTCGTCGTCGGTGAACTCGTGCCCAAGCGCCTGGCGCTGCAGCGGGCCGACCGCACAGCGAGGCTGGTCAGCCCGACCCTGAACCGCCTCGCGACCGCGGCGCGGCCGGTGATCTGGCTGCTTTCTCGCTGCACCGACCTGCTCGTCCGGATGCTCGGCGGCGATCCGAACACGGGCCGCGAGGCGATCACCGAGGAGGAGTTGCGTGGGCTCGTCGCGGCGCATGAGTCGCTGTCGACCGACGAGCGGCGGCTGATCGACGACGTCTTCGCAGCTGGCGAACGATCGGTCAGCGAGGTCATGGTGCCGCGCACCGAGGTGACGTTCCTGGACGCCGGGCTGACCGTCAGCCGGGCGGCGAAGGTCGCGACCGAGTCGCCGCACTCCAGGTACCCGGTGATCGGCCAGGGCCAAGACGACGTGCGCGGGTTCGTGCACATCCGCGACCTGCTGGTCGACGGCGCCCGGGGCGAGCGCGACCGGACGGTCGGCGACCTGGTTCGCGAGATCAAGCAGCTGCCCGGCTCGAAGAATGTGCTCGCCGCACTGTCCGAGATGCGCCGCGAGGGACACCATCTCGCGATGGTCGTCGACGAGTACGGCGGCACAGACGGCATCGTCACGCTGGAGGATCTGATCGAGGAGGTCATCGGCGACATCCGCGACGAGTACGACGAGGCGCGGGCGGGGCCGTCCCGCCTCGGCGGAGGGGCGATCGAGGTCGACGGGCGGCTAAACCTTGACGACTTTGCCGAATTCACCGGTCTGGTGCTGCCCGACGGGCCGTATGAGACGGCGGGCGGCTTCATGATGTCGGCGCTCGGGCGGCTGCCGTCCGTCGGCGACGAGGTCCAGCGTGACGGCTACACGATCACTATCACGGCCGTCGACGGCCGCCGGGCCGAACGAGTTCGAGTCACGCCACCGCGCGAGGACGAGGCGGCGGCGACCGCGGAGCCGGCCGAGCCCCCGGCATGACGGGCTCGCAGAAGGTGCCAGAATCGGGACCCATGTCCACTCCCGCGCTGCCTCGGGTGCTGTCCGGCATCCAGCCGACGGCGTCGTCGTTCCATCTCGGCAACTACCTCGGCGCGGTGAAGCAGTGGGTGGCGCTGCAGGACACCCATGACGCGTTCTACTGCGTGGTCGACCTGCACGCGATCACGCTGGAGATCCCGTCGTCGGACGACCTGCTCCAGCGCAGTCGCGTCTCGGCTGCGCAGTTGCTCGCGGCCGGCCTCGACCCGGAGCGCTGCGTGCTGTTCATGCAGAGCCATGTCCCGCAGCACACCCAGCTTGCGTGGGTGCTGGAATGCATCACCGGCTTCGGCGAGGCCAGCCGGATGACGCAGTTCAAGGACAAGTCCGCCCGCTCCGGCGCGGACCGCAACTCGGTCGGGCTGTTCACCTATCCGGTGCTGCAGGCAGCCGACATCCTGCTGTACCAGGCCGACGCCGTGCCGGTCGGCGAGGACCAGCGCCAGCACCTCGAGCTCACCCGGAACCTGGCGCAGCGCTTCAACACGCGGTTCGGCCAGACGTTCACGGTGCCCGAAACCTTCATCCCGAAGCAGACGGCCAAGATCCTGGACCTGCAGGACCCGACCGCGAAGATGAGCAAGTCGCTCGGCGACGCCGGCACCGTCAACCTGCTCGACGACCCAGCCGTCATCACCAAGAAGATCAAGCGGGCCGTCACCGACACCGAGACCGAGGTCCGCTACGACCCGGACGCCAAGCCGGGTGTGTCGAACCTGCTCAGCGTGCTCGCCGCAGTCACCGACCGGCCGGTCGACACCGTCGCGGCCGACTTCGCCGGGCAGGGGTACGGCGCTCTGAAGACGGCGACCGCCGACGCCGTCGTGGCGTTCGCGGAGCCCTTCGCGAAGCGCACGGCGGCGCTGATGGACGATCTCGGCGAACTCGACCGGATCCTGGCCCTCGGCGCCGCGCGGGCCGGTGCGGTCGCCGAGGCCACGTTGCGGACGGCCTACGAGCGGGTCGGGTTCTTGCCGCTGGCGAAGGGAACGCGGTGACGACCGACGACCTCGCGACGCTGGGCGTGGCCATCGCGATTCCCGAGCCGCATGCGACGGTGCTGACGACCTGGCGGCGGCGGGTCGGTGATCCGCAGGCCGATCTGATCTGGCCACACGTCACGTTGCTGCCGCCCACGCCCGTCCCGTCCGAGCAACTCGACCAGATCGAGGACCACATCACCCAGGCGGCGATATCGCGGCCGCCCTTCGTCATGCACCTGCTCGGCACCGGCACGTTCCGGCCGATGTCGCCGGTCGTGTTCATCCAGGTCGCGAGGGGAGTCGCCGACTGCGAGATGCTGGAGAAGGCGATCCGCACCGGGCCACTCGAGCGCCGGCTGGACTTCCCGTACCACCCGCACGTCACGGTGGCGCAGGACGTGCCCGACGAAGCTCTCGACCTCGCCTACGACGGGCTGTCCGGATTCGTCGCGCGTTTCGTCGTCGAACGCTTCTCCCTCTTCGAGCGCCATCCGGACGGAAAGTGGCTGCCGCGAACCGAGTTCGACCTAGAAAACAGGTAGGCGTGTCCGCGCGGCCGCGCGAGATCGTCGAGCGCGCGAAGGGCCGATGGCGCGCCGCTCAGCAGAACCACGCGTGGCTCGACCACACGGTCATCGCGTGGGATCGCTACAAGCAGAGCAACGGCAACTACTTTGCCGCGGCGATCACGTACTTCAGCTTCCTGGCCCTGTTCCCGCTCGTCCTGCTCGCGGTGTCCGTCCTCGGGTTCGTGCTGCAACACAATCCCGACCTGCTGCGGAAGCTGCTCGACAATGTCAGCTCGAACGTCCCTGGTGCGTTCGGAGACACGCTCAAGAGCTCGATCAATGCGGCGATCGACTCGCGCGCCGGCGTCGGTGTGCTCGCGCTGGCAGGCGTGCTGCTCATCGGCCTCGGCTGGGTGAGCAATCTTCAGGCGGCGATCAATGCCATGTGGGGCGTCGAGGCGCCGCCGAAGCGAAACCTCCTCAAGTCGAGGCTGGCCGATCTGGTCGTGTTGGCGGGCCTGGGCCTGGGGTCGGTCGTCTCGATCGGGCTGACCGTGGTCGGCACGGCGCTGACCGATCACGTCCTGCGGGCTGCCGGGGTCGACGACGTGACGGGCATGCATGTGCTCGTCAAGGTCTTCGGCATCGCGCTGGCCGTCGCCGGCGACGTGCTGATCTTCGCCTGGTTGCTCGTGCGCCTGCCCGGCGCCGACCTGCCCGCGCGTGTCGTCCTGCGCGGCGCGCTGCTCGCAGCCGTCGGTTTCGAGGTGCTCAAGGTTGTCGGCGCCTACTACATCGCCCGGGTCACGCACAGCCCGACCGTGGGCGTGTTCGGCAGCGTTATCGGCCTGCTTGTCTGGATCTACCTCGTGGCGCGGTTCCTGCTGTACTGCGCGGCGTGGACGGCGACGGCGACGGAGCCGCCGGAGCCGCCGGCGGAACCGGAACCGGTACCGGAACCGGAACCGGCGACGGAGCCGGTGCCGGGGCCGCCGCGGATCCTGTCGCCGCTGGGCGTGGCCGGGTCGCTGTTCGGTGCCGGAGCTGCTGCCGGTGCGGCGGTGGTCGCCGCGATCGTTCGCCGACGACGCCGGCCGATCAGCCGCGACCGGTGAGGCGCCGCCGCCTGATCCACACGGCGCCTGCGGTGACGAGTGCCAGCGCGATGCCGATCAGCGGCCACGGGTTCGACTGCGAGCTGCGTGCGGACCGCCACGCGACAGCCGGTCCGGCCGGCCCGGTCGTGCGCGGTGCCGTCGTGCGTGGCGTGGCCGACGGCGTTGGCGCACGCGGGGCGTCGAGGTGGCCGACCGCGGTGCCGCGCGGTAGCGCG
>Ga0137387_10001529_pt1 | contig 11483 bp, 14 predicted proteins | sample SagtaG_3_FD_104909 | JGI IMG/M metagenome (GOLD analysis project Ga0137387, IMG submission 104909) | Vadose zone soil microbial communities from Angelo Coast Range Reserve, California, USA - Sage2_R_115_16 metaG | ecosystem: Environmental > Terrestrial > Soil > Vadose zone > Saprolite | place...
CAGTTGGTCTATTGCGTAGGTAGCTAGGATTAGTCTCTCCCAGAATCCCGTTAATATAACCCGCCCATTTTTGCGTGTGCTCCACCGGACTAATCTTTGTAAACATCTGCATGGCATGAGTATGGGCCGCAAGTACGTTACCTGCGTATAGCTCGACGGCCTTTCGAGCTGGATACATACCCGCCTGGTTGCCGATTCCTGATAGAATTTCGCCATGTATGATGTTCAACTTCCCGATCTTGATCCCATGTCCGAGAGGTATGACTTTATATCCTCGTCCAGCAAGATCAAGTATTCTCTGGTGGTCAACGAGTTGTTCAAGCTCGGGCTGTTCTTCGATAAGGTCTTGCTCGAACCTTTCGTGGTTTCCCACGATCCAATATCTTTCAGCTCCTTTAGGGAGTCTCTTATCGACTGGAATAAGAACATCCTTGAGGAATCCATTAACGTCACTTAGGTACCCCCTCTTGCTACGAAGTCCAGGCCGACCCTTTGTATGGTGGGAGATGTTCTCCATATCCAACTGATCCCCTTGGAATACAATCCCATCTACCTTGTTTTCATCAAGATAGTGGAGGACCGCATTAAGGGTGGGCTTGTGATATTTAGGATAATGAATGTCTGCTAGCACAACATAGGTCTTAACTTTATTCGGCATTAATGTATCGTCCTTCAGGTAGAAGATTTAAGTGCTTTTCAGTTCCGTGTTCGTATCTACCAAAAAAATAAAAGTCTCTGGTCCTACCGCCGTCTTGAGGTGTGTCCATAACGACGATGTGACCCGCACCGCCAACAAAGGCTGAGGAACCTCTAGCCCATTGTAGTGTAGGTCTATCGTGCTGTCGTCTTGGATCATTATCTTTCTTCTTATTGTGATGCGTGAACACCACAGACAAGTAGCGGTTCTTAAACAAAGCATTCAGCTTGTTAATGTTATTTTGAATAGTAGCTGAGTCATTCTCGCCTTCTGGCGGAAGCTTAGCCAGTCCGATGAAAGTATCCAGAACAACAATCTTAGCCTTAGTGATTGCAAGCATCCTCTCAATAAACACCAACATCTGATCCCACGTTTTTATTTCCGGCGGGGTGTCTTCCGCGAGTAGGACGAAGAAGTTAGGGTTCCCAAGTAGGTCAGGAACCTCTCGGACCTGTCGCTTAAACTCATGCTCCGTCTGTTCAGTGAGATATAATACTTTAGTAGGCGTGCAGACTTCGCCAAGGAAAGCTCCGCCAGTAACAACGGCTTTGAGAATGTGGAACAGAAGTATAGTCTTTCCACACTTCGGTTCTGCGGATATGATAGTCTTCGCACCAACAGGAATCCAGGAAGGGCAATACCACTCGACTTCCAGGTCTGGTCTAGCTGCAAGTTGTTCAAGCGTGATGAGCGGAGACCACGCTTGAGGTGACTCCGCCCATTGCTCATGGTCGTAATTTTGGAATTCGATTTCATATTCTTCCTTTACGACCTGACTTGCATACTCTGCATACTCCGCATACTCAATTGAAGTATTCTTTTGGCTCATCAGGTGTGACCGCTTCTAACGCCTTCACCTTAGCATCCATAATCTTCTTTTGAGCTTCCAGCTTGGCGTAGGCGTCCTTAACACCACGTTCGATATTCTCATCAGTTGATTCTAACTCCGCAGCCTCAAACGAATCATACCGATGCTCGATGCCGTTCTGTGTCAGGACGGGTCGATGAACTTCCCACGTTGCATCGTCATTCTGCTTACCAGTGAAGTATACATACTCTCCAGTGGTCTTGATACTAACTATATCCCCCTGCTTAAGTGCCATTCTATTTTATCTCCTTGATTTCGCCCCATGAAGCGCCGGGTGCTCCGACCTTAAAGGCGATCTTAAACTTAAAATCTCCCAACTCTTTCCATGGTTGAGTCATGGCCTTCTCCATCTGTGCCTTACATTCCTCTACGAGAGAAACAGGTGACGCAACAAGTAAGCTATCATGCACCTGAACGTTAAGAGTGGCGGGTTTTGGTAGTGGCGCGAGAACGCTCGAAACTTTAAGAACATTTTCCTCCGACCAGCCAATCCTCTCATACATTAGAGCTATCATGCTTCGTATGCATATGTCAGCCCCACTCCCTTGTAACATCATTCGGATACCTTCTGTGTAAGCCTTCTGAGTAAAGAACCAACGCTTACGACCGAAGGGATTCCGTAGTACACCTTCTCTTATAGCTTGGTTACCACATCTCTCCTGCCATTGAGCAGAGGGCCAGTTAACCTTCTTCCACTCATTCAAGAGAACTTTACAATCCGCCTCAGGAATATTATATTGGACTGACATCTTGCGCGGACCCATGCCCGCATCTGCCCCGTGATTAGTATGCTTAGCCCGATCATACTGCCAACTAGATTTGTCAATCTCATTAATCGGGAGACCGTATATCTTGTTTGCAAGCCACTTGTGCTCGTTGAATCCGGGCTCATTCATCCTCCTTAATCTATCTTCATCATTTGCGAAATAAGCTGCAAGCGTATTTTCAAGAGAGCTGAAATCAGCTTCGATCCAGCACCAATCGTCATGGTTTGGAACATAAATATACTTCGCCTTGGGGGTAATGTTTTGCATATTCGGTTCACTAGATGACAGCCGCCCAGTAGCGGTGCCATGAGGAAGGAAGTTAGCATGAACAATACCCTGAGCAGCTTGGCTGTCTTTATCATCATCTAAGAATCCATTTATAATAGTTGAGAGTGAACTGACCTTCAACAACGTTGATAGCACTTCATTTCCACTCTTGCGCTGCAACCTCTCTAACGCATTCTTATCCGTTGTTAGCTTTCGAGTCTTTGGGTGGTACTGTTTGGGCAATCCGAGAGTCTCGTATAGATAGCGTCCGACAACATCCGGCGAATTCCAAGGGTCGATACGTTTCGTGGCAGGGACGTGTATAAATTTAACAGGCTTGCCAGATTTCCCGAGAGTACCTGCCGGAGCAGGTTCGCGCTTACGGATGGGTTTATCATACGATTGGAGTATCGGAGGCAACTGTTCTAATAGTGCATTCAGTTCCTTCTGATATTGGATAGCTAACTCTGCTAGTTTCTTTGGGTTTGTCCTCACACCAGTATGGTGCATCGACGTACAGATTTTGGTCAGAGGTACTTGCGAGTATTTGTATAGGTCCTCCATCCCAAGTTGCTTGACTAGGGGACGTAACTGCAGATACGACTGTATGGTAACATCCACATCTCGGGCACAATACAGGGGCATATCCTGTTGGTTTAAGTGTTTCCATGCTGGCTTCTGTGTAAAGATACTAGAGATAAACTCCAACCCGTGTGGCATATCTGGCTGCACCAGGTGGTGCAGTAGCATGGTATCCCACACTTGCGTCATGCTCTTGAATCTAACCTCAGCCCTCTCTAAGAACGGTATGTCAAAGGCGATGAGGTTCTGGCCGACCAACTCTTCCGCTGATGCAAGTACCTGAAGTAGAGCGCCAATATAGTTCCCACTCCAAGGGACAACAGTAACATGATAAGGACGAACTGCAAGCCCGACCATAGTAATCTTATTAGTACGTCGATCAGTTTCGATGTCGAAGCACAAGACCTTTGAGCCGTAGAAACTAAGCACGTCGTCCACTGTGGGTTGGAGGTTATAGTGTTCAGGAGGTACATCTGTGCCCTTCTTAAGATCACTGATAGTCGCAGGGATCATATCTTGATCCCTCATTAGATATGAAGGATGGAGAATCCCAATGACTTTCTCCTTCTGCTCACCTGCTAGAGGCAGCGGGCTACCCCGCCACTTCATTATGCCATCGGTCTTGCCAGTAAGTGCTCGTAGACTCTTCTCGCCAATGGCATCAATTCTAACCCAGGGGCGGCTATCAACCACGGGTTTAACATGGTTTCTATAGCACTGGCTAACCGCCTGCTCTGCTTCCTTGATAGGAATATAGCATCTCGCAGCAGCATCTGTCGGATAAAGGTTGTTCGGGGGGCGGCAGTTAATGCAATTGAGTATCGTAACTGATTCACGTTTGATCCCTGCCTTTCCCCACAGCATGTTCATTACACGGCCTGAGCCGCCTACAAGTGGCTTACCTTGCAAGCCCTCATCTTCACCAGGGGCCTCAGCTATTGCCAACCGTAGGCTATTCCCAACCTGCGGCTCAACTAGCGTTTGCTCGGACCCTTTATGGTGGACTTCGACACCATCACTATCCTTGTACTTAAAGTCCACCTTTAACATCGGGCATCCCGCACAGCGGGGGTCTTCCGAAACTTTATGCATTATTGTTTGTACCGCAGGTATGTTGAGACAGCCCAGAAGCTTACAACAATTAGCAGGGTAATAAAGGCCCGGAGCGTAGTCCAAGGGCCGTAATTCGACTTAGGATACTCCACCATAATGGGTCCTCCAGGGACAGAAATAGCGGGTCCATCTTTCTAAGGACAGACCCGCCCGTTGTGTGTGGTTGGTTGTTGTTTGGAGCTGGATCGGTTTCGCCCCCTATATGCTACATTCGTGGTAGCGGACGCTCAAGGTACGCCTTGACGACACCCTATTTACAAGGGTTTGAGGGAGCCCTCCCCGAAGATTAATTACGCGGCAGCAGTTACGCTGAACACATTAAACTTCGGATCGCCAGTGACTTCCTTACCCGTCTTGTCAATGTACTTATTCTCTTCAATCGTCGCCCCAAATCGTGGGCTATCATTCGCAACACGGCTGAAGTAATCAGGGAAGGTCTCACCGGGAAGTTCATCAATACCAAGGCAAATTTGAAGCTTCTTCATGGCTTGGGAACTCCAAGACATTGCCTTACCATTCTTAGCAATTGCGGTTGGGTCAGGATATTGCCAGAACACGCGCTTGCCTTGCTCATCACCTTCGGCCACAGACGCAGACAAGTGCAGTTCCATTAGACCAGCTTTGAACTTACTTTCTTTCTGAACAGCCCCAGGCAACAACTGAAACACATAACTACCCACCGGGGGAATGTTCTTTTCGATCTTAACATCTGCTACGACAACTGTTTCAAATCCCATCTACCACACCTCTCCATTTTTTATTTTTGATTGTACTACTGAGAAAGAAACTCTGTACTAGGATAGCCGCTAGGTGAGTATTTCATCCCGTCGTCGGCATTCAAATAGTACAGAAGGTCATTGCCCGCGCCCCTCTTACAGGGAAAATCATTCACCAGTTTGGCCTAAAGGCCGTCGGGACGATTCGCGGGCAAACTTATTGGGGAAGCTGTCACTACGCCCCTACAAGGCGTCCACCAGATCGTTGTCAGGGTCAAGACAGAGCGATCATTTGTGTGACTTACTTCCCCAAACTTTTACTTAACTTGTTCTGCTAAAAACTTTTCGTAAGCTGCATTCGTTAGGTCCAGTATGTTACTGAAACTCCCCGGCCCCTTACCATCTTCCCCTGGATTAAATACCATCTCAGGAGGGAGGAAGCTCTTACCACCCTTCACTCCGAGTCGGTTCTTCGCAATAACACCATTGCCAGGACTATTAGTAATATAGTAATACTCGGTACGGCGGGACTTTGCATCATTGGGCTTATCCAGAACAGGCCGAGTACGAAGGCACAGGACAAGATCAAACATAGCAGTGCTACCAAGGAACATCTGGCCTGCCAAATCCGGCCCAATAAGCATCTCACCTTGACCATTCTCTGGATCAGGTTTATCAATTCGCAACCCACTCGTCACAACTATATGCTTATTAGTATCAATAAGCTTACGAAGCAGCTTCCTAGTTAACTCCCCCATCACACCATAGTCATCAATCTCAGGTACACCAGCGTTACGCTTAAGGGTCTCACCTTTAATCCTAGGGAATGACAGGGCCTTCGCCTTCACATACGTCTTAACTATATCAGACAGAGAGTCCAGCCCATAGGCTGCTTTGTCTTTGTATACGGCTCCAGAACAAAAGTCATCGAAGTCCTGGTAGGAGTTGACTTCCACATAATCTAAGTTATGCCCTGCGACTCCAATGAGTCCCTTCCCAAATCCAGTCTCAGAGGCTCCAATACCGATGTCTGGAACTCCTGACAGAAAGGTGGTCTTGCCACAACCATGCACTCCATAGATCAGAATCTTAAGTTTTAGTGCTCCTGGTACGATTAGGTCCTTCGTGTTCTTTAGTACTAGTGGCATTATCCCTCTTAGGTGGCAGCGAATAGTCAGGGTAATTCTCTCTTACCCATTTCGCTTTATCTTCGTCCATTGTAAATGAACGGTAAAACTGTACTTGCGTGTCTCTCAAGGCTCGCAGATATGCTGGTGAAACGGAGCCTGGTATGATTGTTCTCACTGACCCTCAAAACTAGGGGTAGTCATTCCCTTAATCCGTCGGTATACCGGGTGACTACCCGTTGGTAAGGAGCGATATGCTCAATTGCATCATCTGATCTCCTATTTCCTACAATAATTATACGTATGAACTCGACAAAAGTTTCATTTTCGCTTTCAATCTCCTCCATTTGGTCTTCATATTGCCCACACTCTGGCCAAAATTAGTGGCAATCACCTCATCTGAAAGGCCCTGCAACTTGAATGTAATGAGGTTCTGATCCTCTTTACTTAACTGCCTACGTATCTTGTCAAGAGTCAAGCGGTCCCCTAAATCAAAGTCTGGTTTCCCGCTATCATACCCAACATTGTCAATCATTAATAACTCCTGTCGATTCTTATACTTACGGAAGATATCCACTATGTTGTTGTAAACACACGTAGTTACCCACGTTGTAAAGACAGCCTCTTTAGTCGGGTCATAGGTCCCAAGGTGCTCCCACACCTTTAACAACGAGTCTCCTATTGCGTCCTCTAGTAAGCTAAAGGTACTAGCAGACTTCCGAAGACAATACTGCTTAACGGTCCCTGTGATGAATTTTTTGAGTTCAAGAGCAAACTCATCCACCAACAAAGGGTCCCTCTTATAGGCTTCATAGCTATCGTTCAGGTTCATAGGGGGGCTCAAACAACATTTCATTATCTAGATGGTTTACAGCAGCCGCAATATTAGCATCGGCATCTTTAAGATATGCGATGAATTTACGTCGGTCTTCTATAGATAATGTTTGCATATATTCTACTGTTTCCGGTTGTAATCTCATAGGACTCCTTTCTGGTGGGACCCATTGTAAGGTGGGGCTAATCTGGCGACTGCTGGTCCTCCTGTAGTTCGTGCTCAGTCATCCAACAAGGGACATCTGGACCATAACGGTCAATCTCTTCTTGAGGATAGCCATCTCGTAAGAGAGTATCAGCAATCGGTTCGTCTGGGTCTTGTGGGTTATATCGCTTTGGGAACCCGTACTTCCACCCGCTAGGCGGGTCGTATATTAGAATCTTCATCCTTATTCCCCTTTGGGCAGCCTGGGTAATGCCCTGAGCCGCACCCAATGAACACTACCTTACACCCAAGCTTTACAAACTCACGGTATACCGCCGGGTGTCTAGCATAAATCCAACCGCCAATCAATACAAAGTGGTTCATTGCTTATCCTGTGGCCCTGTAGCTTGATACTTTCCTGGGTGATCTACAAACTTATCAAACTCAACAGGCATATAATTTGTATACTCAATAGCGAATAGCCGTTGGAACGGATATCTCAACTTAACCGGAGGAGGAGCGCCCTTCTCAGCATGGAACCCATGCCATATATTATGTAGATGTCCATGGATATTAAGCGTACAACCATCCGCTAAGCTGGTAGATGGCTCATGCGTTAGCCAGCATTGCCGGAACTTCATCCCATCACACGAGAAAGCAAAGCCATTCTCCATCCATTTTAGATTACTCCATTGCCTATCGTGGTTGCCTCTGACAAGTATCTTCCGTCCGTTGAGGGAATCCATGACTCCTTTAATGACGCTCTTCTTGTCGAGAATCACATCCCCAAGGTGGATAACAGTATCATCCTTTGCTATCACCCTGTTCCAATTCTCCATGATTAGCTCAGTAAAGCCTTTTGGCCGATCACAATACGTAGCTATATTGGCATGGTTAAAGTGGGTGTCACTTATAAGATATACATTCATTTGGTCTGCCTCTTCAATGAACCCATCATACCAATCCTTAAAGTGATGATCCTTCGGTCCCTTCACTACTAGGTCTCGCATTCAATACCCTCTCTGCTAGTTGTGCCTTATACCACTCAGGGAACCCATGCATTACAGCCCTTTCGATATTGTCATAGAACGCTTTGACGAGCGCTTTCTTAATAGCATCTCCATGCTCTTCATGGAAGTCCCGCTTAATAAGGCCAATAAGATGACCAATATCTTTCGGTTCACCAAGGAGAAGGCCGGACTCAGCCGCATGTTGTACTGCTTTCCTCCAAATGGCTTCGCGTTGGAAGCTTTCAATAATTCGTTCAATTGCGCTGCCGTGACTTTGCTTTTCCCAGATGGCACCATTCTGCTCCTTAAACTCATCTCGCACTATCTTCGCACACATCATCTTCCCGAAGGTATCGCACTTCTTGTAATTCTTAATTACTATTCCTTCGACGGGCGAGCCACAAAGAAAGCTCTCCCGTTTGAGTAGGTCCTGAGATAAAGCTCGCAGTTCCGGGCCTGTAATAACTCCTTCAAAATACGTGGGGACACACTCCATTCCCCAGACAGCACTGAGTCCCCGGACGGCCTCAGTTGGTAAATAGACTTCCGACCCGTCCTTCTCCGAAACGTCCCAGATTGCGATATTGCCAATGGGTACACGTGCGTACCGTATTGTGTTGTGTTGTGGCTTGTCAACGCATTCTCCTCTTACTACCATACCCTCCGGCATAGTACCCGTCTTAAATATTCTCTCAGCCGTCTCACAGGCTCGCTTAAACATCCCATCAGGCGCGTGAATCTCCGCTCCTTTACTGCGAAGCAGTAACTCACCTCCCGCATTAGCAAAGCTAAATTGGCTCCCATCAACTTTCTCCTGGATCACCACTGGCCCATCTAATATGTCTAGGGCCTGTAGATGCCCTAATGCCCACACCTTACTATAGCCGGATATGTTCATTGGATTATTGGCACGCCTCCCAAGTTAAGGTACTCTTTCTTCGGCTGAAACTTATGTTCAATGATTAAGGACGGGTCCTCCCCATACCGATGTACCTGATAGAAGGGGCAGTATCCCCAGGTATAGCACATCTCTCTGTTAGCTGGCCACTCGTTGTCTTTGAAGATTCGCTTGTACCGTACAATTTCGTCTGCAACGATAACAATATCTCTAACTGCAATGTCAATCGCTTTCTGGTTACGTTCGAGTTTTTGTCGTTCGGCAGGGAAGCTAGGGCCGACTTGACCTTTCTCACTCTGTCGTGTAAGTACGTTGACGTAAAAGTTTCCGACAGGCTCTTTATAGATATGTTCTGCAGCCCAGAGATACAAAGAGGCTTGGTCACGGGCACCCCACTTCTGAGGGAGGTTAGACTTCGCCCCCCGCTTCTCAGACTTATGATCTATAATATCTAACTTCCCTTCAGCATTACGGACTACCAAATCCATCTTTCCAATTAAGACATGTTTACGCCTATTAAATCTATTCCCGCAATCATTGCAGCACATATCCCTATCCCCAGGATAAGGGACGACATTACTATTGTAACAGTCTGGACATAACTCTGGTAGAGCAACCTTAAATGTCTTCTCTACATCTACAATATCCAACTGCTCATCAGGATACCGGGCCTTATAAGCCTGCATCATTATCTCAGCTTCAAGCTCTAGTACCTCATTAGCTTGAGGCGGATGTAGTGGGAGGACATGCTTAAACGCTAGCCCCTCTGTATAAAACTCCTCAAGTAATTCATGCACTCTACTGCCATACTCCAAAGCGGAGTATCCCTCCCCTGGAAATGGTAGTGGCTCAATGCCCACCCCATTCCTTTCATACTGCTCATAGTACTTCCACGGACACTCCCTAAATATAGCTGCGCGACTATTGTCAATTTGCATGTGGATGCTCAGTCTCAATCACTTTCAAAGCTGTAATACTCCGCCACGGTACTGACGTTGGATTAAGCCTAGCGCCTTCTTCTCCGATATGACTTGCAATCTCCAATATGTTCTTATCACTAAACGTAACCCATCCCACACTACGCACTGAGGGGATGGAAGCGGTCATACGTTGCTTACTGTTCCATCCCGGCGCATAGTTTGAATCCTTCCAAATGAATGACACAAATGCTAACTCTTCTAATGGTAGGGCTTTCATACATCTCCTTTAAGGTAGGTACTTACTCACACAGCGGGTTCATACTTAAATCCATCAATCTTAGGGCTATCCTTTGAAGCCCAAAACTCTCTCTCTTTAGTGCCGTATATGTCATCCTCAAAATAATCCTCAGGTTTCCAACCATTCGCAAAGTACCGCGCAACATCGCTAGTGAACACAATACGATACTTATAGTACCTCATCTTAGCGATCTCCTCAGGAGTACGCTTCCGGTCGAGCCTAATCAATGTCAAATACCGTTCTGGATATAATGGCGACTTAAGCCAGTCCCTGCCAATATTATCAATCAACCCCATTGAACACGAGCCTGATAGGGAATGGTGATCTGGATAGGTCCCGTTCACCCGTTTCCGCTCATCCTTTGGATCGGAGTTGTTATTAGGGAATATCTTATAATACAATCGAAGCTCCTTATCTCCACCATGCACTCTATGCCAATCTCTTGTCTTGCGGCCAATCTTCCACCCTGCCTCATCCATCAACTTAATTGTCTCAGGATAACTTGTCTTCACATCAGTGAAGGCAATACGGGTTTTGATTTGAGCTTCAAGTCGGGCAAGGGCCTCTGCAAGAGATGGCCTTTCTTGCCCCGGTGCGACGTACGGTTGATACCTCAACTCATTAATCTCTGTTAAATCATTATAATGCTGAACTAGCTTCATCTGACCCTATCCCTCCTAATCGTTTAAGTGACTTCCAACTATCTTCTAAATCCACATCTATCCGAGCCTCCAGTTTTAATCTTGGCTCGAAAATCTTTTCAACTACCCTGGCAGCATCCCAGTCCTTTGTCTTGAACTTCTCGAACCATTCTCTTAGCTCAGCTACAGAATCAAACACCTTTACAACACTACTCGGTTGAGCCGCCGCTAACTTCCCTGCTGTCAAGCATAACTGCGCCGCCACTGGCGAATGAAGCCACGAACACATAGACCTATATTCTAAACGATTCGCATCATTAGCTTTACGAACTGGGTCTATGTGTTGATACTGATTCCGATACTTTGAATCTTTCTGCGGGAGGATATCAAAATCCTCCAATGATTGACGTATAAGGTGTAGGGCATTAAATTGAGGCTGCCAGTCTTTATCAAAGGGGATGTCAATATGGATATGTCCCCCTAGACCTAGATTCCTAGTAGCCGTCGTAACCCTACCACCCGCTCTAAACCTAAGCCCTTGACTTAACATCCTAGTAGTAGTTTGATGCTCCAACAACAACTTCTTAATCCTCCTCACAA
>Ga0137387_10001540_pt1 | contig 11449 bp, 9 predicted proteins | sample SagtaG_3_FD_104909 | JGI IMG/M metagenome (GOLD analysis project Ga0137387, IMG submission 104909) | Vadose zone soil microbial communities from Angelo Coast Range Reserve, California, USA - Sage2_R_115_16 metaG | ecosystem: Environmental > Terrestrial > Soil > Vadose zone > Saprolite | place...
CACCCCCTTCCCCGCGGTGACGGCCAGCTCCATTCCGATGACGAGGGCCCCGAGCAGCTTGCGGGGCTGCTTTTCATCGTCCCGCGGCGGCAGATAGGCGGAGGCGTCGCCGGTCGACGCGTATGGGCTGTCCTCGTCGGCGGTGCCGAGCAAGCGGTATCGCGGCTGGAGATCCCCGGAGGCAGGCGTCTGCGCCGCCAGCGGCCTCGACGCCAGGATGACGAGGAGCGACGCCGCGAGCAGAATGACGAGGACCCGCGACCACCGCTGGAGTCGCGAGCGGGCACGCAAGGGTGCCCGCCGTCAGCCCGGGCGTTTGGTCATCTGCCCCGGGTCCATGCCGTAGAAGAGCCGGGCGCCGCCATCGCCCGGCCGCGGCCATGGATGCTCGCGCAGAACGCGCTCGTCGATGTCCGCACCCCAGCCCGGCGCGTCGCTGACCCAGATGTGGCCGTCGCGAATCAGCGGCGGCTTCGTGACGAGCGGTCCCTTCCACGGCACGTCGTCGATGTCGATCTCCATGATCCGCACGTTCGGAAGCACCGCGCAGAGGTGGAGCGAGTGCAGGTCGGCCAGGTGGCTGTAGTAGTTGTGGGGCGCGATGTTGATCTCGCACGCCTCGGCCAGCCGTCCGATCTGCACGGACTGCGAGAAGCCGTTCCACGGCACGTCGATGATCGCCACGTCGACCGCGTGCCGCTCGAGGAACGGGCGGTACTGGCGCAGCGTCACCAGGCTTTCGCACGAGGCCAGGCGGGTGGAGGTGGACTGCTTGATCTGCAGGAGCGCGTCCGGGTCCCAGTTGTCGTACTCGACCCACTGCATGTCGTACTTCTCGAGCAGCTTGGCGATCCGGAGCACGCCCTCGGTGCGGAAGTTGTAGTTGAGGTCCAGGCAGAGACCGACCTTCGGCCCCACCGCCTGGCGAAAGGTGCCGATCAGTCGGTCGATCGCGTCCAGGATCTCGACGGTCGGCGCGCCGTCGGTCGTGTTGATGCCGCTCGCGAATCCCGGGAAGTACACGGTGGCGGGCTCGCCGGGGATGACCATGTTGGTCTTGAGCGCCGTGAAGCCCCGCGCCACGACCTCGCGTCCGAGCGCGGCGATGTCCTCGTAGGTCCGCAGCGGCGGCGTGCCGAGGAAGCTCCCCATACGTGCTCGCGTCGTCCCGCAGTGCGACCAGTACAGCCGCATGCGGTCGCGCAGCGGTCCGCCGAACAGCTCGTAGACCGGCACGCCGAGCGCCTTGGCCTTGATGTCCCACAGCGCGAGCTCGATGCCGGCCATGGCCTTGTGCGAGACGCCGCCGCTGTTCTGCCGGACGCGACGCAGCATGTCCCAGTAGAGCCGCTCGACCGGCCGTGGATCCTGACCGATCAGCAGATCGGCCAGATCCCGGACGCAGCCCGCGATGCCGTGCGGGCTCCGGTTGTCGCTGCACTCGCCCCAGCCCACCAGGCCGCCGTCGGTCTCGATACGCACGAACGTCCACGGCCGCCAGCCCGCGTCGCAGTGGAGCGCTTCAACCCGCGCGATCTTCATGGTCTCAGACCGCCTTCAGGCCGACCGCGCGGCCGGTTTCGAGGGCGAAGCGCTCGAGCGCGTCGGCGTCCATGTCGGGCCGCGGTCGCAAGATGAGCCGGTCGACCCCGGCGGCCGCATAGGCATCGCGCGTCGTCTTGTCCGGAACGTCGTAGCCGGGCGGCGTCACGCTGATCTCGAGCCGGCCGAGCCCGGCGGGACGCGAGTGCTTCTTGCCCGCCTCGCGCAGCCCGTCCACGAGCTTCTGCGCCTCGTTCACGTCGAGTCCGAACCCGTACCAGCCGTGACCCTGCGTCACGGCGCGGCGGAAGGCCGGCGCCGTTCGCCCGCCCACCACGATGGCGGGCGTCGGCGTCTGCACCGGGCGCGGCATCGCTTGAACCCCGTCGAACGACACGTAGGACCCCCGATACGACGGCTTCGTCTGGGTCCACACCGCGCGCATCGCCGCCAGGTAATCGTCGGCCACCCGACCGCGGTCGGCGAACGGCGCGCCGACCGAGCGCATCTCCGGCTCGCACCAGCCGACACCCAGCCCGAAGATGAGCCGGCCGTTCGAGAGCACGTCGAGGGAGGCAAGCTGCTTGGCGAGCACCAGCGCCTGACGCTGCGGCAGGATGATCACACCGGTGGCGAGACGGATGCGCGTCGTGTGCGCCGCCAGGAACGTCAACGCGACGATCGGATCGAGCAGCCGCTGATCCGGCGCCATCGGGCGCCCGGGCACCGGCGGATCGGGCAGCACGACGTGGTCGGCAACCCACAGGGACTCGAAGCCGGCGGCTTCGGCGGCCCGGCCGACGCGCGCGGCGGCGTCAGGGTAGCTGCACGTGTGGAGATTGACGGAGTGCAGACCGAATTTCATCGGCGATCCTCCTGGGTGGCGTGCGCAAAGCACGCCGAGTCTACCAGAAGGCGCCGCCGGGCTCAGGGCCGGCGAGAATCCTACTCGAGGGCGCGAATCCGGAGCCGAACCTCGTTGAGGTGCTGAGCGGCGATCGCACCGCCCGGCATGACGGGCCCGAGACCGACCGCCTGGCGCAAGGTCGTGATGTGGGCCGCCCGCACGAAGCCGCCGACCGCCGGAGCCGGACTCGGCCAGCTCAAGCTCGTCCCGGGCTCTACGGCGTTGATGGCGGCGAGGAGCTCCGTGAAGTGGGCCGCCCTGATGGGCGTGGCGGGCGGAAGCAGGTCAGCGGTGGTCGCGTCGGTGAAGATCATCGAGAACGTCGCGGTCACGGAGCGCGCGTCGTTCAGCGTCACGGTGCACGCCGGCGCCGTCCCGCTGCAGGCGCCGCCCCAGCCCTTGAAGCGCGCCCGCGGCCCCGGCGTGGCGACCAGCGTCGTCACCGTTCCGGCGGCGAAGCTCGCCACGCAGCTCGAGGCGCAGCTGATCCCGACCGGATCGCTGGTGATGGAGCCCGGCGCGGAGCCGCGAGCCGTCACGCTGAGCGCAACGGGCGGAAGGGCCGGGGTGGTTGCCGTCGCCTCGCTCGTGTAGGCCGAGCAGCCCTGGGCATTGCACGCCTGCATCCGATAGGCGTAGACGGTGCCGGACGCCAGTCCCGAATCGGCGTACGTCATGACGTTCGCGCCGGTCGTCGCGATCGGCACGAACGCTCCGGACCCGCTCCTGCGCTCGATCCGGAATTCGGTCTCGTTGCCGCTGGTGTCCTGCCACGCGAGATCGATGCGGGTCGCCGACGCCGCAACCGCCGTGAAGCCGGTCGGGGCGACCGGAGTCGGCTCGGTGCCGCTTCCGGTGACCGCTCTGGACGCGCCCCCGCCGCCGCTGAACGTCACGCTGCCGCTGAACGTGCCGACCGTCGTCGGGCTGAAGCGTACCGTCACCTGCTGCGTCTGGCCGGTCGAGAGCGCATAGGAACCGCCCGCGACAATCGCAAATGGAATGCCGGCGGTCGCGCTCCCGCTGACGACACCGCCGCCGCCGTTCTGCACGGTGAAGGTCTGGTCCGCCGAAATGCCCAGCGCGATCGCGCCGAAGCTCTGCGAGAGGGGCGTCACGCTGATGGCCGGCGGCGGCGCGACGGTCCACAGCAGTGAGGCGCCGTCGATCAGACTCTGCGTGTTGAAACTGTACTGGGTCCCGGCGCGCGGATCCACCTGGACTCCAATGGACGCCGAGCCGCCGCGATCGAAGCCCGCGCAGGCTCCGCCGAACGCGGTATCCGCGTAGCTGAACAGGATGCGGCTACTCCCCTCGAAGAAGACGACCTGGAATCGGACCGTCCCGCCGCCGGCACACACACGGTGCGGCAGATCCCTCCACTCGATGACCAGCTCGCGGCTGGGCGCGGAGCCCGTCACGGCCCAGAAGACGTTCTGGGTCGCGCCCGTCGGGAGAAGGTTGTCCCACCACGGCGCGACCAGCGTGGCGATCTGCGGGGTCGGGATGGAGGTCTTGAACTCGCCGATGAACGGGCCAGTGAAGCTCACGCTCCCGTTGCTGGCCACGAAGACGGTGTTGAAGCTCCCGCCGCCGAAGAGAATCGGAAACGGGGGCGTGATCCTAGCGGCGCCGTCGTCGCTCAGATTCAGGCCGGTGCCGGTGATGGCCCGGTAGTCGAAGGGCGCCGGTGCCGCGGTATAGCCCGCGAGCGCCTGCACGGAGACGGTCGAGCCGTCGGGAAACAGGAGGGTATAGGTGCCGCCCGCGGCGGGCGTCCATCCGCCCGAATAGATTCCGTCCCCGGCCGCACGATCCGTGTCCAGTCCGTCGTCGGCCAGGACCACGGTGTCGCCGCCGGGATTCACGCTGACCGTGACGCTGCCGTTCGGGCTCGCGCAGTTGATGTGCAGGACGGCCAGATCGACCGGTACCCCGACGGCGGTGGTCACGGTATCGAGCGTCGGCTGGAGCCGGGACAGAACCGTCGAGCCCGCGCAGCTGAGGGCGCCCCGGGCGCTGAGACGCTTTCCGGTGATCGTCCTCGCGAGCGCCGGAACGGCGTCACCCCCCGCGAGGATCAAGTTCTTGATCGCCCGCCAGTCTCGGGCCGGATTCTGGGCGGCGAGCAGGGCCGCCACGCCGGTGACGTGAGGCGTCGCCATCGAGGTCCCGCTGGCGATCGCGTACTGGTTCATGGGAAAGGTACTGACGATCCCGGCCCCGGGCGCCGAGGTGAACGGTCCGCCGGCCGTAGTCCGAGAACCCTGCCAGCCCGTCGGTCCGCGTGGTGGCGGCCACCGAGATCACGTTGGGCAGGTCGTAGCCGGCGGGGTACACGGCGGTCGTGTCGTTGTCGCTGGCGTTGTTGGCGGCCGCGGCCACGAAGAGGATCCCCTGCTCCAGGTGAGCCTCGATGGCGTCGAACATGGCCTGGGAGAACCCGCCGCCGCTCCAGCTGTTGCTGGTCGCGACGATGTTGACGCCGCGGCTCTTCATGAGGGTCACGTAGTCCAGGCACCCGAGAGCGCCCACGAGATCGCCCGTGCCACCGGACGACAGGAACTTGCACGCCATGAGACGGACGGCCCAGTTGACGCCGACGACGCCGACGTTATTGTTCCCGATCGCCCCGATCGTGCCGGCCACGTGCGTGCCGTGGCCGTTGTCGTCCATGGGGTCGGAATCGCCGTTGACGGTGTCGATCCCGAAGCAGTCGTCCGCGTGGCCGTTGCCGTCGTCGTCGGTCCGGTTGCCGCTGCAGTCGAGCTCGTTCCGGAACATGTTCGCCGCGAGATCCGGGTGCGTGTAGTCGATGCCGGTGTCGATGACGACCACCACCACGTTCCGGCTTCCGGTCGTCAGGTCCCACGCGGCGAGGGCGCGGATGTCCGCGCCCGGAACTCCGCCGTTCTGACCGGTATTGTTGAGTCCCCACAGATCGCCCAGGCCCGGATCGCTGGGAGTCGTCTGTGTCCTGAAGATCCAGTTCGGCTCCGCGTAGAGGACGGCGGGGTGGCGGCGGTACAGCTCGAGGGCCTCCCTGACGCGCATCCCGGGCGGGATCTTCACCGCCTGAAGGCCCCTGACGACCCGGAAGGTCCGGTGCACGCGCGCTCCGGCCAGCGCGTGGGCCTGCGCCCGCTCCTGGAGCGGTGCGAGCTCCTTGAACCTCACCAGAATGGAGTCCTGGGCGTAACCGAGGGGGGATTGGGCGGCGGCGCTCGAGTACGCGGCGAGCACCGAGCACAGGGTGAGGACGATGGCCGCCCCGAGCTCGCATCCACGACGCTCGCCACCGCTCACCCGCAGCTCCTCAGTCCGATCCGGGGACGTGGTCCCCAGACCAGTCTAAGGTGCGAGCCGTGGCAAACGCTAGAAACGCGGGGAGTGCCGGGCGCGCTCCAGGTGAGCGCGCCTGGCAACCGTCCTAGGGCTTGATGCCGAGCGTCGCCATGGTCTCCTTGGCGATCTTCTCCGCGTCGGCGGTCTTGCCGTCCTTGCACATCTTCGTGATCTCGTCGACCTTCGCCCGGGCGTTGTTGCTGGCTTCATCCGCACGGGTACCAACCTCGACGTTGATCTTGGCCACCCACTTCTCGCAGTCGCTCATCGGCTGCTGCGCCATCGCAGGAGCCGCGAGCCAGGCCAGAGAGGCCAGGGCCACGACCGCAGTGATCATTCGCGTCATCTGTCATCACCTCCCCTCTTGGTACGACATGGGCACGGCTTCGCCGTCGGTCGAACGACGGCGCTGGCGTCAGTGGTTATTGCGCTGGAGCGAGCGTGGAGCTAGAGCGCGGCGGCGGGGGGCGCACGCTCCTGCGAAGGACGGAGCGGGCGAACTTTTGCGGGCAGCGATCTGGCGCCGGCCGGGCGCTCGGCGCTGGGCTGCGGCGGGGCGATGGCGACCGGGGGAGCCGCGGTATTCGCCGCGAGCGGCTCCTCGGTCGACGGCGCCGCGAAGTTGATGTCCTCGACGTGGTGGGGCGCGTAGAAGCGGATCTGGAGCATCAGCACTGCGATCAGCAGCGCCATGAGCCCCGCCGTGACGCGGCGCCACCCGAGCTTCCGTGCCGACGCAGGACTTCCGAAGCGTGAGCGAGACATCATCCGTTCAGGTCATTTATACCACCGACGTCGAGTGGTAAGGTACGACCGCCGAGAGGAGAGCCCGCATGCGCAGCATCGACATCCACGCGCATCTCATGCCGCAGTGCCTGTGGCGCACCGTCGATTCCGGCGGCGACTGGTATGGAATGCGTTTCGACCGCGTCCCCACGCCCAAGGTGCGCTTCACGCCGGAGGAACGCCTGCGCGACATGGACGCGCAGGGCGTGGACGTGCAGGTGGTCTCCATTCACACGCCGCTCTTCGGCTACGGCCTCGAGCCCGCGCTCGGCCGTCGACTCGCCCGCGACGTCAACGACGAGATCGCCGCCATGACCCGTCAGTGGCCCGCGCGCTTCGCCGGCCTGGCGACCCTGCCCGTCCAGGACGTCAAGGCGGCGATCGACGAGCTCGACCGCGCGATGAACGTCCTCGGTCTCAAGGGCGCCGAGCTCGATACGGTGGTGAACGGCGTCAACTGGGACGAGCCGCAGTTCCTCCCGCTCTTCAAAGCCGCCGAGCGCATGGGCGCCGTGCTGTTCTTCCACCCCCAGCCGCAGCACAACCTGCTATTCAAGGGAACCGATCGCTACGGCGTCGCCAACAATATCGGCGTCATCGTCGAAGATGCGCTGATCGTCGCCACCCTCATCTTCGGCGGTATTCTCGACGCCTGTCCCGACCTCAAGGTGTGCATCGCGCACGGCGGCGGACCGGCCTGCTTCGGGATGGGTCGCCTGGACCACGGCTGGAAGGTTCGCTCGGAGGCGCGCCGGAACATTCAGAAGCCGCCCAGCTCCTACCTGCGCCGCCTCTACTACGACTGCGTCACCCACAGCGAAACGGGGCTGCGCCTGCTCCTCGATCACGCCGGCGCCGATCGCGTGGTGCTCGGCAGTGACTGGCCGTTCGTGCGCTGGGACCCGTCGCCCGTCGCCTGGGTGCAGGGACTCCCGGGCCTCACCGCGGAGGAGAAGAACAGAATCCTCTGGCAGAACCTCGAAGGGCTCCTGGGCCTGTAGTTCTTACCAGGGAAGGATTACTCGTTTTCGGGGCACGTCTCGCTCGATCCCGCGGTAAACGCACTGCCGGCAGGTGGCACTCGTCTTGAAGGGCACTCGTCTTGAAGGAGGGAATTCACCATGCCGAGGAGCAGGTAGGTGACGGACCGCCGACTCGACGCCGCCAGCGCCTGGCCGCAGCCGACCGTCCTGGCCGGCCTCGTCCTTGCCATCGCGTGCCTCTACTGGGCGCGGGCCATCTTCATCCCGATCGCGCTGGCCCTGCTCATCACGTTCCTCCTGAGCCCGGTCGTCGCGATGGTGCGTCGGAGCGGCCTGACGCAGGTCCCCGCGGTCATCGTCGTCGTCAGCCTGACCTGTCTGCTGGCGGGCGGGTTGGGCTGGGCGCTCTTCAGCCAGATCACGACGCTCGCGAACGACCTGCCGCGCTATCGGGAGACCATCGCCAGGAAGATCGCCGACGTCCAGCGCGTCGGCAGGGGCGGCGCGCTCGAAAAAGTCGAGGACACGGCCAAGGACGTCATCGCCCAGCTCGAGCGGGCGGACCCGCCGGGCACGAGGCCGATTCCCGTCGTCTTGTCCGCGCCGAACCGCTTGTGGCAGATCCCCAGAATAATCGAGCCGGTGGGCAGCGCCGTCTTCGTGCTCGTGCTCCTGACGTTCATGCTGGTCCAGCAGCGCGAGCTGAGAGCCCGCGTGGTCCGGCTCTTCGGCCCGGAGCGCCTCGCCGAGACTACCCGCGCCTTCGACGACGCGGGGGCGCGAATCAGCCGCTATCTGGTCGCCTACTCGAGCCTCAACGCGGGCTTCGGTCTCACGATCGCGCTCGGCCTCTTCTTCCTGGGTATGCCCTTCGCGCTCGTCTGGGGCTTCTTCGCCACGATGCTGCGGTTCATTCCGTACGCCGGCGCGTGGACGGCGGCGCTGATTCCCATCGCGACGAGCCTGGCGGTCTTCGACGGCTGGATGAAGCCGTTGCTCATCGGCGGGCTCTTCGCGGTCTCCGAGGCCCTCGTCGTGTTCGTCCTCGAGCCCCTGTTCTTCGCACGCAGCGCGGGCGTCTCGTCGATCGCCCTCCTGATCGCGGCGGCGTTCTGGACCTGGCTCTGGGGATGGATCGGGCTCGCGCTGGCGATTCCCCTCACGGTGTGCCTGGTGGTGTTCTCGCGAGCCATCGAGGGCCTCGAGTTCATCGAGATCCTGGTGTCCAACGACCCCGGCCTCGCCCCGCACGTCATCTACTATCAGCGCGTCCTGGCCGCCGACGAGCATGACGCCGCCAGCCTGGTCCGCGAGGCGGCCAGGAGCGGCTCGAGTGAAGCGGCCTACGACGCCATCCTGGTGCCGGCTCTCGCCCGCGCGCGTCACGACCGCGAGGTCGGCCAGCTCACGCCGGCCGAGTACGCCTACGTCATCGCGGTGACGCGCGAAGTGCTCGATCGCGACGCGCGGGCCGTCGCGTCATCGGCGTTGCGGCCCGTCGTCGTCGTCGGCTGCCCGCTGCAAGACGAGGCCGACCGCCTCGTGCTCGAGATGCTGGGCCGGCTCCTCGAGCCCTCGGGGCGCACGGTCCAGACGGGGCCGGCCGGCGTTCCCGTCGCCCAGACTCTGGCGATGCAGCCGCAGCTGATCTGCCTGAGCTCGATGGAGGGCGGTGGTCGCGTGCGAGACCTCGTCAAGCGCCTGCGCGACGCGTGTCCGGACATCCCGATCCTGGTCGGGTGCTGGGGACTCCGGAGCCCGGCCGAGCTGAGGGCCGAGCTCGCCCTGGCGGGCGCCGATGACCTCGTGACCTCACTGGCCGAGGCGCGGGCCGCCGCGCTGCGCCTCACGACGACGAGCGCGCGGCGAGATCTGCAGCCTGCGGCGCGTTGACAGGTCGCGACATCCGGCGTATGCCTCGGCCGTGCAACCCGGCTCCTGGGCGGCGCTGCTCGAGCGACCGCACCGGCTCTCGGCCGTCGTGGTCGTCCTGGGCATCCTGGCTCCCGCGTTCAGCGCGTTCATCACGGCCACGGTCCTCCCGTCGGCCATCGTCGAGATCGGGGGCCTCGAGCTCTACGCGTGGGCCTCCACCGCCTACGCGGTCGGCGCGATCCTCGGAAGCGCCGGGAGCTCCGTCGTGGTGCGCCGCGTGGGGATGCGGCGCGCGTTCCTGCTCGCCACGGGCGTGTTCGTCGTGGGCGCGGCCGCATGCGGCGCGGCGCCGACCATGAAGATGGTCGTCGCCGGCCGCGCACTCCAGGGTGTGGGCGGCGGCATGCTCATCGCGGCCGCCCACGCGATGGTGCGCGAGATGTTCCCCGAGGGGCTGTGGCCGCACATGCTCGCCGCGATCTCCGCGGCCTGGGGCACCGCCGCGCTGGGCGGGCCCGCCCTCGGGGGCGCGCTGGCCGCCGTCGACCTCTGGCGGGTCGCCTTCTGGGCGATGGCGCCGATTACGATCGTCGCCGCCGCGCTCACGTGGCGCCTGCTCGGCGCGGCCGACACGCGCGAGGCTCACGAGGCGCCGGTGCCGTTCGGTCGCCTCTCCCTCATCTGCGCGAGCGTCCTCTGCATCGGCTCGATCGCGAACACCCGCGGCGTGGCCGTCCGCGCCCTGCTCCTGGCCGTCGCGATCGCCGCCCTCATGCTGGCGCTCCGGCTCGACCGGACGGCTCGCGTCCGCCTGCTGCCGTCCGGCATGCTCTCGCTCAGCCGGCAGCTCGGCAAGGGCTACTGGATGATCTTCCTGCTGGGCATGTCGACGACACCCGGCGGAGTCTACGTCCCGCTCCTGGTGCAAAGGCTCCACGGCGTCTCGCCCGCAGCGGCCGGCTATCTCTACGCGGTGCAATCGCTCTCCTGGACCGCGGGCACGTTCGTGAGCGCTCGGATCGCGCGCGAGCGCGTGCATCGGGCGATCGTGCTGGGCCCCCTGCTCATGGCGGCAGGATTCGTCGGGCTCTTTCTCACGATCGGCTCGGGGCCGGTCGGCGCGATTGCGGCGGCCCTCCTACTGATCGGCGGCGGCATCGGCACGTGCTGGACTCATATCGGCGCCGTCGTCCTCTCCTCGGGCCGCGCCGACGAGGGCACGGTGACGGCTTCGATGATCCCGACGACCCAGCTCTTCGCGGTCGCGCTCGGATCCGCCCTGTCCGGCATCATCGCCAACCAGGCCGGCCTCGCCGCCGACGTCTCACCGGCAACGGCGGCGCTCGCCGGAGCCTGGCTCTATGGCAGCTTCACGGTCGTGCCATTGACCGCGGCCGCCATCGCCTGGCGGCTTCGCCCGGCGCGGCCGCGGCGTCCTTGACTCCGCGACCGAGCAGCGCAATCCTCTGGGGGCAGGGGGGACTGATCATGGCGCGCACCTACAACGTCATCGACGCCGACGGACACATCCTCGAGCCGGTCGACATCTGGGACAAGTACATCGATCCCGCGTACCGCGCCCGCGCGCCGCGGATGATCGTCGACACCGATGGCAAGGAACGGCTGCTCGTCGAGGGCAAGATCCTGGGGAGCCCGAAGGGCCTCGGTCTCATCGGCGGGATCGGAGCCCGGCAGGGCACGGTGGACGACGTCACCATGAAGTACGTCGAAGGCCGGCCGGGAGGCTTCGACCCCCACGCTCGAATTCCGGACATGGACCTGGACGGGATCGATGCCGCCTTCCTCTATCCGAGCATCGGCCTCTTCAGCGGCGCGGTCGGCGATCCGGCGCTCGCGGCGGCCATGTGCCGGGCCTACAATCGCTGGCTCGCCGATTACTGCCGGCCGTATCCCGAGCGCCTCTTCGGGGTCGCGATGCTGCCGATGCAGTCGGTCGAACTGGCGGTGGTCGAGATGCGCTACGCGCGCGAAAAGCTCGGCATGCGCGGCG
>Ga0137387_10001542_pt1 | contig 11440 bp, 10 predicted proteins | sample SagtaG_3_FD_104909 | JGI IMG/M metagenome (GOLD analysis project Ga0137387, IMG submission 104909) | Vadose zone soil microbial communities from Angelo Coast Range Reserve, California, USA - Sage2_R_115_16 metaG | ecosystem: Environmental > Terrestrial > Soil > Vadose zone > Saprolite | place...
ACTTCATCGTCGACGACCAGCAGGCCCACGCGATCGTCGAGCGGCTCCTGGGCGCGCTGCCCGCTGGCAGCTACCTGGCAGTGACCCACCCCACCACGGAGGTCCACCCGAGGCGGTGATCCTGCAGGCTGGCCGGCCCGATTGGCGGGCGCTGCTCGGGTTCCTCGGCCACCGAGGGACCCCCTGCCTGCTGATCGGATCGACCAGGGAGCCGCGCGGGGCATCGGCGGACAGGCTGCCCGATCTCATCGATCTTGAAATCGTCAGGATCGACCTGCGAGCTCGCACCATCCAGGTAGAGGGCAAGCCCAAGGTGTTGCCACCCAAGGAGTTCGAGATCTTGTTGCAGCTGACGCTCTCAACCGCGACATGGGCGACGCGGCAGTGTCCCTGGCGTCCACGCCGGCCGTAACGATTCCGGGACGGTGACCAGCGATCCTCAGCGGTGAAACAGGGGATGTCGACGGCAGCCTCGAACGCCACAGGAGGTCGAGATGGCCACGCCTGCCGTTCCGCCCGAGGTCCAAGCCGTCTTCCGTGAGGTTCGCACCTGCGAGTTCACCACCCTGGCCAAGGACAACACGCCGATCACCTGGCCGACGGTGGCGCTGTACCAGCCCGCCCAGGCGCGGTTCGTCATCACCACCTCGATCGGCTTGCCCCACAAGGCCTACAACCTCCGGCGGACCCCTCGGGTGGCGATGCTGTATTCCGATCCGACCGGCAGCGGCCTGGCCGCGCCACCGGCGGTGCTGGTCCAAGGCGACGCCATCTGCCCCGACCAGATCGTGACCCTCAGCGAGTCGCTGGACGTGCTCGGCCGCCTGATCATGGTCCGCCAGCCGGTCTCGGCCAGGTACTCGGCCAACCCACTGGCCCGCTACCTGTCGGACTGGTACCTCATGCGGTTGCTGATCTACATCACGCCCCGCCGGATCCGCTGGTGGCCGCACGGTGACTTCTCGCGTCCGGCGGCAGAGCTGGAGATCGACCATGTGGGGTGAGATCGTCAAGCGCCTGCCACGCTTCCCGAGCGCGGTCCTGACCGGCCTGGACGCCAGCGGCGACGCGGTCAGCGTGCGCTGCCAGCCCACGGTGGACCAGCAGGCGCAGGTCCTGCGGGTGCTGGTGCCCGATGGGCTGGGGATCGTCCCTGGCCCGGCCGGGCTGCTGTGCCACCGGCACGACGACCAGCTCTGGGGGCTCAGGAGCTTCCTGCTCCGAGGCAGCCTGGAACCAGCCGACCACGACTGGGTGTTCCACCCGCATCAGCTCGTTCGTGGCATGGACACCACACCGCTCAGCAACCTGCGACTGCTGCGCAACAGCCGTCGCACCGCCAAGCGCTACCTTGCCGCCCGCGGCCTGGCGCGCCCGGCGATCCCATGGGAGCACTACGCCCAGCTCAAGAACCAGGCCGGCGTCGACGACGCGTGAGCCTGGTTCTGACTGACAGAACGCGGGCCATGTGGCGGCCACCGGCTCGTTGAAGTACGCGGTCAGCCCGCTGTGGCTTGCTGGACCGGTCCGCCGCCCGAGCCCAGGGACCGGGGATGCCCACGCCGACCAACGCCCGACCCGCACCAGCCCGCACCCGCCGACGCACGGCGCGGCGGGAGCGGGAGGCCGTGGAGGCGCTGCGGGCGGCGGCGCGGGCGTTCGCGGCGCGCTCCCGCGCTGCCCAAGGGCTGCCGCCGCGCATCCAGGACCCGAGGTGATCGCCAAGCTGGTGGTGCTGTTTCGGCCCGTTGCCGGCGACGGCGACCAGGCCAGCACCGATAGGCGGGCGGGGTTGGGGCTGACCGCCTCGACGACCAACCGCAGCGGAGGGGGTTGCGCAGTCGGGCTCCCGATCCCCCTACCGGCCGGGCTACCGACCGGCCTACCAGCTACGTAGGTAGGTTGCGAGGGATCTTGTGAAGGTCAGAATTACCCTGCGAGTCGGCCAACACCGCAGAATTGATCCACTTCGGGAGCGCTGAGGTCGTCGGGCTCGGGCCGCCAACGCGAACACGAGACCACACCGGGATCGAGCAGTTCCACCCGGTCGAAGAAACGAGTGATCTGCTGCGCGGTGCGGAAGGTGATCGGGGGCTTGGCATTCTCGTTCCAGAACTGCCGTGCCGCCTCCGCCTCTTCGGCGTTCACCTCGTTGCTGGCGTGGGCGATCGCTAGGTAGCTGCCGGACGGCACCGCATCGAGTAGCCGGTTCACGATTGCCTGCGCCTCGTCGTCGTCGAGGATGAAGTTCAACACGCCCAGCAGGGTCAGCGCGACCGGTTGGGTGAAGTCCAGCGTCTGGGCGGCTTCCTGCAGGATCTTGTCGGGGTCGTGCAGGTCGGCGTCGATGTAGTCGGTGGTGCCCTGCGGAGTGCTGGTGAGCAGGGCGCGAGCGTGGACCAGAACCAGCGGATCGTTGTCGACGTAGACGATCCGCGACTCCGGCGCCACGGCCTGGGCGACCTCGTGGGTGTTGTCCGCGGTGGGCAGGCCGGTGCCGACGTCGAGGAACTGGCGAATCCCGGCCTCGCCGGCCAGGTAGCGGACAGCGCGGCCGAGGAAGGCCCGGTCGGCGCGGGCGGTGGTCCGCATGTTCGGCAGGAACTGGAGGATCTGCTCCCCGACCTCCTGGTCGGCGGGGAAGTTGTCCTTGCCGTCCAGCCAGTAGTTCCAGACCCGCGCGGTGTGCGCCACGCTCGTGTCGAGCCGGGACTCGATCTGCGGGTCGCCGGAGGTGAGCGAGCTGTCGGTCACGGATGCACCTCTTCATTCCACGCTGCGCCGCGTCTTGACGTCACGCGCAGCATAGTCTTCCGTGCCCTGTCTACAAAGGCTCGCGCCTCCAGGTGACAGCGGCGAGGCCGTGCAGCCCAATGAGCTGCAGGGGCACCGTCCGTGCCTGTCACCGGAACGGGCGATCCTCTGTAGAGTAAGACCGGTAGAGGCCGCCAGCGCGTTGGTGCAGGTCAGCTCGCCTAACAGGCGGTTGTCGGCGGCCCGACTCCCCCTGGTGCAACCGGGCCGGCGCTGCTGGGGTGAGCTGCGGAGCTGCCGGGGTCGGCAGCTCCCTCGGCAACTCCGACGGCAGATCGCTCGGCAGCTCCCTCAGCAGCCTTGGACTTGCCGGGGGTCGCATGACTGTTGGTGCAGGCAGGCGGCCCTGTTGGTGCGCTGTTGGTGCCACGACTCCGGAACGGAGCCGCCTATCGTCCCCCTGCGACCCCCGACGGGGAGCAGGGTGGCCGATGGGCGGCCCGCGTCCTGGGCGCCCCGGGCGCGTCGACCTTCCCCGCCCGAATATCCGCCAGCATCCGCCGGTAGTCCGGGCGAGGCTTGCCCGTCCACGCCGACAGGTCGTTGTCCACATACGTCTCGCAGACCTGCCACCCCAACCTATCCGCCAACGCGAGGCAGTCCTCCCGCTGGCGTTCCACGCCGGCTTCGATGCCTTGGGGGTCGTTGGAGATGCGGTTGTAGATGGCGACCCTGGTGAAGATCGCTGCCCGTGGTGCCGGCATCGGCGTTGCCCTCCTGTTCGGCGGGTCGGTCTGATTGTACCGACTTGGAGGGTCATTCAAAATCGTTCCGGAAGGCAACGAGTTCTGCGTCTGCTGAACGAACGAGCCGAAGATGGCTGCAAATCTGACGGAGACGAGCAAGAAGTCTCCTTGGCCAACCCGCAAATGGTGGGTGGCGGTGGTGACTGCGCTGGCCGCCTTTTCATCAACTGGATCCAGGCTGGAACGTTTACGAAGGAGATGGCGATCGCTTTGATGGGTGTCGGGGCGCAGGCCTTAACCTCCTAACTGGTCCTTAATGAGAACACCCCAGCACCCCAGGTGGGGTCCCCCTGAAGTAACCATCCGCGAAGGTCCCCCGGCGTTTCCATCCAGGCGGGTGATCATCCGGTGCTGAGGCGCCGTGCGGTGCGTGCCACGTCGATGCGCTTGAGCTCCTTGCGCCAGGCCGGGTAGCGCTCGCCGTACTGCTGGCTGATCTTGCCCTCCTTCAGCACGACGATGTAGCCACCGGGGGTCATCCTGAACGCTTCCTTGGCTGTCCCCATGTAGTCGAAGCGGTCACCGGCGTTGCTCTGCGGGTCGAACCAGCGTGGGCCGACGAAGTTGGAGACCGTCACCTCGTGCCCACCGATCGCGACCGTGTAGCTGTCGGACTCGACCGGGTCAGCGACCTCAAGGGCCACGGCAACTCCATCGCCCCGGTCGGCCCACAGGTTGACGTTGGGGTCGACGTAGGTCTCCAGCACCTCATGGGACAGGACGCTGGCAACCGACAGCGACCTGGTGAGCGCGTCGCCTCCATTGTCGAGCACCGGCCGGGCGAACACCCGACCAAAGATCAGCTCGCCCTGGCTCTCGGTGTGCCAGCCCAGCGCATCGGCCTGGTCGGGATCGTCGAGAATCGCGATCACCCACGCGCCCGATGGCGCGTCCGCCTCGGTGGAGCTGTACACCACCGGGATGACCCGGCGGCCCCACAGCGGCGCGGCGTGCAGGCGCAACTGCGCCGCGCAGGCCCTGGTCATCGTCTTGACGTCGTCGTCGCTCACCAACGTGGACTTGTTGACCACCGTGATCATTGGTCGCTCCCCCTCTGCCTCAGCGCCCGTCGCTGGGTCGCCGGCGTCCGAAACCTCGGGCCTCCTTGCCTTGCTGCCGGCAGCGCTCTGATATTCAAACTGCGGGAGCGAAATAGCAACCCCATCGTTTCGCGGCTCGAGCGGCTTCTCGCCAGCGAACTCCGGACGGCCCGAATGAGGTTTGGACATAGAGCCTGCTGAATGGCCGATCAACCGAATCCCTGAGGCAGGCGAGCGCTGGCATGAGCGCGTCCGCGAGCGGGCGGTCCCGCAGTTTGGCGACGGTTCGCTGCAGGGTGCGGCGAGCCGCTCCCCCCCTCCAACCTGAGGTCGAGCGCCGATCCGGAGCACCTGCGCGATCGATCTCGTTTCGACTGGGGTATTGCCTTTCCGCGCATTTGTGATGTGATGCATAGCCGTCGCATTCCTACCCAAGGGAGGGCAGATGGACCACACGCCGAACCCAGATCGCGAGAACGACCAGCGACTCAGTCGCAGGCGCTTCCTCCGCTACACCACAACGGCCGGCGCTCTGGCCGCTGGTAGTCCGGCGATCGCCGCGCTTGCCGGTACCGACCCGGCGATGGCCGCAGCGAGCAGCTCGGCCCCCGGCGTTCCGTCGTTCAAGTGGGAGGAGGCGACCATCGCCGAGCTGCAGGCGGCGATGGAGGCGGGGAAGCTGACGTCCCGGCGTTTGGTGGAGGCCTACATCCAGCGCATCAGGCAGATCGATCTCTCTGGGGTCCAGCTCAACTCCGTGATCGAGGTCAACCCGGACGCGCTGGCGATCGCCGATCGGCTCGATCGGGAGCGCCGCAGCAAGGGTCCGAGGGGGCCGCTGCACGGCATCCCTGTCCTCGTCAAGGACAACTTCGCCACCGATGACCAGATGGAGACGGCGGCGGGATCCCTGGCCCTGGTGGGGTCCCGAGTTCCCCGGGATGCCTTCGTCGTGAAGGGGCTGCGCGACGCGGGCGCGGTCATTCTCGGCAAGGCGAACCTGTCCGAGTGGGCGAACTTCCGGTCGCTGCAATCATCGAGCGGCTGGTCCGGCCGGGCCGGCCAGTGCGCGAACCCGTACGTGCTCGACCACAATCCCTGCGGCTCCAGCTCCGGGTCCGGGGCAGCCGTGTCGGCCAACCTGTCCGCCGTCGCCCTCGGGACCGAGACCGACGGCTCGATCGTGTGCCCTTCCTCGACCAACGGCGTGGTGGGCATCAAGCCAACCCTTGGCCTCACCAGCCGCTCGGGCGTCGTCCCGCTCGCCCACAGTCAGGACGTCACCGGCCCGATGTGCCGCACGGTGGCCGACGCCGCGACGGTGCTGGCCGCCATGACGGGCGTCGACCCTCGGGACCCCGCCACGGCGGCGAGCCAGGGTCACTTCTTCAAGGACTACCGCCAGTTCCTGGATCCCAACGGCTTGCGAGGTGCCCGGATCGGCGTGTGGCGGGAGGGGGTGTTCGGCGTCAGCCCCGAGGCTGACGCGGTCGCGGAAGCCGCGATCACCCAGCTCAGCCGGCTCGGGGCAACGGTCGTGGACCCGGCCGACATCCCGAACGTGAACGACGCCGGCGGCCCTGAATTCACCGTGCTGCTGTTCGAGTTCAAGGCCGACATCGCCAACTACCTGTCGGAGCTCACCAACACCTCGATGCGCACGCTCGCCGACCTGATCGCGTTCGACGACGCCCACGCGGATCAGGAGATGCGCTGGTTCGGACAGGAGATCTTCCTGCTGGCGGAGGAGACCGATGGGCTCGACGACCCCGTGTACAAGGCGGCGCTCGCGACCTCCAAGCAGCTCATGCAGGACGCCATCAACGGGGTCATGAGCAGGTTCGACCTGGACGCGATCATGAGCCTGACCGGAAGCCCGTCATGGACGACCGACCTGGTCAACGGCGACCACTTCCTCACCGCCAGCTCGACGCCGGCCGCGGTGGCCGGCTTTCCGAACGTCACGGTCCCTGCCGGCTTCGTGTTCGATGAGCTGCCGGTCGGCATCAACTTCATCGGCAGGCAGTGGGACGAGCCGACGCTCATCAAGCTGGCCCACGGGTTCGAGCAGGGGACCAAGGTGCGGCACGCTCCGAAGTTCCTGGCCTCGCTGGGGGTTCGCGACTTCGTCCCAAGGGACACCGGGGTGCAGGGCGGATCGAAGGCGCAAAGCCGGCGCCAAGCCGCCCCCACGGCCAAGCCGCGAGGAAACCCGATGGCCGGCAGCCTGTAGGATCCACGGGCTCACCAATGCGCATTTATCATTGGGACACCGCGGGGTGCCACTGGTCGATCGTGGTGGCTGAGTCGCTCGGCCCGGCTGCCGCGCGACATGCTGGTGGATCGCGGGCAGATCGAGCGTGCGCGGTAGGTAGCCCAAAAACCGAAGGGGGAACCCATGACCGACAGCGTCTACCGGGTCACCGAGGTCGTCGGGACCAGCAGCGAGTCGTGGGAACGGGCGGCGACCGTGGCCGTCGAGACAGCGGCCAAGAGCCTGCGGGATCTCCGCATCGCCGAGGTCGTCCAGCTCGACATGGCGATCGAGGATGGGCAGGTGCGGGCCTACCGGGCAAGGGTCAAGATCTCGTTCAAGCTCGAAGCCGAGGAGTGAGCGCACAGCTTCCGGCTGACCGCCGGTGGCAGGACCCGCACGTACCGCATGCGGGTCGACGAGCCCGAGCCCGGTCGCGTGCTGACCGAGTCCGACACCGGATCGTCGCTCGTGACGACGTGGACCGTGACGCCAGAAGGGCATGGGTCCCGCGTGCGCGTGGAGACGCGCTGGCAGGGCGCGGGAGGCGTCGGCGGCGTCTTCGAGCGGCTGTTCGCGCCTCGGGTGCTGCGCGGGATCTACAGCGACGAACTGGGCCGGCTCGACCGCTACGCCCGCACCACCCCGCCGGAGTGAGCCGCGGGCGACGTCGCCAGCCCGGCGGTCCGCGTTAGGCGTAGAGCTGGCCGGCGAGGTATTTGAGGCCGCTGTCGACCTGGAGGGTGACGACCCGATGGCCGGCGCCGAGGCGGCGGGCGATCTGCGCCGCCGCGACGAGGTTGGCGCCGGTCGACGGGCCGGAGAAGATCCCCTCGGTGCGGGCGGCCTCGCCCGCCATCGCGAACGCGGCCGCTTCGGGGACGGCGATGACCTCGTCGAAGTCCTCGGGGGCGAGCATCGGCGGCCAGCGCCCGATGCCGCCGCCCTCGATATGGTGGATGCCCGGGACCCCGCCGGACAGCACCGCCGACTCCGCTGGCTCCACGACCGCTCGATGCAGACCAGGCAGCGCGACCAACGCGCGGCTGGTGCCGAGGAAACAGCCAGCGGTCCCGACGTAGCTGCAGAACGCGTCGATGGCCGGTGGACCGGGTAGCTGCGCGAGCAGTTCCTCGCCGATCGCTCGGTAACCCTCGACCATGTCGAGGTTGTTGAACTGGTCGGTCCAGAACGCCCCGGTCTCGGCGGCGATCTCACCCGCGCGGGCCACCATCGCCGGGATCAGCTCCGGGGTGATGCCCTGAGGGCTGTGGAGCAGCTCCACGTCCGCTCCGAACGCCTGCATCGTCCGGATCTTCTCGGCGGCGAACGCGTCCGACGACACGATCCGCAGCGGGTGGCCCTTCACGGCGCAGACCAGCGCCAACGACGAGCCGGTGCTACCGCCGGTGTACTCCACCACCGGCTGGCCCGGCTGTAGCCGCCCGTCGCGCTCGGCGGCCTCGATCATGGCCAGCGCCATTCGGTCCTTGTAGGACCCGGTGGGGTTGGCGGCCTCGAGCTTCACCCAGACCTCGGCGCCACCCTGGCCGGCCAGGCGCTCCAAACGGGCGACTGGGGTGTCGCCAATGGCATCGATGCCGCTCATGTTGCCTCCAGATCCGGCGGCGGTCCCGGAGCATTCTCCTAGAACTTCGTCTGCGGCCGCTTGGGCCCCTTGACCAGTGTCCGCGCTGACGTGGCCCACGCCATGCTCCAGATGCTCGACACCCCCGCGACGGTCACGCAAGCGGTTGGGGTCGCATAGTGAAGGCCTGACGCTCCCAGACCGTCAGCGTCCCGGTCACGGCGGCCGTGCTGGTCCGCACCTGCCGGTATCCGGCCGCCACAAGCGGGCCTTCGATCGCGGGACTCCAGCCATGGTGGGCGTTGATCATCGTCATCAGGAACACGCGGCTGGGGTCGCGGTGCGCGGCGAGGAACGCCATCACCGAGGACCGCCGCGGCGGGTCACCGACGAGGGTGCGGTCCGGCGGGATCGGACCGCGCGCCCAGGCGCTCGACCCCTCTTGGTAGGACCACATGTAGTACGACCAGCCCTTCACGCCCATGGTGCCGACCACGATCGCCGCGTCGCGCGGCCCGGCGTGGCCACGGGCCTCCTGGACCAGGGTCCGCATCCCGGCTCCCCAGGCAGGGTGCTGGCGCAGGTCGACGGCGTGCATCCTGCTGACCACCGTGGCGCTCGCCCATGCAACTCCCCAGCAGCCCGCCGCCGAGACGGCCAGGACCAGCGCCAGCGCCGCGACGCCAGCAGCCTGGGCCGCCGCATGTGGGCGCCGTGCCCAGCCCGCCGCCAACCCCGCGAGCCGCGCCACCCCGAACCCGGTGAGCAGGTAGAACAGCGGCACCATGAACAGGTTCACCCGCTCGAACCCGAACGGCCACAACCGCAGCGCCGACGCCGCCAGCTCGATCGCGACCGCTCCGTAGAGCGCCGCCGGCAGCGGCCGGGCGCGCGCGTCGACCAGGGCGAACGCCGTCCCGGCCGCGAGCCCGCCCACGAGCAGCCCGTCCAGCGCGACGTGGACGCCGCCCGGCAGGGGCCGCAGCCCGTTGGTCACCACGCCCGGGACGAAGGCCCCCAACCGCGTGGTCAGCCACCCAAGCCGTCCGGAGCGCGGCAGGAAGTCGAGGTTCCAGGTGCTGATGTTGGCGCTTTCGCGCTGCGGCAGCACGAACCAGATCAGGTGCGCCAGGGCCATCCCGCCGGCCAGCGCCACCGGGCCGACCCGGCGGAGCAGCTCCCCGCGACCGCGGGACCACCGCCCGCGAGCGAGGTCGATCACCAGCAGCGGGGCGACCGCGAACACCAGCGGCGTGGCCACCAGCATGCACAGCCCGATCCCGGCATACATGACGATCCGGGTCGGGGTGGAGTGGCCGTCCGGATCGGTCGCCTCCAGCCACAGCAGCAGCGCCACGACACAGCACAGCGCCTCGATGGCGTATGGCTTGAGCTGCACCGCGTACGGCAGCAGCGGCCCGCTTGCGACCATGGCGGCGGCGATGATCGCGCCCGCCCGTCACGCCGACCCAGTGCCGGGCGACCCGCCAGGTCGGCCAGCCGATCGCGGGCAACGCCAGCACCTCCGGTAGCCGCAACGCCCACTCGTTGTTGCCGAACGCGAGCGCCGAAGCGCGCTCGATCCCCACCCACCCGACCGCCACCGCGGTGTTGACGTGCCGCAGCTCCCGCCAGAAACCCGCGCTCAGCGACAGGTGGTAGGCGCGCCACTGCTCGTCGTACCAGAACGGCGCGCTGACCCTCGCCCGCACCCGCAGGAACACCACGGCCGCCTCGACCAGCAGCGCGGCAACCACGGCCGCACCCACCCACCTGGGCGCGGCGTTCGCGGCGGCCCCCGAGCCCAAACGGGAGCCAGCCCGCGGCGTGGATGCGTCCATCCCATGCACTCCAACTGGTGTCGTGAGGCCAGGGCGCATCATCCCGCTCGCCCGGTGAGAATTGGGCGAGCGTCAGGCGACCTCGGCGACCGCCTCCGCGAACTGGGCCGCGTACAGGCGAGCGTAGGCGCCGCCCGCGTCGAGCAGCTCGGCGTGGGTGCCCTGCTCGACGATCTGGCCGTTCTCCATCACCAGGATCAGGTCCGCGTCGCGGATGGTGGACAGGCGGTGCGCGATCACGAAGCTGGTCCTGCCCTTGCGCAACGAGGTCATGGCCCGCTGGATCATCACCTCGGTCCGGGTGTCGACCGAGCTGGTCGCCTCGTCGAGGATCAGGATCGCCGGCTCGGCGATGAACGCCCGCGCGATGGTGATGAGCTGCCGCTCGCCGGCGCTGACGCTGGAGCCCTCCTCGTCGATGACGGTGTCGTAGCCGTCCGGCAGGGTGCGGACGAAGCGGTCGACGTGCGTGGCGCGGGCCGCCTCGACGATCCGTTCGTGGGTCGCGCCCGCGGCGCCGTAGGCGATGTTCTCGGCGATCGTGCCGCCGAACAGCCATGCGTCCTGGAGCACCATGCCGGTCCTGGCGCGCAGCTCCTCGCGGTCCATGGTGGCGATGTCCACCCCGTCGACCATGATCCGCCCGCCACTGACCTCGTAGAAGCGCATCAGCAGGTTCACCAGCGTCGTCTTGCCTGCGCCGGTTGGCCCGACGATGGCGACCGTCTGCCCCGGCTCGACCTTCAGCGACAGGTCCTCGATCAGCGGCGTGTCCGGCAGGTAGCGGAACGAGACGTTCTCGAACTCGACCCTGCCGCGCATCTCGGCCGGGCGCGCGGGCTCGACCGGGTCCGGCTCCTGCTCCTCCGCGTCCAGCAGCGCGAACACCCGCTCCGCCGAGGCCACGCCCGACTGGAGCAGGTTGGCCATGCTGGCCACCTGGGTCAGCGGCTGGCTGAATTGCCGCGAGTACTGGATGAACGCCTGCACGTTGCCGAGCGAGAGCGCGCCAGCGGCCACCCGCAGGGCCCCGACCACCGCCACCAGCACGTAGTTGAGGTTGCCCATGAACATCATCGCCGGCTGGATCGTCCACGAGATGAACTGGGCCTTGAAGCTGGAGGTGAACAGCGAGTCGTTGTGCTCGCGGAACACGC
>Ga0137387_10001543_pt1 | contig 11438 bp, 12 predicted proteins | sample SagtaG_3_FD_104909 | JGI IMG/M metagenome (GOLD analysis project Ga0137387, IMG submission 104909) | Vadose zone soil microbial communities from Angelo Coast Range Reserve, California, USA - Sage2_R_115_16 metaG | ecosystem: Environmental > Terrestrial > Soil > Vadose zone > Saprolite | place...
GAAAGTCATGAATGCTCTTGAGCGTATGAAAGAGTTGACTCTTCAGATGAAGGACTGCCTCCTCACTGGCAACCTTACAGAGTTCGCTAGACTGCTAAACTCTGAATGGGTGACGAAAAAAGCGCTTGACTCTGCTATATCCACTCATGAGGTCGATATGCTTCTACGCGCTGCGCGAGAAAGCGGGGCCATCGGCGGCAAGCTCCTTGGCGCCGGAGGCGGAGGATTCCTGTTCCTCTACTGTGAGCCCGGTAAACAGGTCCATGTGGAAGAAACAGTCGAACGTCTCGGAGGCAAGGCCTTCCCAGTCAGATTCGATCTTGAAGGTTTGCAAACCTGGCGAACCCCCAAGTAGGATTCTGATACCAATGCAAAAGAGCCCACTAGCTCACAAGCAACCAGTCAGAGAAGATAGCGAAGCGTCTTTGGCACTGGCGGCAATACGAAGGAGCATCGAAACAAAGGAACGAGTCGCCACGGAGTGTCTCGATGACATCATCCAGATGGTCCACATGATGGCGAGCGCGTTGAAGAAGGGTCGAAAGGTGATCTTCTTTGGAAACGGTGGAAGCGCTGCCGACGCTCAGCACATTTCGGCGGAGCTTGTTGGGAAGTTTAAGAGGATTCGTCCTGCTCTCAGAGCATCTGCCCTTACAACCAACACATCCATTCTGACAGCCGTCGGTAATGATATTGGTTTTGATGAGATTTACTTGCGCCAGGTCCAGGCGACATTGGAGCCGGACGACATTGCAGTAGGTATCAGTACGAGCGGCCGCTCTGCGAATGTTATCAAAGGCGTCGAGGAGGCGCGGAGGATCGGGGCGAAGACAATAGCTCTCACCGGTTCTGGGGGTGGACAACTTGCCTCGTTGTGTGATCACAGTGTGATTGTACCCTCAGACGATACTCAGAGGATACAGGAGTGCCATATCATGATAGGTCACATCGTCTGCGAACTCGTTGAAGAGGCTCTAACGTAACCTAGTCGAACAAACACTTACTGACTACCAAGACATGGATATGAAAACTCTTGAGACTCCTAGTGATGGCGAGGCGAGACGTGAAAAATCCGCAATTCGCGGGCGGAGACATCCCCTCAGCGAGGCGTGCCCGAGGCTTGCTAGTCGAGGATGGTCGGTAACCTATCTGTGCAGTGGTTAGTCAGTGAGGCAAACGCCTTTGGAGCTCCCGTAGTCGTAACCGATCGTGTTCCAGCAGAGGTTGTCCGGGACGGAACAAATGGCATAAGGGTACCTTTCGGTGACCTTGAGGCAATGGCCGAAGGCTGTCGAATTCTCCTGACAGATGAAGCCAATTCCCGGAAACTGTCACTCTCTGACCTGAGTTCGACTAGGAGCGGCACGTGGGAACAGACTACGGGCACATTCAACAACGCACTCGCCGAAGCTATTCGATCAAAGCCAACTAGATCGGTTACAACACAATTGACTAGCTAGAGAAAACAGGCAAACGCGGTTTCGTTCGCAGACGAAGATAACTTTCATCTGCCGTACTATTCCTTCATAAGGATGGAGAAGTGCCTAAGAAGATTCTCTCCAGTTGAAGACTTAGGGATAAGTGGTTGATAGAAGATTCGTCGGGTTCCCCTATGGCAAAGAGCTGGCAGTACGTCTTGGTCTGCATGCTCGCCGCCTCCCCCCTATGCATAGAGGGAATCCTGTTGTCTACATCGCTTGCACTGCTTTCAGGCCCTCTACTGGGCCTTGCTACGTTGACAGTTCCATATCTTATCGGAACTTACCGTCTCGGACACCGAAGGACACTCCGTCTCTTCCTCATCGGAAGCTCGAGTGCTGTTGCAGTATCCGCTCTAGTGTTTTCTACACTAACCGGATACAACCTCACAGATGAGTGGTGGGCTACTCCACAATACGTGTCCTTACTATTCCAAGGACATGACTGGTATTCATTACCTCTGAGGGCGGGTACGTCCATCTGGAATGTTTACCTGCCACTCTTACCGTTCATCCAAGTGCCTTTTTCCTGGTTTGACTATCGATGGTTCACCCTCATCATGTGGTGTCTCATGGTCTACGCTGTACGGAGACGTTACTACACTTCAATAACTCTGGGCGCACAGTACCCGGCGCTTATGGCTGCGAGCGGGTTCAACGATCTCGTCCCACTACTATTCCTAACCCTCGCCTTCGTAACGTTCAAAGGCCGCCCGGCCAGAGCAGCTGAGATTCTCTCCCTTGGAATGAAACAGTTCGCAAACATCTTTGTTTTCATCTACCATCTGGCCCACCAGGATTGGAGCCAAGCGGGGGTGACGGTGGTAATGTCTGCCCTGTTCCTATTGCCCTTTCTACTATGGGACTGGAAGTCCGCCGTCTGCACTCCCATCCTCTATATGCCCCCGGACTGTCAGAGCACTCAGACATTCATGTTCAACACCATACACACTGGCGTCAACTTCGCGCTATGGCCAGTATGGGTCGTCGCAGTCTTCCATCCTACACTGATAGCCTGGGGGACCCGAAGACTTGAGCAGATCCGAACGGGTCTAAAGAGATTCCGGGTTCGTCAAGAATGACTGGCTCCATGTACCGATCCACAGGTGCGTTTCTCACATAATTCTTAAGAGGGAAGAATCGATGCTGAACTCGAGATAAGTCCCGGACATATTGGATGTGATCGGCTTTGGTTCCATTTTCTCTTGTAGCGGTGCTACGCTGGTTTGGAACTAAGGTAGGGGGTTTCTTTGGGGCGAATGGGGAGAACGCGAAAGCTGGACGCTGGGTGCGCCTTGGACTCGGCATTTCAGGCGGCCTGTTGATTCTCGCCGGCCTTTGGCTTCTGACGTTCGAACCTACCTTCCTCTGGACGATCACACTTTCAATCGGACTGTTATTGTTTGGACTCTACAACATGGTCTCGGCGCTTAGAAGGAAACTATCGGTCGGTTGGGCGAACGGACTCTCGCTTGTTGGTCACTTCGTTGCCGTATTCTCATTCTATATCGTGTTGTCTCGGATCGTGACGGTCGGCTACACTACCGATACTATTGTTGGAACCTACATGGGGGTGTTAAAGGTGCTCCAGCTGCAGAGCCCATACTCTTTCTCGATCAAGCCTCTCATGGACTCATTGGGTTTCTCATCATCATACTACACGCCCGGCGTCAACGGAGCCTTCGATTTTCATCTCGCCTACCCGTCTCTGAGCTTCCTCTCTCTCGTCCCGTTCTATCTTGCAGGGATGCATGATCTGCGTGACGCAGTATTCCTCTTTCACATTGTCTCTGTTCTGTTGATTTTCGGACTGGCACCTCCCAGACTGAAGAGCGTTAGCATGGTTCCATTCGGCCTATTCCCCTTCCTTATCGCAGGCAGCTGGACTGACAGCGTCTGGGCGTTCTTCCTCGTTCTCACTGCGATTCTCTGGTACCAGCGTCCGAAGGCTAGTTGGGTCACTCTGGGTCTCTCCGTGGCGGTGAAGCAGGTTGCCGTTGTAATTGCTCCGTTCCTCTTGATCCGTCTCTGGCACGAGAGGACAGAGTCTCGACCTCGAAGCTTGGGCACTGCTTTCGGCTTGATGGTCATCGGCTTTCTCGTTCCAAACCTTCCCTTCATGATAGCCTCACCCTCGGCCTGGTGGGCGGATATTGTCGCTCCATACTTGCCGAACTCACCCGCTCAAGTGCCCGGGGGAGTCGGTCTCTCGAACATCCTTCTAGACCTTGGGATAGCTCTTCCCTCGTCCTTCTATCTCGTCACGATGCTTGGTGCTTCGAGCCTTCTATTATATTCCTACGCTCGCCACTATCGGGGATTGAACAGTCTGGTCTTCGCCTTCCCGGTCCTTATCTTCTTCTTCTATTACCGTTCCTTCCCGAACTACATGCTCTACTGGATGTTTCCACTGGCCTTGGACATTTGCCTCCTTGGAGGCCCAAACATCAGACTCTTCCTTGCCACAGGCCTCGCAAGACTTTCGTGGCGGCCATCCACCCTGACAATGTTGAGACCCTTAGGTAAACGGTTGACGCCCTCGTTAGTCATGCTATTAGTTCTGACAACCTCAATCGCTGGAGTCTCTGGAGCCTACGTTTCCCAGGTGGCTACTCCAAAGCTCCAGATTCAGGTTAACAGCACGGCGGACCCGGACAGCATCGGAGCGGCAACGCTCATCAATGTGACTCTTACGAATCTTCTGTTCACATCGGTCCATCCAAACTTCTTCGCAAAGTTCAGCCCCCTACCTTACTACTGGACTTACAACTCCACTGGGGACCTGAGCGGTCGGTCAGGGAGGGCATATCTGATCAGTGCTCCAGATGCCTACAGCGCGATTCCCGCAGGAGACACATTCCACGTCATCGTTTACGACAACCTAACCGACCAGCTACTAGGCGAATCCTCTGCCTCGCTGGCAAATATCCCGATTCCAAGAGTGGTGAATCCGGGACTCAAGTGGTGGGTGCTCGATCAGAGTATCGCCAGGAAGGCACCATTCGGCTGGAAGTTTACGATGGCCAACGTCGACTCGAAGACATCTGGCATTGGCCCGCTCGGAGTCAACGGCACGGGCGGCGTCGCGTTTACGCTGAACTACACATCTGCTGGAGGCCCCCTGCAGCAAATAGTCATGTGGCAGAGACTACTCTTCAATTCCACAAAGATCGGACTGGGTCTAAACCAGGCCCTAAACACGGATCCAACAACCAAGTCCATGCTTCTCGCGAGCATCACTGACGGAACGCACGCCATCTACTACATCTTATCGAGCAAGACCAGTCAACAGATAACTACGCGGTACTCTACTAATGTGACTGTCATCGTGCCAATTACAGTGTCCCAATGGACGATCATTACCTTGGACCCGCAGTCGTTATGGAACTTTCAGAGCTGGGGAATGCCCCAACTGGTAAAGTTAACAGTCACGCTTCAAACGGCTACGTCAGGACTCTACTACGCCTCCGTGAACGAGATAATGCCCATCTCGAGATAACCCACAACATCCTGAAAGGCCTCCTGCAATATCCTGGACGCCTCTGAAGCCATTTATCCCTCGAAGAGTCGCGGCTTATCAAGGGATACAGGCGAGCTTGAAAGGGCTTCTTCTAACTGGTGGACACGGGACCAGACTTCGTCCTCTAACCTACACCGGGAACAAGCACATGCTCCCGATAGCCAACAAGCCCATGCTAATGTACGGGTTCGACCAGATCAGAGCCGCCGGCATCAAGGAAATCGGAGTCATCCTCGGACCCTTACAGGAAGGAATAGTCGATGCTCTCGGAGATGGCTCGAAGTACGGTGTCAAGATCACCTACATCGATCAGCCTGAACCGAAAGGGATAGCTCATGCGGTTCTGATCTCCCGTGACTTCCTAGAAACTTCTCCATTTATCGTGCATCTTGGAGATAACCTGTTAAAAGATAGCATTCCAGAGCTGGCTGGAGAGTTTCAAAGAGACGACTCGGACGCTACTGTGGTCCTGACTCGAGTGAAGGACCCCACCCGATTCGGCGTCGTCCAGATCCAGAACGGAAAGATCGTCAAGCTCGTAGAGAAGCCCAAGCAGTACGTAAGCGACCTCGCGCTAGCAGGTGTCTATTTCTTCCGGCCAACCATCTTCCCAGCTATTGAAAGGTTGAAACCAAGCTGGAGGAATGAGCTGGAGATCACCGAAGCGATACAGAACCTGTTGGACAGTGGTGGAAAGATCGCTTACCATGAGGTCTCGGGTTGGTGGAAGGACACCGGACGACCCGAAGATATCTTGGAAGCCAACCAGCTTGTCTTGAAGGATTTGAAGGGGTCTTTAAGGGGGAAGATAGAGGAGGGAGTTTCTTTGTCGGGCAGCGTAGAGATTGGCGAAGGGACAGTAGTTCGCGGAGGAACCGCGCTGCGGGGCCCCGTTATCGTAGGCGAGTATTCAGAAATAGGAGGCGGAGCCTATGTGGGACCGTATACGTCTGTCGGGAGCCACGTGAAGATTCTCGGCGCAGAGATTGAGAATAGCATCATCCTCGACGGAACCTTGGTTGATTGTAGGGAGAGGATAGTGGACAGCATAATCGGTCGAAATTCGAAGATCGTGTCGGATCGCACATATCGTCCGGCCGGTAGGAGATTTGTGGTAGGCGAGAGCACTTTCGTAAGCCTGTAGATGGTCGCCAAGAGGATCTGGGGTGCAGGCGGCTATTGACTGAGATATCCGACAATCACGAAGGGACGCATTCTGATGATGGAATGCAGTAGAGTCCGTACCGAAGAGACACCTAACTCCTTCCTGGCTCTTCCAGCCTTGATCTGGTAGGCGATGGAACGGGTGAGAGTCATCCTCCTGTGATGCAACACGCTCACCCTCCTGTCAAGCCTAACCCTGAATCCGGCTCCTCGAAGGCGATTGTCAAGGTCAGACTCCCACGCGTACACGTCTCTGAAACCTCCTACATCATTGAGAGCCTTGATCGATATAGCCCGGGCCCCGCCGCGCGGCTGATCCTCAAACGGGGTCAGCGCGTAAGTCAGCTCCCAGAGGGCGACGAGTCTATTCAGCAACCCCTGTGATGGGTCGGTCCGGACGATAGCAGACACAACCGCGTAGCCCGGAAGTTGGGAAAGAAGGGTTTCGAGGAACTTCGGGGGAACGGTAATGTCTGCATCAACAATTACCAAGGCGTCGCCTATAGCCTTGCTTAGTCCAAATTGGAGATTCTCGGATATGCTGTTTCTCCACGATGAGCTGTTCTTCTCGACTACCACCGACGGTGTTTCCGTCAACAATTCGTCCGCAATTGCCAGAGTCCGATCGGTGCAACGATCAGCTACGACGACGACGAGTTCTGGTCGAGCCGTATTGGCAAGTACTGAAGTCAAGCAGGCTCTGATATATTTCTCTTCATTATGAGCGCAGATGACGACTGTGGCCCGGATCAATCAAGTTTACTCTACGTTAGTAGCGAGAAGGTACAGCAAAGCTACTGCAAGAGGAGCGAGAAATATGGGATAGAAGAAAACGAGAAAACCAGATACGAAAGTAACCCCGAGAGCTGCCAAGTCGCGTTTCAGCTTTGGATTGGACAGGTCAATATCCCATATTCCCAGCGAGTAGAGACTAAGACCAATCATGCCCAGCAACGCTGCGACATTGTAGAAGAGTGCTGGAAAGTAGGAACCTCCGATTGGCTTGTCGTTGGGAATGTATGGAAGATTGCTCAGAATTGGTCCGAAAAGATATGTTAGAATTAGAACTTCCCCCAGCCCATAAGCACCCCAGATCACCGGTAGGAGGAGAACTCGCCTTTGCATCGGCACCAGTTCGATTTCCTTGAATATTGATATAAACGTTCATCGGTCTTCCACGCTGAACGAGGAATGGGTCTCAGCTTAAGGCGGATACTGTTCCGAAGCTGGTTCTATTTCAGGGTCGGCTACGGCACATATATCGCCCTACTAATCGGAGTCGCAAGCAACCTTCTGTTACTTTACAGACTGGGAGTCCAAGACATCACGTTTCTTTCGGTGATCTTTCCAACCCTTACCCTCTTCACGGTCGTTGCGTTACTTGTCGCCGTACCGATTAGCATCGGAGTGGGTCTCTACCACATGAAGAAGACAGGAGCATATGCGGCGGACGCGTCAGTGTCTACGGAATCAAACCCGTACATCTACAAGATCATTCCGGGAAAAGAGCAGGAAGTGCTATACCCACTACTCCTGCTGACGGCCAAGAGCCTCGCCAAGCTATTGGACCGGGATGGAATGATTACTACTTCTGAGAAACATGAGTTCGAGGAGGCATTGGCCAAGGCAAGCGTTCTGTTAGAGGGTCAACCCGTCGGGCTCCCGGCTCGGCCCACGAATGCGGTTCACCCGGGTGAAGAAAGCGACTAGACTTATCGCTATTTGAGAATCTTGAATCATTGCTGATCCGATCCAGCTGCGACTCTGAGGGCGTGGGACGCTGAGAGCGATCTGGGCCACTATAACGTTCTATGAGGGGCCTTGCGCGGTGTGCTTGATGGGGCTGTCTGGCTCCTTTGTTTGCGGTGTACCAAGAGTCCTCTGAACCTTTCGACTATTTCTCTGACTCCTTCTTCCAAGCTGTGACTAGGTTTGAATCCGACTCTTTCAATCTTGGTCCCGTCCAATTCGTAGGACACCTGGTTGAGGTTGGGAGTCGGGGTTACAACTATTCGGGTGTCAGGCACTTCCACGGATATAACCGATGTGATTCTGTTTATCGAAGCATTCTCGCCTATCACGTTGTAGACTTCTCCCTTCATGTCCTTCCTTGTGAGCGCGAAAGCTAGCGCGTCAACGGAGTCCAAGAGGTGAAGATAGGGTCGTTTTTCATTCTGGGCTGACTCCCAGACTGTCAAGGGCATGCCGATGCAGGCAAGGTAGGTGAATCTATCAACGACTGTATCGAAGCGCATTCCTATCGAATACCCGTAGACGGTGCCCAACCTGAGTACGGTCGCGTTCAGGCCATTCCGTTCCGCTGCATCAACACATGCCTTCTCTGCTTCGAGCTTCGACTCTCCGTAAGGGCTGATGGGTCTGCAAGGCCATCTTTCATCTGCAACTCCCTTTGTCGGACCGTAGACGCTTGCGGTAGACGAGTAGACGAATCTTTCGACTCCTTTTTTGATCGCATGGTCAACTACTCTTCTTCCTCCGTTGACGTTTACCTCAAAGGTGAGATCCTTTCTTTCGAACGATGCGGGGGCGTTTGTAACTCCAGCGAGGTCCACGACCGTCTCTACGTCCTGAAACGCTTTCTCCAAGTCGTTTTGATTTCGTGTGTCGCCCTCTATGAATTCGAAACGGCCATCAACTGGCAGGTCCATTATGGCGACGTAGCGCTCTCTCAACATGTTATCCAGGATTCTGATGGTGCTTCCTTGAAATTTTCTGTTCGAAGCCAGTTCTCGAATCAGTCTGGATCCAATGTAGCCGCATCCACCGGTGAAGAGAATTACCATCTTTGCCCTCTAAGTAAGTCGGGGGATCTTTGACCCAACCTTGAAAAACCTACGCCTTGAGATCGCGGTACTGCATTGGACAGACTGCTGATAATAGGCGCCACTGGCCTCGTCGGGTCCAAACTAGCCCTTCTCGCGAAAATACACGGATTCGAAGCACATTGCACACAGAACGCAAGACAAGCATCCCTAGAGAGAACATATCATTTGGACATAACTAATCGCGATGAGACTCTCGGCGTTGTGAGAGACGTTCAGCCGAAAGCAATTATCAACACGGCCGCGTTGCACAACGTCGACTATTGCGAGACGCACAGAGCAGAAGCGGAGAAGGTCAACGTTGAAGGCGTGCGTAATCTCGCAGAGGCCGCTCAAGCCAATGGGAGCCGGCTCACACATCTCTCAACAGACTACGTGTTCGACGGAGTCTCAGGCCACTATTCCGAAATGGATGCTCCTCACCCACTCCACTACTACGCTCAAACCAAACTCGACGCGGAAAAAGTAGTGTCACGGTGTGACAGCTACGCGATTGCCCGGCCAAGCGTGATCTACGGATGGAACCCTCTCGAAGCTACTGGGATTCCCTCCAGCTCAGGCAAGACAGTCAACTTCGCTATGTTCGTAATTGACAAGCTGCGGAAGAAGGAGAGTGTCAAGGCTGTTAGGGACCAATATAGTAGTCCGACATTCGCCGATAATCTGGCAGAGGCAATTCTCAATCTCGCGAGACATCCAGAAAACGGTATCTTCCACACTGCTGGTCGATCATGCCTTAGCAGATACGAGTTCGCAATCAAGCTCGCTGAGATTCTTGGCTATCCGAGTAAGCTTATCAGCCCCGTCTCTACGGGCGAACTTAAACAGCTCGCCGAACGACCAAAGAACAGTTGCCTGCGAGTTGAAAAGGCAGAAAGTGCACTTGGGATGAAATTCATGACCGTCGAAGAAGGAATCGAGGAGATGAAGAGGCAATCCTTGACGGTCGCATGAGGCAGAGTTTTCCCCGCTACTTGTGGGGCAGCTTATTCCAGTCGAAAGGCTTCGATGTCCTAGGATCAATTATGGAAGGATCATTCCATGCTCTTCTTTCTTCATCAGGGTTCTTCGCATCATAGAGCCGATTAACACAGTAGACCGTGAGCGAGGGCCTGTTCCCCAACGCCTTTGTACCGTGCCAGTAGTGGCCTGGTACACGCACTACCTGGAGGTTCTCCCCGCTAGCAATCACCTCATCGAGTTGCCCCCTCGTGGGAGAGGCGGGTTTGTCGTCGTAAACACATATCTTCAACGAGCCTCGAAGAACGATAAAGTAGTCAATCTGGCCCCGATCGTGTCGATGCCACGCCCTAATCATTCCTGGATAACTGAGAGATAGGTTCGCTTGGACCACGCTATCACCGTCCAAGAGGTCCTTCCAGTCCTGGCGGATGATCTCTGCAAAGAATCCACGCTCGTCAATGTACTTGACGATTTCATGAACTTTCACACCTAACAGCATGGGCAGACCCTCGCAAGTTTCGAATCTATAAAAACAACATCATGATATTAAAACGCCTGGTTCTTGGCTTCGAATATCATTGCAAGCATCAGATCTGCTACTCGCCTCGATTATTGATTCAGATGTACAAGAAACATCCTAATCCTTTCATGGAGCCTATTATCTTCCCCGGCAAGAGGGATGAAATAGGTCCTGAATCTTAACATCGGGTGTGGCAACGACAAATGGGGAGATATTCGAGTTGATGTTAGCGGTCATCCAGACATTATCTGTGATGCTCACTATCTACCGTTCAAATCTAATACGTTCTACGAGGCTCGCATGTTTCATGTTCTCGAACATTTCAGATACCCCCAATTGGCTCTTAATGAAGCTCTCAGGGTATCATGTCATGTTCATGCCAAATTCCCCTACAAATATGATCGTGTGCCTTCCATACTCCATTACATCAATGGGTGGCATGGTGCATGGTATGATGCCATAATGCATCTTCTCACGCAACTACGTATTACAGACCATCATCTACATCACAAATGGTTAGTACAACCTTTTGGCTCTTACAAACTCAATAGACTTCCTATCTTCCCCCCAAACTTTTTCCGAAGTGGAAGAAAGGCCAGATTCCTGAAGCATATTCCCAGAATAATGATGAATGCGGAATGGGAGTGCTACGTTTAGCGGCCGTGAATGGCTTCCTCTCATCTCTTGTCAGTACTTCAAAAACTGTGTCCTAGACACTGCTGTCGAGGCGGGGAACGAATGTTGTAGGAGACATGTGAACGCGTCGCTAGCGGTCTCGGAATCCGAAACGCATAGCGCTATCAGGACCCAACTTCAGTCAATATAATCGAGCGGAGGGCTACAGCGTTTGATCATGATCACCGGCGGTCTATCCGGCATGATTTGCCTTTCAGAAGACGGCTCTACTTCTGGGGTCGGCTTCTCCTGTCCATCGCTGCGATCTGGCCCTC
>Ga0137387_10001545_pt1 | contig 11433 bp, 10 predicted proteins | sample SagtaG_3_FD_104909 | JGI IMG/M metagenome (GOLD analysis project Ga0137387, IMG submission 104909) | Vadose zone soil microbial communities from Angelo Coast Range Reserve, California, USA - Sage2_R_115_16 metaG | ecosystem: Environmental > Terrestrial > Soil > Vadose zone > Saprolite | place...
CGTGGAGGTGAGCGCCAGCAGGTACACGATCATCAGGAGATGGTGATCGTGCCCCTCGCCGGGGGGCTGGTCGTCCCAGCGCACGATGAGCCACAGCACCAGCGCGATGGACAGGAGCGACAGCGTGTACACCTTCTCGTTCACCACCGACTGGTTCCACACGGTGAACGCGGTCGCCGCGCTGAGCGCGCCCGCCACGGCGGCGAGGCGTCGCGGCAGCCGGGCCGGCACCCAGCTCCGCATCCACCGCTCGCCCACCAGGAACCAGCACCCCGCTGCCACCGCGCTCGTGACCGCGGCGAGCAGGTTGATCCGCTCGGCATACGCGGCGGCGAGCGGCAGCAGGCCCCATGTGTGGGCGATCAGCGTGAACAGGGGGTTGCCCGGTGGGTGCGGGATGCCGAGCACGTAGGCGGCGGCGATGTATTCGGACGTGTCCCAGAACTGGGTGGTCGGCGCGAGCGTCGCGACGTAGAGGATCAGGGCGCCGAGCGCCACGACCCCGGCCCAGAGGTAGGGCGGGGCTTCTGGTAACGCGTCGGCGGAAGACGGCTGGGAGAGCCGCTGCGGCTCGGTCATAGTTGCCATAGGTCAGTGCCTGAACTGTCGGATGCCCGTGAACACCATTGCCACCCCCGCCTGATCGGCCGCCGCCACCACCTCGGCGTCCTTTACCGAGCCGCCCGGCTGGATGATCGCCGCCACCCCCGCCCGGGCCGCTTCTTCTACACCGTCCGGGAAAGGAAAGAACGCGTCGGAAGCTAACACCGCCCCGGCCGGATCGTGCCCCTGCTGGCGCGCCTTGTGAATCGCCAGGAAGGAGGCGTCCACGCGCGACATCTGGCCCGCCCCGATCCCCACCGCCGCCTGGTCACGGGCGAGCAGGATGGCGTTCGATTTCACCACCCCTACGGCCGCCCACGCGAAGCGCAGGTCGCGCCACTCGGCGTCGGTGGGAGCGCGCCGCGTGACCACCTTCCAGCCCACCTCGTCGGCCGCCTGGGCCGGGCGCGAGCGCTCCTGCACCAGGAACCCTCCCCGGATGCGTTTGTAGTCCCAGCCCCCCGCGTCGCCCCCCGGCAGGCGCACGACCCGCAGGTTCTTTTTCTCGCGCAGCACGCTCAGCGCGTCGTCCGCGAACGCGGGCGCCACCACCACCTCCACAAACAGGTCGCGCATCGCCTCCGCCGCGCCGCGATCGACGGCGACGTTGAACGCGATCACCGAGCCGAACGCCGAGGTGCGGTCGGTGGCGAGGGCGCGCTCGTACGCGTCACGCGGCGAGCGACCCAACGCGATGCCGCAGGGCGTGGTGTGCTTGATGATGGCGCACGCCACGGCGTCGGATCCTGCCCACGGCGCGACCGCCGCGACGGCGGCATCGAGGTCGAGCAGATTGTTGAACGAGAGCTCCTTGCCATGGAGCTGCTGCAGATCGCGGATCCCGGGCTCGGAGGCGGCGTAGAGCGCCGCTGCCTGATGCGGGTTCTCGCCGTAGCGCAGCTCCTGACGGCGGTCGAGCGCCACCGTGATCCGCTCGGGCCACCCCGGCGCGTCTTTCGCGAGGTAGCCCTGGATCGCGGCGTCGTAGGCGGCGGTGTGGGAAAAGACTTTGGCCGCCAAGTCCCTGCGCAACCCCGGGCTTGCGCCCGGGGTCAGTGAACCTGTCTTCAGCGCGGCAATCACCACCGGATAGTCGTCCGGATCAACGATCACGATCACGTCCTGGTGGTTTTTCGCGGCCGAGCGGAGCATCGAGGGGCCGCCGATGTCGATCTGCTCGATCGCCTGCTCGAAGCTCACGCCGGGCTTGGCGACCGTCTCGCGAAACGGATAGAGGTTGACGGCCACCAGGTCGATCGGGGTGATGCCGTGCTCCGCCAGCGCGGCGCGGTCGCCCGGGTGCGCGCGGCGGGCGAGCAGGCCACCGTGCACCTTGGGGTGGAGGGTCTTCACGCGGCCGTCCATCATCTCGGGGAAGCCCGTCACACGTTCAATGGGGATCACCGCGAGGCCTGCCTGGCGCAGCGTCTCGGCCGTGCCGCCGGTGGAGACGAGCTCCCAGCCGAGCGCCGCCAGGTCGCGGGCGAACTCGACGACGCCGCGCTTGTCCGAAACCGACAGCAGCGCTCTCACCAGCTCTCGGCGATGGCCCGGACCAGGTCCGCGAGGCTCGCGACGTCCTTCAGGTCTATCACCTCCGCGGGGGAGTGGGAGTAGCGCAGCGGCCAGCCGAGCGCCACGTCCACCACGCCGTAGGGCGTGAACATGGAGCCGTCGTTGCCGCCGTTGGTGGTGCCGACCTGCACCGCCACGCCGCGCGCCCGCGCCAGGCGGAGCAGGGAGTCGACGTAAGCCGCAGGCGTCACCGACGAATTGTCCAACGCCCGTGCCACGGCGCCGGCGCCGATCGGCGCCACCGCGAAGTTGGGGAGCTCGAGCGGCGAGTCGGCGGAGACGAACGTGTCGATCGCGTGGACGCGGCGCGGAGCCGTGCCGAGCGCCGCGGCCGCCACGCCCGCGCCCTCGAGCCCGATTTCCTCGCGCACGCTCCAGATAAAGATCACCTGGTGCTTCAAGGCCGCGCGGTCCAGGTGCCGCAGCGCGATGATCTGGGCGGCGTCGCCGACGCGGTCGTCGAACGAGCGGCCCGTGGCGCGCGTGCCCGCGAGCCGCACGTACTGCTTCGGCATGCTCACTGTCTGCCCGGGGCTGATGCCCCGGGCCATGGCCCCGGCGTGCGAGGTGGCGCCCACGTCGACGCGCAGTGGAGGCGGCGTGTGACGCGTGAAGCCCGAATCGCGCGGGATGAACACGCCGGCCACGTCGCCCTTGTCGGTATGCACCAGCGCCGGCTGGCCCTCGAACAGCGACGCGATGAAGCCGCCGCGGGGCTCGAGCTCGAGCGAGCCATCGTCGCGGACGCCGGTCACGCGGAATCCGATCTCGTCCATGTGCGCCACGAACACGACCAGTGGGTTTCCCTGACCGAGGCGCACCCACAGGTTGCCCGCCGTGTCGGTCTCGCTCTTCGCCCATGCCGGCAGGAGCCGCTTCACCGTCTCGCGCACCGGCCCTTCCGCGCTGGAGACGCCGTAGGACTCGATCAGCGGCGCGAGCACGCTCTGCGCCTCGGCGATCCGGGAGGAATCCTGCCCGGAAAGTCGGAGGGGCAGAAGGGCGAGCAGCGCCGCTGCCATCGCGCGTGCCCTCATCGCCCCTCCATCCATTGCACCATCTCTCGCGCCAGCTTGTCGACGTCGGCCAGCGCCACCGTCTCGACCGCCGTGTCCGTGTAGCGCGTGGGCAGGCTCGCCGTCTTGATGTCGTCGAACGGCCCGAGCTGCGCTTTGACGCTCGCGAGTCCGGCGTTGCTCGCGTACAGGCTCTGTACCGTGAACGCGACGACGACGGTGCCCCTCACCTTGGGCTTCGCCTGCACGGCGGCGGCGAGCGCCGCGCACGCGCCACGCCGGCCGGCGCCGGGCGCGGCCAGCAGCCGATCGCCGTAGGGGAGCGGCCGTTTGGCGAGCGATATCGGCGCGAGCACGTCGATGCCGAGCGCCCGTGCCTCGGCGGCCGTGGCGGCGCCCAGGTCCACGTAGGCGTTGTCGACAGTGAACACCGGGTCGGGCGCGCCGGTCGCGACCCGACCGCGTGTCAAGTGCGTCGACTTCACGGCCACCACGCCGGGGACGGGACCTTTGGTGCCGAACACGGTCACGCGGTGACCCTCGAGCTGCTGGTCGAAAAGCGGATACGTGGTGCGCGCCCCCACGCGCCGCAACAGCAGGTACCCCTGGTCCGTGATGTTGCCGACCACGTAGCCCACCTCGTCGAGCGGACATTGCAGCAGGCGCTTGGGTGTGCCCTGGCCGAGCGTGAGCGTGACGTTGCCGGCGCGGTCGTGCGTGCTGCCGGGGAGCAAGGCGAGGAGCGAGTCGGTCATCGCCTGCTCGAGCCCTGTGACGGCGGTCATGCCCGCGAAGCGCAGGGCGATTGCTTCGAGTGACTGGGCGGGTAGGCGGTTCGACGGATAGACGGTGAGGAGAAGCACCGCCAGCGCCCCTCCTCTAACCGTCCTGTGAGAACGTGATCTCAATCTCGTCTCCGGTGACGAAGGTCGAGCCTTGCGTGGAGAGTCGCACCCGCCGCTCCGGCACTCCCAGCCGCGCCAGCGCCAGCACCACGGCGGGTAGCAGCCGATGCTCCACCTCGAGCACGCGCGCGGCGAGCGAATCGGGCGTGTCGTCGGCGCGCACCGGGACCGGCCATTGCGCGAGAATGGGGCCGCGGTCGTAGTCCTCGTCGACGTAATGCACCGTGGCGCCCGAGAGCGCGGCGCCGCTCGCGAGCACCGCCTCGTGCACGCGGCGTCCGTACATCCCGTCGCCGCCGAATGCCGGGAGCAACGCCGGATGGATATTAATCAGGCGCCAGCGAAACCGCGCGACCGCGACGGGCGGGACGCGCCTCAGGTATCCGGCGAGGATGACGAGCCGGGCATCGCCAACGGCCCGCACCAGCTCGGCCGCGTCCGCGGGATCGGCCAGCACCTGCACAGGCACGCCGGCGCGACGCGCCCGCTCGAGCGCGCCCGCGTCGCCCCGGCTCGACACGACGCGCGTAATACGTGCGATAGGGGAGTCCCGCAGGGCGTCGAGCAGCGCCTGGAGGTTGGTGCCGCCGCCCGACACCAGCACGGCCACCGGAACCGGCGTCACCGCGTGCAGGGGGCAAGCGCGGCGGGCTTGGGGCCCGCGGTCACGGTCAGCGTGAACGCGCCGGTGGCGCGCCGCTCGCTGCTCGTCGCCACGATGAGGTAGTCCCCGGTGGTCGGGAGCCGCACCGTGAGGCGCGCGTTGCAGCGGCCGCCCGAGTCGTCGTCCTGCGGTGGCTTCGGGCTCTCATTAGGGCCGAGCAGGAAGAGGTAGGCGTCGAACGCGGTGGACGCGAGGTCGATCGTCACTGTCTCGCCGGCGCGGCCGCGTAGCCGCCATTGCTGCGCGTAGGTGCTTTCGGCCGGGAGCACGAGATCGTGTCGCGTGAGGGAGTCGCGCACCGTGTCGCCCACGGCGATGGTGCCGCGCGTTGGTCGTTGCGCGACGAGCGTGAGCAGCACCACCGTCTCTAGCCATATCCAGGACTCCATGGCGCCGCAATTTGCGGGCGCTAGGCGCCGCGCACAATCTCCGCTGCCGCGGCCGCGAGGTCCGCGACGACCGGAAAGCCTATGGCCCGCGCTCCAGCGGCGTGCTCTCCGCCCCGTCCGGTCGACACGAGGAGGCCGTGCCCGTCGGCGCCCAGGGTGCGCGCCGGCTCGATGTCGCTCACCCGGTCGCCCACCCAGTAGCTCTCTCGGAGGTCCAGGTCGAGCGCGCTGGCGGCATCGCGGAACAGCCGCAGGCCGGGTTTTCGGCAGTCGCACGGTCCCGTGACGTCGGGGTGGTGGGGGCAGAAATACGCGCCGTCGAGCCGGGCGCCGTGCGGGGTCAGGAGCTCCACCAGGCGGCGCTGCACCGCGGCGTAGGCCGCGGCGTCGTACAGTCCACGCGCGATGCCCGATTGATTCGAGACGGTCACCACGAGCCATCCAGCGTGATTCAGGCGGCGGATCGCCTCCGCCGCGCCGGGAAGGAGGTACACCTTGCCCGGCTCGTGCAGGAATCCTGGGTCTTCTACGATGGTGCCGTCGCGGTCTAAAAAGACAGCGCGGTGGCCGTGCTTAGACATCGAGCGCGGACCGCACCGCGCGCGCGACGGTTTCGACCTGATCGGGGAAGATGGTGCGGGGATCGAGCAGCACGCGGTCGTCGCCGATGCGCGCGATGATGGGCGGATCGCTCGCGCGCAGCCGCGCCGACAGGGTGTCAGGGCTCAGGTGTCGGGGGTCGGGGGTCACGCGAACGAGCCAGGTCGGCAGCTTGGCCTCCGGGAACGAGCCGCCGCCGACTTCTGATTCACCTTCGACGAGCTCCGCAGCAGCGCCCACGTCTTTCTGCAACGCCTCTCCCCGCCGACGTATCTCCGTGACGTCTTCAGTGAGCATACGTAATACCGGTATCTCAAGGCGGGCCCGCACCGGATCTCGATAGAGGACGAGTGTTGCCTCCAGAGCAGCGAGTGTAAGCTTGTCCGCCCGCACCGCCCGGGCGAGGGGATTATTGCGACACGCCTCGATCGCCGCCCGCGAGCCGAGCAGGATGCCGGCCTGCGGACCGCCGAGCAGCTTGTCGCCCGAGAATGCGACCGCGTCCATGCCGCTCGCGAGCGCCTGCGGCACGGTGGGCTCGCCGGCGAGGCCCCACGGCGCGAGATCGAGCAGGAGCCCGCTGCCGAGATCGTACAGGCTGGCGACGCCGCGCCCGCGTCCCAGCGCCGCGATCTCCTGCGCCGAGACCTGGGCGGTGAAGCCGGTGACCTGGAAATTCGACTGGTGCACCTTGAGCAGCAGCTTGCTCGCCGGCGTGATCGCACCTTCGTAGTCCTTGAGATGCGTGCGATTGGTGGTCCCCACCTCGACGAGCGTGGCGCCCGATCGGGCCATGATGTCGGGGATGCGAAACGCACCGCCGATCTCCACCAGCTCTCCCCGCGACACGATCGCCTCGCCGCCCCGGGCCAGTGCCGAGAGGGCGACCAGCACCGCGCCCGCGGCGTTGTTCACCACCACCGCGTCCTCCGCCCCGGTCAGCTCGACGAGCAGATCGCGACATAGCCCGTGGCGTGAGCCACGGGCACCGCGGAGCAGGTCGTATTCCAAATTGGAGTAGGTCGCGCCGACACGGGCCAGGGCGGCCAGTGCCGGTTGGGCGAGCGGAGCGCGGCCCAGATTGGTGTGCAACACGACGCCGGTAGCGTTGATCACCGGTCCGAGCGACGGAGCGGCGAGCCGGCGCACGCGGGACCGGATCGCCGCGCTCCAGCCCTCGGGCGGCGCGCTGCCGCCGTTGGCACGGGCGGCGTCGATGGTGTCGCGCACCGCGCGCACCACGAGACTGCGCGGCCCGGCGGCCGCGAGCGCCGCGACCTCGGGCTCGGCGAGCAGGGCATCCACGGCGGGCAGGCGGCGGCGCGGGTCCGTCATGGTGGCTTGGGGCGGGCCTTGCTGGTGTCGGTGGCAGGCGGGGCTGGCTTGGGCACCGGCACGACCAGCACGCCCTGCCCATCGGCCGCGACGCCGCTCAAGTTCGTGGCGCCGCGCACGCGCACGAGATACTTGGCGCCGGGCGCGAGCGGCTGGGTCGTCTGGACAACGAGGCGGTCGTAGGGGACGGGGCGCTCGCTCAGCAGCTTGCGGACCCGGGCGGTGTCGAGGTGGACGGAGGTGTCTCGCGCGGCGCGACCGACGCCCCCCGGAGCAGCGGGTGCCCGCTGGGCTGCTGCGGAGGGGGGCGTCGGTCGAGCGTGCGTCGTGTCTCGGTGCGTCGTATCGCGCAGCCGCTTGAGCGAATCGGCTACCGCCCGGGCGCGCGCCTGGATCGAGTCGAACCGCGCTGGCGTGTAGAGCGCCCGTACCGCGACCGGCGTCGAATCGGGCAAGGTGAGCACCCGCACCATGGCCGTGTCGAGCGCGCGGCGCGGGTCGAGCGGCGCGGAAAACGCCACGCGAAAGTCGACCGAATCGATCGGCTCGACGGTGCGCACCCGTGGGCCCACGGTGTCGTGCACGAACGCCCACAGCAGCGCGCTCGCGGTCGAGTCGACGGTCACGGTCACGGTGTCGAACGCCTCGCGGCGGTCCTGGCGTCGGTTGTTGTTCTCGTCCTGGATGGCCCACACGCGGTAGCGCCCCGGCGGCACGGCGGGAAGCCGGAAGTTGCCTCCTGAGTCGGCGAGCGTGATGTAGGCGACCGTATCGGGGAGCGGCGCGGCGCGGATCACCGCCTGCGGCAGGGTGCGCTGGTCTGCCCAGGCCAGCACCGTGCCGATGAGCGTCGCGGCCGGAATCGCCGGGCCCGTCGTGAACACGATCGTCGTCCCGGTCTTGGTCACGTTGCGCCGCAGGTCGGTGATCCCGGGGAGCACCTGCAGGTGGTACACCCGGCCCCGCTGCCATCCCTCGTGCGGCGACACGTGGATCGAGCTGCGGTGCCACGAGACCTTGACGTCGCCTCCCACGGGGGAGAGGACGATCTTCTGGGCGAGCCCGCTGATCGCGCCGGCGGCGGCCCCGCGCGACGGCATCTCGTCGATCACCTCGTCGAACTGGACGACCGCATCGCCGTGCAGGTCGGGGACCACCTTCCCGGACTCGGGGACCGTGCGCAGGATGGCCGGGGCGGTGGTGCGGAGCGGGCCGCCGGGCGGATCGCCCTGGCTCGCGCACGCGCCCCCGCCCAGCACGGCGGTCAGGAGCAGCCCAGCGACCTGAGCTTGTCGGCCAGCGCCTGCCGCTGGTCTCGCCATGCCCGCTCCTTCTCGCGTTCCTTGGCGACCACCTCGGCGGGCGCCCGCGCGACGAAATTCTTGTTGCTGAGCTTGGCGTCGAGCGCCGCCAGCTGCTGCTCGAGCCGGGTGAGCTCGCCCGTGAGGCGGCGACACTCCTGCCGCACGTCGATCGCGTCCGCCAGGGCCACGAACACCTCGCTGCCGTCGGCGAGCACGGCGTGGGCGCCTTGACCACCCAGACCGTCATCGAGTCGCAGCTCCGACAGCTGCGCCAGCCGGACGATGGTGTCTCGTTCTCCGTGGAAGGCGACTCGGATCGAGTCGGTTCTCGGCTTGATGGCCGCCGCGAGGCGGGTCTTGGGCGCGATGCGGTACTCCGCGCGAATCGCACGGATCTTGGAGACCGCCTCCTGAACGCGCGCGAAGGCGAAGTCCTCGAGCCGCGAGAGCGCGGCCGGAACCGTGGGCCACGGCGCGACGGCCAGAAGGTCGTCCGACTGCCTGCCGGGGAGCTTTTGCCACAACTCCTCGGTAATGAACGGCACGACCGGGTGCAGCAGTCGCAATACCGTGTCGAAGCAGAAGGCCAGCACCGCGTGCGCGGCGACCGCAGCAGGGGCCGCGACGGCCGCCGAGCCTGGCGGGCCGCCGGCCGGAGTGGCCCCTGCTGCGGCCGCCGCCAGACGCGGCTTGACCGCCTCCACGTACCAGTCGGCGAGATCATTCCACGCGAACTCGAAGCACGTCTTGGCGGCCTCGTCGAGCCGGAAGGCCTCGAGATGTTCCGTGGCGGCCACGATTGTCTTGTGCGCCTGGCCGAGAATCCAGCGGTCCGCGAGCGTGAGCGTCCCGGAGGCGAGGTCGTCGATCGCCGATACCCGCTCCGGCAGCTGCGCCAGGATGAACCGCCCGATATTCCACAGCTTGTTCGCGAAGTTGCGCCCGGGGGCGAACGTCGTCTCCAGGTCGTTCGGGTCGAGGATCACATCGGCGCCGAGCGAGCTGCCCGCCACCAGGGTCCAGCGCAGCGCGTCGGCGCCGTACAGCCGCACCACGTCGAGCGGGTCGATGCCGTTGCCGAGCGACTTCGACATCTTGCGGTGCTGGGTGTCGCGCACCGTGCCGTGCAGGTACACGGTCGTGAACGGCAGCCGCCGATCCATGAAGTGGTAGCCCGACATCAGCATCCGGGCCACCCAGAAGAAGAGAATTTCCGGCGCCGTGACGAGCGTATGCCCGGGATAGAACCGCGCCAGGTCGGGAGTGCGATCGGGCCAGCCCAAGGCCGCGAACGGCCACAGCCACGACGAGAACCAGGTGTCGAGCACGTCCGGGTCCTGCTCGACCGGGCCGCCGCATTTGGGGCAGCGCGCCGGGTCCTTGCGGTCGGCCCACTGGTGATCGCACTGCGTGCATTTGAACACGGGAATGCGGTGCCCCCACCACAGCTGGCGCGAGATGTTCCAGTCCCGGATGTTCTCCATCCAGTGCTCGAAGGTCGCGTGCCAGCGCTCCGGCACGATCCGGAACCGCGCCTCCCGATAGGCCGCGAGCACCGGCTCGGCGAGCGGCTGCATCTTCACGAACCATTGATCGCTCAAGCGCGGCTCGACGATCGTGTCGCAGCGGTAGCAGCGCCGCAGCGCGTGGCGGTGCGGCTCGATCTTCTCGAGCAGGCCCCGCTTCTTCAGCATGTCTACGATCCGCTCGCGTGCCTCGAATCGGTCCAAGTCGGCGAGCGCCTTGGGCACGCGGGTGGCGTGCGCCATGCGTCCGTCCTCAGTCATCACCAACGGCATCTCCAGATTGTGTCGCAGGCCGATCTCGAAGTCGGTCGCGTCGTGCGCCGGGGTCACCTTTACGAACCCGGTTCCGAACGCGGGATCGACCGCCTCGTCCGCCACAATCGGAATCGGGATGTCGGCAATGGGGAGCCGGGCCACTTTCCCCACGAAGCCGGCATGGCGGGTGTCCTTGGGGTTGACCGCTACGGCCGTGTCGCCGAGCAGTGTTTCGGGCCGCGTGGTGGCGACCGTGAGGAAGGGCGCGGGTCCGCCGTCCACGGGGTAGTGGATGTAATAGAGCTTGCCCTCCGTGTCTTTCGATTCGGCTTCCTCGTCCGACAACGCCGTGAGGCAGTGGGGGCACCAATGGATCACGCGGTGGCCACGGTAGATGAGCCCTTCCTCCCACAGCCGCACGAACACCTCGCGCACCGCGCCCGAGTACGCCTCGTCCAGCGTGAAGCGGGTGCGGCTCCAGTCGCACGAGCAGCCGATGACCTTGAGCTGCTCGAGGATGGTGCTGCCCGTCTCGCGGATGAACGCCCACACCCGCTCGACGAACCGGTCGCGCCCGAGGTCGAATCGCGTTTTGCCTTCCTTTGCGACCAGCCGCTCGACGACGTTCTGGGTGGCGATCCCCGCGTGGTCGGTGCCCGGGAGCCACAGGGCCTCGCGCCCGCGCATGCGCTCGAAGCGGATCACGACGTCTTGGATCACGTTGTTGAGTCCCTGGCCCGTGTGCAGGATCGCCGTGACGTTGGGGGGAGGCATGACGATCACATACGGCTCGCGCGCTGACTCGGCGCGCGCGGTGAACACGCCGCGGTCGAGCCAGCGCTGGTACAACGGGCGCTCGACGGCGTGCGGATCGTACTGGGGAGGAAGCTCGAAGCGGGGGCGCGGCATTCCTTATAATAGACAGGACTGTGGAGGTTAGAGGAGGTTCGGGAGGTTAGAGGAGGTTGAGACGCGAGTGGGCCAACCTCCCCTAAGCTCCCGAACCTCCCCGGTCCTCCCCCATCCTGCTAGAATTCCGTCCCATGCCCGACGACGCCCCGGAGCTCGCCACGAGCCGCCTCGCCCGCTGGATCGCGATCGCGGGGGTGATCGTGTTCGCCGTCGCGCTCTACTTCCGCGACGGGCGCCGGCTGCCGCCGCTCACCAGTCCGGCCGCTGCCGCCGCCCAGCCGGCTCCCTGACCCGATGGTCGCCGCCGAAATCCGGGTCACGCTCCCCGATGGGAGCGAAAAGCGCCTGC
>Ga0137387_10001567_pt1 | contig 11376 bp, 9 predicted proteins | sample SagtaG_3_FD_104909 | JGI IMG/M metagenome (GOLD analysis project Ga0137387, IMG submission 104909) | Vadose zone soil microbial communities from Angelo Coast Range Reserve, California, USA - Sage2_R_115_16 metaG | ecosystem: Environmental > Terrestrial > Soil > Vadose zone > Saprolite | place...
GCCGCGACGCTGCTGAGCAGCAGCAGCAGGCCCAGGACACCGGCGAAGACCGGCAGCACCCCGATGCCCCGCACCACGCTGGCGTCGCGCATCTTCAGTCCGATCCAGTCCTCGCCCTTGAACGTCTCGGACGAGCGCACCGGGAGCACGCGCGGCACCGTCACGCCGGACGCATCGGCGACCCGCCGCGCGTCGCCGCCGGTCGCCGCCGTAAGCGGGCCGAGCACGTCGGTGGTCGAGGTGACTTCGGCGAATTCCCGGGGATTGGCCGGTCCGATATTGGTGAGCGCGGTCAGCTTGCCGTCGCTGGCGCGCCACAAGCCGAGCTCGCCGGCCGGAACGTCCGCGCGCCAGACACCGGGTTCCGAGGCGCCGAGCGTGATCGTACGGGTTTGCCCGGACGGCGACGTCACGATGACCGGATCGACGCTGTCGGCCATCGTTTGCCGCTCGATCGTGAGCTCGCGCCCATGGGAGGAGAGCCGCAATGCCTCCTCCTCGAGATCGGGCTGCTTCATCAGCCAATGCGACAGGCGCCGCAGCAGATCGAGGTGAGGACCGCCGCCTTCGTAACCGCGCGCCCACAGCCAGATATGGTCGGACAGCAGCAGCGCGACCCGGCCCTCGCCCTGGCGCGAGAGCACCAGCAGCGGCTTGTCGTCGGGGCCGTGCATCACGACGGTGCCGTTGGGGTTGCGGGTGTCGACCAGCCGGAACCAGCGGCTCCAGTGCGGCGGATCGGAATTGGCGCCATCGAGATCGCGCGTGACCGGATGGCGCTTGCCCTGCTCGCTGAGCCGAGCGTGGAACGGCCGGTCGGTGGTCTCCCCGCTCGGCTCGGCCGGCAGGATGACGTCCAAGGGCGTACGCCAGATGCTGCCCGGGGTCGCATAATCGGGGCCGGCCGCGACCAGGACCGCGCCGCCCTCGCGCACGTAGCGGGCGATGTTGTCGAAATAGATCAGCGGCAGCACGCCCTGGCGGGCGTAGCGGTCGAAGATGATCAGCTGAAAGTCGTTGATCCTCTGCTGGAACAGCTCGCGGGTCGGAAAGGCGATCAGCGAGAGCTCGTTGATCGGCGTGCCGTCCTGTTTTTCCGGCGGGCGCAGGATGGTGAAATGCACCAGATCGACGCTGGCGTCGGATTTCAGCAGATTGCGCCAGGTGCGCTCGCCCGCGTGCGGCTCGCCGGAAACCAGCAGCACGCGCAGCTTGTCGCGCACCCCGTCGATCGACACCACGGCGCGATTGTTGACGGGCGTGAGCTCGCCTTCGAGCGCCGACGCCTCGATCTCCACGATGTTGGCGCCCGCGTGGGGGATCGGGATCTGCACGCTGACCTTTTCGCCGCTTCGCACGCTGCGGCTTTCCAAGGTGTCGCCGTCGCGCCGAACGGTCACTTGCGCCGGTCCGGGCGGTACGCCGGAGTCCTCGACGCGAAACACCAGCGTCTGGCTTTGTCCGACGATGCCGAAGCGCGGCGCGGAAAGGAGCACGACGCGGCGGTCGCGTTCGTCGGGATGGCCGGTGATCAACGCGTGCACCGGCGCGGAAAACCCCAACGCGGCGGCGTCGCCCGGAACGTCGTGCACGCGGCCGTCCGTCACCAGGACGGCGCCGGCGATGCGATCGGGCGGGACGTCGGCGAGCGCAGCGCCGAGTGCCGAGAACAGCCGGGTGCCCTCGGTTTCGCCGTCGGCCTCGCCGGCCTCCACGACCCGCGTCTCCAGCCCGGGGATGCGCGCCAGCCGCTGCGCCAGCGCGGCGCGCACGGCTTCGGTTTGCGCCAGCCGGTCGCCAAATCCCTGGCTCGGGCTCTTGTCGATGATCACCACCGCGACCGAGGACAGCGGCTGGCGGTCCTCGCGCGTGAAGGAGGGATTGGCAAGCGCCAGCGCCAGCAACGCCAGGCCGGCGACGCGCAGCGGCGCGCCGCGGCTGCGGATGAAGACCAGGAGCCCCGCGACCAATGTGACCGCGGCCAAAGCCGCCCACAGCACTTCGACGGGCACCAGCGGAGCAAACGCGATTCCGAAGTCCACGGACTGGTTCCTATTGCCCGAGCCGCTCGAGCAACGCCGGGACGTGCACCTGATCGGCCTTGTAGTTGCCGGTCAGCGTGTACATCACGATGTTGACCCCTGCCCGGAAGGCGAACTCGCGCTGGCGCGGATCGCCGGGCACCAACGGCAGCATCGGCTGACCGTCGGGCTGAATGGCCCAGGCGCCGGCAAGGTCGTTGGAAGTAATGAGAATGGAAGAGACGCCGTCGCCGCCGCGGGCGGGGCGACGCGGTTCGTCCTCGCGTTCCGCCGGCATGGCTTCGACCCAAAGCTGGCCGAAGTTGAAGCGCCCGGGAAAATCGCGAAGCAGAAAGAACGTCTTGGTCAGCACGTGGTCGCGGGGAACCGGCTCGAGCTCGGGAATGTCGAGCGAGGAGAGAATCGTGCGCAATGCCTGCATGCCCGGCCCGCGGCCCTCGCCGCCCGGCCCGGCCGGCGCCGCCACGGCGTCGCGCGTATCGAACAAGATGGTGCCGCCTTGCTTCATGTAGGCGTCGGCCCGCGCCAGCGCCTCGGCCGCGGGCCGCGCCGCGTTCGGCACCACCGGCCAATAGATCAACGGAAAAAATGCAAGCTCGTCGCGGCCGATGTCGATCCCGATCGGCTCGCCCGCCTCGAGCGCGGTACGCTGCGCCAGGAACAGGGTCAGGCCCTGCAGCCCGGCCTTGCTGGTGGCGTCGACATCGGAATCCCCGGTGATCACGTAGGCGAGCCGCGTCTGCAGCGTGCTCTTCATGGCGAAATCATCGGAGACCGGATCGGCGCGGCTGCTGCCGATCCCGAGCGCGCTCGCGGCCGCGATACCGCAGAGGATGAGCATGGCCGCGGCCGCGCGCCGCCGCGGCACGAGCCGATGCCAGCCGCCGCCGAGCGAGAACACCACGAGCGAATCGATCAGGAGCAACACGAGCGCAGTAACGAACACGATGCCCCGGAGATCCTTGGGCTCGCTGAGCCGATACGGTTCGATCCGCGCGGCGAGCGGCGAAAGATCGATCGGGGCCAGCCGATCGCCGGCCGCCAGCGTGTTGACGGCGAGCAGCGCTTCGGGCGGGCCGTAGAAGCCCGGCGGATGATCGGCGGTTGCGCGCCCGGCATAGCCCGTCGGCACCGGCCGCGCGGTCGCGGGCGGAGGCTCGAAGCTCCCGAAGCCATCGAGCACGCGGGTCGGAGGAACCACCTCGCGGGTCCTGGCGGCGCGGCCTTCCGGCTCGGCTGCGGCGGTCGAGCCGGCAAGACCGACGATGCGCTTGAGCATGTCCACGAAGGTGCCCGAGAGCGGCAGATTCGACCAGCGGGTGTCCGCCGTCACGTGGAATAAAACGATGAGCCCCTTGCCGCGACGCACCGCCGTCACCAGCGGGGTGCCGTCGGCCAGCGTCGCCCAGGTGCGATCGCCGAGATCCGAATCCGGCTCGGCGAGCACCTGCCGGGTCACGGCGACGTCGCCGGGAACCGGCATGCCGAAAAACGGACCCTCCCGGGAGAAAGCCGCGAGCTGCTGCGGCTTCTCCCAGGTGAGGCTGCCGCCCAGGGTGCGGCCGCCGCGCCGCAGCTTGACCGGAACGAGATCGTCGTCGTCGGCCTCGGCGGCCGCAAGCCGCGGGCCGGCGAAACGAACCAGCACGCCGCCGTCCTCGACCCAGCGAATGAGCTGCTCGGGGGCTCCGCCGACGACGTTGCCGACGTCGGCCAGGATCAGCATGGGCAAATTCTGCTCGAGGAAACGTTCGATCTCCCGGGCGGGCGCGCGCCCCTCGGCGACGCGAACATCGGCGAACGGGTTGAGCGCGCGCGACAGATAATAAACGGCGTCGAGCAGCGGCTGCGCCGTCTCGGACGTGGCCCCGGAAACGAGGCCAACGGAGCGGCGGCGCCAGCGCTTGTCGAGCAGCTGCACTGCGCCCGAAGAACGTTCGGCGGCGATTTCGAGCCGCGCAATGTCGTTGCGGATCTCGACCGGGAGATCGAACTGCGCCGCGGTCTGCCGCTCCTCGGGCTTGAACTCGAAGCGCGCGTCGCCGAGCGGCAAGCCCTTGAGATCGAGCGCGCGGACGAGACCGGTTTCGGGGGCGCCGGTCGCGGCGCGCAGCACTTGCACGCTCAGAGCGCCGGCGGCGTTGTCGGCCGCCGCCAGCGCATGGGCGGGCTTGATGCCGCCGGCCACGACGGTAATCGGCCGGCCATCGAGCAGCCGCGCGAGGCCCGAGACGAACGCTTCGCCATTGCCGAGATCGACGCCGTCGGTGAGCCAGATCAGCTCGACCTGGGGGGTGGCTTGGAGAAAGCGCGCAATCGAGCCGAGCGCTTCGGCGCGATCGAGGGTGTGAGGTTTCGGCCGGATCTGGCGCAGCCGGACGCGCGCGGCTCCGGGAGTTTCGAGCGAAATGTCGCGGCCCGGCTCGGACAGCGGCACGATGGCAACGCCGCGGCCGTCGGCTTCCGCGCGGGCGATGAGCTCATCGGCGGTGCGCAGGCGAATGTCCCAGGTCGCGGCGGCGCCCCAGGCATCGTCGAGCAGCAATGCGATCGGCGCCGCCTTGGTGGCGGTCGCGAGCGGCGGGTTCCACAGCGGACCCGCGACGGCAAAGATCATGAGCGCGGCGAGCGCCAATCGCAGCAGCGTCAGCCACCACGGCGTACGCGCCGGGGTTTCCTCGCGCGGCGCGATGTCGAACAGCAGGCGCGTCGGCGGGAACGCAATCTGGCGCGGCCGCGGCGGGATCAGCCGCAACAGCCACCACAGGGCCGGGAGGGCCAGCAATCCCAGCAGCACCAGCGGCTGGGCGAAGCCGAGCGGCAGACCCGCGATCATACGTGCCTCGCGGACAGCGGCAGCGCACGCCAGCGATGAATGCCGGTGCCATTGGGCCCGGCGCCCATCTGTCCGTGCAGCCTCAACAGCAGCTCGCTCGCGGGACGGTCGGTGCGGTGAATGGTAAAAGTCCAGCCCAGGCGATCGGTTTCCTGGCGGATCGCGGCGCGGTGGTTGTCGAGACGCCGCTCGTAATCCGAACGCCAGGTCTCGGCACGGCCGGCCGTGATGGTGCCGGCTCCCTCCGGCTCGATGAACTCGATGCGGCCGGCGTACGGGAAAGTCTCCTCGGCCGGATCGACGATCTGGACCACGTGACCATGCGCGCCGGTGGCGGAAAGCTGGGCGATGGTCCGGCGCAGCTCCGCGATCGGACTCCACAGGTCCGAGAGCACGACGATCTCGGCGAGCGGCGAAGGCGAGAAGGAGGGCGGCAGGCTCGACGGGGCTTGGCGATCGTGCACGATCGCCTGCGCCATCTTGTCGATCACGTTGCGGTCCGCGGTCGGCCGCATCAGGCCGGGAATGCCGATGCGCTCCCCGCCTTCGACCAGCAGGTGGCCCAGCGCGAAGCCCATCACCAGCGCGCGATCGAGCTTGGTGTCGGAGACGAGCGGCGAAGCGAACATCATGGAGGGCGAACGATCGGGCCAGATCCACACGGTGTGGGCAGCCTCCCATTCGCGCTCGCGAACATACAGATGATCGTCGCGCGCGGAACGGCGCCAATCGACGCGGTGCGCCGGTTCGCCGGAGACGAAGCGTCGATATTGCCAAAAATTCTCGCCCGGTCCGGCCCGGCGCCGGCCGTGAAGCCCGTGGATCACGGTCGCGGCGACGCGACGCGCCTCCAGGATCAGGCGCGGCATGGCGGCGGTGAGCGCGCGCGCTCTCGCCGTGGCGCGGCGCGTCGTGTCGCCGTCGAGGGAATTGGCAGATACCGCGCTGGGCATTCGCTTATCCGATGCGGGCCCGCAGACGGCCAACCACCGCCTCGATGGTCTCGCCGTCGGCCCGTGCCGCGAAGGTGAGCGCCATGCGGTGCTTCAAGATCGGCTCCGCCAAATCGACGACGTCGTCGATCGACGGGGCGAAGCGGCCCTCGAGCAGCGCGCGCGCCCGCACCGCGAGCATGAGCGCCTGGCTCGCCCGCGGGCTCGGTCCCCAGGCGATCAGCTTGGCCGTCTCGTCGCCTTCGGCGCCGGGACGCGCCGAGCGAACGAGCGCCAGGATCGCTTCGACCACCGATTCGCCGACCGGCAGCCGTCGCACCAGGCGCTGCGCCGCCATCAGGTCCTCGGCGGTCATCGCCGGTTTCGCCCGGCTCTCCTCGGCGCCGGTGGTGTCGAACAGGATCTTTCGCTCCGCCTCGCGATCGGGATAGTCGACGTCGACCTGCATCAGGAACCGGTCGAGCTGCGCCTCCGGCAGCGGATAGGTGCCTTCCTGCTCGAGCGGATTCTGGGTGGCGAGCACGTGAAACGGCTTGGGCAAATCGTGGCGGGCGCCGGCGACGGTGACGTGCTGTTCCTGCATGGCCTGCAGCAGCGCCGATTGCGTCCGCGGGCTGGCGCGGTTGATCTCGTCGGCCATCAACAGCTGCGCGAAGATCGGGCCGGGAATGAACCGGAACGTCCGCTTTGCCCCCGGGCTCTCCTCCAGCACCTCCGAGCCGAGAATATCCGAGGGCATGAGGTCCGGCGTGAACTGGATGCGCCGGGCATCGAGCCCGAGCACGGTGCCCATGGTGTCGACCAGCTTGGTCTTGGCGAGGCCCGGAACCCCGACCAGCAGCGCGTGGCCGCCCGACAGCACGGTCACCAACGCGCGCTCGACCACCCGCTCCTGGCCGAAAATGACGGCGCTGATCGCGGCTTTGGCCGATCTTATATGGGCGGCGGTCGTCTCCGCGGCGCGCACGATCATGTCTTCCAGCTTTTCCAGTCCTTCGCCGGGCAATGACATCAGGGGTCTCCTTGGCTTATCCGGGTAAACGCACGAACAAGGCAAAAGGCCGTAATCGAAATGACGCGGCTCCAGGAACAATGCGAATCTCGTGCCGCTTCGCTCTCCTTTCGAGATTACGCTATTTTTCCCGTGTAGTGCTTCCCGGGGCCTCGATCACGATCCCGCGAGCGCGTTGCGCCGGGCTGGCGATTACGCAGGGGTAACCATGGCGAACGAAGGGCGGCCCGGAGGCGGAGGGCTCGATGCGATCGCGGGCGCGGTCAAGCGCGCCGGCGCCAAGGGGCCGCCGCCGGTGCATTTGTGGAACCCGCCCGATTGCGGCGACATCGATATGCGGATCGCGGCGGACGGCACCTGGTTCTACCAGAAGACCCCGATCGGGCGGCCGGCGCTGGTAAGGCTGTTCGCTTCCGTGCTCAAACGCGAGGGCGATAAATACTTCCTCGTCACCCCGGTGGAAAAATGCGGGATCGTGGTCGATGATGCGCCGTTCCTCGCAGTCGAGCTCTATGTCGAGCCCGACTCGGGCGGCCGCATCCTGCATTTTCGCACCAATGTGGACGACTGGGTCGCCTGTGGGCCCGGTCACGCGCTGCGCTTCGAGCCGGAGCCGGCAACCGCAGGGCTCAAGCCCTATCTCCACGTGCGGCGCAATCTGTGGGCCAAGGTGACGCGGGCGCTGTTCTACGATCTCGTCGAGCTCGGCGAGGAGCGCGACCTCGAGGGCGAACGCATGTTCGGCGTGGCGTCGGCCGGCGAGTTCTTCGCGATGGCACCCGCCGCCCAGATCAGGGATCTGCTGTAAATGGCGGGCACGGCCTCTAACGCTCGATCGCTGCTCGGCCAGGATTTTTTCAATCGCGCGCGCGAGCGATTGACGCTCGAACTGCCGCCGGGCCTCGCCGACCCGAATATTACGCCGACTCACGGCGATCATGATGCCGATCCGGTGATGCAGGCGATTGCCGCGGTGCGGCCGATCCGCCCGGCCGCCGTGCTGGTGCCGATCGTCGACCGGCCCGAGCCGACGGTGCTGCTCACCCAGCGCACCACCGAGCTTTCGAGTCACGCCGGCCAGATCGCGTTTCCCGGCGGCAAGATCGATCCCGGTGACGCGAGCCCGCTGGCCGCGGCGCTGCGCGAAGCGAGCGAGGAGATCGGGCTCGACCGGCGGCTCGTGCATCCGATCGGCTATCTCGATCTCTACCTGACGACGCTCGGCTACCGCATCGTTCCGACCGTGGCTCGCGTCGACCCGGATTTCGAGCTGGCGCTCAATGCCGCGGAGGTGCACGACACCTTCGAAGTGCCGCTGGCGTTCCTGATGCAGCCGATCAACCATCAGCGCCACAGCCGGGAATGGAACGGCATGATCCGGCATTTCTATGCGATCCCGTTCGCCGACCGTTACATCTGGGGCGTGACCGCCGGAATCTTGCGCAATCTCCACGACCGGATTTACTGCGATGATTCGTAGCCCGGATGCAGCGCAGCGTAATCCGGGACCGCCGCTCCCGCATTTCGCTCCGCTCCATGCGGGCTACGGGCCTTGCGGGCTGCGGGCCTTGCGGGCGCATTCGCGCGGTGACAAGAAAAACCAGCCGACCCACTTGCCGGAACTCTAGATGATACGGCCCGTACTCACCGAGCTTGCGCTGTTCCTGGCGCCGTTCGCGGCCTATGCCCTGTTCCTATGGGCCACGCAGGCCGGCGTGCTCGACACCAAATCCTGGCGGCTGCCCACGCTCGGCTGGCTCACCATGGCGGCTTTCGGCCTGATGCTCGGCAGCTTCATCCTGATCGCGCAGTTTTCCGGCGCGCCGCCGCACTCGACTTACGTGCCCGCGCACATGGAGAACGGGAAATTCGTGCCCGGTGCGATGCAGCGATGAAGAACGCGGTGCCGCTGAACGACACGGCATGGCTGACGCAAGGTCCGCCGGCGAAGCTCTTGGCGGTGCTCGACCGCGACGGCGAGGAGGCGCGTGTCGTCGGCGGCGCGGTCAGAAACTTGCTGCTCGGGCATCCGCCCGGCGAGATCGACGTGGCCACGACGGCGCTGCCCGAGGAGGTGGTGCGGCGCGCGGCGGCGGCGGGCTTTCGGCCGGTGCCGACCGGCGTCGAGCACGGCACGGTGACGGTCGTGATCGACGGCACCGGCTTCGAGGTCACGACGTTGCGCGAGGACGTCGAGACGTTCGGGCGCAAGGCAAGAGTCCGGTTCGGCCGCAGCTGGCAAAAGGACGCCGAACGCCGCGATTTCACGTTCAATGCGCTCTCGGTCTCGCGCGACGGCACGGTGCACGACCCGGTCGGCGGCATCGAGGATCTCGAGCAGCACCGGGTACGCTTCATCGGGGACCCGGGGATGCGCATCGCCGAGGATTACCTGCGCATCCTGCGGTTCTTTCGGTTTCATGCCGCCTATGGCCGGGGCGCGCCCGACCCGGACGGGCTTCACGCCTGCATTGTCGCCCGCGAGGGCTTGCGAAAACTGTCGCGCGAGCGCCTCCGGGCGGAGCTCTTCAAGCTGCTGATCGCCCCGCGGGCGGCGCCGACCCTCGTGGTCATGGCCGAGGCCGGACTGTTGGAGGAGGTGCTCGGCGGGGTGCCTTATCTCGCCGGCGTCGCCAACGTCATCGCGGTCGAAGCGGTGCTCGGGTTCGAGCCGGATCCGCTGCGCCGGCTGGCCGGCCTCGCGGTGAGCATCGCGGAAGATGCCGAGCGGCTATGGGAACGGCTGCGGCTTGCCAATGTCGAGCACGAGCGGCTCGCTTCGATGGCGGACGGCTGGTGGCGGATCGATCCGGCGATCGGCGAAAGCCGGGCCCGTGCGCTGCTCTATCGGCTCGGGCCGGCGCGCTACCTCGATCGGATCGTGCTGGCCTGGGCGCGCGCCGGCGCCGAAGCGGCGGACATCGCCTGGCGCGAGCTGGCGACGCTCCCCGAGCGCTGGCAGGCGCCGGTTTTTCCGCTCAAGGCCGCCGACCTCATCGCGCGCGGCGTACCCAAAGGGCCGCAGCTCGGCAGGGCGCTCGCGGCCGCGGAGGAGAAATGGATTTCTGCGGGATTTCCCAATGATGCCTCGGCGCTGCAGCGCATCCTCGATGAGGCGGCGCGGGGTGACGAGCCTCATTCCGGAGGCGCGCCCCCGCATCAAGTGCGGGGCAGGCTCCGGCGCGGACCCGGAGCGCAGGAAAACTGATCGCTCAATCCGTAGCCCGCATGGAGCGCCCGCGAAGCGGGAGCAAAATCCGGGCCTGTGCTCCGGGCCCCGGATTTCGCTTCGCTCCATCCGGGCTACCAACCCTCACGGCCATTTCACCAGCGGCGGCAGCGAGGAGAGAATCGATTCGACATTGCCCCCGGTTTTGAGCCCGAACAACGTGCCGCGGTCATGGAGCAGGTTGAACTCGACGTAGCGGCCGCGGCGCACCAATTGCTCCTCGCGCTCGGCTTCCGACCAGGACTTTGCCCAATTGCGCCGGACGAGCTCCGGGTAGACGCGCAGGAAGGCGCTTCCGACTTCCCGGGTGAAGACAAAATCCGCTTCCCAATCGCCGCTGTCGTGCCAATCGTAAAAAATGCCGCCGATGCCGCGCGGCTCGTTGCGGTGTTTGAGAAAAAAATATTCATCGCACCAGCTCTTGTATTTTTCATAGGGCGCGACCGCCGCATGCGCGTCGCAGGCGGCCTTCATGGCGGCATGGAAATCGCGGGCGTCGGGATCGCTCTGCTGCCGGCGTTGCGCGAGCAGGGGCGTGAGGTCGGCGCCGCCGCCGAACCACGCCTTGGTGGTGACCACGAAACGGGTGTTCATGTGCACGGCCGGCACGTGCGGACTGCGCGGATGGGCGATCAGCGAGATTCCCGAAGCCCAGAACCGCGGATCCTCCTGCGCGCCCGGGATCTCGTTACGGAACTCCGGCGCGAACTCGCCGAACACGGTCGAGACCTGGACGCCGGCCTTCTCGAACAGCCGTCCGCGCAGCATCGACATGATGCCGCCGCCGCCGGGCGCTCCGCTCGGATCGGCGCGCCGCCACGGCGTGCGCTCGAACCGCCCGGGCGCGGCACCATGGAGCTCGGCGGGTGCGCCGTCTTCGAGCGCTTCGAACGCGGCGCAAATCTCGTCGCGCAGGGCTTCGAACCAGCTTTGCGCCTGCGCCTTCCGGGATTCGAGTTGTTTGGCATCCATGCACTTGGCCGGTCGCTCCCTCGGATGATCCGCGGTGCTCATTCGGTCTCGGCTTTCTCCGCCAGCCAGATCTTGATGAGGGACTGGTAGGGAACATCGCGCTTGTTGGCCACCACCTTGATGCGCTCGAGCAGCGCCACCGGCAGCCGAAGCGAGATCGACGTGGTCGACGGTTTCAGATTGGGGAAGCGGGCGGACTTCGCCTTGGTCCAATCGACGTAGGCCGCCGAATCGTGGCTTTCCCAAAACGCGCGCTCCGCAACCTCGTCGGCGAAACGCGGGATCGGTTTAGGTTTCCTGCTCATAATGGCTCTCTCCTGCCACATCTTGCA
>Ga0137387_10001586_pt1 | contig 11324 bp, 12 predicted proteins | sample SagtaG_3_FD_104909 | JGI IMG/M metagenome (GOLD analysis project Ga0137387, IMG submission 104909) | Vadose zone soil microbial communities from Angelo Coast Range Reserve, California, USA - Sage2_R_115_16 metaG | ecosystem: Environmental > Terrestrial > Soil > Vadose zone > Saprolite | place...
CCTTACGCAGACCAAGATCGCGAGGGTTCAGCCCCTGTTCCAGTACGGCTTCGCTCAGGGGAAGCATATACGAGGGAGTGGCACTGATAGCGTTGATCCCTAGCTCGCGGATAGTCTGGATCAGCATGGCTGTCTGGCCGACTCCAAAGGGCACAACGGTGGCTCTCGTAGTCTCCAGGCCCTCATGGTCTGAGAAACCGCCCACCCAGAGGCGGTAATTGAGACAGTGAACCACCATATCGCTCGGGCGCAGTCCAGAAGCCCAGTAGGAACGGGCCGCGCATTCATTCATAAGGTTGCGATCATTGCGGGTGAGGGGGACATAGAGCGCTCGCCCCGTCGTACCAGAGGTTTTGTGCGCCCGAATCACCTCCTCCAGACTGGTCGCTAGATAACTGCCAAATGGAGGGTGTTCCAGCTGGTTGCGGCGGCATTCGTCCTTCTCAGTAAAGGGGAGGAGTGGCAGATCGGCCACATCGCGAATGGCTTCGCGCTTCACACCAGCCTCAGCGAACTTGGCTTGATAGAAAGCAGAACATTTCCAGACGTAATCAAGCTGAGTTCGTAAATACTTATTCTCCAACTTACGCAGCGCTGCTGGCTGCATCGTTTCCATTTCTTCATTCCAGTAAAGTCGTTCCATCTTGTATACTCCTTCATGCTTGAGTGTTATTTCAGTCTATCGTGACATCTCCCCAGGGCTAAAGCCACGGAGCTTCTCATCCTCACGAATGAGCGTTTCCTGCTTCAACGGGAGTTGCCCGACGAGCTCTCACCCGAACGGGTCTTACACTCCCTCCACAGGCAGCAGCCGAGAGCCCCTCGGCCAGAATGTTCAGGGCGGCGTTGGTGTCACGGTCATGAACCACGCCACATGCAGGACATACCCATTCCCGTATGTCCAGTAGTAAGGAGTCGAGTACATGCTTGCAGGCATGACAGGTTTTCGACGAAGGATAGAATCGATCAATTTTGATGAGCGTGCGCCCGTACCAGTGGGATTTGTATTCCAGTTGACGGACGAACTCACCCCATCCTACGTCACTGATAGCCTTCGCCAGCGAATGGTTTTTCACCATGTTCTTGACTGCCAGACTCTCCACGCAGATCACTTGGTTTTCATGGGCGATGCGTGTGCTGAGCTTGTGCTGGTAGTCGCGTCGTCGATCAGCGATGCGAGCATGGATTTTGGCGACTTTCAAACCGGCCTTGTTCCGATTCTTGGAGCCTTTTTTCTTCTTGGCAAGTCGCCGTTGGGCTTTTGCCAGCCGTTTCTCGTCCTTGGCAAAGTAGCGCGGATTGCCGACGCTTTCACCGGTGGAAAGCGCAACCATCGACTTAATGCCCAGGTCAAGCCCGACCATCTGATTTACCATGGGAAGTGGCTTGATATCATCGGCGACCAGGATGGAGACAAAGTAGCGGTTGGCACTATCCTTGATAATCGTGACTGAACTGGGCTTGCAACCTTCGGGCAAAGGACGATGCCAGACAATCTCCAGAGGCGCATACATCTTCGCCAGCGTGAGGGCCTGTCGATCCCACCTGAAGGCATTGGAAACGAAGGTTGCCGACTGCTCATGACGCTTTTTCTTGAAGGTGGGATACTCTGCTCTGCCTTCAAAGAAGTTGACAAAGGCGCGGTCCAAATGCCGCAGGGCTTGCTGCAAGGGAACAGAGGAAGTATCACGCAACCAGGGATACTGCTCTTTGAGCGCAGGCAGCAGGGCTGCAAGATCGTTGTAGTACAGGCTCTTGCCATGTTGGAAATAGGCCGTCTTGCGCGTCGAAAGCCCCCAGTTGTAGACGAAGCGGCAACATCCGAACGTCTGAGCAAGTATCTTCTTCTGCTCATCGGTTGGATAGAATCGGTACTTGTAGGCTCGCTTCTGCATCTACTGGCCTTTCTGATTCTCAATATACTGTTTGATGACGGAGAGCGGCGCGCCTCCAACTGTCGAAACGAAGTAGCTATTGGTCCAAAGTGTGGGAAGTTTCTGTTTCAAGACAGGAAACTCTTGGCGCAAGAGCCGACTGCTTCGGCCTTTGATGAGGCGTACCAAGCGGTGAATACCAAACTGGGGGTCACACTCGACCAGCAGATGCACATGATCAGGCATTACTTCCAAGCTCAAGACTTCTGCCTGGTGTTCCTGACAGACTTCTCCAATGATCTGGGTGAGCCGTTCCACTATTCCCTCCACCAACACTGTGCGCCGGTATTTGGGACACCAGACGATGTGGTATTTGCAGGAATAGAACACGTTCCGATTGGACTTGTAGGCTATCTTGCTCATAGAGACAGTATACAGCACAAAGCCATATATTGTCAATGGACACTATCACCCAACCTCCCAAGCCACCTTAAAAGGAACGCGCCTTATATCCCTATCGCTGAAGCGAAGGGTTTTACAGCGCGGTTTGATAAAAAAGCTGACCTGTAGCCGCAAGCAACTGCTGTCTTCAGGACCTGGCTGGACAGTCGAGCGATGTTTCAATGAGTGCGTAGTGCGCAGGATAAATTATTACTTTTGCTCCGTAGCCTCCTGCTCTTCGCGGTGCCACTTGCGAGCAAAAACAAACAGTTCGCGGAACGCTCGTGTTATGACTGAGAGTTTGGCACCTGTAGCACGTCCCCCCCGGCGGGGTAAATGGTGTACACCAATCTGGGTATAGGTATAACCTTCCCTCGTAAACTTATACAGAATTTCTGTATTTATCATAGCACCTCGTGTTTCCAGCCGGTGCTCATAGAAGAATTTAGAACGGTAGAGCTTAAAGGCACAATCTACATCGCGTACACGCAGACCAAAAACAAGACGTACCAGCATTTTCCAGCCCCAGGCATTGAGCTTGCGCATCCGCGTATCCTGGCGATCAATGCGATACCCCAGTACCGCATCGTACTCGTCAATGAGAGGGAAGAAACGCTCCAGATCATGTATATCAAACTGACCATCAGAATCCATAAAAAAGGCAAGTTCTTTGCTAATCGACTCGAAGCCACTGACCAGAGCCGCCCCATAACCCTGATTTTCCGGGTGATTGATGAGTCGAACACAGGGGTAGGCAGTAGCAATCTCTTCTACAAGGGCTTTCGTCTGATCTTTGCTCCCATCGTTGACAACAATCACCTCGAAATCTTCAAGCCAGTCCGCCAGAGCAGTAACAACTTCCTGCACTGTGCTAGCGATCGCCACTTCCTCGTTATGGGCTGGTAGAATGACTGATAGACTGTATGTAGTACGCACAAGGAGGCCATTTGTCTCGGACTTTTGCTGGTTCATGTCATGGATCATTTCACTGATCTCTTCTATTGTTTGCGGCTCTACGGTATTCAACTCTGCTGAGATGTTTTTCTGACGCTTCTGTGGAGCATTTGCAAATACCCAGAGGCGCATACCAAAGTACGAGACAAGGAGCGTTACTGAGATTGCGCTCAATTTTGAAATATTGGCCCACAGTATATTGCTGCTGATCAGCGGATGAAGTATCCTGGCTACTACCCAGATAGTTATATCATTACAGGCAATACCTATTACATTGATGATAGCGAAACGCACTACTTCTCCGCCAGTTGTCGAACGCTTTCGTTTAAATGTCCAATATTTGTTCAGGCAGAAACTATTCAAAGCACCAAGCGTATAGGCCAGCGAATTATAGATCAGTAAGAGATTCGCGTTATGGGTTGGGAACTGCCAGAGAAGAATATTCAGTGCGAGTACATCAATAAGTGTATTAAGAATCCCCACCATGCCAAAACGGACAAACTGCCAGACGACGGCATTGCTCCGATCCCCTTGGCGTGTCACTTCCTTTTGGAGCGGTGGTTGTAATTCAACTGCCGTTGGTGTTTCAGACATATTCACCAAAAATAACTCCTATCAGCCCTGCTGAGAATGAAGCACCAGGCACATAGCGACTTTGCAGGGATGGCTAAAGAATTGCACTTACCCAAATACTGGGTATTACTACGATTGAAGACGAACAGGCCTCTTGCAAGTAACCCCATAAGAAAATATAGCCACTCTGTTACTGCTTTTTGTTGAGTTGCGTTTTCTGTAATAGAAAACGTCAGCAGCCTGGAAATCGGGAGTGCGCATCTGGTTCCTCCTTTGAGTCCGCGCACTCCCTTTATTACCCCCCTGCTCCTAGACAGTTTTTCTGATAATATATGAATATGTTATGCTGTTTCTAACGGGACACTGATTTATTCAGGAGCAATAATGGACACTTTTGATACCCAGGAAACAACTATTACTGACGATCAGAGCGATCGTACGTCTCCCAAACATCCCGATGAAGATACAAACCCACCAGCGCTCACCCCTGGCAGGTTTGCTGGGCTCAAAGCTACTTCTCTGGAGTGGTTCAGAGCCTTTAGAAGTATCTTCCCAGTCTATATTGGGGTGCATCTGGCCTTTCTCGTGATAACCTGCCTGGCTCCCCTATATGGTATTCGTGACTTTGCATGGGGTTCTGTACCAATCCATACCCTGTGGCAGTCGTGGCATCACTGGGACACCGGACACTATCTCATCATTGCAACTCGTGGCTATGATGTGTATTATCGCACCGCATTTTTCCCCCTCTATCCCATACTTGAACGAGTCGGTATGGTTTTCACCCATAATAATCCCTTCACGGCTGGTTTGTTGATCTCAAATATAGCTGGATTGGTTATGTTGGTGGTACTCTATCGCCTGGTGAAAGAAGATTTTGACCAGGAGCGAGCTTTTCGTACAGTTCTTTATCTCTCTGTGTTTCCTACTGCCTTCTTCTTTGCGGCCGCTTATAACGAGTCGCTTTTCCTCTGTCTCTCGCTCCTTAGCTTTTATGAGATGCGGCATGGACGCTGGTGGCTGGCTGGTCTCTTTGGTTTCCTCGCGGGCCTGACCCGTCCAGTGGCACTATTACTCTTGATCCCTTTTTGCTATGAATATCTGCTCCAACACCAGTTTCGCCTCAAAGCTATTCGTTTCGATATCGTCAGTAGCGCACTTATCCCAGCCAGCATAGGTCTCTTTTCACTTTACTGCTATTATCGCTTCAACGATCCACTGGAGTTCTCTCATGCAGAGACATACTGGAACCATGCACTGCATGTCCCCTGGTACGCAATGCTCAAATCAGCATGGGTTATTTATCGCCATGGCGGCTTCCTCAACTTTTACGTGCTGCGTAATCTCACTGACCTCCTGCCAGACCTGCTCTTTCTGGCATTGATCGTTGGGACTTTTATTGGCCCGTGGAGATTCTCCAGAAATCTCTGGTCCTATTGTTTCTATGCCGTTGCACTCTATATCTTGTTCCAACTCTTCCCGGTCGGCGGCACAGGTCTTTTTCCCCTACAATCGGTCTCGCGCTACCTGTTGGAGGTCTTTCCAGCATTCATTGTATTAGCGGGTGTCGGCATCAAAAGTCGTACATTCAACATGAGCTATCTGACGGTTTCAGGGGCAGTGCTCTTCTTCTTGCTGTCTCAATTCTTGACAGGTCACTGGGTGTTGTAACTCCCCAAATCTTAAGTCGCAATTGAAAGTGAGAGACCACTGAAGATGAAAAAAACCGTATTTTCATCTAAATTCATCCCTCAAATATTTCTTGGTTGCTTATTCCTGATGATGATCTTCACCGTTTTTGTCGCAGCAAACGACTATGGTATCACACCGGACGAAACCCTTCAAAATAGCTATGGACACAGAGTTTTAACATGGTATCAGACCCTCGGTAAGAACAATGGTTTCCTGCACTATGATTCTGAATTATACATGTCCGAGCATGGTCCTTTTTTTGAAGTCATTGTAGCGGTTGCGCAAAAAATATTTGGGCACGAATGGTACACAAGGGCGGTAGTCAATGGCCTTGCAGGGGTCGTTGGAGTATTAGCGATAGCACTTTGTGGCTATGAACTGGGGGGATACTGGTTGGCATTCGTGGCCGGGCTATTCTTATGGTTATACCCACGATTTTTTGGGTCGATCTTTAACAACTCGAAGGACATTCCTTTTGCTACTTCTATGACACTTATCCTCTGGGCTGTGCTTCTGCTGGTCGGTCAATGGAATGATAAACGTAGATACGTAAGAAATAGTATTCTTGTTGGCCTATGTATTGGCATGGCTCTCTCTATTCGGGTAACCGCGGTAATGTGGTATTTCATGCTTTTCTTCATTCCAGCTTTCTGGTGGCTCACGAATCTGCGCAAAACGCTCAACAAAGAACAGGTGATTGCTGCACTCAAAAAGCAAGTTGTCTCAGCGTTGCTCATTGGAGTGGTCTCGTTTCTGACAATGATGATACTCTGGCCCTATATCTTCCTCGACCCTTTCAAAAATCTCTATCATTCTATTGTAGTTATGCAAAGATATCCATGGAATGGGCCAGTCATATTTAACGGAGGTATATATCCAGGTCAAAAGCTTCCCTGGAGCTATATACCCGTATGGCTTGCGATTGGTTCACCCCTCATCATCGTTCTATTCACGCTGCTTGGATTTCTTTTGCCGCTCGGCAGAGCGATAAAATCCAGGATGATAGACCTCCGGGTGGTAGTTGTCTATATGGCACTGCTCGTCCCGGTAGCATTGATGATTGTGCTCCATGCGACGTTGTATGATGGACCAAGGCAGTTCTCCTTCCTCATCCCGGTGATGATACTTATCGCTGCTTACGGATTTCTAAGCTTGTGTGACCTTTTATTGCTCAGGCAACAGCGCTTACCGAGAATACTGTTAGCAGCACTAGTAATTACCACCAGTATCAATTTTGTGTTTGTTATTAAAGACATGAGCGATCTGCATCCTTATGAATACACGTATTTTAATGCTCTCGTTGGAGGCGTTTCCGGGGCAAATGGGAAATATGATATCGATTACTGGCGGATATGCAGCAAGCCCGCGGCTCAATGGCTAGCTAGCAATTATCAAAAATTTACGGAGAAGCAGAATCCTACGGTAACGAGTCTTCCTATTTCAGATCAGGTAATGTTGTATCTTCCAAAATCATTCTCTTTGAATGAGGCAAATCCAGATTTTTATGTCGGGTCGATGAAGGATCATTTTGATCAGCGATTTCCAAAATACAGAATCATTCATACCGAGAGCATAGCTGGCCAGATTCCGGCGTGCGTGGTCAAGATGAGGCAGCCAGAAGGGAACGGCTCGACCCGTGAGCGCAGAGAAAGATGATGCGTGAGGTCATGATGTCCACTTCCTATTCCATTACTCGATAATCCTTGCTAAGGCACTCACACGGAGTGCCAGATGGTCTATCCTCAACGATAACGGGTAGCTGCACCTGCGGTGACCATGAACATGGATTCCCGTATCTCTTTGATGCGCTCTACGGAGTCACGTACCGGAAAGATGGAGGATGAGATCAGCAAATCGGGATCGGTCGCGACAGGATGCCAGAAGACACCTTCGCGATTCACCGTGACTTCCGGTTCGAGTGCGGGAAGTGAAATAGCCATACCCTTGGCGGAGAAGCCGCGGCGTACTAGCGGACGGATAATGTGATCTTCATCGGGAATGCCAAGTGAACGATGGAGTTGGCACATGGCAGCGAGGTCATGACGATTTTCTGGTGTCTGCGTGGTTCCCAGGCGCACATGGAAAGCGGCTTCCTTAAGACGAACAATGGCATCTACCGCTTTTTGCCAGCTTCCCGCGCCACGGTAGAGGTCATGTGTCGCAGCGTTCGATCCATCCAGGCTGATTTGTATGGTCAAACGGTCACGATGTGGCAATGTCTCTAACTGCTGCAAGCGTTTCCCTTTGAGCAGGATTCCGTTACTGAGGACGGTGACGTGCATCCGCTCCAATCCATAGAGCAGCATGTTGAAGATGTCGTGCAGGATGAATGGCTCGCCACCTGTGAGGAAAAGCTCCGTCATTTCAAGCTCAACTGCTTCATCGATCAGGCGATAGACCTGTGAGAGTGTAAGCCCTTTTCGCTCTGCACCGACATACGACTCCGCGACACAATAACTGCATGAGAGGTTGCAGTCGTAGTTCGTATAGATCCAGAGACGATGGAGCAACGAATCTGCGTTATCATATTGGTCGGTATGAGCCAACGGCATACTGTTCTCTCTTTCACTTTCGCCTGGCACGGTAGACCTCGATCGCCTCTTCGAGTCGAGCGACCGAAATATGTTGGGTCAGCGGTCCGCCGAAGCCGAACACATATCCTGGAAAGCGTTTCCCCTCGTCCATGCAGCGTAGCACATCTCCTGCCACATCTTCAGTCTCCTCGAAAAGGACGGACGTGACGTGCAAATTGCCAATAAAGCCGACCCTGTGTGCCTGGGCGACCTCTCCGACGCAATCCAAGGCCATGCACTCATCAATGGCGATGCTCTGCGCCCCGCTGCTTGCCATCTCACGGATGACCCTACCGCTCTCTCCTCACGCCCAGAAACTCGAGGTCCTGCCCGCGTCATGAATGATTTCCCATGCAGGCTGAAGATTGGGAATGACGTACTGCTGGAAATAGTTCGGCCTGAGCATGGTAGCGGGCGTGTCGTTGATCGCCACGACATCACAGCCGATCACCTCGGCATAGATGCGCGCTGAGATGGCACTCACCTGTCCAGCATAGGCAAAAAGGCGGGTAGCGCTCACAGGATGGCGGAAAAGATCGGTAAACAAGGCAAGGCCGCGAAGCTGGTAGGCAATAGTGCACGGCCCCGCGGCCAGCCCTACCAGGGCAACGTCGCGCCGCTCTAACTCAGACTTTGCCCGTGCTCCAGCTGCGATCACAGTAGGCCAGCGTCCCGTTGTTTCATCAGGGAGAGGTGGGAAGTGCGCGTCAAGCTCTTCTGCCGGCAGTGTGTACAGCGGCGAGGAAACGATGGATGGAGGGCCTTGCTCTGACCAGTGAGGGACACAGCCCAGCGAAAGCGCCTCCAACTGTGGGTCATCTACCAGCGGAATGCCGTCGCAGCGATAGCGCTCCGCACCCAAGACCGCGCCACGGGCAAGCAGCTCGGCATCTTGCAGATAGCGCTCTGCGCTCACGCCAAGCAGTTGCGCGGGATGCGTTCCAATGTGCGGGAGCCAGGGTGTCTGCTCGACGCGCTCACCCCGCAACGCACCTATCAAGAGTTCTTTCGCCATAGATGATCCAGGGGTTCTCCTACAACTAAGGGTTCGCTAATACGAAACGCCGGTCCCATCGTTGGATAAGAACTCGACCAGTTTTGCTCCACCAACGATCGTTGCCCCCTCAATGAGATCACTGTCGGTGAAACCGCGCTTTTTAAAGCAGGGAGAGCACACCCAGACGGTGCCACCAGCAGCAAGGTAGTTCCCTACAAGAGCCGTCATTGGCTGGAAGCCCTCCTCATTGATCTGTTCGGCAATCCCTTTCGTTGCCAGGCGAACTCCTTCACTACTGAGAAATACGATAGTCTGCTTGCCAGAGGCAACGGCGGCATTGGCGACGACCATGGCCACTGTTGCGCGGTCGGGATCATCGGTTGAGTGTGTTAGATTGACGGCGAAGTTGTTCAACATGGCTCAAGCGGTCCTTTCTCTAGAAGAAACTGATGCCCAGAGGTATCGGGGAGCGTGAGGCACAAGATATTGCCGGTCATACGACACCAGGCAGCAATATCTCCCGCGGCGGCGGGATCGTAAGCGGTAACGAGCAGTGTCTGCCCTGGAGCGAGTGTGCTCATGGCTACCATGAGTTCCATCACGAGCTGGCCGCAGCCTTGTTCGCCCAGGTCAAGCACCCGGTTGATGCGAGAAGGAAGACTCATCAATTGGCCTTTCGCACAAAATAACGATTACGTTGTTCGCCTTCCTGTTCCGCAAGCAGCTCGTTTTCCGTCATACGGCACCAGGCAGGTAGATCTTCGCGAACTCCAGCATCTGTGGAACGCACTTCGAGCACAGCTCCAGGCTCCAGGCGTTTCATCGCTTGCAGCATGAGCATGAGGAGTCCTCCGCCACATCCCTGGTCTCCGCCGTCGCACAGAGAGCTGACAGCGATCTCTCGCCCATCCCGAGTACGAAACGTTTCAACCGGCATTTGAGCCTCCTAAAAAAGGAAAAAGTCGTCTCTCGCAGGAAAACAGGCGCGTTTTTCAAAGCGTCTCAACTTTTCGTGATCGACACCATTTTTCGAGCGACCCATCACATTCCTCAGTATATCACGATCGAAGGGGGTGTTTTTTTCCCGATCGATGCCTCGGCGGGCGCTTTTTACTGGTTTGTTCTCTGCATATGACCGTTGGCCAATAAATGAGTAAAAAACAAGCCATCCCTTCGTGTTGATTAGGGGAAACATAACTTTATCATCATGAAAGAGAGTGGGAGGATTTATGAGCACCGTACCCTCTGCGCAGAAGCAGCAGCGATCTCGTCCTGGAATGGAACGAGATAAAGGCGTTACTACTACCCCTATTACACTCAGCGAGAGGAGTCTCCTTGTCCTGGCGCTTGTGCGCATCTTCGTTGGCTATCTCTGGTTTCAGCAGTTGTTCTGGAAATTGCCTCCTGATTTCGCCGGGCTGCACAGATATGTGGTGAGGGAAGGTCTGTACACCTTTGTCCCCGGTTATTCCTGGATCATACAGCATATCTTCCTCCCAAACTTCCTTTTCTTAGGCGCTGGGACATGGGTAGCTGAGCTTCTTGTAGGTATCAGTCTTATGCTGGGTGTCTTCAGCCGTTTTGGAGCATTGCTGGCGACATTGCTTGCAATTCAACTGTACGTTGGTCTTGCCGTCGCACCAGGCGAGTGGTACTGGACTTATGGCATGCTGGTGCTGCTCGGAGTCACCCTGGCTGCCATTCCTGCTGGGCGCCGTCTCGGTATCGACCAGTGGCTCGCCCCACGTTTGCGAGCGGCTGCAAGCGCCAACGGTTTTGCCAGGTTACTGAGCTGGTTTGCATATGCATAAAGGAATAGCAGGAGACGATCTATGATCAACACTATGCTGAAAGGTCTCGTAGCAGGGTTGCTTGCAGGTATTGTGCTGGCGGTGCTCTTCTTTGTAGACTATGGGCCAGGAGGACTCTTGCACAACCCGGCACGCTGGCTGGCGCTGGATAGCCAGGACGCAGGAAAGTTTGTTGGCTTTGTTCTTTTGATTGTCCTGGGGGGTGCATTCGGCGTGCTCTTTGGCATACTACAAGGGAGAAGAGAGACAACGCTGGGGCGTTCTCTCTTGCTGGGGGCAGCGACAGGTGTACTCTTCTGGGTGATCGTACCGCTGTTCTTCGGCGTAATGATCAACCATTGGCAACTCAATCTGGGTAATTTCCTTATCTCATTTGTCCCACTCCTGCTTTATGGAGTGCTCCTGGGAG
>Ga0137387_10001590_pt1 | contig 11302 bp, 9 predicted proteins | sample SagtaG_3_FD_104909 | JGI IMG/M metagenome (GOLD analysis project Ga0137387, IMG submission 104909) | Vadose zone soil microbial communities from Angelo Coast Range Reserve, California, USA - Sage2_R_115_16 metaG | ecosystem: Environmental > Terrestrial > Soil > Vadose zone > Saprolite | place...
ACGACTTCGAGACCGGCACCCGCGCGGCCGCCTGGGGCGGCACCACCTCGCTGGTGGACTTCGCGGTGCAGCCCAAGGGCGGGTCGCTCCGCGAGACGCTGGACACCTGGCACGCCAAGGCCGAGGGCAAGGCCAGCATCGACTACGGCTTCCACATGATCATCTCCGACGTCAACGAGCATTCGCTCAAGGAGATGGACATCCTCGTCGGCGAGGGCGTGACCAGCTTCAAGATGTTCATGGCCTATCCCGGCGTGTTCTACGCGACCGACGGCGAGATCCTCCAGGCCATGCAGCGGGCCGCCGGCAGCGGTGCGACGATCATGATGCACGCGGAGAACGGCATCGCGATCGACGTGCTGGTCGCGCAGGCGCTGGCCAGCGGGCACACCGACCCGGGCTGGCACGGCCGCACCAGGCCGCCGGAGCTGGAGGCCGAGGCCACCGCCCGGGCCATCCGGCTGGCCCAGGTCACCGGCGCCCCGCTGTACATCGTGCACCTGTCCGCCCGGCAGGCGCTCGAGGCGGTGACGCAGGCCCGCGACGAGGGCCGCAACGTCTTCGCCGAGACCTGCCCGCAGTACCTGTACCTGTCCCAGGACGACCTGGACGCGCCGGAGTTCGAGGGGTCGAAGTACGTGTGCTCGCCGCCGGTCCGGCCGAAGGACCACTGGGCGCACCTGTGGCGCGGGCTGCGCACCAACGACCTGAGCATCGTGTCCACCGACCATTGCCCGTTCTGCTTCAAGGAGCAGAAGGAAATGGGCCGCGGCGACTTCTCCAAGATCCCGAACGGGATGCCGGGGATCGAGCACCGGGTCGACCTGCTGCACCAGGGCGTGGTGGACGGCGAGCTGTCGCTGGCGCGGTGGGTCGAGGTGAACTCGACCACCCCGGCCCGGATGTTCGGCCTGTACCCGCGCAAGGGCACGATCGCCCCCGGCTCGGACGCCGACATCGTGGTCTACGACCCGGCGCTGCGGCACGTGCTGTCCGCGGACACGCACCACATGGCGGTGGACTACTCCGCCTACGAGGGCCGGGAGGTGCAGGGCGGGGCGGCCGTCGTCATGTCCCGCGGCGAGATCCTGGTCAGCGACGGACGGTGGCACGGGCAGGCGGGGCGGGGCAAGTTCCTTCCCCGGGGCGAATGCCAGTACCTCAGGTAAGGGGGACTTGATGGATATTGGCCTGGTGCTCCAGACCGATCCGCCGTGGAGCCGGGTGGCCGAGCTGGCCGCCCGCGCGGACCTCGGCGGTTTCAGCCACGTCTGGACGTTCGACTCCTGCGTGCTGTGGCAGGAACCGTTCGTCATCTACTCGCAGATCCTCGGCCGTACCTCGAACGTGAAGGTCGGCCCGATGGTCACCAACCCGCTGTCGCGGGACCTGTCGGTGACCGCGTCGCTGTTCGCCACGCTGAACGACATGTTCGGCAACCGCACCGTGTGCGGCATCGGCCGGGGCGACTCCGCCATGCGCGTCCTCGGCCGGACCCCGTCGTCGCTGGCCACCCTCGGCCACGCCATCAACGTGATCAGGGACCTGGCCGAGGGCCGGGAGGTCGACTACGACGGGACGAAGGTCCGCATCCCGTGGGTGCGGGACGGCCGCCTGGAGGTGTGGATGGCGGCCTACGGGCCGAAGGCGCTGAAGGTATGCGGCGAGGAGGCCGACGGCTTCATCCTCCAGTGCGCCGACCCGGACATCGCCCGGTGGACCATCGGCGCGGTCCGGGAGGCCGCCGCGGCGGCGGGCAGGGATCCCGCCGCCGTGACGATCTGCATCGCCGCGCCCGCGTACGTCGGCGACGACTACGCACACATGCGGGACCAGACCCGCTGGTTCGGCGGCATGGTGGGCAACCACGTGGCCGACCTGGTGGCCCGCTATGGCGACACCGGGGACGCGGTGCCCAGGGCGCTCACCGACTACATCAAGGCGCGCGAGGGCTACGACTACTCCCACCACGGCAAGGCCGGCAACCCGTCCACGGCGTTCGTGCCCGACGACATCGTGGACCGGTTCTGCCTGCTCGGGCCGCCGGAACGGCACGTGGACCGGCTCGCGGAACTGCGCGAGATCGGCGCCGGCAACTTCAGCGTGTACCTCATGCACGACGCGCAGGAGGCCACGCTGGACGCCTACGCCAGCCGGGTGATCGGCGCGCTCTGACCGGGCGGGCCGGGCGCGGCGAGAGCCGCGCCCGGCCGGCCATGGCCCGCCCGCACGGCCGGGTCCGGTCCGCGCGGGTCAGGAGAGTTCGAGCAGCGGGAAGGACCGGTGCCGCCGGGGCGGGACCAGGAAGTTCTGCCGCCGGGTCGCGGTCAGGAACCGCTCCAGGCCGTTGTCGTCGTCCTCATTGTCGAGGAACTGATGCTGCAGGTCCTGTGCGGCCTGGGAGGTGCGCAGCCGCGCGAAGAAGTCCGCGGTCGGCACGAAGATCAGGAACTGCAGCTTGAACTGGTTGCTGCCGGCCGGCACGGTGGGCTGACCGGGGAACGGCTGGTAGGCGGGCACGTCCATGGTGTCCACACCTGGGCCGTCCATCCGGATGTGCAGCGGCGTGCCGTCGGCCGCCCGGGACACCCGCTGCAGCGCCGCGTTGTGGCCGATCCGGCCGGTGCCGGTGAACGTGGCGCTGAGCGTCTGGTTGGCCGGGCTGAACTGGCCGGCGCTGTCCTGCGCCTCCGCCGCGGCGGAGGTGGTGCCCTGGAACACGTTGTTGATGAAGGCGGGCCCGCCGCCGTTGGCGAACTGGTCGGCGTTGCCCGCGGCGGGGATCCCGTTGGGCGTGCCGAGCTGGTTGGAGGTGAACATGTACTGGCAGCGCTCGGTGAACGGCTCCCCGTCCGGCCGCCGGGAGTCCTGGCCGGGCAATGCGTAGAACTGGTACAGGTCCTCGATGACGTGTGAGAAGTGGGCGATCGAGCCGTTGTCGAAGTAGTCGCCCGGCTTGGCATCGGTGAGCCGGGCCGAGGAGTTGCCGGCGAACGTGACGATCTGGGCCGGCCCGCCCGCGTTGACCTGCTGGTCCACGAAGCCCATGGCCATCGAGGAGTCGGGGTTGACCCTGGGGGCGAACTCGAAGCCGTAGCTGTCGGCGACCCGGCGCGGCATGCCGGGCTGCATGAACTGGATCCGCGGCGTCTGGAACGAGATCAGCCCGTTGAAGTTGGGCGAGGGGATCCTGTTCCCGTTCAGGCTGTTGCTGCCCTGCAGCCACAGTGCCACGTCGCTGAGGTTGGCCAGCGTGTCGCTGCGGAACTGGAACAGCATGTCGTTGGACTCGATCGCCACGTTGACGTTGAAGCGGTCCTTGGTGACCCCGGGAATCAGCGCGTTCGGGCCGCCCACCAGCCCGTCCACCACGTCTGTGGGGAACGGCACCGCCTCTTCGAGCACGAACCGGCTGGGGTCGCCGGCCAGGTGGGGCAGGTGCGCCGCGACCACCGCCTGCGGCAGGCGGCCGAAGTAGGGCAAGCCGTAGGACACCGAGAAGATCAGCACCCCCGCCGGGCTTGACGGGTACTCGGCCTCGATGATCGCCAGCGTGTTGGCGAGCGTGACCTGCTCGGACCGGGCGGGGGTGCGGGTCGGCGTGGCCGGCTGGAACAACGTGAAGATCACCGAGAACTGGGCCAGCACGTTGCCGGCCCCGTCGTTGTAGATCTGCGCCGGATGCACGAAGGCACCCATGTCGAACTGGATGTCGGAGAACCCGGTGGCGGCGAAGGCCGGCCGTGCCGGGGCCAGCACCAGTTGCTCGAACAGCGTGGCCTGGGAAAGCAGGAAGGCGGTGATGGCGCCCGTCTTGAGGGCGGACCGCCGGCTCAGCGCCGTGCTGGTGAGTTTCTCTGCGTCCATGGCCGGGTTTCCTTTCAGCGGGCGGGAGGCGGGAGCGGGGCCGGGAAGCGGGGGTGCCGGGGGGCCCGGCAGCGGGGGTGCCGGGGGGCCCGGCCCGGGGAGCGGGCCCGGCCCGGGGCTCAGCAGAACGTGGTCTCCGCGAGCCGTGTCGTCCACGACCCGCTGGCGGTGAAGTACTCCTGGGCGGTGAGCGCGGTCTCCCCGGCGGGGCAGGAGCCGGTTGCGGCCGGGTCGATCGCGGCCGAGGAGTAGCCGCCGAAGGTGGCGATGGCCGAGGTGGACGAGCCGCGGACCAGGGTCAGGTCGGCACCGGCCAGGACCGGCACGCCCTCGCCAGGGGCCACCCCGGCGACCGTGTCCGATACCGGCACGCCGTTCTGGGCGTTGGTGTAGGCCCAGTTCACCCAGATGAAGTTGGTGTTGCCCCCGGCGTCCGACACCGCGATGGACGGGTTGAAGTCGTCGCTGCTCGGGCTGTGGTAGGCCACGGCCGTGGTGGGCTGGCCGTTGGTCACGTTGATGGCGCCGTACCTGACCGTCGGGAAGCCCTGGAAGTTCACCCCGTGGGCGAACCAGACGAAGCTGCCGTCCTGCACCGCGGCGGACTCGATCCGCCCGTCGAGCGGATCGAGGGTCTGCGCGGTGCCGGGCTGGAGCACCCGGCGGGACGGGGCGCTGAACGCGGACCTGATGACCGCCTGCAACGTGATCGCGCCCGCCGGGCTGGTGGGCATCACGTACAGGTCGTAGCCGGTGCCGGGCACGGCGGCGAGCCAGTAGGTGTTCGTGGTGGCGAACGTCGGGATGCCCGCCACGGTGACCGGTGCGGTCGAGAACGCCACCTGGTAGGTGGTGAAGCTGAACCCGGCCCCGGCGTACCCGGCGGCCTTGGGGATCGCGTAGGCGGCCGAGCCGAGGTAGCCGCCGGCCGAGCTGTAGTTGTTGGTCGAGGACAGCAGCGAGGTGCCGTCCTGGCCCAGGTACGGGTAGTCGAGCAGGGCGCCGAGCGGATACAGGTTCGGCGTGGAGCCGTTGAAGATGATGCTGTACACCCACCACGCGCCGCAGGCGTCGGCGGTCTGGCTGGCGGCCAGGTACTGGATCGGCACGTCGAAGGCCGACCCGGGCACCGAGTCGGCGACCACGCTGAACCGGTTGCTGGCGTTGTCGTATTGAATCCTGGGCCGGGACAGCCCGGTGACCGCGCCGAACAGGCCGCTCAGGCTCATCGTGCACAGCGTGCCCCCGCTCTTGCTGTACACCTGCATCCTCAGGTTGGCCGTTTCGGCGATCTCGGTGCCGCTCACCGCCGCGGTCGCGTCCGGCGTCTGGCAGTTCGTGCAGTCCGAGCCGCCCTCGGTGATGCCGGCGAAGCCGGCCGCGGCCGGTGCGGCCGACGGCGCCGGCCCGGGCGCGGACCGTGCCCCGGGCCGTGCCGCGGCGGCGGCCCCCCGCGCGCCCGGGCGATTCGGGCCGCCCGGCCGCGCGGCCGGGCCCGGCCTCGCCCGGCGGCTGGCACCACTGCCGGTGCCGGTGCCGAGCGCGCTGCCGGCCGGGCGGCCGTCGCGGCCGAGCGGGGCTGGCGGGACAGCCACCCGGGCCTGCGCGCGGGCGCGCGCGTTGGCGGCGCCGACGGTCACCGACCGTGCGGGCGCGGCGGACCCGGTCCCGGCGGTCACGGCGGCGGCCGTGGCGCCCGCCGGGAGGGTGACGGCGGTCGCGGGCACCGGGGCGGTGAGGGTGCCGACGGCCAGAAGCAACCCGGTGGCCGTGGCCACCCGGCGACCATGCATACCCATCACTCCTCCTCGTGTCCTCATAACGGGCGCAAGCCATTCTTACCTGTGGCGATGCCGCCAATCAGGAGCCATTCAGTTATCCGTTAGGATGAGCGCATGCCCGCGCACCGTCAATCCCTTCAATCAAAGACGCAGCTAGCGCACTTGATCCCGTTGCGACGGGGCGTGATTTAATAGTGAATCTGGGCTAAATAGCCGGTATGCGCAGCTCACTGAGCGTGCGTATCACAATCTGAGACGCACAGACAGCCATTCTTACGAAATCTGCATACTGCCTGGCCGCGGCCCTGCATCACCGCATAGCAGCTTCGGGCCGCCGGTGCATATCAGGATAAATACGAGCAAAAGCCGGGATTCTGGCAGCCATTTTCGGGCCGGGGCCACTAACCGATGTTGGCCGCCAGGTCCTGATAGGGAGGGACGAGCTCGTCCCACCGCGCCTCGCTCTCGCCGCGCTCACGCCCGGCGAGGTAGCCGGCGAGATTTTCGGCGTGGATCTGCCACCCGGCCCCGTAGAAGGCGATCTTGTCCAGGGGCATGCCCCGGACCTCGATGACCAGGATGGTCTGGTCGCCGTCGGCGGTCAGCGTGGCCTCGATGGCCTCGTCGAACGGCTGCGCGCCGCGGCCCCTCCGCCAGGACTCGTCCGTCTCCCTGGTCGTCACCAGCAGCCGCCGTGGGGGCTCGCACGCTTCCACCCGCCCGGTCGCGTCCATGTCAGCGGATTCGAGGTATAGGCGGAACTCTCCGCCAGGGCGGAGGTCGCCTTCTACCTCGCCGTACCAGCGGGCCAGGCGCCCGGGATCCGTCAGTGCTGACCACAGGTCGCCGATGTCGGTGTCGTAGCGGTCCTCGATGCGGACGACGCCCTTGCCGTCTGCTGCGCGCAGGCTGCCCAGGATGCGGCTGCCCGGGCGTGCGTTGCCGGTCATCTGGTGCTCCTTCGCTCGCGTTTCCCCCGGGCTATCTCGGTGTGCAGGGCATCGAGCCGGTGTTCCCACAGGGCCCGGTACCGGCCCAGCCAGGCGTCGATCTCGGCGAGGGGCTGCGGGCGCAGGGTGTAGACGCGGCGCTGGGCCTGCTGGCGGACCTCGACCAGGCCCGCTTCGCGCAGCACGCGCAGGTGGCGTGATACGCCGGGGCGGGCGATCGGCAGCAGCGCCGCCAGCTGGCCCGCGGTGGCCGGGCCGCCGGTGAGGGTTTCCAGCATCGCCCGGCGGCTTGGGTCGGCCAGGGCCCGGAGCGCGGCTTCCATGCCGTGAATGTACCAAAGGTGTTACGTAACTGTCCAGGTACATAAGCGGTGGCGGTGGTCACCCGCCGGGCGGCCAGACCACGGGGAACAGCGGGTGGTCCAGTTCCGCCCCGGGGGCGAGCTCGCGGTCGAGGCCGTCGAACGGCGGCGAGGTGCGCCAGCCGCGCGGCGCGAACGTGGCGGCGGCCGACAGGTAGCGCAGCGACAGGACCCGCCGCCGTCCCTGGTACGGAAACCCCGGTGCGCCGTGCACGGTCAGGAAGTCGAAGAAGATGGCGTCGCCGGGAGCCAGCTCGAACCGGCGGATGTCGTAGCCGTCCCGGTCGGCGTCGATGTCCGGCAGCTCGGCGAGGGTGCCCTGGGGAAACCAGCGTGCCTCCCCGCTCAGGAAGGTGCGCGGCAGGAGCCACGGCCCGTCGTGGGAACCGGCCACCAGCTCCAGGCAGCCCTCCAGCGGCACCGGGTCCACCGGTATCCAGGCGCTCACGCCGCGGCCGTCCACGTTGTAGTACGGCTGGTCCTGGTGCCACGGCGTGCGCTGGCTCGTCCCGCCCTCCTTCACCAGGACGTGATCGTGGTAGAAGCGGACCCGCGGCGTGAGCATCAGCGTCGCGGCCAGCCGCGGGATCCTTGACTGCCGCGCCAGTTCCCCGATCTCCTGGATGTCCTGCCACCGGCAGAAGTCCTCGGTGAACCTGCCGGGGTCCGCCGCGTCGCTGGCCACCAGGGTGAGGGGCCCGGGACTGGCGAGGACCGCCTCGATGGCCCGGGCGGCGGCCGCCACCTCACCGGGGTCCAGGGCGGAGCGCACGCAGACCACGCCGTCACGGGCGAACGCCGCGGATAGCTCGGCCGCTCCGGGCATCGGCTCCATCGGCAGTCGGGGCGTGGTGTCCGCCCCTCCCCCTCTCCGCGGCGGAACGTCGCCGTTGTGGCGACACCTACCAATGATGCTGGGTGCTGCCGCGACGACCGGAACCGCCCCGGGTGCCCGGTGCGGGGCCGCGGTGGGGCACGGCTTCGCGGCCGCCCCGCCGCGGCGTGGTCAGGGGAGGGATGGTTCGGTGTCGTCGGTGCCGAACGCGTAGCCGCGGATGAAGCTCAGCAGCCTGGCGTGCGCCTCGAGCAGGCCGGCCGGCGGGCCGTCCGGTGCCCCGGCCAGGTCCAGCAGGTCCGTTCGCACGTCGGCGAGGACCGCGGCCATCCCGGCGACCAGATCGGCCGCGTCGATGGTGCCCTCCAGGTCGCGGTCGGCACGGTCGATGATCTCGCTGCGGACCAGCAGGTCGGCCACGTCCTGGGAGCAGCCGAGGCCAGCCTCAAGCAGGTCGCTCCAGCGGCGGCAGGTCCGCCGCAGCCCGGCCCGGGCGCGGTACCCGGCGAAGATCGACTCCCACTGCCGGGCGATGAATTCCTCCCAGCCGAGGGCCAGCACGTCCTCGGGATCATGGTCATACACAAGCGCCAGGCTATGGCGGGCGTTGCGCTGGCGGCGTAAGCGGGGTGCGCCACGGCGGCCGCGGCAGTTCAATGCAGTGGTGGAGATCCTGATTCTGGGCGGAACCGCCTGGCTGGGCCGTGAGTACGCGCGCCAGGCGCTGGACCGTGGCCATGGGGTGACCTGCCTGGCCCGCGGCAAGGCCGGGCCGGTGGCGGACGGGGCGGTGCTGGCCGCCGCCGACCGGAGCGACCCGGGCGCGTACGCGAAGGTGGCCGGCCGTGACTGGGACGCGGTCCTGGAGGTGTCCTGGCAGCCGGGGTTCACCCGCGGCGCCGTGGCGGCACTGGGCGGCCGGGCCCGGCACTGGACGTACGTGTCCTCCGGCAGCGTCTATGCCACGCACGATGTCCTTGGCGACGACGAATCGGCGGAGGTGCTGCCCGCCGCCGAGGCCGACGTGGCCACCGTGGAGCAGTACGGCGGGGCGAAGGTCGCCTGCGAACGTGCGTCCGCCGCGGTGCTCGGTGACCGGCTGCTGATAGCCAGGGCCGGGCTCATCGGCGGCCCCGGCGACCACAGCGACAGGTCCGGCTACTGGGCCGCCCGCGCCGCCCGGGACCCGGAGGGGCCGATGCTGGTCCCGGACTGCCCGCAGATGGCGACGCAGGTCATCGACGTGCGCGACCTCGCGGCCTGGCTGCTCGGCTGCGCGGAGACCGGGGTCACCGGCACCTACGACGCCGTCGGCCCGGTCATCTCGTTCGGCGAGTGGATCGAACTGTCCCGTGCGGCGGGCGGGCACACCGGGCCGGTGGTCGCCGCGGGGCCGGCCTGGCTGCGCGGGCAGGGCGTCGAGGAATACATGGGCGAGGAGTCGCTGCCGATGTGGGTCGCCGAGCCCGGCTGGGAGGGCTTCTCCGCGCGCAGCGGCGCGGCGGCCCTGGCCACCGGCCTGCTGCGGCACCGGCCCCGGGCCGAACTGGTGGCCGACACACTGGCCTGGGAACGTGCTCAGGGCCTGGACCGGCCCCGGAAGGCCGGGCTGAGCGCGCAGCGGGAACGCGAACTCATCCAGGCGCTGGGCTGACCGCCGGCCCGGCGGCCTCTCCGGCCGGGCGGTCGCGGCATACAGGAGCGCGAAACCCTGGAACGCGCCCGCGGCCAGCGGCAGCACCGCCCCATGGCGGCAGTTCACCAGCTCGCGGCACGGCGCGGCCCTAACTCCGGGCTCAGGCCCCGTCCGCCGCGGTGAGGCCGAGCAGTTCCGCCGCGGCCTGCCCGCTGGTCCGGGACGCGCCGTAGGTGGCCAGGTAGGCGCGGGCGGGCGGGCGCCACACCGGCAGGCCCATCTCCACCACGATCGCGTCGGGGCGGGCCGCGAGCAGCCGGGTGACGACCGCCTGGGCGCCGGGATCCCGGTGCGCGTCCCGCACCACGGCGATCACCGAACGGCCGGCCGCCCGGCCGAGGGCCCGCGACACCCGCCGGTCGGCCCGGTCCCCCCCGGCGGGCACCTGGACCACGCTGCCCGCGGGCAGCCACGGGGCCAGCCCCCAGGGCACGGTGCCCACGGCCATGTTGCCCGGCGGCGCGACCTCGATCACCAGCGGGTCGGTCATCGGGCCCGGGGAACCGCTGACCCGCAGCGCGCGCCGCGCCGCGGCCAGGCCGATGCCGTCACCGTCGCCATCGCCCGGCCCCGGGCCCGGCGCCACGGCCGGGGCTCCGGGGAGGCCAGGCGCCGCCGGTCCCGCACCGGGCAGGGCCCTCGCGGCCAGGGCGGCCCGGAACGTGGCGACCCGCGCCGCCGCCTCCTCCAGCCGGGCGGCGGGCAGTTCGCCGCCGGTGACCGCGGCGGCGAGCGCGGCCCGGACCGCCAGGTAGTCCTCCTCGTCCTGGTCCCGGCCCAGGCACAGCAGGTCCACGCCGGCGGCCAAGGCCCGCACCGCGGCGCTGGGCACGCCGCCCCGGCCGCTCACCGCGCGCATCTCCAGGCCATCGGAGATGATCACCCCGGTGAAGCCGAGCTCGCCGCGCAGCAGGCCGCCCAGCGCGGCGGCCGACTGGGTCGCGGGCAGGTCCCCGGTCAGCCCGGCCACCCGCAGGTGCCCCGGCATCACCGCGGCTGCCCCGGCGGCGATCGCCGCCGCGAACGGGGGCAGGTCGCGCTCGCGCACCCGGGCGAGGCCGCCCTCCACGCTGGCGAGCACGTGGTGGCTGTCGTCGCGGGTGCTGCCGTGGCCTGGGAAGTGCTTGGCGCACGCCGCCACCCCCGCCGACTGGAGGCCGTGCACCGCCGCGGCCGCGTGCCGGCTGACCAGGGCGGTGCGGTCCCCGAACGCGCGGGTCCCGATGACCGGGTTCCCCGCGGCGGTGTTCACGTCCACCGACGGCGCCAGGTCCACGTTGATGCCGACGGCGGCCAGGTCGGCCCCGAGTGCCCGGTACACCGCCCTGGTCAGCGACGCGTCGTCGACCGCGCCGAGGGCGGCGTTGCCCGGGTAGGGGCTGCCGGTCAGGTGCGCCAGCCTGGTGACGTCGCCGCCTTCCTCGTCGATCGCGATCACCGGCTCGGGCGCCGCGGCGCGCAGCGCCGCGGTCAGCGCGGACAACTGCTCGGGCCCGGCCACGTTAGGGCCGAACAGCGTAACGCCCGCAAGACCGTTTTCCAGCGCCAGCAGCAACCATCGCGGCGCGGAACGGCCGGGGAACGGCGGAATGAGCACGGCATCGGCGAGGCGGATGAGCGAGCCGGCGCCGGACACGGTCCCGGTCATCCCTTCACCGCCCCCGCGACCAGGCCGCGGGCCATCCGGCGCTGCACGAGCAGGAAGAACAGGATGGGCGGGATGGTGTAGAGGGTGGAGGTGGCCATGATCGCCCCCCAGTCCGAGCTGTGCTGGCCCATGAAGTACGTCACGTAGATGGGCAGGGTGAACT
>Ga0137387_10001607_pt1 | contig 11255 bp, 10 predicted proteins | sample SagtaG_3_FD_104909 | JGI IMG/M metagenome (GOLD analysis project Ga0137387, IMG submission 104909) | Vadose zone soil microbial communities from Angelo Coast Range Reserve, California, USA - Sage2_R_115_16 metaG | ecosystem: Environmental > Terrestrial > Soil > Vadose zone > Saprolite | place...
GAATTGATGTTGTAATAATCGGATCATTTCTTCTGGCTTTCAAAGCCGTTCTTATCGAGGGGAGCGAGGTTGCTATTATATCCCTTGCCACTATAAAGCAGATTGGTAGAAGGAATGTCTTTCTCGGCGTTGCCCTAGGAGGCCTCGGATCGATCGTCACGTTTCTAATTGTCGAACAAGCCTTCCTTGCACTAAAGACAATTTCCGAAGCTCTGATCAACCTGATTCCTGGTGTTGTCATCCTCTACTTTTCCTACCGGTTTCTCCGAGGATTCGTCAAGTACTATTTCAGAGGCAAATCGTTCAGGGCAAAGATGGAAAAATGGAGCGACGAAGTCGTTGAGAAAGACCGGAAGCACAGCGGAAGTGTCACAACAGCGGAAGGTCAGATACCCTTCTCGATCGGAAATTCGCTCCCCGTTTTCAGCATCACAATGACGGAGGGATTTGAAGCAAGCCTCGTTCTAGCAGCAGCAGGCGCCTTCAACTTAGAATGGACCCTCGTAGGCGCACTCGCGAGCCTCATCCTCTTGATCGTGGTGTGCGCATTTTCTTACGACTACCTAATGCAAGTTCCACGATGGATGCTAGATCTGATTGCAGGAGTCGTCCTCCTCACATTCGGCTCATACTTTTTCGTATCAGGAATACTGATCTACTTCCACGTAATCTCCTGATAGCAAACAATCGAACTCTAGGTACACATTCTTGGGAATAGAACGTCAATAACCCTTGTTGACAAATCGCCTAAACCTTCTCGCCTCTATCCAAAGTCTTCCTCGAGACCTCAAGCTGCTCTTTCTGTCTCTCTTCCTCTGGACCTTCGGCCTAGGACTCTACAACTACATCTGGCCGCTCTACCTGAAGGACCTCAACGCAACCCCTAGCGACGTCGGGCTAGTATTCTCCATTGGATTCTTGGCTGTGGCTTTGACCATGATACCTGGAGGCATACTGGCCAACAAGTACGAACTGAAGACTCTGCTCATCATCGGCTGGGCGATGGGTATACCGCCGCCTCTGATGTACTATTTTGCAAGGAGCTGGTTTGACGTGATTCCAGGGGTTATCCTTCTCCAAGTATCAGCCTTTAACCTTCCAGCTTTCTACGCTTACATCGCAGGAGCGTCTGACCGGGAGAAGAGAGCTACTAACTTCGGAATAACCTGGGCCTCCTTCCCATTGGGCCTGGTCTTCTCACCATTAGTTGGAAGCGCCCTAGTCTCTTTGATTTCGATACGTCAGATTTTTCTTCTCACCTTCGTCTTCTTTACCGTATCCACGTTTTTCTTGTTCTTCATGGAGTCCCAGCCACCGCTAGCAAAGGACCCGCAGACTCCCAGGCTGGAAGTCCCAAGGACACGAAGAGAAGGAACGCTACTCCTCTATCTTGTCGGGCTGCACTTGCATACAGCGTTACAATACCCTTCATACCACTGTATCTCCAAGAAGTCGTCCAACTGCACCCATCAATCATACAGATCCTAGGAGCCACACAAGCCCTGGGCGCAGCGACCTTCGGGATAATTCTAGGCCGAAGGGCCGATACTAATGGCAGAGGCAGCGCAATAGCCCTAGGGCTAATATCATCATCCGCCGGTCTCTTCGGGGTTCTACTCACCAGAAACCCGTTTCTCGTCGCTCCAATGGTATTCCTTGTCGGGGGCGCACGGGCACCTACACCGATCGCATACTCCATTCTATCGGCCAGTCGACGCAATGCGTCAAGGGCCGGACAATACGGATTCTACCTAACCCTGGAAAACCTTGGATTTGTAGCCGGCTCTTTTGTGGGAGGATTTCTCTATACTCTGGACCCAACAATTGTGTTCTACGCAACATTGGCCCTGTTCAGCGCGCTGGCAGTACTCGCAACCCTGGGTTTTTCGCGGAAAAGGTGGGCCAACTACCTCGGAGTCAAATCAGAAAAAGGAAGTATCGGATGATCGCAAGGTTCAAAGTCTTTCACGTTAGCGTTTGCATCCTACCGCTTCTTTCCATAGACAGCGTAGACGATTCCTTGTGTCAGAGGAACGGGTCTCGTATCTGGGAGACCTTCTTCAACCATTAGTGTTGCAATCTGATCCCCGGTTCGAGACCTCAGAATCGAATGGCCAAGGTATGAAAGCGTTCTACCCCAGGCTTGCGAGACAATTCTCCCGAAGATAGGAAACAACCCTAGAAGGTAGTCGTAGTAGAATAGTCGAAATATCCTGTTCGGAGGCCGTGCGAAGTCGAGAGATATCACGACACCGCCCGACATTGTTGCTCGAGCCATCTCTCTAAAGGTGAGCCGCGCATCGGACACGTTTCTGAGCGCAAGGCTAATCGATGCTGATTTGAAACAATCGTCTCTGAACGGTAGGTTCTCAGCGCGGGCCAATACCCAGTCGGTTCTTCCAGCCAATCCTTTCTGTCTCAGCCTTTCCTTTGCTGTTTGAAGCATAGCGAGGGTCAAGTCGACGCCGACTACTAGGCCCTTGTTCGCTATCGCGTTCGCAAAATCTGCTGCCAAAAGTCCAGTACCTGTGGCCACGTCCAAGATGACACTGTCAGGAAAAGGCTCGATTTGTTCGACAACAAATGCGCGCCACTTTCTGTCCTGGCCGAAACTGAGGAGCCCGAGCAACAGGTCGTATTCTAGTGGTACTTTGGAGAAGAGGCTGCGAACGTATCGGGCTTTGGAATCGTACACGGCCTACGCGACTGTAGGGTGCGTTTTCTTGGCCTCAGCTCGAGTTAGAGCATAGCCGACTGCGCCTATGCCGACCACTACAATTACGACCAGAAGGACGATTGGCACAAGAGTGAGAGCTATGGTGCCGACGTACCATATAGCTCCGAGGAAGGCAACCATTCCACCCCAGGCGAGGATCATTGATCTAGGCGGTGCATATCGATCGTCAGGACCAGGAAGCACGAGTGCTGCAACGATAAGCCAGATCCCGAACACCAAGAAGACTAGCGGTATGCCGGTGAACGGGTTGAGGTTGCCAACACCGACGAGGGAGAGGAGCATTAGGGTGCCGAAGACTATGAGGAATATTCCGCCGTTGAGAGGAGCCCATGGAACCCGTGGCATCTTTGATCTTGACAAGCGAACAGGCATCCCAGTTTATAGTTCTATTGTCATCATCGAGATAAGAGATGGGTCGCTGATTGTCAGACGTGATCGTACGCGTTATTTTGTTGGAAGTTTCCTGAGTTCATGTCCTGCTCGATCTCCCTCAGCATGAGGATCCTCTTGTAGGTGGGCGGGTGTGTCATGAAGAGCTGAGCCGCTTTACGCCAGTTGGACTTTGACTCAGCCTCCATGGCCGCTTCTAGCTCTCGCTCGCTCAGAACTCCATCCTTGTCGAGATCATATTTCGACTTCTGATCCATGATGCCTGCGACATCCTGTTTCGCCTGGGCGGGGTCTTCTATGAAGAAGGCTCGGGCTCCGTGAGGTTCGCCTGGCGCGAGAGATAGGCCGTAAGCGATCTTTGTGAGGGCGCTCTCCAATTCTCTCGGCTGCTGGGTGAGAAATGCGGAGTATGCGTCTGCGTAGCTCTCCCGCAGACGAGTCAGACGTAGCGCGAGAAGAGTGGTGAGAATATAGACTGCATAGGCGGCGATGGCGACGATAATCAAGAGTCCGGCACTGTTGTTCTTGTTGCTGCGACCGCTGTAGCCGCTGGCGATGCCGCCCCAGAGAACGGAGCGGGCGATAAGATACGCGACTAGAGGAATGGCACTGATCATTGTTACTACGATAAAGTCGCGATGTTTCACGTGACCAAGCTCGTGGCCTATGACTCCCTCGATCTCATTCTCGTCCAGACGCTGGAGAAGACCTTGATGGACGGCGAGGGTGGCGCCTTTGCGGGTTCGGCCGAACACGAACGCGTTGGGAGTCGGGTCGGGCGAGACTGCGAGCCGGGGCATTGGAATGCCGGACTTCGAGGCGAGCTCGCCGACTTTCGATTCTAGCCAGCGGTTTTCGCCAGGAGCAAGATAGTGAAGACGACTTGTGAGTCTAACAATAACTGGACCGATCAGGTATTGGAGCAACACTATGAAGAAAGCGCCTACTAGGCCAAGCACTAGTCCAGTGACTGGATCAAGGAAGAACGCGGATATGACGAAAAGAAGACCGAGGAATATGGCAAAGACTAGAATGATCGTAAAGCCCATTGTCCGCTTTAGAGCCCCGAGTCCTGCCAATTCTTCTTCCTTAGTGTTAGAGAGCTTAATTCGGCCTTCATTAATTCTATCCTCGAACAATCGAGGAAGAAACATTGTCAGGCATTGTCTCGGAGATAAAATGCAAAAACTGTGGCGCACCTCTCAACATAAACCCAGGCGAGATCGTCTCAACATGTCGGTATTGCGGTTATACAGCGGTTGTCGGGGCAGACGAGCCGTTTCAGCTGGAACATAGTCTCATACTCAATAACAATAATGCTGCTAGCGTTGAGAACGCGTTGCGGGACTGGATGAGAGAAGGATTCATGAAACCCGGAGACCTCGCAAAAAAGAGCAAGATCTTGACGTTAGAATTGCGGTATCTTCCATTCTGGCTGGTTCCAATAGAGGCAACAAGCACCTACGAAGGAGTACTCGAGAGAATCTCGCCTCCGTCGCCTCGAAAAGGTGTCATAGACCGGGATTATGATTGGCTGGTGCTGGGTCGTAAGGGCGCGCAGTTTCCAACCCGAGACTATGCGGTCCCAGATACGGGGAAGATTCCTTTCGATTTCAAGAGGATTGATGCTGGAGCGAAGTTCCTCAATAGCGAGATGACTAGTGAAGAGGCGGTCGAGCATGCTAGAGAGGAGGTGGATGTGAACCAGAGGTTTCTCGCGAAACAGGAGATTGATCAGATTTCGTCTTTCAATACAAACTTCAAGGTGGACAAGCCGACCTACATTCACGCACCAATCTGGTTCAGCACTTACGAGTACAAAGCCCGAAGCTATAACGCACTCTTAGATGGAAGCTCCGGAGCGGTCTTGCGGGCGGATATTCCGCAAGCGGATTTCAAGATGCTGTGAGGCTCTGCAAGACATGAGTTTGGTGAAAATGTGAGTGATTGTTCTTAGGAGAGTCGAACTTGCCGGGAAGGTAGTCCTCGCTACGAAACGAATTTCGGAGAAGTACACAGTTATGTGTCACGGAAATGGTCTGTTATTCATGACCACGAATAAACGCTATCAAGACCGTTTCGGTCTCACCACTCATGCGACGCGACGGTCGGTCGCTGAGACCCCTTATTTCTAAAACACCCGCTGTCTGACACTGATTCCGGGTGAATCTGGCTGATCAGGGCGCAATCAAGGCTGGAATGGCTCGGGAAAAATCGCGATTGTTCCGAACGAATCTAGGGGGGAGATTAACGCGTCCACCCGGATTGCTGAACAGGGTTCATTTTGGGTTATTCGCGTGCTCTTTTCCTGCCCGCCAACGCGGAGGCATGGGTACGAGGCCAGTTATTATCGAAGGAGGAGCCGAGTCTCGGCCGGGGAATCCGGATCGATGATCCCTGAAAGAGCGGTAAGGGTTGAGGCATACTGTTCTACGGCTAATCTTGGAGCTGGTTTCGACGTATTCGGACTGGCACTCAGCAAATACGTAGACCGGGTACAAGTCAGAACGGCGAATACAAGAACTGTCACGATCAAAGCGCGAGGACCGTACAGCAGAGAGCTGCCGAGATCCCCGAGCAAGAATTCTGCAGGTCCACCAGCCCAGGCATTGCTCGATAGGACTGGACTAAACATCGGTGTCGAGATAACTGTCGAAAAGAACATTCCCCCCGGTCTCGGTCTGGGCAGCAGCGGTGCAACAGCGGCAGCGTGCGCCAAAGCTATGAATCATCTGTTACAGCTCAACCTTTCAAGCGACGAGCTGGTAGAGATTGCCAGCCTCGGAGAAGAGGCCGCGTCAGGATCAGCTCATACCGACAATGTTGGCGCATCCCTTCTAGGAGGATTCGTAATCGCCTACGGAAAACCTCTCAGAACTGTCTCCGTGAAACCACCGGCCAAACTCTCCGTTGTCGTCGTCTCACCGAAAACTCGACTCCCGAAAAACAAAACAGGCCTCGCTAGAAGACTCGTACCCAAGAAGATAGAGACCGAGAATGCATTGCTCAATGTTGGACGAGCATCAGCAATCGCCCTCGGTTTCGCAAGAGGAGATATCGATTTGATCGGGACTGGAATGGAAGACGCTATCGCAGAACCGCACAGAGAGAGCCTTGTTCCCGGATATAGAGCTGTAAAAATGGCTGCTCTGGAGGCTCACGCTAGCGGAGTCGCGATAAGCGGCGCGGGCCCAAGCGTGGTTGCACTCGTAGACAAGACCAAGCATGACCCCAAAAAGATCGGAAGTGTAATGGTCCGAGAATTCTCGAAGAACAAAATCGAGTCCACATTCTTCGTAACAAGTTCTGCCGGAGGAGCACGCATAATCCGGAGCGAATAGATCGTTGTGGCCTTACAAACTTCAATGCTTCGAATGCCAGAGAAAATTTCTCGCTCAAGAAGCTGGACTCAGGTGCAAGACCTGCGGTGGACTGCTAGAGGTAAAATTTGACCTCGCCGGAAAGAGAGAACCGGCCTGGAACCGCCGACAGCTGTCAGTATGGAAGTACCGAGAACTTCTGCCCATCGAAAAAGAAGAATCCATCATAAGTCTCGCTGAGGGAGGAACAGGCCTCCACCATTGCAAACGCCTCGGACGAAAACTTGGTCTCAAGAACCTCTACATCAAGAACGAGGGTGAGAATCCGACCGGCTCCTTCAAAGACCGTGGAATGACCGTCGCAATATCGAAAGCGATAGAGCTGGGTAAGAAGAAGGTTCTGTGCGCCTCGACAGGAAATACAGCGGCTTCCCTAGCCGCATACTCAGCAAGGGCAGGCGTGGAATGCATCGTTCTCATGCCAAAGGGAAAGGTGGCAGGGGGAAAGATGCTCCAGGTGATCATGCACGGAGCCAAGCTCATCCAGATCAGAGGAGACTTTGACCAGGCCCTCGAAGTGGCGATGGAGCTAGCTGACAAGAGAAGGGAATTCTATCTGATGAATTCTATCAACCCATTCAGGCTTGAAGGACAGAAGACACTAGCGTTCGAGATTCTTGATCAGCTGGGCAATAGGGTCCCCGAAGTCGTAGTACTGCCAGTCGGAAATGGTGGCAACATTAGCGCCACCTGGAAAGGTTTCTCCGAGTTCCAGCAGCTAAAGATCGTGAAGAATCGACCTAGAATGATTGGGATTCAGGCCGAGAAGGCCGCCCCCATCGCAAGGGCCGTCAAAAGTAGACAGAGAAAGATTCGGCCACTTCACAATCCCCAAACAATCGCCACAGCCATCCGGATCGGGTCTCCCGTAAACTGGCCCAAAGTCCTACTCGCCATAAGAGAGTCGAAAGGGACCGCGGAAACGGTAACAGACCGCCAAATCCTTGAAGCTCAAAGGGAGCTAGCGACTCTTGAGGGAATATTCGTAGAGCCGGCTAGCGCGGCCTCAATTGCGGGCCTAAGAAAACTCTCTGAGGAGGGCAGCGTGGACCCCTCCGAAACCATCGTCTGCGTGACAACCGGACATGGTCTGAAAGATCCGTCAGTCCTGGAGCGACTGCCAAAATCCCAGACAGGTTACAATCTCGAAATTACGAACGGGTCTAGCCTAGAAGCTCTTGAGCGAATCCTTTGAGAGTCATACTCGCCGGCTTCGGAACAGTCGGCCAATCACTCACTAGGATCCTCCATCAAGACGAACAACGAATAGTACAAGCCTATGGTTTCCGACCCCAACTCACTACGATAGTCGACAGCCAAGGATCATGTTTCGACGAGGCAGGCCTCGACATACCTCTTGCACTGAAGACTAAGGAGAAGTACGGGACTGTAGCCAAGTATCCCGGAAGCGGACGTCGCAACGATGACAGCCGCCGAATCATCTCCGATAGTGACGCTGAAGTTGTTGTAGAGACAACTCCCACCAACTTCAAAGACGGCGAACCAGGACTATCCAACATCAAAGCAGCACTCTCAACCCGAAAACACGTCGTAACCACCAACAAAGGACCGCTAGCGTTGGCGATGCCAGCTCTGCTGGAACTCGCGCGACATCGAAACCTACAGCTCCGCTTCAGCGGAACAGTAGGTGGAGGAACGCCATTCCTTGACTTCGCCGCAAAATGCATGCCTGGAGAGAAAATCGTAAAGATCAAAGGAATTCTCAACGGAACAACAAACTACATTCTGACAAGAATGGAAAACTCCTCCCTAACGTTCCAGAAAGCCCTGGCTGAGGCACAGAAGAAAGGCTATGCAGAAAAGGACCCGACCAATGATGTAGAAGGGTTTGATACTGCCGCAAAAATAGTAATCATTGCCAACTGGATTCTGAACAAAGGATTCAGTCTACGCGACATAGACATAACGGGGATCTCGAAGATCACACCTCAAAGGCTTCGAAAAGCTCAGGCCAACGCCGGCAGAGTCAAACTCATCGGTAGAATCGAGGAATCATCTGCCTCTGTACAACCCGAGGACATATCCGCGGATGATCCTGCCTGTGTCCCAGACGCGCTGAACGCACTAACATTTTCCACAGAGCACGCTGGAGACATAACCCTCATCGGACCCGGAGCAGGAGGCGAAAGAACCGCCAGCGCCATCGTCCGAGACCTCGTCAGCATACGCAAAGAGTACGCACTCTAGAGGACCAAACAGATTGAAGTTTGTCATGAAATTCGGAGGAACCTCGCTCTCCCGAGCCCCCAAGATGAAAAGCGCGGCAAAGATTCTCCAGAAACTCTCACCCTCAAACAAGATCGTCGCAGTAGCTTCTGCAATGGGAGAAACAACTGACCAGCTCGCCGAGATCGGCGAACTCGCCAAGAAAGGGGAACTGAGAATGGCTAGAAAAATCCTCTCAAAGGTTCAAGCCTCGCATCGCAAAATCGTCCCCCTAGTCGCGGGAAGAACCGGGACCGGAGAGCTCTTAGAGCGGATTGAACAGCTGAACTCCGAGCTCGAACGAACAGTCGAAGGAATCGCACACCTGAGGGAACTTACGCCTAGAAGTCGAGACTATCTCCTCTCCTTCGGCGAGAGACTGTCAACCCCCATTCTCGCGGCGACAGCGAGCGCAATTGGGTTGAGAGCAAGATCATTCACCGGTGCAGAAGCCGGCATTACGACCGATGATAATTTTGGGGAAGCAAAGCCCCTCCTGGAGACCAGCTACCACCAGATTCGACAACGATTGGAACCTTTGTGGAATCGCCGAATTGTTCCAATCGTAACAGGGTTCATAGCATCAACAGTTGACGGCAGCGTCACGACGCTAGGACGGGGAGGGTCCGACTACACCGCAGCACTGCTGGGGGCAGCGTTAGGGGCCGAAGAGATCTGGATCTGGACTGATGTGGACGGATTGATGACTGCAGACCCGAGAATCGTCAAAGATGCAGTTGTACTTGCAAACGTCTCGTTTGGCGAGGCGCTAGAATTATCATTTTTTGGAGCTAAGATGATGCATCCAAGAGCTCTGCAACCCGCAGCACAGAAGAAGATTCCGGTGCGAATCAAGAACTCATCACATCCCAGCGGGAACGGGACCCTAGTCTCAGCCAGCGAGTTGCCCAATGGTGGGAAAGTTGTGAAAGCAGTTTCGCTCATCAGGGACGTGGGCATCGTTACTGTCAGCGGGACTGGAATGATGGGTGCACCCGGAGTTGCCGCTAAAGTCTTCCAGACACTCGGGTCAAACAATGTCAACGTGATGATGATATCCCAAGGCTCCTCTGAGGCAACGATATCCTGCGTTGTGGCGAATCGGGAAGTCGACCGCGCAGTGAGAGCGCTTCAGCTGGCATTGATGGGCCAGGGATACGTCGATAGGATAGCCGAAGAGAAGAACGCCTGCGTGATCGCAGTTGTTGGGTCAGGAATGAAAGGAACCCCAGGGGTAGCCGCCAGAATTTTCACTGCAGTCGCAAGACGAAAGGTGAATGTTCGAATGGTGGCACAAGGGTCCTCAGAGTACAACGTATCCTTCGTAGTAGCTCACACAGATGGCCCAGAGGCCGTAAGAGCAATTCATGAAGAATTCAATTTAGGCCGCTGAGTTTCCAGCGTACCCTATCGCATAATCGTAACGACATCCTTGTCCACGGGCTTGTGATCGAGACTCACTCGCTGACCTGTAAATTTCACGCTGGATCCCGAGACGAACGCATACTTTGCCCCCTCTACGAATCGGGGAGAAATCTTCTTGCAGACATCCCTCAGCGTCGAGCCGGCTGGAAGAATCAGAGGCTTCTCAAAATCCGCATCACCATCAGGACGCTTCAGATAGATACGGATGAAATCGAGCGTCTCCCAGATTCTCTCAGCGAGAAGATCCATGTTTAATCCCTTCTCGGCGGATATGGGAACGAAATCTCTCCCGATCTGCTTCTTCGCCGCGGCAAGATATTGCTCGTTCACCAGGTCCACCTTGTTCAGGACGACCAGTGAGGGAACGTACCTTCGGTCTCCGGTCAAAACATCAATCAATTGCTCGTCTGTGACGTCTTCCCTTACCAAGATGCCGCCATTAGTGATCCCGTACGCCTCGACTATTCCTTTGACAGTTGCCGGAGAGAGCTTGGTGAGCTTGACGCTTGTGGTCAGAGCTAGTCCTCCCTTATTGCCTCTCGTGACAATCACATCAGGGGGTTTCTGGTCGATCCGAATACCCATTGCATGAAGCTCATGCTTCAACACTTGTACCTGTCCTGGTTGAAACACGTCCAAGACCAATAGGACGAGATCCGCGTTCCTTGCAACGGAGAGAACTCTCCTTCCCCTTCCACGGCCGGACGATGCGCCGCTGATTATTCCTGGAAGGTCAAGGACCTGGATGTCCGCTCCGTTGAGACGCAGAATTCCCGGGACAACAGTGAGGGTTGTAAAAGCGTAAGCCGCCACTTTCGACTTGGCGTTCGTCAGCCGGTTCAGAATAGTCGACTTGCCAACACTGGGCAAGCCGATGAGGACGACTGTTGCATCGCCGCCTTTGCGGATCTCGAAGGCCGGGCCTCCACCCTTGGACGTGGAGCTTTCCAGCTCCTCGTGCAGCCGCGCGAGCTTGGCTTTGAGCAGGCCGATATGGTGCTCGGTTTTCTTGTTGATCTGAGTCTTCTTCATCTCCTCCTCTATCTGCTTAATCTTCTCTGGAAGACCCAACTCCGTCTACCTCTCTCCTGTATGCC
>Ga0137387_10001613_pt1 | contig 11235 bp, 10 predicted proteins | sample SagtaG_3_FD_104909 | JGI IMG/M metagenome (GOLD analysis project Ga0137387, IMG submission 104909) | Vadose zone soil microbial communities from Angelo Coast Range Reserve, California, USA - Sage2_R_115_16 metaG | ecosystem: Environmental > Terrestrial > Soil > Vadose zone > Saprolite | place...
CCGAGCTCGCCGCCGAGCTCGGCGCGGTGAGTGCCGACCACCTCGCGAGCATCTCCGACGCCGGCATCCGCGCGCTGGCCGGGAGCGCCACCGTGGCGGTGCTGCTTCCGGCGACGATGGCATTTCTCGGGAAGCCGCGGCAGGCACCCGCGCGGCGGCTCATCGACGCGGGCGCCGCCGTCGCGCTCGCCACCGACTTCAACCCCGGTTCCTCGCCCACGCTCAGTCTCCCGTACGTGATGTCCCTCGGCGTGTCGCAGCTCGGGCTGCGTCACGCGGAGGCGCTGCTGACCGTCACGGTCAACGCCGCCGCGGCGCTGGGGTTGGCCGGTGAGCGCGGGCAGTTGGCGCCCGACTTTGCCGCCGACGTCGTCGCCTGCGACGTCGCCGACTGGCGTGAGCCGGCGTATTGGGTGGGGGCCAATCTCGTAACTGCCGTCTGGACAGCGGGTTTGCCTTGTCGCCGCTGGGCCGCGCCCCTATCTTTACCAGTCCATGTCGAAACTCGAGAAGCTCAAGGAGCGCGCCAAGACCCTCGAGGCCAAGGACCCGAAGGCCGCGGTTGAAGCATGGCTCGAGGTCCTCAAATCGCAGGAAGAAGAGGGCGAGGCCAATCCGGATCTCGGGATCTACAATCGCATCGGCGATCTCTATCTCAAGCTGAAGGACCCGGGCCAGGCCGCCGACTATTCTGACCAGGCGGTCGACAAGTACGCCGAGCTCGGCTTCCACAACAACGCGATCGCGATGTGCAACAAGGTGCTGCGCAACGCGCCCGCCCGACAGCAGACCTACCTGAAGCTTGCGAAGCTGTACGCGTCGAAGGGCTTCCTCGCGGAAGCGCAGCAGCACTTCGTCGAGTACGCCGAGCGCATGCAGAAGACCGGCCGCATCCAGCAGGCGTTCGCCGCGTTGAAGGAGTTCACCGACCTCTCGCCCGAGAGCGAGAAGTTGCGCGGCATGCTCGAGGAGCACCTCAAGATGTACGGGGCCGACCTGCAGCGGCGTTCTTCGTCCGCGCGCGTGAGCATGCCGCCGCCGGGCGCGCCCGCCGCGCCGGCGGAAGGGAAGGGCAGGGGCAAGACGTCGAGCCTGGTGTTCCTCGACGTCGACGCCCCGGCCGCGCCAAAAGGGGGCCGGCCGGCCGCCCCGTCGCGGGGCGCCGCGCCGCCGCCCCCGAAGCTCGTCGAGGAGCCGCGACGGCCCCCCGCGTCCGAGGCTCTCGACATCGAAGCGACTATGGTCGGCGAAACGGAAGGCGTCGAGGCCGATGCCGGGGGCCGGCTCGACGGCCTCGAGACGACCAGCGCGCAGTTCGGCGATATCGATCTCGGCTCGACGGAAGTCTCGTCGATCCGGGAGGACCTGCTCTCGGGCGACGATGTTGAGCCGCTCGCCGAGCTGGAGCCGACGGTGGAAGAGGAGGAGGAGGAAGCAGAAGAGGATTTCACGCCGCCGCCGCGCACATCAGCTCCCGCTCCGGCCCCCAAAGCGCCGCCGCGGTTTACCCCGAAGGCGCCGGCGCCGGCGCCCAAGGTCAAGCCGGTCGTTCCCAAGCGGCCCGCAGCGGCGCCACCGCCCGCGCAGACGCAGCCGCCCAAGCGTAAGACGGTCGTCGAGATTCCGCCGCTCGAGCTCGAGCCCGACTTCGAGGCCGCCACGACGGCGGCGGGCCACGACGTGGACGACCAGCCGCTGACCGTGGACGAAGCCCCGGCGCATCCCAAGTGGGTCCAAACCGAAGACGACACCTCGGTGGGCGGCCGCCGCTCCGGCTTCATGGACCTGGGCCTCGACGGCATCGTCAATCAGGGCGGCGTGGCGGGCTCGCTCGTGTTCGACAACATCGAGGAGCCAGCGGGCGTTCCGGGCATCGAGGAGCTCGAGTCGCGGGTGGCGGACAACCCCGACGATCCCGACGCTCATCAGGCGCTGGGCGAAGCGTTGATCGAGGCCGGGCAGCGCGAGCGTGGCGTCGAGGAGCTGGATCTCGCGGTCTCGGGATTCGAAGCGGCCGACAACCTCCAGCAGGCCCAGGATCTGGGGGACGAGATCCTGCGTCTCGAGCCCAACAGCGTGCGCCACCGGCAGAAACAGGTCGAGCTCGCCTTCAAGGCGGGCGACAAGGGCCGGCTGATCGACTGCTACCTCGAGCTGGCCGACGCGCTGTTGCGCACGGACCTGGGGGACAAGGCGCGCGCCGTGTACCAGCGCGTCGTCGAGCACGATCCGAAGAATGAGCGGGCCAAGGCGGCCCTCGCGATGCTGATGCCGGTCGAGGCGGTCTCCGAGAAAGGCAAACTGGCGCAGGCGAAGGACGCCAGGATGAAAGTGCGCGACGAGGCGGCGGCGGGCGGGGATTTCGTCGACCTCGGCGCGATGATTCTCGAGGAGGAGGTCGAGGAACCGCACCGCGACACGCGCATGAAGGTCGCGGACGAGGAGCCGACCGGGGACGAGGAGCGCGACTTCCAGGACATGCTGGCGCGCTTCCGGCAGGGGATCGACGAGAACATCGACGAAGCGGACTTCCAGTCGCATTACGACCTGGGCATCGCGTTCAAGGAGATGGGGCTGCTCGACGAAGCGATCGCCGAGCTCCAGAAAGCGCTGCGCGCGCCCGAGGGCAAGCTCCGGACCTCCGAGGCGTTGGGGGTGTGCTTCTTCGAAAAGGGCGCGCACGCGGTGGCGGAGTCCATCCTGCGGCGCGGGCTCGAGCTGCCGGCGAGCCGCGACGACGAGCGGCTGGGCATTCTCTACTGGCTCGGGCGCGCCCTCGAGGCGCAGGGGAAGGGCGCCGAGGCGAAGGAGCGCTACGGCCGGGTGTTCGCCGCGAACATCCGCTTCATGGACGTCGGCGAGCGGGTCAAGGCGCTCGCCAAGGCGCGCTGAGATGACCCAGCAGCTGGCGCGGGTGACCCTGCCCGACATTCAGCGCCCCGTCGCCGGGCACATCGATCAGGTCGTGGAGGAGCTGCGCCGCATCATCGCGGCGAGCTTCCCGATCATCGCGGAGGTGAACGAACACCTCCTGCGGATGAAGGGCAAGCTGTTCCGGCCGACGCTGCTGCTGCTCAGCGGCCAGGCGGCCGGCGCCGCGGAACCGCGCAGCGTGACGCTCGCGGCCATCGTCGAGCTGATCCACCTCGCGACGCTGGTCCACGACGACTCGGTGGACCACTCGCCGCTGCGCCGCGGGATGCCCACGATCAACGGCCGCTTCTCGCATCAGGTGGCGGTGATCATGGGCGACTACCTCTACTCGCGCGCGATCGTGGAGCTGGTGCGGCTGGAGGACCTGGCGCCGCTGCGCGTGTTCGCCCGCGTGACCAACGAGATGACCGTCGGGGAGATGCGCCAGCTGGAGGCGCACGACAAGCTCACGTACGCCGAGGAACAGTACGACGCCCTGATCGAGGCGAAAACGGCCTCGCTGCTCTCGGCGGCGTGCGAGGTGGGCGCCCTGCGCGGCGCCCCCGCCCACCGCGACGCGCTGGCCCGGTTCGGGCACGCGCTCGGCATGGCGTTTCAGATCACCGACGATCTGCTCGACTACACCCAGCCCGAGGCCGTCACTGGCAAGCCGTCGGGGCTCGACCTGAAGGAGCACAAGGTCACGCTGCCGCTCATCGCGGCGCTGGAGCGGATGGGTCCCGGCGAGCGCCGCCGGGTCGCCGATCTGATGGCGACCGCTGAGCCGGCGGACGAGCAGGTGGCGGACGTGATCCGACTCGTGGAGACCGCCGGCGGCCTGGAGTACGCGCGCCGCAACGCGCTGGAGCACGCCCAGCGGGCGGAGGCCGAGCTCGAGACGCTCCCGCCCTCGCCGGCGCGCGACGCCCTGCGCGACAGCATCACGTACGCCGTGGAACGGCGCAGCTGAGCCGTGGCGCAGGGCCCCCGCCGTCCGCTATTTTACCTTGGCGTGCTCGCCGCGGGCTTCGTGCTCGGCGGGCTGCTGCACGCGCTGCTGCGACGCTTCCTGCCGCAGGGCGCCGCCAAAGAGTTTTTCACCACCTCCGTGACGCCGACGCTCGGGCCGGTGCACGTGGATCTGCTGGTGGTGTCGATCACGCTCGGTCCGATCGGGCTCGACGTATCGTTGCTCGCCGTCGTGGGCGTGGCGATCGCCTACTTCGTCGCCCGGTCGCTCTTTTAGCGAGGCAGCCATGTTCTCCGATCTGTCGTTCAGTCACATCCTGATCCTGCTGCTGATCCTGGTGCTGGTTTTCGGCGCGAAGCGCATTCCGGAGATCGGGTCGTCGATCGGGCAGGGGATCAAGGAGTTCAAGCGTAGCCTCAAGGACGAGCCGCCGGAGCAGCGCAACCTCCAGGCACCGCCCCCGGCCGGCACGTCGTCGCCGATGCAGACCGGAGGCGAGCCCAAGCGGCTCAGCCAGTAGCGCGAGACGGCCGTGGGTTTGGGAAACCTGAGCGGCGGTGAGCTGCTCCTGCTGTTGGTGATCGCGCTGCTGGCGTTCGGCGCGCACCGGCTGCCGGACGCAACCAAGGCGGTGGGGAAGGGCCTGCGCGAGTTCAAGCGCGCCCTGAACGAAACGCGGGACGCGGTCGAGCGTCCCCCCGACGAGACGCCGCCGGATCCGCCGCGACGTCTCCTCGAGTGAACCGCCGCCGGCTAACTGCCGGCGGTCGCGTTTTGGGGCCGGAACAGCTCTTTGCGGCGGTCGACGATCTTCGCCTGGGCGCGCAGCCCCGCGAGGTAGGAACGGATGCGCGCTTCGCGCACCGGCTGCAGCGCCGCTTGGCGTTGCGCGTCGCGCTGCGCCAGCCACTTCGTGGAGTCGGCCATCCGGCGCGCCAGGGACCCGAGCAGGTAGTCGCCCCCGTCGCCTTGAATCACGCCACTGCGTTCTCCCACGCGCAACCCGAACGCCGCGCCGATCACCAGCGGCTCCTGCCGCAGGACCGGCGGCGGAGCGACCCGCGTGAAGGGCCCCAGCCGCTGCGCGCGCAGGCCGTGCCGCCCCGCGGCCGCGAGCAGGTCGCTCTCGCCGCGCAGCTGCTCGGCGATTGCCTGCGCCCGCGGATGGACGAGCGCTTTCTTTTTCTCCTGCCGCGCTTCGGCGATCGCGGCGTCCTTCACCTCGGAGAACGGCGGCACGCCGCCCGGCGTCAGGGAATCGAGCCGGAACACGTAAAAGGCCGGCGCCCCTTCGATCACCGGACTCGTCTCCCCGACCTTCGCCTCGAACGCCCACACACTCACGTCGGGAATCACCCAGCGGCCGAGGGTCATGCGATCGCCCCGCACCAGCGGTGGCGCCTTCGCGACCGGGAGACCGAGACGCCGGGCTACTGAGTCGAGCTGCGCGCCGTTCTCCTGCTCGGCGGCGAAACGGTCGAGGGTGTCGGTGCGGGATTCCACCAGGTCGCGGTGCGCGCCCTGCAGCTCGATGGGCACCAGGAGGTGGCGCACTTTCACCGAATCGCCGCGGGCGGCGTCGACGCGAATCAGGTGATACCCGAACTCCGTGGCCACCGGCGCCGAGAGCTGGCCGGGGCGCAGCCGCTTCACCGCATCGAGGAACGGCTGCACGAAGCCGCCCGAGTCCGGGTGGATCCAGCCCAGGTCGCCGCCGTTCGCGGCGCTGCCCGAGTCCGCCGACTCCGCCTTGGCCACGACGTCGAACTTCTCGCCGTGCTCGAGCCGGGCCCGCAGGGCGCGCACCCGCGCGACGGCCGCCGCCGTGTCGGCCGCGTCCGGCCGTCGCGGTTGCGCGACGAAGCTCAGATACGCGACCGCCGGACGCTGGAACCGATCCCGGTGCGCCTCGAAGTGCCGCTGGGCCTCCGCGTCGGTCACCGGCACCGCACTGTCCGGGATCTCGGCGGGAATCACCGCCAGCACCGCCACCGTTACTGAGTCGTGCTCGTCGCGGTACATCCGCCAGAGGTGCGCGTCGGAGACGTACACGTCGGCGGTGAGGAACTGCAGGAACTTCACGTAGGGGATTTCGTCGCGATACCGCTGCTCGAGCGCGAAGAGGAACTCCGGGTTGCTGCCCGAGGTCACGAACTGTTGCCACTTCGCGAGGTCGAACCGGCCGTTCACCTGGAACTCGGCCAGTCCCGTGACCTCCGGGGGCGGGCTCGTAAGGGCTGCCTGGCGGATCTCATCGTCGCTGACCGTGATCCCCAGCTTGCCGTACGCCTGGTGCAGCAGCGCCGTCTGGATCATCTGGTCGGCGACCCGGTCCTGGAGCTGCTGCTCGTCTTCTCTCGTGAGTTGCCCGGCCGATTGGCGCCGCGCCTGATCGTAGGCCGATTGGTACACCTGCTGCCACTGGGCGTAGTGCACTTCCTGCCCGTTCACTTTGAGCACTACGTCCCCCGTCGCCCCCGTCGAGCGTCCCGTGATTCCCATGCCGACGTCGAAGACCAGCCATCCGATGAACGCGACCGCCAGCACGTAGAAGATGTACTTCGACATTTGACGCATGGAGCGCATCATGGGCGCGGAGCTCCGTCACAACGGATGGGAAGGGGCATAAGTCTATACGCCACAACGAGCAATCTCAAGCGGCGCGGGCCGCGGCCGATTTGACAGCGACGCCGGCCAAACACTATCTTCGTCCAATTCCCACAAAGACTTAGGCCGTGCCCTACGCGAGCGAAATCGAGAAGCTCGAACACCGTTACAACGAAAACCCCAAAGGGCGCAACTTTGCCCCGCTGGCCGACGCCTATCGCAAAGCCGGCCAGGTGGATCTGGCTATCGACTTGTGCCGCAAGGGGTTGGAGCTTCATCCCGACTACATTAGCGCCCACATCGTGTACGGACGGTGCCTGCTCGACAAGAAGGACGACCCCGCCGCCGAAGTGATGTTCCGCAAGGTCTTGAGTCTCGATCCGGAAAACGTGCTGGCGCTGAAGATGCTCGCCGACGTAGCCGGCCGCACCGGCCGGCTGGACCTGGCGGTGGAATGGCTCGCCAAGTTGCTGGCGGTCGACCCGATGAATGGGGACGCCGCGGAGGCGCTGTCCCGCGCGAAAAGCAAAGCGGCCGCGCTGGCGGCCAAGGCCACGGTCCCGATCGTCGAGGCGGCGACCGCCGTCGCGACACCGGCGCTGCCGGATCTCGTGCCGACGTCGGTGGCGGACGCGCCGCCGACCGCGATGAGCAAACCGGACTTCGTGGTCGAGCGGGCTTCAAGCGCCGAGGTCACACCGCTCGCCGCGGCAAAGCAAGCGCCCCCTGATCTTGAAGTGTTCGACGCCTCGCTCGACGTCAATGCCGGCGCGCACGCGGCCGCGAAGGCCGAGGGGCTGGAGGTCGAGGAAGACGTCGAGCTGAAAGCCCAGCCGGCCGCACTCGAAGGGTTGGCACGCACGCAATACGAGGGGAGCGGAATCTTCCGGGTCGATGCGGAAGCCGTCGAGGAAGATATGCCGCAGGTGGATCTGCCGCTGATCCTTCCCGAGGATGTCGAGCCGCCGCCGCGGCCCAAGCCGCCACCGCCCCCGCCGCCGCCGCCTCTCGCCGCGCAGGCGTCCCCGCCGCGCGCGGCGTCACCGCCGCCGGCCGCTGTCGCGCTGGCCGACGATGAAGGGGCGGCGGACGTGGCGGCGCTGTCCCGGGCCGAGCCGGTGATGACTGAAACGATGGCGGAGCTGTACGTGAAGCAGGGCCACCGCGACGACGCCCTGCGCGTGTATCAGAGTCTGTTGGCGAAGCGGCCCGGAGATGCGCGGCTCGCCACGCGGGTCGCCGAGCTGTCCCGTCCGGCGTCGGCGCGCAAGTCGGGTGGTCAATCTGTGGGCGCGTTCCTGAAGAGCATTCTGGCTGGCAAGGCCGGTCCTGCGGCGGCCGCCCCGTCGCGGGCGGGGACCACGTTGGAGCAAGCGTTCGCCGCCGATGACGCGGAAGCGGCGGCCGGCGGCCGCCCGGGGCCGGGGGCCCCCACGCGTCCCGCCGGCGACGACATCTCGCTGGACTCGGTATTCGGCGAACATCCCCGGGATTCGGCGACGAGCGCGCCCGGCGCGGCGCTCGCCCCCGTCCCCGCCTCCCCGAGCGCACCGGCGACGCCGGCGACGGGCGGGTTCTCCTTCGACGAGTTCTTCGCGGCACCGGGAGGAGGCCAGGCCACCGCGGCCAGGCCGCCGGGGGCAGGGGAGGGAGGACCTGCACCGACGTCGCCAGTGCGGACTTCGGGACGCCAGGCGCGTCCCGCGCCCGAAGAGGAGCGGGAGCTGGACCAGTTCCAGTCCTGGCTGAAGGGCCTCAAGTCCTAGTGCGGATCGCCGTTCTCAACGGGCCGAACCTCAACCTGCTCGGCGAGCGAGAGCCTGACGTGTACGGCCGCGCCACGCTCGCGGACGTGGAGGCGGCGACCCGGGAACGCGCGCGTGCGCTCGGGGTCGAGTGCGTCTGGACACAGACCAACCACGAAGGGGAGCTGGTCGAGGCCATCCAGGGGCTGCCGAAGAGCGCGGACGGCGCCTTGATCAACGCGGCGGCGTTCACGCACACCAGCCTCGCGGTCCGGGACGCGGTGCTGGCCGTGCGGGTGCCGTTCGTCGAGGTGCATCTCTCGAACATCTTCGCGCGCGAGCCGGAGCGACGGCGGTCGGTGCTCGCGGATCTCGCGGTGGGCGTGGTGGCGGGCTTCGGCGCGGACAGTTACCGGCTGGGCCTCGAGGGCCTGGTCGCGTTTCTCGCGTCCCGCCGTGGTCGCTGACCGCCGGCGCGCGCGGCAGGAAGCGCTGCTCGCCGCGATCGCCGCCGAGGGCCTCGACGCCCTGCTGGTGACCGCGTTGCCCAACATCCGCTACCTCACGGGGTTCAGCGGATCGGCGGCCCTGGTGGTCGTCGCCCGCGCGGATGTGGTGCTCGTGACGGACTTCCGCTACGAGGAGCAAGCGGCGGCCGAAGCGGGCGCGGTGGCGCGGGTGATCGTCGAGCGCACGAGCGTGTGGGACCGGCTGTTCAAGGAGCTGGGCGCCCTGGCGGGGGGCCGGCTCGAGACGGTGGGCTACGAGGCGCACGCGCTCACGGTCAAAGAAGCCGAGCGACTCGCCGCCGCGGGGAAAGCGTGGCGGTGGAAGCCGGCGGGCGAGGTGGTCGAGCGGCTGCGGGCGCGCAAGGATCCCGGGGAGGTTGCGGCGATCCGCGCCGCGGCGCAGCTCGCTGGCGCGGCGCTGCGGGAGACGCTGGCGGCGGTGCGTGCCGGCATGACCGAGCAGGCGATCGCCGGCCTGCTGGAGGGCGCGCTGCGCCGGCTGGGGAGCGACGGCCACCCGTTCCCGACGATCGTGGCATCGGGCCCGCGCTCGGCGCTCCCGCACGCGCGCACGAGTCCGCGCGCGGTGGCCGCGGGCGAGTGGCTGCTGCTGGACTTCGGCGCCCAGGTCGACGGGTATTGCGCGGACATCACGCGCACCGTGGTGGTGGGGGCGCGGGCGACCGAGGCGCAGCGCACGCTATACGAGCTGGTCGACACCGCGCAGCGGCGCGCGCGCGCAGGCGTGCGGGCGGGGATGAGCGGGCGTGACGCGGACGCGCTCGCCCGCGACGTCATCGAGGCGCGCGGCTTCGGCGACGCGTTCGGGCATTCGCTGGGTCACGGACTGGGGCTCGAGGTGCACGAAGCGCCGCGACTCGCCCGCACCAACGTCGATCCGCTGCCGGCCGATGCCGTCGTCACCATCGAGCCGGGCGTCTATCTGGCGGGACAGGGCGGGGTGCGCATCGAGGACGACGTGCACCTCGGGTCCGAGGGTCCCGTGCTGCTGTCGGACGGCGACACCGCGCTGGTCGAGTTGACCTGAGCCCGATACTATTCTGTCATCCCCGAGGGGCGCCCCGAGATGAAGCTCGATATCGTCGCGAAGCTCGTGCAGATCCTGAAAGACGCCCCGGACGTCGGGGCGATCGAGATCCGCCGCGGGCTCTTCGGCGTGTGGTCCTCGGTGCGGGTGTCGCGCGCCGGGCCCGGGCCCAACACGGGAGAGGCGCACGTGGTGGTCGCCCATCCGGCCGCAGGGGCCGCCTCCGCGGTGGGCCCGGCGGGGGTGGCCGCTCCGCTCGCGGCCGCGGCGGCGTCGCCGCTGCTCGAGATCAAGTCGCCCATGGTCGGGACGTTCTACCGCTCGCCCGAGCCGGGGGCCGAGGCGTACGTGAAGCCCGGCAGCCGGGTGGCGCCGGGGCAGGTGGTGTGCATCATCGAGGCGATGAAAATCATGAACGAGATCGAATCCGACGTCGCCGGGGTGGTCAGGGAGCTGTGCGTCGAGAACGGCCAACCCGTCGAGTTCGGCCAGGTCCTGTACCGGGTGGATCCCCATGCCTGACGCGCCGGCGGCCAGCGGGCCGACCTTCAACTTCAAGAACGCCATCACGCATATGGTGCAGCGCGGCGGCTCTGACCTGCTGCTCAAGGTGGGCCGGCCGGCGACGATCCGCGTGAACGGCGACCTCGTGGGGCTCGACAGCTCGCCGCTGAAGCCCGAGGAGCTGAAGTCGCTGGCTGAGCAGATCATGACGCCGCGCCAGGTCAAGGAGTTCGCCGAGCACAAGGAGGCCGACTTCGCGATCGGCGTGCCCGGCGTGGGACGGTTCCGCACCAACGTGTACCAGCAGCGCGGCACCGTAGCGTTCGCGTTCCGGGCGATCCCCTACGAAGTGAAGACTATCAAGGATCTGAACCTGCCGCCGGTGATGGAGGAGATCGCGCTGCGGCCGCGCGGCCTGGTGCTGGTGACGGGCGTGACAGGCTCCGGGAAGTCCACGGCCCTGGCGGCGATGATCAACCAGATCAACACGAACCGGCGGGTCAACATCATCACGATCGAAGACCCGATCGAGTTCCTGCACCGCGACAACCTCTCGAACATCTCGCAGCGGGAGGTGGGCAACGACACGCTGTCGTTCCACTCCGCGCTGCGGCACGTGCTGCGGCAGGACCCCGACGTCATCCTGATCGGCGAGATCCGCGACATGGAGACGCTGGACACGGCCCTCAAGGCGGCGGACACGGGGCACCTGGTGTTCTCCACGCTGCACACCACCGACTGCACCCAGACCATCAGTCGCGTGATCTCGTTCTTCCCGCCGCACCAGCACGACGAGATCCGGCACCTGCTCTCGACCGCGCTCCAGGCGATCATCTCGGTACGCCTGGTGCCGCGCAAGGACGGCAAGGGACGGGTCCCCGCGTCCGAGGTGCTGATCAACACCGCGGCCGTGCAGGAAAACATGCGCGACCTCACGAA
>Ga0137387_10001617_pt1 | contig 11224 bp, 10 predicted proteins | sample SagtaG_3_FD_104909 | JGI IMG/M metagenome (GOLD analysis project Ga0137387, IMG submission 104909) | Vadose zone soil microbial communities from Angelo Coast Range Reserve, California, USA - Sage2_R_115_16 metaG | ecosystem: Environmental > Terrestrial > Soil > Vadose zone > Saprolite | place...
AGCGCCACCGACGAAAGGGACCCCGACCGCCCAGTCCTTGTGGCGCCACGAAGGAAACGACCTCCTGGTTGGTATACGGAGGAATGACGCTTTGAACGGAAACTCGGTTCCGCGGAGATGACGCGAGGACTATCGCGCGCGCATGTTCTTATGGGAGCGCGAACGCGTAGACAGTCCCGTCGGCCGTAGAGGCGTAGACGACCCGTCGAGACCATCGGGCGAGGGCTGGCGTCGATGTCCCTCTCCTTCAGATCACCGGGATCGAACCGGCGATCGTCGTGCCCTGGCCGGGATGCGATCGAACTTCGAGGGTTCCCCCAAGCGCCGAGATCCGGTCATCCATGTTCGTGAGCCCCGATCCCCGCTTCGCCGCCTGAGCGTCGAAGCCTGTTCCGTCATCCTCGACGCTGAAGGCGACGTGGCTTTCGTCGCCTGACAGTCGAACCACGGCATGGCTCGCCGCGGCGTACTTCGCCACGTTCTGCAAGGCCTCCAGACAGCAGAAATACACTGCCGCCTCGGCCTCCTGCGGATACCGGCCGAGGCCGTCCGCTTCGACCTCGACCAGAAGGGCGGCCTTCCGGGCCTGTGCCGAGAGCGCCGCGACAAGCCCCTGATCGGCGAGAAGCGGCGGGTAGATGCCACGAGCCAGGTCCCGGAGATTTTCGAGCGCATCCTGCGCCTCGGCCTTGAGCTCCCCGAGCATTTGTTCCGCCTTGTCGGCATCACGTCTTACCGTCGACTGCGCCAGGTTCAGCTTCACCGCCAAGGCCACCATCTGCTGCTGTGCCCCGTCGTGGATGTTGCGTTCGAGACGTCGTCGCTCGGCGTCCTGGGCCGTCACCAGCCGTTGACGGGAGGCCCGAAGCTCCGCCAGGTTGGCCCGCAGCTCCTCCGTGAGCCGAACGTTGCGAAGCACAAGCCCGGCCTGGGAGGCGAGATCGTCCACGAGCTTGTCCTCCGCGGCGGTCAGCGGCTCGTTCTGGGGCTTGGTCACCGTGAGCGCGCCGAGCAGCTCCCCCTGGTGCCGGACCGCGACGACCTTCGAGGCCCCCGGAATGTCGGGCATCTCGCCGTCGGCCACCGGCAGCGGCCGGTCGGCGCCACCCGCCTCGCCCCAGACGGCCTCCGGTCGGAGTTCGCCACCGATCCGGAGCCACACACCCGCCTGCCGGGCCCCGGTTCCCTCCCCGAGGATCCCGGCCATCTGAGGCAGCACGTCCTCCACCGAGTACGTGCCGGCCATCCGTTCAGAGAACTCGGACAGAACCTCGTAGGGCGAGGCGCGCTTGCCATACACGATGCGATTGGCGAATCGCGTGGCCCGGGTCCGAACGGGATTGAAGGCCAGGGCGATCACCGCAGCAGCCAGGACCGTCAGGAAGGGGTTGTGCGTGGACCCGATGGCGGTCCCGATCCCGACCACGACCGCCACGTAGACGGCGGTGAAGAAGGCCGCCAGCACGGCGTACACGACGGTCTTGCTCATCACCACGTCGATCTCGTACAGGCGGTACTTCAAGACGGCGATGCCGATCGCTGCCCACAGGAACACGAACGCCAGGCTCTGCAGCACCGAGACGACCGCGGGAGGGCTGGAAGAGCTGGACGAGGTGGTGAAGAACGACGCAAAGAACAGGGCGACGACGAGCGCCGCGCCCGTCACGAACCACTTCAGCTGCAGGCGCTCGTCTCCGACCGATCCGCGGAACCGCACCACGACGGCCGCGAGCGAGACCGCGAGTCCGCCGGCGATGGGCAGGACGAACAGGAACAGTCCGAGCAGCCCGATCGAGGAAGAAGTTGACGACTCGCTGAAGGGGTTCCGCCACGCCTGGGTGGCGGTGACGAGCGCAGTCGCTGTGAGCAGCGCGAAGCCTGCGCCCACGAACCACGCGGCCGGTCGCCACCGAGGGGTTCGCAGGTGGCCGTTTGGGAACAGAAGGAAGAGAAAGGCGAGAGCCGCGAGCGGAACCAGCCCAAGCCAGTCGGACTCCCACGCGAGCGCCCGACCCGCGGGCAGAGACCCGGGGTCGGCCACCAGGGCATGGAGCCCGTATGACATGCCGAATGCAGTGAGGCCCAGCGTGAACCCCGCGGCCAGGAACAACCAGCCGATCCGGTTCTCCGGGCGCCGGGACGCGAGCACGATCCCGAGGGCGGGCACGGCCATGTTCACCACGTTGTTGAGGACGTTCGAGAAGTTCCACTGACCGGAGGAGCCGGCGGGCAACGTAGCGCGTCGGTCGATGAACATGAGGACGAGCGCGCCGATGATCAGCGCGATCGAGGCGATCCCGACACACCAGGCCACCCTCGTAGCGGTCCTTGGCTTCATCGCTGTCGTCGATTCTGGCCTTCGTGAGGGAGGAAGAGAAGTGTGGTGGCCCGATTCGCTCGGGAGGCAGACCCCCCTGAACCGCATGAGTGCCAACGCCCCTGGCTGCTGCCATCCGCGTTCATGTCGAACACGTCCTGCGAGCACCCGGCCTCGGGGCGGCGCGAACGGTAACAAGGAGGCCTGGGGTCTACAGGTGGATCACGGGGCAGGTGAGCGTGCGGATGACACCAGCGATGGCCTCGATACCCCCCAACACCTGTTTGCTCAGCTCGTCCAGGCTTCGAGCCTCGATCCGAGCGATCACGTCGTAGGGCCCAGTCACCTCGAAAGCGGAGCCCACGCCCTTGACGTTCGAAACTTCCTTGGTGACCCTTGGCCCCGTCCCCGGCCGGGTCTGAATGAGGATGTATGCCTGGACCATGTCTCTCCTGGTTCCCTCCCAACCTGTGGTTTATCGCGGGTCCTCGCTCGTGAAGGCGGACCGGGCGGACTGCTTGCCGCCTTCGAGCAGCGGCTCGGCCATCAGCGATCGGCCGCAGAACACGGCGCCCTCGGCGACGACCAGGGTCTTGCAGGTGATGTCGCCGTCCACACGCGCCTTCGGGCCGAGCTCGACGCTTTCTTCAGCCGCGATGCTGCCCGAGATCCGTCCATGCGCGGTCACGCTACGGGCGTGGACATCGCCCTCGACCAGGCTCTCGGGAGGGAGGGTGACCGCCCCCGGGGCAGTGAGGTTGCCCTTGACCCGCCCACCGAGGGTGATCCCCCACCCGCCTGGATGTCCGCCTCCACGACCGCCGCGGCGGAGAGCAAGACCTCCCCCTGGGCGAAGATCTTCCCCTTGAGTTGCCCGTCGATCCTGAGCGCCCCGGTCGACTCGAAGGTGCCCTCGATGCGCGCCCCTAGCCCGATGACCGAGATGCCTGAGCCTTCGCTTGCGCCGTCCATTAGCTCCGACGCCTATGCCACTCGCGTTTGCAGCTCGTAGAAGGGTCGCGGGGTGGGTGCGCCGGTGCTCGTTCTTGGCCCGTTCGCGTGTCGCGCCCGCCGGCGTCCGTTCCCGGGGCGCTTGGGGGTGCGTTCGGGGCCGTTTGCGTCAGCAGCGTCAGCGGGGAGGTGGGGACAGCCCGTCAGCCAGTTCTTGCGGTGGCTGCCTGCGCTGCTTCGAGTCGGTCCAGCCAGGGTAGAGCCTGCAGCCGAGTGAAGATCTCATGGGCCTCCAAAAGTAGGGGCTCGACCTCGGGAGCTTGGCTGGACGAGAGGACCAACTCGGCATGCTCGAGGAGAACGACCGCAAGCCAGAACGGCATTCCGATCTCCCGGAACGTTCCCGCAGCCTCCTTGAAGCCAGCATCCGCGGCCTCCGGTCGGCCCTCGGCGCTTCCCAAGCGGGCCTTGAATCGAGCGTGCTGAGCGTGCAGGAAAGGCGATACCTCACCGGGACCTGCCTGCTCGATCACAGATAGGTAACCGGCGGCCGAGGCCGCGTCGTTCAGGGCTAGGGAGGCCTCCACTGCTGCGACGAACCCTCGCTTGGCGTCCTGGTGGTTCAAGCCGAGCTCAGCTCGCGCAGAGAAGGCTCGCTCACCAGCATCCTTGGCAGCTCGATGCTGCCCTTCGGCTTGGAGCAAGATCGCCAGCGCCGCATCGCACGCAGCGCGGATCTGGGCGTCATCGGAATTTCCTATCACCTGAAAGGTGGCGTCAAGCTCGGACCTCGCCCGATCGAGCTCTCCCCGCTGGATGTGCACGAACGGCGCAGACAAGAGCTCGATTGCGGTGGCCGACGCTGCGTCGCCCATAGCCGCCTTCGTTTCCTCGTCGCGAGCCAGTGCCTCGTCCCACCTCCCCAGCTGGATCAGCGGATCGATTGCCCCGCCCAGTGCTCCCCTCTCATAGAACCTGTCGCCCACGCGCCTCGCCAGGGCGAGGGACGGGTCGAAGAACTGAAGGGCCTCCTCGTTGCGATCTAGGAAGGCGAGGACGGAGGCCAGGTTGTTGTACGCACGGAGGGCCGCCGGGGGGGCGTCGTGATCTAGCGCCAACTGGAGCGCGGCCCGGAGAAGCACCTCGCCCTCGTAGAACCTGTTGCGGGCATTGAGCGTGAGCCCCTTCGTGTTGAGGGCCTGCGACAACACGTCGGACAATCGGCGGGCCTCCGCCAGGGCGAGGGCCTGCTCCGTGTAGTCGATCGCCAGGTCTATATTCCCGGCGAAGAAGTGAAGTCGCGCCAGCTGCGCGCCAAGGGCGGCCAGTGCGTCAGTGCCTGGTTGAGCGGAGAGAGCCTGGTAGGCCGCCTCCATCTCGCGGATGCCGGATTCCAGCCGACCTTCGTCAAAGGCGATCTCTCCGAGGACCGCCCTGACGCCGGCCGCCCTGGTCTCTTCCCTGAGCGACTCGTAGCCAGCGACGGCATCCTCCAGGCGTCGCTTGGCCGCCTCTCGCTCCCCTGCCACCCAGCCGACCCTTCCGGCCCGTTCCGAGAGCTCCGCGCGATCGAGCGCCTCATCGGCTAGGTCGAGGGCATGCTCGAAATGTCGGAGCGCCTCCTCGTTCGCAGCAAGAGAGGCAGCTCGTTCTCCCGCACGAACCAGCATCAGACGCGCTTGCTCCTTGATCGCGGGGGCATCGTCGGCCTCGGGCACTTCGGTGTAGGCATCCAGGTAATGCGAGGCGAGGACCTCGGCCATTTCCTCCTCCTGGTATCTGGCGCCCTCGAAGTACGCCGCAACGGCGAGGTGCTTGGTCTTCCGTTCGCGCTTGGGAAGTGTGTCGTAGGCCACCGTACGGACGAGGTCCTGCAGGAACCCGAACTGGCCGCGCTCAGGGGAGCGCGGATCGGCCACCACGGATAGCACCTCCTTGCGGACGAGCGCGGTGAGGATTAGCTCGACCTGTTCCGCCTGGGTACCGGTTAGTCCGGCGAGCGCCTCCGTCGTGAACGTCTTGCCCAGCACCGAGGCATCCTGAAGCAGGCGCCGCTCCTGGGGTGCGAGGCCGTCGAGGCGCGCCGCGATCAAGGCGTGGAGCGTCTCGGGGATCTCGAGAGCCTCGATCGCTCCCGTTGGGCGATAGACAGCGCCCTCTTGAACGAGGAGCCCACGATCGAGAAGCATGCGCACGGTCTCCACCGCATAGAGAGGAACGCCTTGTGCGCGGTTCAGGATCTTGTCGGCGAGATCGGCAGGTAGTCCAGGCACGAAACCTCCGAGAAGCTCCTGCATAGCTGCGGGTGCGAGGGGCTCCAGAAAAATGGAGGTCGCGTTGCGCTTGGACCCCACCAGAGTTGCACCGAGCGCTTCGGGACGGGCGAGGGTCATCACGAACAGCGGGTAATTCCTCGACCAGTCCAAGAGGTAGTCGAGGAACTCCACGAGCGAGGGATCGGCCCACTGCATGTCCTCGAACACCATGAGAACCGGGTCGCGTTCGGCCAATCGCTCGAAGAACAGCCGCCACCCCGCGAACAGATCAGCTTTATCTGGAGCCTGACGATCTTCGAGGCTCAGCAGATGCGCCAGGCGGGGTTCCACGAACCGGCGGTCCTCGGGATCAGGGACGTAGCGCTCGATCGCCTCGTGAAGCTTGGTGAGGCTGGAGCTTCGATCCTCGCCTTCCAGGATGTCGGCGCGACCTCGCACCATCTCGGCCAGCGCCCAGTAGGTCACGCCCTCCCCGTAGGAGAGGCAGCGGCCCCGATGCCAAAAGAACAGGCGCTGAAGGCCGTCCATGTACTTGAAGAACTCCCAGGCCAGCCTGGACTTGCCGATACCCGCGATCCCAGTCACTTGGACGAGGTGTGCCTTTCCATCCTCGACGCAGGCATGGAATAGGTCCTTCACGACCTTCAGCTCACGGTCGCGCCCCACGAATGGGGGCTCCAGCCCCTCGGATTTCATCAGCCCGCCCCTGCCGGCCACCACCCGGAGCGCCCGATACAGGTGCACGGGCTCGGCCTTGCCCTTGAGCTCGTGGAGTCCCGCGTCCTCGTAAGCGATAGCAGCCTCGGAGGCCCGCCGGGTCGCCTCCCCGACGAGGACGCACCCGGGGTCCGCGGCAGATTGCACCCGGGAAGCGGTGTTCACGAGGTCGCCGGCCACCATGCCCTGGCCTTGGACTCCCAGGTTCACGGCAGCCTCGCCGGTGAGGACTCCCGCCCTAGCCTTCAGTCCTGCGGCTCGAACCTCCTGTCCGAGCGCAGCGACCGCCTCGACGAGATCAAGCGCAGCCCGAACAGCTCGCTCGGCGTCATCCTCGTTGGCCAACGGCGTGCCCCACACCGCCATCACAGCGTCCCCGATGAACTTCTCGACCGTCCCCCCATAGCGCTCGATGATCGACCGGGCCAGGTCGAAGTACCGCATGAGCAGTTCTCGCACCTCTTCGGAATCCCGGGACTCCGACAGTGCTGTGAAACCCACCAGATCGGCGAAGAGCACCGAGACGAGGCGACGTTCGGTTACGCGTTCGGTCGATACAGCCGACGGAGCCCGACCTGTCGTCGCCGAACGGGTCCCGACTTGGTCGGCACCAACAGGCGCGCCGCACTCATCGCAGAATTTGGCCTGAGGGCGGAGTGCACTCGCACAGACGGGGCATGTCCGGGCGAGAGGGCTTCCACACCCGTCGCAGAACTTCGCCTCGGACCGATTGTCTGTCCCGCAATTCGCGCAGAGCACGTTTCCCTCGAGGTGGACCGGATCGCCGGTCCGAAGGGTACCGCGAGGCTCATTTGCGTGAAAGGGACAACGTCGCCCAGCCACAGACGCGTGAGGGCGGCCCGCTACGTTCGTTGCTCTTTGAGCCTCCTCACGGTCGTCCTGGGCAGCTCCAGGAGCAGGACCTTTGTCTCCCGGTTCTCCTCCGATCATTTGAATGGCGATCCGCAAGCACCGAGCGAACCGCGCCGGGTAATCAGGCTTGTGCCATCGGCACAGCTCCCGTAAGGCCGCAGGCGTTCCCAATCCGCGGACGAGGCTCCCAATGCGTACACGCCAAGCCCAATGCCCGTCGCGGAACCTCACGCTCGGGGCCACGCGAATGCCATGTAACCTCGGAGGATGAGGCGCCCGAGCGAGAGTGGAAGGGCGATCCACTCGCCTAACACCGCTGGTGGAATTGAGTTTGTTCGGCTGCCCGAGATTGACACGGCAAGCCTGTCCCGGCTCGTCAATGACCCCCGTGTACGGCGCCATATGCCGCTCGGCGAAGGCGGCATGAGCGAGGCGAATTTTCGAGAGTGGGTCCGTCGCAAGGAGCGCATCTGGGACGAGCACGGCTTCGGACCGTGGGCAATCCGAATCAAAGGGATGTTCGCGGGGTGGGGTGGCCTCCAGCCTTGGGACGGCGACGTGGAGGTCGCGCTCGTGCTGATGCCAGAGTTCTGGGGATGGGGAAAGGCGATCTTTGAGCGGTTCGCGGAACAGGCGTTTAGACAGCTGCAACTGACCCACGTCCTGGCGGCCCTCCCTCCCACACGCAGACGGGGGCGCGGCCTCTTACGCCTTGGCTTCACCCCGGTCGGGGACGCGGAGATCGAGGGCCGCGCATTCGTCGTCTACCGGCTTGATGCTCCGCCCACCTACGGGAGTCGCGGATAAGGAGGCGACGATGGATGACCGATTGGGGTAACCGGGCCTTGGTCATGGCGCTTGCCTTTTCGTGGGGCGGGTCAGAAGGGCGCGAACGGATTCGCCCGATCAGTCGGTCAATTGCCAGAACTCGCCGGTGAGGCCCATGCTCGTGAAGACCGCTTCGGCCTCCTCTGGCGTCCGTCGTCGCCAGTCGGGTGACAGGCGGTCTGCGTACCAGACTCTGGCGAGCTCCCACTGCTGCTGAATGGTGAGGGATGCCCCCATCGGGAGCCCCCGACTGCGGGACCAGGTCCTCACGTGCTCTTCCGACCGGAAGAGCAGGATGTTCGCTCAGTTGAATCCGATGTTGTCCCACCAGTGAGCGGCGGGAACGGCGAAATGAACGACTCCCTCGGCGACTGAGGGGCGCCCGTCCGCAACGGAGACCTCCAGGCGGTCGTGGCAGTCCGGGCACCACGTCCGGACCGTCCCGGTGCCGCCCAGCATGGCCACGACCCCCAGCGCATCCCAGATGCAGTTGCCGAACCAGGTACGGCCGGCCGCCTCGACCGAGAACGGGGTGGGGATGGCGGACAAGGGGTTCGCCATCCAGATGTAGGGGGTGCCTGGCGCCAGGACCAAGACGTGCTCGGCGGCCAGGCGCCGGAGAGAATCCTCCACCGGGGCCTGATCCATATGAAGGGTCTCGGCGATCTCAGCCGGAACGGGCGGGCGGCCCTGATCGACGAAGAAGCGATACACCTGAACGCGAACCGCCGCGTCGACGCTCTTGTCGGGATCCATAGCCTCCCCGCCCCCCACCTGTGGCCACTATTCCACCCGGATTCTAGGGGGGCCAGCCGTAGGCGGTCGATCGGTCTGGGCCCTTAGGATGGCGGCTGAGGAGGGAAGCATAGACGTCAGACTGAGGATCAAGCGGGTGCTTGCGCTCCTGTCGTGCGCTGTCCTCGCCACCGCTTGCACCCAGAGCCGACCATCCTCGTCCGCAACGTCCCCTTCGACCTCAACCGCTACCTCTCCGTCGCCTAACCCCTTCGCTGGGGACATGGCCTGGATCGCCTACCAAACGGGCACCGGTGCCGAGGGTGTGTGGCTCATCCATCCTGATGGCACCGATGACCACCAGATCGCGACCGATGTGCGCGGGGAACCGGGCGGCGAACTCCTCCCGGACTGGTCGCCCGATGGCAAGCGGATCGTGTTCACGACCCGAGGTGGGAAGACCGAACCGCTATACACGTATGACCTCGCGACGAAGCGATCCACCCAGCTCTTTGCCTGCAAGTCGCCGTGCCTAGGGGACGATGAGCCCGCGTACTCACCGGACGGGACGAAGGTCGCGTTCGACCGTGCGCTCGGCCCATTCGTGGATAATGCTGCTGGCGACCAAGGCCCCTCCGACTGTGGTCTGTGGATCGGAGACGTGGCGACGGGCAAGGTCACACAGATCACGAGCAACACCCACCCGCCGTGTGACCGCGAGTACAACGCCCGCTGGTCGCCGGACGGTTCGCAACTGACCTACTGGCGTGACCCATACAAGGACGGCCAGCCGACCGGCACCGCGGTGTTCGTCATCAACGCAGACGGCACCCACGAAGAGCGCCTGACCGATCCGAAGATGTTTGCCGGCGAGGCTGACTGGTCACCGGACGGCCGGTGGATCGTCTTCGATACCTATCCGCTGGCCGAGTTCAACTTCGAGCCTAGGGTTTCCAACCTGTATCGCATGCATCCCGACGGCTCGGGGATGGAGCAGCTGACACACTACGACACACAAGATCGGCGAGCCACGCAGCCTCGATACACGCCGGACGGGGGGTGGATCATCTTCACCTCGGTGACAACGTCCAGCCGCAGCCTATGGGCAATCCCGGCGGCGGGCGGTGCGCCGATCGTGATCGCGCCCGGGGGGATCTACACACACGGCACATGGCAGCCGTAGTCAACAGGGAACATTCGTGCCGGATCGTCCCCCTCGTTTGCCTCTGAGAATCAACGGGAAATCAGGAGGGTCACTCGAACCCGTGTCGCTCTGGAGGCGTCGACCGTGGCACGGATCTGTCAAGAGCGGCACCGCCTCTTCTCCCCGCGGACGGTGCGGACGGCCCCGTCCCGGGCTCCCTGAGTCATTTCACCCAGAGCTCAAGAACGATGATCGGGGATGGCGTGTTGAGTTCTCCTCGACAGGTCAGAAGGCTGGAGTAGGCCGGGAAGGCGGGATCGTGGCTCGAGTTGGCCACGATGAGCGCCCCGCCTGGAAGGCTCAGTCGCCAGTGTGCGGGCACGACCCGATTTTGTTCACAGAGTCCGTTGAGGCTGGACGGGTCATCGCGGTATTCGGCGGACAAGAGCAGCGCCCCTACGACCTTGCCTGGGGCAGGCGTGGTTCCGATGGGGACCCGGACAGCCTTGGGGGAGAGCGCAGGTCCTTCGTGGACAGGGTAGGTGACGGTGTAGGTGACAGCCTTGCCGGCGCGATCGATGCCAGTCAGTTCGACCGGCCCCCGGAGCAGGCATGGCTGAGCCGCCACGTCTCGGATCCAGATAGTGCCGAAGTCGCTCCCCGCGCCGGCCCCATCGCCTTGGTAGTCGAGGGCGAGCTCCGCGACAGTGCAGGCGGGTGGCCGGTTGATCTCGGTTGGAGCCGCCAAGGGCGATCCCGTCTGCGTCAAATAGGGCTCCGGGGTGCGCGAGCCAGACGTGCAGGCCGGGGAGAGCAGCATCAGCGCGGCCAACACGACCACGAGCACTCGCCCCATACGTCCTCCCGGAGGGCACATCCTCTCTTGAATTACTGGCCGAGACCAAGCCCCACTAGCCGCAAGAGGCGGCTTTGTTCCCGCGGACGGTGCGAACGCTCCCGTCCCGGGTTCGGCGCTCTCGTCAGCGAAGCTCAGCGAGACGCTCCGCGACGACATGAGCGTTCGGTAGACGCGCCTCCGCGCCCTCGCGCATGAGCGCGAGAACGGAGGCGGCGAGAGCTGCCCGGAGCGCCCCAGCTTCGACCGCGCTGACGTGGGCATCCTCAAATCGAGCAAGGGTGTCAGCGCAAAGGTCGTCGTAGCCGCGCGCCTGCACTGCGGGCAGCCCCTGGCGGAGGCAGGCAAGCGAGAGCGCGTGGTCGCGCACGGCGCCGACGTAATGCTCCGCCTGCCAGATACGTCCGCGCTCGATGCACGCGCGCGCGTGGAGCGCGTAGATGACGCCCCACCCGAAGATGTCCCCTGCGACTGGCGGCGTGGGAAGGAAGAGGTCCCCCGCGACCGGCGGGGTAGAAGTCTCGGAC
>Ga0137387_10001629_pt1 | contig 11173 bp, 10 predicted proteins | sample SagtaG_3_FD_104909 | JGI IMG/M metagenome (GOLD analysis project Ga0137387, IMG submission 104909) | Vadose zone soil microbial communities from Angelo Coast Range Reserve, California, USA - Sage2_R_115_16 metaG | ecosystem: Environmental > Terrestrial > Soil > Vadose zone > Saprolite | place...
AACGCGGTCCGTGCGGTCAGGGAGAAGTTCGAGGAGTACGGCCTGGACGCGAGAGCTCTCGCCGGGGTCAAGATCGCCGCGGTCGGCGAACAGACCGCGGCCTCCCTGCGCGCGTACGGGATCAGCCCGGACCTGATGCCGGAGGGCAGCGAGCAGTCAGCCGAGGGGCTGGCGAACTGCTGGCCCGCCTACGACGACCTGCTCGACCCGATCAACCGGGTGCTGCTGCCGCGCGCCGACATTGCCACGGAGGGCCTGGTAGCCCGGCTGACGGAACTTGGCTGGGAGGCCGAGGACGTGACCGCCTACCGGACCGTCCGGGCCGCGCCGCCGCCCGCCCCGATCAGGGAGGCCATCAAGGGCGGCGGCTTCGACGCGGTGCTGTTCACCTCGTCGTCGACGGTCAGGAACCTGATCGGCATCGCGGGCAAGCCGCACGCGGTGACGGTGATCGCGGTGATCGGACCGGAGACGGCCAGGACCGCGGCCGAGTTCGGGCTGCGCGTGGACGTGGTCTCCCCGAAGCCATCGATCGCGGCCCTGGTCGAGGCGCTCGCCGAGCACGGCGCGTCGGTCCGCGACGCGGCGGTCGAGGCCGGCGAGCCGGTACGCCGCCCCAGCGAGCGCCGCCGCGGTGCGCGCCGGCGGCTCAGGTAAGGAAGGCTCAGGCAGGAAGGCTCGCGGAGGACGGCGGACGCGGCCCGCCGCGGTCTCGCAGCCCGGCCGGCCCTGGCCGGTGAGTGCCCGGCCCGCCAGGGCCGGCGGAAGGAGACATGTCATGGCTGGCTTCCCGCAGGCGCGCCCGCGCAGGCTGCGCCGGACCGCGGCGATGCGGCGACTGGTGGCGCAGGCCAGCGTCCGCCCCGCCGACCTGGTCCAGCCGTTGTTCGTCAAGGAGGGGATCAGCGACCCGCAGCCGGTCGCCTCGATGCCTGGGGTGCAGCAGCACACCAGGGACAGCCTGCGCAAGGCGGCGGCGGCCGCGGCGGGCGCGGGGGTAGGCGGCCTGATCCTGTTCGGCATCCCGGCCGAGAAGGACGCCCGCGGCTCGGCCGCCGACGACCCAGCCGGCATCGTCCAGCTCGCGCTCGCCGACCTCGCCGCCGACCTGGGCTCCGACACGGTCCTGATGGCCGACCTGTGCCTGGACGAGTACACCGATCACGGGCACTGCGGGATCCTCACGCCGGCCGGCGAGGTGGACAACGACGCCACGCTCGAGCGTTACGCCTCGATCGCGCTGGCCCAGGCACGGGCGGGAGCGCACGCGGTCGCGCCAAGCGGCATGATGGACGGCCAGGTTGCCGCCATCCGCGCCGCGCTCGACGCGGGCGGCTTCGGCGAGGTCGCCATCTGCGCCTACGCGGCCAAGTACGCCTCGGGGTTCTACGGCCCGTTCAGGGACGCGGCCGAGTGCGCGCCGCAGTTCGGTGACCGCGCCTCCTACCAGCAGGACCACGGCAGTCCGGGCGAGGCGCTGCGAGAGGTGCTGCTCGACCTGGACGAGGGCGCCGATATCGTCATGGTCAAGCCCGCGCTCGCCTACCTCGACATCATCAGCCTGGTGGCGCGCTCGGTCCAGGTTCCGGTGGCTGCCTACCAGGTCAGCGGCGAGTACGCGATGGTGGAAGCGGCGGCGGCCAACGGCTGGGTGGACAGGGAGCGGGTGATCGCGGAGACGCTCACGGCGATCAAGCGGTCCGGTGCCGGGATCATCCTGACCTACTGGGCCACGGAAATGGCGGCACGGCTCGGCTAGCGTGAGCGCGGCCGGCGGGGAGGGCAGCAGATGGTCGAGGCGTCGTTGCGGCCCAGGCGCCGCAGGGCCGGCAGCGCGATGGCGGCCGCGGCGGCGAGGTACGCCGTGCTCGGCTGGCCGGTCTGCGTCGGCGCGCGCCAGGTCGGCAGCCAGCGCCGGGGCGACCGGCAGCGCCGGGGCGACCGGCAGCGCCGGGGCGACCGGCAGCCGCGGCACGCCGCCGGGCGTGCCTGCTCCTGCGACCGCGTCGGCTGCCCCGCTCCCGGTGCCCATCCGCTGTCGCCCGCGTGGAAGCGGGAGGCCACCGCGGACCCGGCGACCGTGCGGCGCTGGTGGGTCGCGCGGCCGCAGGCCAGCATCCTGCTGGTCACCGGCCGGGTCTTCGACGTCCTTGACGTGCCAGGCCAGGCCGGCCTGGTCGCGCTGGCCAGGCTCGCGGAGTCGCGGATCCGACCGGGCCCGGTGGCGATCGGCGGCCAGGAACGCGCGCTGTTCTTCGTCACCAGCAGGGCCGCGCTGACCGACGAGGACGAGTGGTGGTCCTGTCACCTGGACTGCGAGCCCGAGTCGGTCCCGGCGGTCACGGGGCTGCGCTGGCATTGCAGGGACAGCTACGTGCTGGCTCCGCCTGGCCGGCTGAGCGACGGCACGGCGGCGCGCTGGCTGGTGCGGCCCGAGGCGGCGCTGACCGACGCGCTGCGCCTGCTCGAGTTTCTGGCGGATGCGTGCGAGGAGATCGGTCAATGACATCGGAAACGAGCCGGCAGCCGCCGGGTGAGCTGTACGCGCGCGCCTGCGCGGTGCTGCCTGGCGGGGTGAACTCCCCGGTTCGGGCGTTCGGCGCGGTCGGCGGCACGCCGGTGTTCATGGTGTCCGGCGCCGGCCCTTACCTGACCGACACATGCGGCACCAGCTACGTCGACCTGGTCTGCTCGTGGGGGCCGATGATCCTCGGGGATGCGCACCCGGCGGTGACCAGCGCGCTCGCTCAGGCGATCGGCCGCGGTACGTCGTTCGGAACGGTCACGCCCGGCGAGGTCGAGCTGGCCGAGGAGATCATCGGTCGCGCTCCCGTTGAGAAAATCAGGCTCGTCAGCTCCGGTACCGAGGCGACGATGTCAGCGCTGCGGCTGGCCAGGGGCTATACCGGCCGGCGCCTGGTGGTCAAGTTCGCCGGCTGCTACCACGGCCACGTGGACGCGCTGCTCGCCGCCGCGGGCTCTGGCGTGGCGACCTTCGCGCTGCCCGACTCGGCCGGCGTCACCGGCACGGTCACGGCCGATACCATCGTGCTCCCGTACAACGACGCCGAGGCGGTCAGGCAGGCCTTCGCGGAGCATGGCGGCGAGATCGCCTGCGTGGTCACGGAGGCGTGCCCGGCGAACATGGGCATCGTCGCGCCGTCGGCGGGCTTCAACGAGCTGCTGGCCGCGCTGTGCGGCGAGCACGGCGCGCTGCTGATCATGGACGAGGTGCTCACCGGGTTCCGGGTGACGCGCTCGGGCTGGTACGGCAGGGAAGGCGTGGCCGGGGACCTGATGACATTCGGCAAGGTGATGGGCGGCGGGCTGCCGGCGGCGGCGTTCGGCGGGCGCGCCGAGATCATGGACCTGCTGGCCCCGGCCGGGCCGGTGTACCAGGCGGGGACGCTGTCGGGCAATCCGCTGGCCACCGCAGCCGGCCTCGCCACGCTGCGCGCGTGCACGCCCGAGGTGTACCAGAAGGTGGACGCGGCCGCGGCCGCGGTCGCCGGGCTGGCGTCGGCAGCGCTGACCGAGGCCGGAGTCCCCTTCCGGCTGCAGGAGGCCGGCAACCTGTTCTCGGTCTTCCTCGGGGTAACCCGGCCGGTCAGGGACTTCGGCCAGGCGCGGTCGCAGTCGGGGGCCGCCTACGCGGCGTTCTTCCACGCGATGCTGGACGGCGGCGTGTACCTGCCTCCCTCGCCGTTCGAGGCCTGGTTCGTGTCGGCCGCGCATGACGAGCGGGCGATCGCCAGGATCGCCGAGGCGCTGCCGGCAGCGGCGCGGGCCGCGGCGGCCGCGCTGGGCTGAACCGCCCCGGTCTGCCAGTATGTGTCCGCGCCGCCGGGCAGCACGCTCACCCCGCTCGAGATGGTCAACGAGCGGATCCACGAGATCACCGAGCTGGTCCGCGGCCACCCGCAGGACTTCCTGGCGGTCTACGGCATTACGCTCAACGACGTCAAGGTGCTGATGCGGCCTCGGGACGAGCGGATGCGCGAGCTGATCTCGCTGCGCGCGTTCGGCCTGTCCGAGATGGAGGCGGTCAGGTACTACGTCGCCGTGAAGATGGCCGAGCGCGGCCTGGTGTCGGCGCCGAACATGGCCGCCGGCGAGCCGTTCAACATCGGGCTCACCGGAGTCGGCGCGCTGCCCGGCATGCCGAACCTGGCCCGACGGGCACGCTCATGGGTCATAACGGTGCCTGACACCCTCGCCGACCGGCTGCGCAGCCTGCTCGCTTCCGACGTCTGCACCGAGAAGGGCCGCCTGCGGCCGGACGACCAGCTCGTGCGCGAGCGGGTCGTCCGCGGCCTCGGCGAGGCCACGGCCAGCATCAGGCAGCTGATCAGAAGGTGGCGGGCGGACGAGGTGCCGCCGTCGACCAGGGAGCAGCCGTTCCCGCCCGCCGAGGTGATGGAGCCGATCCGCAAGGCGGAGCGGCTGATCCGCGGTTCATCGAGATCTCCTGACGGCCTGCCGCAGCAGCGTGGTGCCCACGCTGTGCGCTGCGCCTAGTGCAGGTGCACCGAGACGTGCGCGAAGTGCACGTGCTGGCCGGACGGGTTCGGAATGATCCGGTGGAACCCGCACTCGAAGAACGCGTGCAGCCCGACCCGGTTCGGATGACCGTGCGAGTCGCCGAACTGGACCTTCGGGCTGTTACGCCAGCAGGTCAGGTCCTGGCGGACGATGTTGGTGACAACCTCCATCTCGTCGGGATCCTTCATCTTGTTGCGGCTGACCGTCGCGCTGACGCCGATCCAGTTCCTGATCACGCCGAGCCAGCACGAGTGCACGTGCCTCACCCAGATGCTGCCGCCGATCCGGTTGTCCTCCCACGTGCTGTAGGCGGGACCGTGGAAGTGGGCGAACGCTCCATGCGGCTTGCAGGTTACCCCGCCGCCGCCGCCGAGCTGGCGCACGTTACGGCCGATCCAGGCGCTGTGCACCACGACGCCGAGCGCGTCGGTGGCGAAGATGCTGCCGCCGACATGGTCGCGGCTGATCAGCGACGGCCGCTTCGGGCGCGGATCGTCCAGGCAAGGGAAGGACTTCGGGTTGCACCCGAGAATCAGCGTCCCGGCCTTATGGATGAATATGTTGCCCGCCAGGTTAATGTGCGTATCGTGCCTCCCGAATGCCGCGACCAGCGCGGAGTGCGGCATAATGATGATGTTGCGGGAAATCGCGACCGGGCCGCTCCGCACGAGGCACAGGCCGCGGACGATCACGTCCAGGCTCAGGCCTCGCAGCTCACCTGGGTGCCGGATGGTTCCGTGGCAGACGTGCGTTCGCCAGGTCGGAGCGGCCACCGCGGTGGTCGCCGGGCCAAGCGCCAGCATGCTGACCAGCGTCCCGGCGGCCGCGATGGCGACCGGAACGCGCTTATGGCGACGTAGCATTATGCATCCCCTTTTCTTTCCCCCCGCGGGGTAGCGCATTTTGGTGTACGTTAACAGCCATTGGGATCGCGAGCTGGGCGGAATACGCAGCCTGCGGGTCTCATTTTCATTCGGCCGGGCCGGCGCGCCGATAATTGAGTGAGCTATCGAATTGACAAACAGGATCCGCGCCGTTTCGAGTGCCGCCGCCGGGTCGTGCCGAGGGCTAGCCGACCGCCACGGCGATGATCCCGGCCACGATCGCCGCCGCGGCGGCGATCCGCCGGGCCAGGCTGCCCTCGCCGAGCCACCGCCTGCCGAGCAGGACCCCGAACAGCACGCTGACCTCGCGGGCCGGCGCGACCGCGCTGACCGCGGTGAAGCTCAGGGCGACCAGTACCAGGATGTACGCCAGCGGCGACAACAGCGCGGTGCCGAGCACCTGAGGCCGCAGCGACCGCCAGACCTGCCCGAGTCGCTGCCGGTCGCGGAGCACGATCGGGGTGAACACGGCGGCCATGACGGGAAAGCCGGCGTAGCCCTGCAGGATCGGCTCGGTGTGCAGGTTCGAGACGGCGTACTTGTCCCAGATCGTGTAGCAGGCGATGAACGCGCCGGTCGCGAGCGCGAAGCCGACCGCTGTCCGGCCGGCCCGTGCCGCGACCGGCCCGTCCACGGCGGCGGTCCGGCGGCCGGGCAGGCCGATCACGACCACGCCGACGATGGTCGCGACAATCCCCGCCACGGCGACCGGCCCTGGCCGCTCGCCGAGCAGCACGATGCCGGCCAGCGCCGCGAGCATGGCGCCGGTCCCCCTGCCCATCGGATAGGCGACGGACAGGTCGCCGAGCCGGTAGCCGAGCTGCAGGAACAGGAAGTAGCCGGCGTGCAGCACTCCGGTCCCGCCCAGGAACAGCCAGTTCAGGCCGGTCAGGTGCGGGCGCGTCAGGAACGCCGCGACGGCCGCGACGGGCAGGTAGCCGACCGTCACGCACGCCGCGACCAGCCAGATGAAGAACGCGGCGCCCGTCGCCGCGGCCTGCTTGCCGAACAGGTTCCAGCTGGCGTGCGCGACAGCGGCAGCCAGGACAAGCGCGATGGCCGTGGAACTCACGCGGGGCTACCTGCCGACAGTCGGGGAATGCCTATTTGCGCGACTTTATCCCGGTCAGCCCGCCAGGACGAGTCGGTGCGGCAGCCGGGCCGCGGGTAGGCTTGGCGCGCCATGACTGAGAATGCGGAGTCCGCCGCGGCCGCCGGCCGGGCGCAGAAGACGATCGTTCACCTCGTGCGGCACGGCGAGGTCGCGAACCCGGACGGCATCCTGTACGGGCGGATCCCGGGCTTCCGGCTGTCGGAGGACGGCCAGATGATGGCCAAGAACGCCGCCGACTTCCTGGCGGGCCGCGATATCACCCTGCTCCGGTCCTCGCCGCTCGAGCGGGCGATCCAGACCGCCGAGCCGATCGCGGCGCAGCTTGGCCTGACGATCGAGATCGACGAGCGGCTGATCGAGCCGTGGAACCACTTCGAGGGGCTCAACGTCGGAGTCGGTGACGGCTCGCTGCGAGCGCCTCGGCACTGGTATTACCTGCGCAACCCGTTCCGGCCGTCCTGGGGCGAGCCCTACAAGGAAGTCGCCGCTCGTGTGCTGGCGGCGGCCGCAGGCGCGGCCGCGGCGGCGCGCGGCCACGAGGCCGTCTGCGTCAGTCACCAGCTTCCGATCTGGGTGGCGCGCCGCTCGGCGGAGGGCCGCACGCTCTGGCACGACCCGCGCCGCAGGCAGTGCGCGCTCGGCAGCGTGACCAGCCTGGCCTACGAAGGGGACCGGCTGACGTCGGTGAGCTACGCCGAGCCGTCCGGTTCGGCAGGAACGCGAGTCGCCGGCGCGTAGCCTGTACCGTGCCCGTTCCGTTCCCGGCGGGGCCGCAGTCAGCCCGGTGAACCTTGTCCTGCACAATGGGTTGCGTACTACTGCCTGTAGGAGACCGCCTTGTGACCCGCCTGCGAAGCGCCGCAGCTGTTGCTGCCGGACCGGCTGGTGCCGTCCGCGCGGCGTTGGCAGGCCCGGCGCTGGGGGGCCGTGTGCTGGCGGGTGCGTCGCTGGCGGGTGCGTCGCTGGCGAGCGCGGCGGTGCTCGCGCTGACCTCGTGCTCGGGCGGCGCTATCGCGGACAGCAATCCGGCGAGCAGCTCGCAGAGCTTCGTCTCGGGAAGCTACAGCAGCACCTACTACCGTCCTGGCTCCCGGCCCGCCGCTCCGGCCGTCGGCGGGTCGACGCTGACGGGGAGCAGGTTCAGGCTGGCAGCCGATCGCGGCAACGTGGTCGTGCTCAACTTCTGGGGGTCCTGGTGCGCGCCGTGCCGGCGCGAGGCCCCGGCTCTGGCCGCGCTCGCGACCCATTTCAAGGACGCTCCGGTCAGGTTCGTCGGCGACGACGTCCATGACTCGCCAGCGGCGGCGCTGGCCTTCGACCGGACGTACTCCGTCGGCTACCCGAGCCTGAACGACCCGGGCGAGCAGGTCGCGCTGGCGTTCCACGGCACGGTGCCCCCGGCCGCGATCCCGACCACGCTGCTGATCGACCGGACCGGCCACATCGCGGCGAGGGTCGTCGGCGAGGTTTCCTACCGTGGCCTGCGGAAGCTGATCGCCAAGATCCTGGCCGGGCAGTCATGACGCAGGATCTGGCGGGACGCCGGGCCGGCGATGGTCATGCCGCTGGTCCGGCTCCGGCGGGCGACGGGACGGTGGCGGCTGGCGGGACGGTGCGGGACGGCGGTGCGGAGTCCCGGGCGGGCCGCGGGCGGCTCGGCCTGGGCGGCTGGCTGCGCTGGGGCTGGCGCCAGCTGACCTCGATGCGCACCGCACTGGTTCTGCTATTCCTGCTCGCGCTGGCCAGCATTCCCGGATCGGTCCTGCCCCAGCAGGGCATCGACCCGGCCGCGGTCACGCAGTACTACGCGGCCCACCCGGCGCTCGCCCCGTTCCTGGCCAGGTTGTCCGGCTTCGACGTGTTCGGCGCCCCCTGGTTCGCCGCCATCTACCTGCTGCTGTTCACCTCGCTGGCCGGGTGCGTGCTGCCGCGCAGCTACCGGCTTGCCAGGTCGGCCGGGCAGCCGCCGCCGAAGGCGCCCCGCCACCTCGGCAGGCTGCCGCAGGCGGCGGGTTTCGAGACGCCGTGGTCGCCGGATCGGACGCTAGAGTCGGCGGCGGCACTGCTGAGGCGGCGCCGGTTCAGAGTCAGGACCGGCGACGGGTGGGTTTCGGCCGAGAAGGGCTACCTGCACGAGGTCGGCAACCTGCTGTTCCACGTGGCGCTGCTCAGCCTGCTCGCCTCGGTCGCGCTCGGCGGCCTGTTCGGGTACAAGGGCAACCGGTTGCTGGTGGAGGGCGACACGTTCGCCAATACGCCGGTCGGGCTCGACGTGTTCCGTCCCGGCCGGCTGGTCTCGGCCGGCGACCTGCAGCCGTTCAGCGTCACGCTGCGGAAGTTCTCGGCCAGCTACGTTACGTCCGGTGCAGAGCGCGGGCAGCCCGCCAGGTTCGCCGCGTCGATCCGCTATAACTCGCGCTACGACGGGCCGCTGACCGGCTATGACCTCCAGGTGAACCACCCGCTGAACGTCGACGGCGTGCAGGTGTTCCTGATCGGGCACGGATACGCGCCAGTGTTCAAGGTCACCGACGGGACCGGTGTGGTTCGGTTCGACCAGGCCGTGCCGTTCATCCCGGTGGAGCAGTCCGGGCTGACCTCGGCCGGGGTGGTCAAGGTGCCCGACGCGAGCCCGCGGCAGCTCGGCTTCGCCGGAGTCTTCCTGCCCACCGAGATCAACGTGGGCGGCAGGCTGGCTTCCGCCTTCCCTGCCGCGGACTACCCGCGGGTCAGCCTGGTCACGTACGCGGGCAACCTCGGCATGAACGGCGGTCAGCCGCAGTCGGTCTACAGTCTCGATACCAGCCGGATGCGGCGGCTAGCGGTCAGTCCGAGGCCGCTGGCCCCCGGGCAGTCGATCGTGCTGCCCGACGGGCTCGGCAAGCTGACGTTCGCCGGCTACCGGCAGTGGGCGAGCCTGGCGATCACGTATGACCCAGGCCAGTTGCCCGCCCTGGTGTCCGCGCTGGCCGCGCTCGCCGGACTGATCCTGTCGTTCCTCGTCCGGCGTCGGCGGATCTTCGTCCGGGCCGCCCAGGCCGGGCGGGCTTCCGGTGTTCCGGGCCTGGCGGACGGCGCGGCGACGGCCGTCGAGGTCGGCGGCCTGACGAGGTCGGACGCGGCAGGCGGTTTCGAGACCGAGTTCGCCGAGCTTGCGAGCGAGATCATGCAGGAGGTTCGCGGCGCTGCCGCGGTTGCCAGCCCCTCCGGCCGTGCCCAGGCGCCGGCCGCGGCGGCAAAGGGAGAGTGAACTGCAGTGCCTAACACCGGACTGGCCCAGATCAGCAACGTCACACTGGTACTGGCGATCGTGCTCTACGGCGTGGCGATGCTCGCCTACGCGTGCGACTTCGCGTTCGGCAAGCGGCAGTCGGCCGCCGCCTCTTCCTCGGCCAGGCCGCAGCCCCAGCTGGTCGGCGCCGCGGCTGTCGCCGGCGGCGCCGTGAGCGGCTCCGACCTTGCCGGGCACGCGTTCCCTGCGGACCCCGCCGATCCGGCCGAGCTTGCGGACCTCAGCAACGGCTCGGATGACCTGGCCGCGCACGCGGGTGGCCCGGTGTCCGTTGGCGCAAGAGCCAACGGCGCCGGTGCCGACGGCGCCTTGGCCAACGGCGAGGCCGGTGATGAGAGCCAGGCTTGGGCCGGCAACGGCGCGCTGCCCGGGCCCGCCCCAGCGACCGTTCGGCAGTCGCCGTGGCCCGAGGGGTCGTGGCAGCGCCTCGCCTTCCTGCTGACCTGCGCCGGGCTGGTCCTGCATGTCGTCGCGGTCGCGTCCAGGGGACTGGCCGAGCACCGGGCGCCGTGGGGCAACATGTACGAGTTCATCGCCGCGATCGCCTGCGCCGCGGTACTCGTGCTGGTCATCTGCGCGGTCCGGTTCCGCGCCTACTACATGGGCCTGTTCGTGCTGCTGCTGGTCGTGCTGGCGCTCGCAGTCGACGTGATCGCCATCTACACCCCAGCCGGGGAGCTTGTGCCCGCGCTGCAGTCCTACTGGCTCGCCATTCACGTCACCGGCATGATCATCGCGACCGGCACGTTCATCTTCGGGACGGTCGTCACCGTGCTGTACCTGCTGGTCTCCCGGCATCAGCGCCGGGTCGCGGTCGGCGAGCCGTCCGCGGCAGCGGGGCTCATGGACCGCCTGCCCGGCGCCGAAGTGCTTGACCTGTTGGCCTACCGCGCCGTCACGTTCGCGTTCCCCATCTGGACCTTCGCGGTGATCGCGGGCGCGATCTGGGCAGATCACGCCTGGGGCAGATACTGGGGCTGGGATCCGAAGGAGACCTGGTCGTTCATCACGTGGCTGGTCTACGCGGCCTTCCTGCACGCGCGGAGTACGGCGGGCTGGCGAGGACGGCGAGCCGCGTTCATCCAGCTGTTCGGCTTCGCCTGCCTGCTGTTCAACCTCGTCGGCGTGAACCTGTGGGTATCCGGTCTGCACTCCTACGCCGGCCTCCACTGACGCGCGATTTCCCTCCGGCTCTGGCTCCGGTTCCGGTTCCGGTTCCGGTTCCATGATCATGGTGGGTTCACGCGTTGCGGGTTCAATGAGTCGTCGCAACGTTCCTGGCCGCGCGCCCTGTGTCCGCTCTGCTGTGAGGCTACCTGGGCTGGAGGCGGCGTGTGCCGG
>Ga0137387_10001632_pt1 | contig 11167 bp, 8 predicted proteins | sample SagtaG_3_FD_104909 | JGI IMG/M metagenome (GOLD analysis project Ga0137387, IMG submission 104909) | Vadose zone soil microbial communities from Angelo Coast Range Reserve, California, USA - Sage2_R_115_16 metaG | ecosystem: Environmental > Terrestrial > Soil > Vadose zone > Saprolite | place...
CGCGCAGCAGGACGTGGCCGATTCCCGTGAGACGGATCATGGCTGACGCTCCTTGATCGAGACGCGCCAGTGGACGCGGTCTTCCTCGGGGGGATAGTCGCCCGCGGCCTTGTGATACGAGCACCGGTTGTCCCAGATGACGATGTCCCCCTTGCGCCACCGGTGGCGGTACTCGCCCTCGGGCTGGATCATCCGGCCGGTCAGCTCGTCGATCAGCGCGGCGCTCTCCTCCTCCTCGAGGCCCTCGATCTCGAGAATTTTGCCGGGGTCGAAGTAGAGCGCCTTGCGCCCGGTCTCGGGATGAGTGCGAATGATGGGATGCCGGACGGGAACCCAGTCGCGATCCTCGGCGTTGAGCAGCGCCGTCGCCTTCCGCCGGCCGCCGTAGGTGAAGACGCCCTTGCGTCCGTCGAGCCTGCTCTTGAGCTGCTGCGGCAGCGCCTCGTACGCCGCGTACATGCTCGCGAACAGCGTGTCGCCACCCCGGCTCGGGACGGCCAGCGCGTAGAGCTGGGTCGCCTTGAAGGGCTCGGCGTCGTAGGCGCCGTCGGTGTGCCAGCCCTCGGCGCCGCGCCGATAGATCGCCGCATCCAGGCGCCCGTCCGGCCCGAACTTGTTCACGCCGAGCAGGGTGATCTCGGGATGGTCCGGGTGGCGCGTGGACTTCGAGGGATGCGGGTGGATGACGCCGAAGCGGCGGCTGTAGCGCAGGAAGTCCTCGATCGCGAGCTCCTGGCCCGGCACCACCACCACGTTGTAGTCGAGCCACGCGCGATAGATCACGGCGAAGCTCGCGTCGTCGAGGGGCTTGACGTCGACACCCCGGATCTCGGCGCCGATCTGCGGTCCCAGGCGCTGCACCCTGATCATCGGTCCATCCCCCGGTCGCGCGGAGGTCGAAGCGTGTCGGCATCGTACCACCGACCCGGGGAGCGCGAGGGGGGCGTCGCCCCTTCGCCTTTATGATGGCGCGATGCCGACCTCCTCCCGCTCACGCCGGCCATGGTTGGTCGTCGGCACGGTCTGGGTCACCCTGGCCATCGCCTCCGGCCTCTACTTCTCGTTCCCCGTCTTCTTCGTGGCCCTGCTCGAGGAGTTCGGCTGGTCGCGCGGGGCCACCGCGGCGGCGTTCTCGATCTCGTCGGTCGTGCAGGGCGCGCTCTCGCCCATGATCGGGATCCTCGTGGACCGCCTGGGCCCGCGCCGCGTCATGCTCGGCGGGGCGTGCCTGCTCGGCGCCGCGTGTGTGCTGTCGAGCCGGATCGGCTCGTTGTGGTCCCTCTACCTGATCGTGGGCGTGCTGGCCGCGACCGGGCTGTGCGCGGTGAGCTGGGTGCCGAGCGGGACGCTGATCGCGCGGTGGTTCACCGAGCGGCGGAGCAGCATGCTGGGCCTGGCCTTCTCGGGCATGGGGGCGGGCGTGCTGGTCATGGGCCCGCTCGCCCAGTGGCTGATCACGGGGCACGGCTGGCGCGCCGCCTACGTCGTTCTCGGCGTGGGCACGCTCGTCGTCCTCGTTCCCCTCATCTGGTTCGGCGTGCGCGAGGCGCCGATCGTGACGGCGCCGGCCCGAGCCGCGGCCGAGCCGACCCCGGCGCCGGCGCGCCGCGACGTCGGCGACGCGTTGCGGACGGGGACGTTCTGGGCGCTCTTCTTCGCCTACCTCTGCACGCCGCTCGCCGTCTTCTCGGTCGTCACCCATTCGGTGGCCTTCGCGGTGGACCACGGCTTCCCGCGCCTGTTCGTGGCGGGCATCTTCGGGCTCACCGGTCTGCTCTCGGTCGCGGGTCGGATCCTGTTCGGCATGGCCGCCGACCGCATCGGACGCGCGGCGTCGGCCACGATCTCCTACGGCTGCACGGCGGCGGGAACGCTCTGTCTGCTCGGACTCGAGATCTGGCCGCACGCGGCGGCCCTGTACGCCTACGCGCTCCTCTTCGGCCTCGGCTTCGGCGCGCGCGGCCCCATCATCACCGCGATGGCGTCCCAGCTCTTCCCGGGACGGCGCTTCGGCGTCCTCTACGGGATCCTCAGCGTGGGCAACGGCATCGGTGGCGGCGTCGCGCCGTGGTTCGGCGGCGTCGTGCACGACCTGACCGGAAGCTATCGCGTCGCGTTCCTGGTCGCCGTCGGCTTCTGCGTGCTGGGCTCGGTGTGCTTCTGGCTCGCGCGGCCGCGGGCGCGCGGGTCGGCGATGCACTAGGAAGATGGGGGGCCCCGATATGGCCCCCCAAACCCCCCAAACGTTCGGAGCGCCCGGGATGAACCCGGGCGCTCCTCTATCCCCCAGCCCCCAAACGCTCGGGGCGCCCCGGCGAAGCCGTGGCACCCCTCGATACTCCGAGCGGCTCCTAGCGCGTCGCGCGCTCCGCCCCCTGCAACTCGTCCGTCAACGCGGCCGCGACGCGGGCGTACTCCGCCTTGAGGCTCTCGAGGACGGCGCTGGCGGACGTCAGCGTATTGGCGCGACCCAGCGCCTCCAGCTCCTTGCAGTACGCCGACAGCTTCAGCGCTCCGACGTTCGCGCTGCTCGACTTGAGGCTGTGCGCGGCCCGGTGCATGGCCAGGGCATCGTCCCGCGAGAGTGCCCCGGACATGGCGGCCAGGAGTTCCGGGCTGGCGCTGAGGAAGGCGCTGAGCACCTTCTCCAGCACGTCCGGCCGGCCAGGTCGTCGCAGCTTCCGGAGCGCATCGAGCACCTTGCGATCGAGCACGGGCTCGCGGGGCTTGGCCGGCGCGCCGCTGGCCTCGGACATCCCTGCGGCGGCGGGGCCGGCGGCCGCCGCCGGCGCCGTGGGGACGGGCGCCTGCGTATCGACGGACAACCAGCGGACCAGCCGGGCGTGCAGCTGGCCGAACGTAAACGGCTTGCTGAGATACTCGTCCATTCCCGCAGCGAAGCACGCCTCGGCGTCCTTCGCGAACGCATTCGCCGTGAGGGCGACGATGGGGAGATGCCCGCCGGTGCGCGCCTCGCGCTTCCGAATGGCTCGCGTCGCCGCCAGGCCGTCCATCTCGGGCATCTGCATGTCCATCAACACGATATCGAAGACCGGGTGCTCCAGGGCGGCCAGGACTTCCACACCGCTGGCCACGACGGTCACCCCACAGCCAAGGCTCTCGAGCATGCTCGTGGCGACTTCCTGGTTCACCGGGTTGTCCTCGGCGAGTAACACGCGCCCGGTCAGCCGCGGCAGCGCCGACGCGAGGTTCGGCCGCGGGTGCCGCAGGACGGATGCATCGTCTGTTGCTTCCGCCGTGACCATCCGCAGCGTCTGAAGAAGCTGAGCGGTCCAGATGGGCTTGGTCAGGCAGTGGGCGACGCCGATCCGGCCGGCCTCCGCGGAGTCCACCCCGACCGAGGTCAGCATGACCAGGCGCGCCGTCGCCAACGAGGGCTCGGCCTTGATGGCGCGCACCAGCGTCAGGCCGTCCATCTCCGGCATCTGGTGGTCGACGAGCACGACGCGATACGGCGCGCGCTGAGACGCCGCGTCCACGAGTACCGTGAGCGCCTCGGCACCGCTGCCCAGGCTGCGACAGTTCATGCCCCACGCCATGCACTGCGCGTGCAGGATCTCGCGGTTGGTGGCGTTGTCGTCGACGATGAGCACCCGAATGCCCGACAGATCGACCGTGCGCGCCCCATCCGTCAGCGCGGTGTCCACGACGCCGAGCCGCGCGGTGAACCAGAAGCTGGAGCCCTCCCCGGGGATGCTCTCCACGCCGATGCGCCCATCCATCATCTCCACCAGTCGCCTGGCGATCGCCAGGCCCAGTCCGGTGCCACCGTACTGTCGCGTCGTCGACCCGTCGCCCTGGACGAACGACTCGAAGATCTTCTCGCGGACCTGCGGATTCACCCCGATGCCGGTGTCGCGGACTTCGAAGCGAACCAACACGTTCTGGGCCGAGGATTCCAGGACGCTGACCTGGAGGACCACCTCGCCGTCGGGTGTGAACTTGACGGCGTTGTTGATCAGATTGGTGAGGATCTGACGCAGCCGGAGCGCGTCGCCGATCACGGCGGCGGGCACGCGCTCGTCCAGCTTGCAGATGAGCTCCAGGCCTTTGCGGTGCGCTCGCTCGGCAAACAGGTCCACCGTTTCTTCGACCAGCAGCCGCAGGTCGCAGTGCGCCCGCTCAAGCTCGAGCCGGCCGGCCTCGATCTTGGAGATGTCGAGGATGTCGTTGATGATGCTGAGCAGCAGCTCGCCCGACTGGCGCGCCATCGTGGCGAACTGGCGCTGCCGCGGGGTGAGCTCCGTGGTGAGCAGGAGCTCGCTCATGCCGAGCACGCCGTTCATCGGCGTCCGGAGCTCGTGGCTCATGCTCGCCAGGAACTGGCTCTTGTAGCGGCTGGCCGTCTCGGCGACCTCCCGCGCCCGCTCGAGCTCGACGGCGCGCCCCGCCAGCTCCCGAGCCTGCGCGTCCGAGACTTCTTTCGCCTTCATCAGCTCGGCGAGCATCGTCCGCTGCTGCTGCTCGTAGGCTTCGAGCTGCGTGCCCATCTCGTCGACGCGCACGCCCAGCTGGCCCATGTCGTCCCGGAAGCGGCTGTTGATCCGATAGGCGAAGTTCCCCGCCCCGAACTCGCGGGTGGCGCGCAGGACCGTGCTCAGATGGCGCTTGCATGCGCGACTCAGCAGGACGCTCACCACGAAGCCGGCCACGACGGAGAGCCCGGCGGCGAGACTGAGCGCGCGTCTGCTGGCCGTCGCCGATTCGACGATGCCACGGTTCGTCGACTCGATGAGCTCTGAGGTGCGATAGCTGTAGTAGGCCGCGCGGTCCACCGCGTCGTCGATGATCAGGGCGATGTCCGCCGCCGCCTTGGCCGCGGTTTCCTGGGCCGGATGCCTGGCCCCCGACTCCACGAAGACGTAGAGGGCGGTGCGGAACCGTACCTCCTCCTCCTTCAGCTTGGTCACGCCCTCGTGCTCTGTCGAGGTCAGCGGCAGCGCGTGGAGCTGGGCGAGGATGCCGCGAATGGTGTTGAGCTGCTGGGCGAGCTCGGGAAGCTGTTCGCGCAGCTTGTCTTGTTGGCGGTACTGGTGAAAGTCCGACCCGACCATGGCGAACCGCAGCGCCATCTGCGTGAAGTGCCGCTCCTTCACCTCCTGCGTGTCTACCTTGTGCTGCATCGTCGTGGTCACGCGGCCGATGCCCACGACCGTGAACACCGCGCCCAGGAGCATGATGCCCACCAGCGCCCCGAAGCCCAGCTTTTGCGCCGTGCCGAACGACACGTTCATCGGCCGGCGCTCCGCGGAATCGACAGCAGGAGGCGATCAAAGACGTCGCCGGTGCGGTACATCGCCTGGGACCACTCCGGGTGCGGCGTGTCGTACGCGATGGCGTAACAGGCGACGCCGAAGAGATAGACCCCGCCGGGAGCAAAGGCGACGTCGTCGTCGTGGCCCGTCCGGAGCTTCCGTGCGAACTCGATGGTCCACTGCCCGTTCGCCCACGTCCCCTTCGCCCGGACGTCGGCGCGGCTCCCCTGGGGCTGCTGCGGAACATACTTTTCGACTTTGTCGCCCTGATACCGGAAGAAGAACTTCTCCTCCCAGGCGGCCGTTCCGGCGTCGGCGACCCGGCGGAGATACAGCGCGCCGTTCCTGGATGTCTGGATCTTGACGGCGTCCCGCCCGGGTGTGGTCGTCACGCTCTGCCACTTGTCGTCCGCGTAGCCAGACGGATTGGTCCGGCGCGCCTTCCAGAACCAGATGTCCCCGCGATGCGGCTCGGGATCGCGCAGCTCGAGCCGCACGTCGTTGCCCGACATGCTCCACTTGAAGAGGAACACGTCCTCGCGGTCGGGGCCCTCCCGGTACACCTGCTCCTTGGGGTCCCAGGTCCACGTCTTGTGCGTCACCGACGGGACGTCCTTCGGGAAGGTGACCAGGAAGAACACTTCCTCTCGCGTGAAGACCGACTTGAGGGTGATGGCGCGCTGCGACGAATAGTCGAGGGTCGTGATCCCGGGCACGGATTTCCACACGGGCTCCTCCGCGCGTCCATCGATGACGGGCGCCACGGCGGTGGGATGCGACACCAGCGTCATCTCCTGGGGCGGGCGCTTGACCGGCACGTAGCCCTGAAATCGATCGGGTGTCTCGGACGTCGTCGACGAAGCCTGGGGCAGCGGGCTGGCGGGTTGCGTCGGCGGCGCCGCCTCGGCCAGGCCGGGCTCCGCCGGCCGCTCGCGTGTCGTCCGCGCGCCTTCGCTCTGAAAGCCCGCGGCGCCGAGCGCGGCGAGCAGGACCACGGTGATCGACCTGGCTCGGAGTCTCATGGTCGTTTCGTCTCCTCTCTGGCTTCTACCGACCTCCGAACCAATCCTTGAGGGTCGTCATCCATCCCTGTCCCAACCGGCGGGCCTCCGCTTGCCACGCTTCCGGCGCCATCATCCCCACGTAGACGAACTGCCCGTTTCCGGTGGGCTTGAAGACGTGGGCGACGCCCTCGGGCTTTGGCCAGATCCCCACCGCCTCTTGGAGGTTCGCCGTGTGCGAGACCATGGCCGTATTCGTGCCCGGCGGCGGCGGCGTTGCGAGCAGGGTCAGGAGCTGCGAGGTCACCGTCACGCGGTCCGCCGAGCGCAGGTGAATGGCGAAGTGGAGCGCTTTGGCCTTTTCGGCTTTCCCGAAGATGTTCCTCGCCGTCTCCACGCACCGGCAATACGGACTGGAGTACACCTGTCCGGTCGGGATCCGGAGCTGTCGAAACGCCTCACCGATCCTCTTCGTCTGGGCCCGACCCTCGTCCGATAGATTGCGCTGGAGCTGGCACTTGTCGAGGTCGGCGTCGGCCACGTCCTTCTCGCCGAAGTCGCTGGTGGCTCCATGCCGGAAATAGATGATGTGGCCGCCCTTCTGCAGCTCCTTGACCAGCGCCGTTCCGGTCAGTCGGGGCTGCGTCTCACCGACGAGCTGCCCGGCGAGCGCCAGGCCGGAGAGGCCGAGGAGCCACAGTCCGATGCTGAGCTGCACGATGATCCGGAAGCCCGACCCGCGGATGTTCATGGTGTCCCCCGTGCCTTCCTTACTTCGTCACGGGCACATGGCCCGTCTTCCGCATGATGTCCCGCGCCGGCTCGGTCTCCACGTAGTCGAGAAACGCCCGGGTGCCGGGGGAGAGCTCGTCTCTGTGGACGAATCCCAGGCCGATACCGAGCGGGTAGGCCGACGCGGTCGCCGGCGTGCCGTCGAGCGTCACGGCCTGATAACCGTGGAGCACGACTTCGCTGAGCGGCATGAAGCCGATGGCGCCGCGAAAGGTCTTCATCGAGGCGACGAGGTCGGCATTGTGCTCGTTGAAATGCGCCTTCGGTGTCACCTGCAGCTCCGCGAAGCAGCGGAGGTTCTTGCGGATGGTCTGGAGATTCGAGCCGTCCGGACGCCCCTGAACGTCGATGAGCAGGTCGTGGCCGCCGACCTCTTTCCAGTTGGTGACGCGGCCACTGAAGATGTCGCAGATCTGCTGCTGGCTCAGGTCACGGACGCCGGTTTCGCGGCTGACCACGAAGGCCACGGGCACGCGGGCGAATTCCAGGTACTTGAACTCGCCGTACGTGGCGACTTCCGCGGCATTCGGCAGCCGGGAGACGCGACCGATGGGCGACTCCTCCGTGCCCACGACCCGGACGCCGCCATCCGAGCCGATCGAGTTCGGCACGGTCACCTGCCGGCCGGGATACTGCGCGGCGTAGCTCTGGGCGAGGGCGCGCAGGAGGTCCTGGCTGTCGCCGGTGCCCGGGAGCGTGACGGCCTCGAGCTCTGCCGCTCGCGCCTGGGGCGGGCAGACGGACAGCGCGGCAAGGATGATGCCCGCGGCGACCGCGTGGAAGCGCATGCGTGCTTTCATGGCTCGGTCTCCTTATCTTTCCAGGACGACGCGCACGGGCCTGATGTGCTCACCGTGCCGTGTCTGCGTCCGGTTGTAGATGGCGACGCTGAGATAGACGGGCCGATCGAGTGAGAACGCCACGTCGTACTTGCTCTTCGTGTCGAGCGCGCGACGGGTCTCCAGCGTCCAGCGGCCCATGCGCCAGCTCGCCTGCGCCCTGATGTGAGCGCGATCACCCTGGAAGGGCTCGAGGATGATGTTCGGGATGAGCGCGCCGACCGGATAGGTGTCCGCGGCCGCGGTGTAGGGGATGCCCTGCGCCTTGTCGATCCACCAGGTCGCGTCGTGGTCCGACTCGGTCGGGTCGGCGCTCAGGATGACGGCGCGGCGGGCGGGCAGCATCTTGGGACGGACGAAGGTCTCCGCCAGGGGCTTCGTGGGATCCAGCTTCTCGAAGTTGTACGCATACCCGCCGCCCGGGCTCGGGTCGGCGTAGTAGCCGCCCATGTACCGCTCACCTGGCTTCAGCTGGGCCGGGACTGGATCAGGCCCTCGGAAGTGCTGATCGTCCATGAACCCGGGCTCGCCCGTCGCGATCCCTATCGGGTTGGTGCGAACGGCCTTCCAGTGCCAGACGTCGCCCACCTCTCCGTTCGTGTAGTGGACGCCGTGCTTCTCGCCTTTCGCGGCGTGCGGGCCGACCCCGAGGTGACAGGTGGCTGCGCAGCTGCCGTTGGGCACGTCGGTGAGGTACGCGGAGAGCTTGTCCTCGTAGTAGACGTTCTCGTCAGCACGGTCGAACGCGGTTTGAAGGACCTTCCAGCCCTTCTCCGTCTTTTGAAGCGGGAAGCGCTTGAAGCTGGCGTCGGGATCGTCCCACTGGAACAGGAAGTAGATCTGCCGGCCGTCGTGGACGGCCTTGACCGTGACGTCGACGTACCCGTCCCGCTCGTTCACGCCCTTGACGTTGCGAATGACGACCGCGCGTGCCTCCTGCCAGACGGGCTCGTTCGCCTCGCCGTCGAGTCGCGGCGCCTGCTTCGCGCTGATGTGCTTGACGGTCAGCGTCGTCGGGAGACTGTTCCAGAGGTAGATGCCCCCGATCACGGGGACGATCACAGCGACGCTGACGAGCCCGGCCCGGACGTGTGAGCGATACAGCTGGGCCTTGAAGATCGCCCAGAAGCGTCCGAAGAACCATTGCATCACCACGTGCAGCACGACCAGGGGCAACAGGCTGTACGCCGTCAGCCCGTGCAACAGCCGCGTCGACCCATACCCGCCGAGCGCCGTCGACAGGCCCCAGTCGAGCCGGTACATCGCGATGCCCGTCACGACCATCACGGCGATGCAGAGAAAGAAGAGCCAGTAGATGATGACGTTGGCGCACCAGAGCGCGGGCTTGTCGCGCCAGAAGCGCCGCGTCCGCACGCCGGTGGACAGGTTCTGGAGATCTTGTCTCGTCACCCGCAGCCGGGTCGTGGTCCGTGACCGGACGAGGTATCCGACGTAGACGCCGGCGACGAGTAGCATGAGGAATGGGAGCACCACGTGGAGCGAGATGAGGTCGACGCCGAGCAGCGTGCCCTTCGGCGAGATCGCCGCGAGCAGCGCTCCCCACACGCCGTCGGCGCCTCCGAGTCGACTGTCGACGTACCCCCAGCCGATCCGCATGCCCGACAGGAGGCTCAGGGCCATGAGAGTCGTCATGCTCCAGTGGCAGACGGTGACGAAGAGCTGGGTCTTCGGGCTTCTCGCGACCCTTCGCCGCTCGCGCGCCGGCGGAGCCGGCGGCACGGCGTCGAGCGCAAGCGCGTCGAGTGCGCCCGCCGCCTCTTCGCCGAACGGCGGCGGTACGAGCTCTGTCTCCGGCGCCGCCGTCGGGACGGTCACGACCCGCTCCTCGGCAGAGGTGCTGCGTGCGTGGCCGTCGAAGCCTGCAGCCGCCGTGTCAAGTCCTCGGCGCTCAGGGGCGGGCTGATGAAGTACCCCTGTAGATACTGGCACCCCAGGGAAACGAGGAATTCTGCCTGGTCCTGGCTCTCGACGCCGACGGCGACGCACTCGAGCCGGAGGGCGCCCGCCATGGCGACGATCGCGGTCGACAACGCGGCATCCTGAGAATCGGTCAACACGTTGTGGACGAAAGATCGGTCGATCTTGACGCGATCGATCGGCAGCCGGGTCAGGCAGCTCAGTGACGAATATCCCGTCCCGAAGTCGTCGACCGCGATGCGGAACCCTTTCGCCCGCAGCGCCCGGATCGTGGCGACGTTTTCACCGGTCGGCTCCATCACTACGCCTTCGGTGATCTCGAGCTCGAGCAGCGCCGGAGACAGCCCGGCGGCCTCGACGGTCTGCTCGATCATCGCCCGCAGATCGCTCCGCTTGAACTGCCGGGCCGACAGGTTGATTGCCACCCGCAACGGCCCGTGCCCCGCGTCGTTCCAGGCCTTGGCCTGGGCGCACGCCTCCCGCACGATCCACTCCCCGATCGGGACGATCAGCCCGGTCTCTTCGGCCAGGGCGACGAAGATCTCCGGAGCGAGGAGCCCCCGGCTGGGGTGCTGCCAGCGGAGGAGCGCCTCCGCGCCGGTGACGTAACCGGTGCGGCTGTCGACCTGGGGCTGGAAATAGAGGCGGAACTGATCCTCCTCCAGGGCGCGGTGCAGTTCGGTCTCCAGCGTGAGCCGCTCGATCGCGGTGGCGTTCATCGACAGGTCGTAGAACTGGTGGTCATCCCGGCCCCGCTCCTTGGCGTGGTACATCGCCGCGTCCGCGTTGCGGAGCAGCGTGTCGACGTCGTGCCCGTCGTTGGGAAACAGGCTGATCCCGATGGTGGCCGTGACGACGATCTCGTGGCCCTCCACGGTCAGCGGCTCGCGGATCGCCCGAAGGATGCGCCGGGCGACCCTGTCGGCGTCGATCGGCATCGTCCTCTACCCACGAGACGGCGACGACCTAGACTCGCTGCTCAAGAACGCCGACGTGGCGATGTATCACGCGAAGTCCGAGGGCCGCAACCGCTTCTTCTTCTACAACGACTCGATGCGCGCCGCGACCGCACAGCGCCTTTCGCTCGAGCACGATCTGCGCAAGGCGATCGAGGGCGAGCAATTCGAGCTGCATTATCAGCCGCAGATCAACGTAAGCACCGGCGAAGTCGTCGGCATCGAGGCGCTGATACGCTGGAATCACCCCACGCTCGGGCTGCTCGGACCGGGTCATTTCATCTCCGTTGCCGAGGAGGCTGGGCTGATCATGGCGATATGGGAATGGGTGCTCGTGACGGCGCTTATTCAGCACAACGCCTGGC
>Ga0137387_10001633_pt1 | contig 11167 bp, 6 predicted proteins | sample SagtaG_3_FD_104909 | JGI IMG/M metagenome (GOLD analysis project Ga0137387, IMG submission 104909) | Vadose zone soil microbial communities from Angelo Coast Range Reserve, California, USA - Sage2_R_115_16 metaG | ecosystem: Environmental > Terrestrial > Soil > Vadose zone > Saprolite | place...
GTCGGGTTTGCTTGTTATTGGCGCGCCTGCATCCCTCCGAAACGCACGCGCGATTTCTCCAAGGCTTTGCTTGGGATTCGTGAAGAAGGAGGAAGACTCTGCTGCATCGCCCGGTGCAAAATCGCTTGGTAGTGACCCTGCGGCCGCTCCCGGGGTGGCCTCCCGGCCCCCAGGGTTTGCTTCCGCTTTTTCTTTAGACCTGAGAATTTCTGGCTCAATAATGCCCAACAGAGCCTTGGACCCTTCAGCCGCTTTTCCCGCCGCTGTTGCGGAAGCCGCCGCACTTGTTTTCGGCTTTCCGAGCTTGCATACTAGCCCGCCTACCAGGGTTTCATCCGCTCCCACAAAATTTCCGGCCATGGCCAGCGTGCGACAGTCTCGAAACTGCTGGTTCTGAGCATAAATCAGGCAGGGAGTCAGCGTTGCGAAGACAACCGCAAGCCGGGCATATTTCATCGCGCGATCACCCCGTTATTCATAGCGTCCCGTGGCCAAGCGTGGCCTGTCAACTGACAGGAGGGGCAAGAGTTAACTGTTCCCCCGGTCAGGTTTCCCGAAGTTTGGTATCTGAGAGAATGTCTGGCGCCAGCCCGTTTGCCGTGCGGTCGACATTTCCGGAGATGGACACCCGAGGAGAATGTGAGAATTCTCAGTCACATGTTAAGGTGGTACGGTCTCGCTGGGAAAATGAGCACCAAGGAGGGTCGAGTTGGCCACGTGTGAGCAAGTCGCAAGCGGCTCCTCACATCACCGGAGCCTTCTCGTCGTCATCAGGCTCTCCTTTCTATTTGCTGCGCTCTGGTTTTCCGCTTCGCCCGGAAGGTCCCAAATCTCGCCCGGTCCGCTGGCCAAGGCCCATCAGTCGCTGAATGGCACGAGCCAATGCGCAAGCTGCCATCTGTTCGGTACGAGCACACCCACGTTCAAGTGTCTGGAATGTCATAAAGAAATCGCGCGTTTGCTTTCGGACAACAAGGGATACCATGCGCGGCTCGAGATGAAGAATCCCAACGGCAAAGAGTGCGTTCGCTGCCATTTGGACCATAACGGCGAGAATTTCTCGCTGATTCACTGGGAGCCCTCCAAGAAACAGTTCGATCATCGCCTGACCGGTTATCCCCTGGAAGGCAAACACGCCGGTGTCGAATGTGAAAAGTGCCATACGCCTGCTCACATGCTCCCGGAGATCCGCGCACTGCTGAAACGACAGGATCCGGCCGGCTCTTATCTCGGTGCGTCTACCAAATGCATTGCCTGTCATGAGGACTACCACAAAGGACGGCTTGGCAAGGACTGTGAGAACTGCCACAACGCAAACGACTGGAAGGAGGCCAAGACTACCAAGAATTTCGATCACTCCAAGACGCGATACCCGCTCACCGGCGAGCATCTGCAGGTGCTTTGCGAAAAGTGCCATAAGCCGGAGATGCCTCAGGAAGTCCGTTTCAAGAACATGAAGTTTCAGAACTGCTCCGATTGTCATGCGGACCCGCATCATGGAGCTTTTAAGCAGAAACGATGTGAGGACTGCCACACCACGGAGGGATGGAAAAAGGTCCTGCCGGCGTTCTCGTTCGACCATTCCAAGACAAAATATCCCCTCCTCGGCGCCCACATTAAGGTGAGTTGCGTTGCTTGCCATGCCAAAGGGGAGTTCGAGCGCCCGCTCAAGTTTTCGAACTGCACGGACTGCCACAAGGACATTCATAACGGCCAGTTCGCCGCTCGCCCGCAAAAAGGGGAGTGTACCGAATGCCATAAGGTGGAGGGATGGAAGCCTTCCCTGTTTGGCGTCAAGGAACATGCGACTTCCAAGTATCCGCTCGAAGGAAAGCACGCAAAAGTGGAATGCGACAAGTGCCACATTCCCGCCGGCAAAGAGACGATTTACAAAGTCAAGTTCGCAAGCTGCACGGACTGCCACAAAGATCCGCACGACCGCCAGTTTGCGAAAGCGCCTTTCGAGAACCGCTGCGAGGGCTGCCATACGGTAGCGGATTGGCACCGCTCGCTGTTCACCATCGCCAAGCACAGGCAGACCAAGTTCCCGCTGACCGGAGCGCACGCCGCCGTTACTTGCGCAGAATGCCATAAAGTGGGAGCTGGCGGCAGAAAAGACAAAATCATTCCGTTTTCCTTTGACGACAAAAGCTGCACGGGTTGTCACGAGGATCCGCACCATGGAGAGTTCCGCGACCGGCAGGAACGGCGCAGGCCGAATGGGACCAAGTTCGGCTGCGAAGCCTGCCACAACACGAGATCATGGGTTGACGTGCCGGGATTCGACCACTCGAAAACCAAATTCCCGCTGCTTGGCGTGCATCGAACGGTGGCTTGCAATCAATGTCACAAACCTCTGGTGGGGGAGAAGAAAATCCAGTTCAAAGGCACGCCATTGATTTGCGAAGCGTGCCATAAGGATGTCCATGGCAAGCAATTCGCTCGACAGGAGGGGAAGACGGACTGTGCGAGCTGCCACACCGCCGAGCGTTGGAAGCCCTCGAACTTCGACCACAGCCGGACGAAGTTTCCGCTTGACGGCGGCCACAAGGACGTTGCCTGTGACAAATGCCACAGCCTGTTCAAAGTAGTGGACGGCAAGTCGGTCCTTTTCTACCAACCTACACCGCTAGCATGTGAAGCGTGTCACGGCCCCGGTTTCAAGAAGAATTAGGCGGCAGCAAGCTGTGGGTCGGGGAGGAAGCCGTGCGGGCGGATTTTTACGGCGCTAAATCGGCTACAATGACAGGGAGCAAAGACAATCCCTTGGCGAAGCCCATTTACTAGCTCGATTTATGGCCGGGTACCCTCCTCAGGCCCAGCCGAGGACCAGGATTGGGCGATAAAGACAACATTGTCGAGCGCCGTTTGAGTTGTCGCCACAGCTTGAGGATTCCCCTGCGTCTGCGGGTTTGGGGATCCTCGGGCCCGAATCGGGATGCCAAGTCGGTTGACATCTCCGAAGAAGGGGCGCTCGTCGAGACGGACCTGCCTGTTCGAGTAGGGGCCTTCCTCGATTTGCGCATCGAATTACCGGAAGAGATCACCGGTCAGCCCACCACCGAATGGCGCTTTAAGAGCCGGGTCGTACACCTGGCCCTGGCCTCTTCCGCAGGTCGTCCGCCCAAGGTCGGCGTGCACTTCGACAGGCTGCATGTCTCGGCAGGATAAGTACAGGCATTTGTTCGCCGTCCACTACCCCTAACCATCGAAGTTCAAAAACTTGCTTCTTTGTTCCCGCGCAAATATGGCGCTCGGGCCGTCACCTAGAATGGCTGAGGTTGGTAAGGGAGTGGTCCGGACGCACGGCGCAATGCTCTCTTGGTCCCTCCAGTGGCCGCTAACGTGCTGATCAGCTGTTCGAGAGCTGGACTCGTCTAAGCGTGTCTAAGGGGTCCGCACCGGGCATTACGGAGGCAGAGACACAATGATGCGCCTACGATTTCTATTCGCTTTGCTGCTTGTCCTGACCCTCTCGGCGGGGGTGTATCCGGACGATGCCAAAACCGCGTACAAGCAAGGTCTTCGCGCCGAGTCGCGCAAGCAATTTGATGCCGCGTATGAGTTCTTCAAGAAGGCCTACACCCTAAAACCGGAAGAACCCAGCTATGCCACGGCCTACCTGCGTTCCCGAACGTTTGCGGCCGCCCACCATGTTGCCAATGGCATGAAGCTTCGCGATGACCTCAAATTGCAGGAAGCTTTGGCGGAATTCCAACGCGCCGCGGAGATGGACAGCACCAATTATGTCGCGGCTCAGGGAGTGCGCGAAACTGCGGCAATGATCAAAAAGCAAGCCGAATCGGGGCGCCCGCCCGCGCTCACCCCGGAGTCTCCGCTTGCAAAGCAAGCCGCTGCTCTCCTAGGTCCCATCGAGCTCGAGCCTTCTCCTAATGCTCCGATTACGTTGCGCATGACCACAACGGCAGACATTATTTACCGTGCCATCGGCAAGCTCGGCGGAATCAACGTCCTGTTTGACCTGGATTACAAGCCGCAGAAGATAACCGTGGAATTAAACGAAGTGATGGTGGCCGAAGCATTGAAGATGGTCGCCTTGGAATCAAAGACTTTCTGGCGGCCCATATCGCCAACCGCCATTTTCGTGGCTGCGGAAGGAAAACGCAAAGAGTATGAATCCAATGTAATGAAAACCTTCTTTCTTCGCAATGCTTCGACACCTGCCGAATTGCAGGAAGTGGTTGGCACACTAAAAGGCATGCTCGAGCTCAACCGAATTCAAGTGAATCCGACGCGCAGCTCCATCACCGTGCGAGGTACGCCCGATCAATTGGTTCTGGCGGAAAAACTTATTTCCGAGGCGGACAAGGCCAAAGCCGAGGTTGTCATCGACGCCGCCGTGATGCAAGTTGCCCGCACCCTGCTGAATACGTGGGGAACCACCGTGCCTACCTCGACCAGCATCTCGCCCTTGCCCGGAGGCGGCGCCGGCACCAGTGGTTCCTCGAGTAGCCCAGTTGTGAAGATCGGTTCCATCAATGGGAATAATTATGTCATCCCCCTTCCGAGCGCGACCTTCACGCTGCTCATGTCCGACAGCCATACCAAAGTTCTGCAAAGGCCCCAGGTCCGCGCTCTAGACAACGAAAAGGCCACCTTGAAAATTGGAGACCGCATACCCATTGCCACGGGCTCGTTCACGCCGGGTATTGGAGCGGGGGGCATCAGCCCACTGGTCAATACGCAATTTCAGTATTTGGATGTTGGCGTGAACATTGATATTACCCCGCACGTTCATTCCGAGCGCAACGTTACCCTGAAGATGGTGCTCGAGGTCTCGACGGTGACCGGCTCCACAAATATCGGCGGAATCAATCAGCCCACGATCGGGCAGCGCCGCATCGAGCACGAGACACGACTGGAAGATGGTGAGGTCAACCTCATCGGCGGAATCCTGGAAGATACCGAAACAAAATCCTTGAGCGGTTATCCCTGGTTAACCAAGATACCCATTCTAAAGTACCTGTTCGGGCAGGAGAATAGGCAACGCATTGAGGACGAAATTGTCTTTGCCATTACGCCCCATATCCTGCGAGCCGAAGAAATTACAGACGACGATCTGCGGGTGATTGACGTGGGTACCAGCAATAATATCGGCCTTCGCTACAAAGAGTCCAAGCCCCCCAAGGCTAAGGAGCCGCCCTCTCCCCCCGCGAACTCCACTACCCAAGGCGGCGAGCGACGGCAACCTACAACCCAGAAAAACACGACGCCAGCCCCTAAGGCCTCGGCCTCGGCGCAATCCGACAGATAGCCGGCCGGAGACGCCGAGCTGGAGCTAACCTACCCGCAACAAGGCTTAGTAGTACACCAAGTACCGTAACTTACAAAGTAAACCGAATTTGCGCTTGTGCAAAAAGTTTCCCGTTTAGGGAACTCCTTGAGAATCCCGTGATTGCCATCACGCCTGCGACTTCTTGCATCCCACAAGCTTACAAAGGCTTTACATCCCGGGCAGGAGTGGTCTCAGAATTGCCAGCTCTGTTGGTCCTACGGGCCTGCCAGGCAAGTTGTCGATTGGACGTGGACCCGTTGAATGTGCGGCCTCGAGCTTTATCAGGTCATGCGTGTCTCAAGATTGTCTCCGACGTTTCTTGTTGTTGGCCGAGTGGGCATGGCGTCAGACGCCGTACTCGCTCCTGAGGCGGCCAGGAACCGGAAGCAAATGGAGAGAGAAAGAAAAGCACGGTCAATGCTCGGAGAGCAACCGGAGGAACAGATGGCGGCGGTATGCGCAAGCCCGACAGGTTTTCTCAGCGAAACTGAAACCACACGGAGGGAAGCCCTGGTTAGACTTTCACCTTTGTTCTCAGATATCCCCGCGAGTGAGTGTCGGGAAATTGCTTCGGCCGCCCATGAAAAGCCCTTTGCTCGGCGGCAGAGTATTTTCCTCGAAGGCGATCCGGTTCGGCGAGTCGTCCTGCTGACCTCGGGTAGCGCGAAAATCGTGCAATTGGGTCAGAGTGGCGCGGAAGTGATTCTAGGAGTCAGAGGGCCGGGAGAAGTGGTTGGGACGGTGGGATTGCGGCCCCAGGACCGGCACTGCTCGACCGCGCAGGCCCTGGTATCCTCGACCGCCCTTGTTTGGGATGCAGCCGTTTTCGAGACGCTCTCCCAGCGATCGGTGCAGCTGAGACGCAATATCACCAACATCCTCTGCCAGCAGCTTCATGAGCTGGAAGAACGATACCGCGAAATTTCCACGGAAAAGGTTTCCGTGCGGTTGAGTCATCAGCTGATCCGATTGCAGAATCAACTGGGCCGGGTCAACGGTGGCCTCGAGATTAGACTTTCCAGGGAAGAGTTGGCGCAGTTGACCGGCACAACCTTGTTTACCGTGAGCAGGCTGCTCTCGGCGTGGAACCAACGAGGCATTGTGAGCACACGACGGGAGGCCGTGTCGGTCAACAACTTTCAAGCTCTTGCCGCGCTCGGTGAGATGGAGTGAGCCTCCACCAGCCGGTTGCTGAGGCGGAAATTTGCGCTCTCGCTGGATCGACGAGGCTAGGGCCTGGCGGTTTGCTAGCGACCTTGGTTCATCGCGTATTCCATTGCCCGGTGGTGGTTTTTGAGGCCAGGCTTTGAAGCAAAGGAACCCTCGGGCGTCTTTGCTCTATCGCAAAGAGTCCGCAAGACGCAAAGAGCAGCATCAAAGATGTGCGGAGTGAATGGCAATGCCTCATTCCGCCAGAGGTAGCTGACGTCCAAGGTTCCCCGTCGCCCGGGTTGTCGGCAGAAAAGGCACTTCCCATGAATCATCATGTTTGGACGTCGAAGCAGCTTATCGTTCCAATAGCGTTGGCGCTGGCCTTTGCTTCAGCCGGTAAGGCGGCAGAATCTTCTTCAAGGCTTCAATTGGACCGAAGGACGAATGGCGTTGAGCTGAGTGCTTTGCTGTCTGGGTCCTCAGAGCAGATTTCAGGTGAACCGCAGGAAGCAGCGGCGCAGCCTGCGCCGCAGCTCACCCCCACAGCTGCCGAACAGACAACGACAAAGCCCCCGCGGGTAACTTACGAGGATGGACAACTCACGATTATTGCGGAGAACGCTGCGCTTTCCGAGGTCATGAAGGCCCTGCGCAGCGCCTTGGGAACTGACATCGATCTTCCCGCAGGTGTTGCCGATCAGCACATCTGGGTCCACCTCGGTCCAGGGCCGGCCCGCCGTGTCCTTCGAGACTTGCTGGACGGCACGGAATTCAACTATGTGATTCAAGCCTCGGAAAACGATGGGGACGGAATCCTCAGTGTGTTGTTGACCCAGCGTAGCAAGTCCACTGGTCCGCAGACTCCGGGGTTGCCCGAAAGGGCAACCAATCGACTTCCACGTGCGGGCTCAGAACCTAAGGACGCGACCGATTCTGATAATCCTCCTCGCGAGTCTGTTGCTTCCGCCGATTCTTCGCAGTCGAGTCCGCCTGCATCGAATGCAAATGAGTCGTTGGCCGCCGCTAACCTGCCAAATCCTCCGGCCAATTCCGACAATAGCGGGAAGGGCGGTTCGGTAACCGATCAGATGATTCAACAGCTCCAGAGCATGTATGAGCAGCGCCGACAGCTGCAAGTTCAACAAAACCAAAAACTCCCGGCTCCGAAGCAGTAGCCTCAGCCGTACCGCCAGAACCTCTGTCTGAACGTAAAGTGCCTTGGCACGAGCAGGAAATTCCCCGTCCAAATACAGCCTTCTATTTTTGCGCCTGAGCTTGGGGTGCGGTGAAGGTTGTGTGTTTTCTCCCAGACCTACCAGGTAGCCAGCATATTTTTTTACAAAGTTTACGTTTATTGCTGTGCGACAAAGAAAAGCCGTCAGGGCCGCGTAAAGTTACAGCACTTACTTTTAGGAAGGCTGCCCAGCTCTATGACTCCTGTTTCTACGAACGCGCGCGTGGAGCAAGCCGGGCTGCCGGTTGTGACTCGAGCACAGGAGGTCATACTGCCGTGAGAAAGCTCTACCAGATTTTTTTCCCCGTACTCGCTCTCAGTGTTGCGCCGGCGATTGCGACTGCCCAATCGTTCCGCGTGCAATGTCCGACCAGCACCATCACTCATCCGGATCCGACCAACGCCGGTGTTAACAGTTCGGAACCCGCCTACAACGGTCCGACGCAATTTACGACGAACAAGGACGGGTATGTTTCGCCGACCTCGGGGACCGTGAATGGCGCGATCAAGTGCCAGCAGATCTCGGGCGGTGACGGCTACATGACCGAGGCCGACGGCACGCAGACGTTCATGTTCTCCTTCGGCCCGCTCTCCGGGCTCGCGGACGTCGCCGCCGGCCATCCGAGCACTCAGGTCCCGAGCGTTTTTAACACCCCGTATCCAGGCACGCTGACGCGCGGCGACCCCGCCACGACCGATGGGGCGACGGCCGGCAACGCGCCGGGCGTCGGAGTGACTACAGGTACCGTGGTGCCGCCGTTTTCGTGGAACGGCGCGGTGGGTCTAGCCCCCGACATCCCGAACATCGTAACCGTGACCGACATCATCGCGGGCCCTCTTACCACCCCCCTCGCCGCCCCCCACTGCGCCCCTGGCGGCGCAGCGTCCGCCGGCACGGTAACGGTTTTCACGGACTCGCCGCTGGGCGTTTCCGTGGGATCACAGATCGTCATCGCAAACGATGCTCATTCCACCGGGATCGGGGGCACTCCCACGCCGGCGGGCCTTCTGGGCACTTACACTGTCACCTGTGTAGATAACGGCGGTCTGGCTCCTGACTTGGTCATCAATGGGAGTGGTTTCGTCGGCTTTGCCTTCCAGTACGGCGATGCAGGCGGCGCAGGGCTGTCCAACGTCGGCAATAACAACGCCGGCACCGCCGCGGCGGTTGCTCCGGCGAACGATGGACACGTCGACCCCCGCCAAATCATCGATGTGGGCGTGATGAACGGCAATATTCCGGCGCCCTTGGCCGCCTTCGATGAGGACGACGAATTCTTCCTGACCCTTACCAACGTGGGCATGATCATGCGCCCGGACTTGTTCGAGCAGCATACCGTCCACTTCCACGGCTACCCCAACGCTTCCTCGTTCTACGATGGAGTCCCTGACGCTTCGGTGGCCATCAACATCGGCGCCAGCTTCACCTATTACTATCTCGCCCCGGACGCCGGGACTTACTTCTGGCACTGCCACATCACCCCGCCCGAGCACTTGCAGATGGGCATGGTGGGGCAGCTCTTTGTGCGTCCCCGGCAGGACCGGGTGCCGAGCGGCGGCAGCCTCTATAACTATCTTGGGTACCAGAATGGGATCTCCGAGCCCGGCACGAATCCCGTCGCGGACCTGCGCACGGCATGCAGCCCCGCTGCGGATATCCTGTGCTCTGCCACCCTGCCGGCCGGCGGTGCCACCGCAAACACGGCGACTCGAGCGGCCGCCAACACGCTTTGCAGCGGCGCCAGCGCACCAGGCTTGACCCCTAACTATGTTTACAACGATGGCGACGGCTCGACGTGTTATGACGTTGAGTACCCCATCCAGATGCACGGCTTTGACCCCAATTTCCACTTTGTCGGCATGACGTTCAACCCGGAAATGTTTGTGGACATGAAGGACAAATACTTCCTGCTCAACGGGCGGAGCTACCCCGACACGGTCGCGGCCGGGCCACAGGCTACGGTGTCGAGCGACGGCCAGATGCACTACTCGCAGCCGCTGCCGGCCATCATTAACATTCCGGCGGGCGGCAGGGCGGCGCTGCGCCTCGTAAACCTGTCCGTCTCGGAATATCACACCCTGCAGACGCTGGGGGTTCCCATGAAAGAGGTCGGGTTCAACGCCAAGCTCCTGCGGGACCAGGGGGGAATGAACACCGAATTCTACACCAACTCCATCACGCTGGGCGGCGGCGAGTCGCTCGATGTGATTCTGGATGCCAGCGATGCAGGCTGCGGGTCTGTGGGCTGCGCTGCACAACTCTATCCGGCGGGGAGCGTCTTCTATGTCTACACCCCCAATCTCGACCACCTGTCGAATGACGCCGAAAATTTCGGCGGGATGATGACCGAAGTACATATCTGCACGAGCGTCACGGGCGGCAACACATTCGGTAACACCTGCAACTAGGAGCGCGGCAATGAGGGAGATGACAATGAAAAAAGCAATTTCGCAAATCGCACACATTCTCGCGCCGATCGTGTTGGTGTTCTCGCTCGCGGCCTCGGCTTATGCCGCAGTTCCCGGGATCACCGGCCCGACCTTTAACTTGACGGCGCAACAGGCCTATCTCAACCAGCCCGATGGAGAGGCGGTTTACTCCTGGGGCTACGGTTGTGACCCGGCGCACGCACCAGCGGGCTTCCAGCCGGCGGGCATCGCCGGCGCAGCTTGCAACTCGATGCAGGTGCCTGGCCCAACGCTCATTGTCACGGAAGGCCAAACCGTGACGATCAACCTGCTGAATGGTCTCCCCACCGCCGTCGGCAATACGTCGATCCTGTTTCCCGGGTTTAACGTGACCCCAACGGGCGGTGTAGCTGGACTGCTGACGCAGGAGGCGGCGCCGGGCGGCACGGTGACTTACACCTTCACTGCCTCAGCGCCCGGGACGCATGCTTACTACAGCGGGACGCAAGGCGACCTCCAGATTGAGATGGGTCTTTACGGCGCGATCGTCGTCCTTCCCGCGACCGTTCCCACGAACTGCACAACGGGCTACCATGCGGCGAACGTAGCGGCGGAGTTGCACTGGGGAGAAACGGATTTTCGGCTAGTGAACGCCACCGGCCTCAAGGGCGCGGCCTACGATCACCCCGGCAGCTGCTATGACCGGGAATACCTGTTCCAGTGGGCCGAGATGGATACCAGGATTCACAGGCAAGCCGACGCGCAAGTTCGGGCCAGGCTTGGCTGCACGGCCGGCGCTGTGGGATGCAATCTCGAAGTCCAAACCGAGCCTTATCATCCCGCCTACTTCCTGATCAACGGACGCTCCATGCCGGACCTGATGGATCCCAACTACGCTGGCGAGTATCCGCACCAGCCTTACAACGGCAACCCGCACATGCATCCGGGCGAGCTGACTCTCATCCGCACCATCGGCCAGGGCCGGTGGCAGCATCCCTTCCACGAGCACGCCAACCACGTGCGCATCCTGGCGCGGGATGGGAACCTGGTTCTGAGCGGCGCCATCGCCAACACCA
>Ga0137387_10001636_pt1 | contig 11161 bp, 8 predicted proteins | sample SagtaG_3_FD_104909 | JGI IMG/M metagenome (GOLD analysis project Ga0137387, IMG submission 104909) | Vadose zone soil microbial communities from Angelo Coast Range Reserve, California, USA - Sage2_R_115_16 metaG | ecosystem: Environmental > Terrestrial > Soil > Vadose zone > Saprolite | place...
ACTCCTCGGCGCCCTTTAAAACCAAGTCGCGGTCCTCCGGAGTCTTAACGTAGCGGTGAAATATTTCGGATATATTCTCGGAATGATCCATATCCGCCACCACATGCACGTCGAGAGAAATCATCTTCTTAAGATTGATCCCCAGCTCATTCTCAAACTTCTTGCCCATCCGATATGACATGCCGCCGCCTTTTACGATCTTTCCGTTGTTGCGGCGCTCCAGCATATGAGATGAAGCGTAAGCCGTTAGCCAATGATTGCGGATCGCGATGTGGTGCCAGGCGTAGAAGCAGGCTCGGACCATGGGCGGCAGCTCCGCTTTTTCGAAATCCTCCGGTTTGAGCCCGACCACCTCCCCTTGCTTTACCGTAAGAGTATAGTGATCCATATTGGCGCGCGGATCATTGACCAGTTCGTCGCTTTCGTGCTGCCAGATCACCCTCTTCACCTCGAGCGGCGCTGAACCCTGCACATAGCCCCAACAGTCTCGCCGGTTGCTCGTGTAGAGGGCGCTTTGAACGACGTAAAAGCGTCCCCTCTCCAGAGTCAACGGCACCGACAAAAGATGCTTGAATTCCGGCGATTCGAATTGGTCATTGACCATTTTGTCCAGAGTCGCCGTTAATTCGTTAACGATACTCATAAATCCCCCACTTTGCCATCAAGCAGTCCTCTGGATGTTTCATAATCGCAAACTCAGGGCAACGTCTCCAGCATCTCCGCAAGATGGCCGCGGTAGACTCGGTCGATCATTAGGCTCTCTTTGGCTCCGCGAAGGATCGCCTTCCGGGCCGCTTCGGTGGTGGCATGCTTTTGCGCGACTTGGTAGAGCATGTGCGCGTGCTCGACATCCATGACCACGTGCTCGGCATTGTTGATCTGCTTCTTCAGAGGGATACCGAGGTCACGGGCGAAAATTTCGCCGATGCGCTTTGACAACGAACCTCCCTGAATCAGTTCACTTGAATTGCGCATCTCGAGAATCGCCGAAGACGCGATCGCCTCGAGCCAAGGACGCTGGGCGATGTGCAGCCAGGAGTAGAAGCACGTCATTCCTCCGTCCAACACCGGAGTTGTATCGAACGCTTCCGCCCCCAAACCAAGAACCGCGCCCTCTTTCACTGCCAGCGTGATGTGGTCATCCTTGCCTTCGCTTTTGTTGCCGATCAGTTCGTCCTGCTCATGGTTCCAAATCAATCTTTTCACATCCAGCGGCGCAGCCCCTTGCACATAGCCCCAGCAATCGCGCCGGTTTTTAACGTAATAAGCCATCTGAATGGAATACTGCTGCGCGCGTTCGCGGGAGAAACTGATGCTCAGCAGACGCCTAAACTGCGGCGTATCGAATTGATCGTTCACCATTCGAACCAATTCGTCCCACATTTTTTTGCTACCGTTTTCGGGTGAACCCATACGACTTCTTTCTCCAAAGATCTTTATCCTCCGCAGAGCTATCGAGACCTCAGCACTTGGTTATACGTTTTCATGAGTTCCCGTTTTGGCGAAATTCTCTTTTACTCTTGATCACATTCCGAACGCGAGACTCTTCACAACCACCGGCACGAAACCCTCACCCTCCACGACTTCGCCCACGTCGATGAAATCGAGTTCGGATAGGGTCACTTCGTCGACGCAGGGAATATTCCATTCGGAGGAAAGAATTCCACCGACAACGCCACCCACATTGTGCTCGAAGACTAAAATCTCGGGCCCATCGCTTGATTCCAAGCTCGCGAGAGCTTGGCCGATCCCTTTTGCGAGCTCCTGGGCGGCGCCGTAACCCAAGAAAGGCGGCGATGAAAAGGCCAAGGCAAACGGCGATCCACAGACTTCCGGATCGCGTCCCTGCAAGGTCCTTTTGACCGCATTCATTGTCCGCTCTGCAACAGGAGCCTCCCAGTCCACGCCAACAACGAAGACCCTCAGATTGCGCACGGGCAGCTTCGCGGCTTGGGGAATGAAAATCGTCTCGCCGCTCAACTGCACGGTGTATTGAGAAGCGCCGATCACGGTGGCCCGAATTCCTTCTTCGGACTCGACGATCGCATATCCCCGTCGCTCCGCTTCGTGTCTAACTTCTCGCCCTAGATAGGGACCTAGATCCCCAAAGAGACTTTGCTCTCGCCCGTAGATATACTCCGAGACGCCGCCCGAAAATAAAATACCTTCCACTTTCGGCAAGCCGCGCAACGGATGCGTAACGAACAAGTCATCCCACGGCGGCTTTGCTCCAGCCAACGCGTCAAACAGAACCCGCGCCATCCTCGTCGCCACGCGCGCCCGCAAGCTTTCGTCGATCTTACCGCCGATCTGCAGATCATGTCCCAGATCGCTGAGAAAACGGTGGCCTGCCTTTTCCACCCGGGTTACGCAACCATTTTCATCGTAGGCAACCAGTCGCGCGCCGATGTTGATCGCCGTCGTGTCCAGAATCCTGCCGCCGTCGATGATGCTCACTTTGGTCGTGCCGCCTCCAAGATCGACGTTCAGTAGAGCGCGCCCTTCTTCCCTACTCTTGAGCGCGGCGCCGGAACCATAGGCGGCCATCATCGTCTCCAGTGTCGCACCGGCGGTTGCGCATACGAATCGGCCCGCCTCATCCGCGAAAAGCTCGGCAATCTTGGCGGCGTTATCTCGCCGAGCCGCCTCGCCGGTGATAATAACCGCGCCAGTGTCGATCTGGTCGCGGGTCAATCCGGCTTGTTCGAAGGTCGAGTCCACGAGTTTTTTGAGCGGCTCAGGCTGAATATTCCAATCACCCGCGAACGGTGTGAGCAAGATTCGCGAACGCGCAATGACGACGCGTTCCAGTATTTGCGGCTTCCGTTCGTGAGGCGATGGGTAGCCGATCCGCAACTGTGAAAACATCAAATGCGAGGTCGAAGAGCCGATATCGATCCCGACGCTGGTAAGATGCGTGTGCGGCCCTGCTCCGTCACCGTGATCGTGGCCGTGATGCTGATGCGTGAGCATAAATCAAACCGTAATCAGTCGCGAGCCGATGCGTTAGGACTGCGGCTCGTCGATTTGCATGAAAAGATCCGTGATCGTGACTTTCTTTTGCAACAGTCCCTGTTCGCCGGCGTATCGTATAATGGTGTTCAGCACTTTTTCATTGCCCTGGACGCCGTACTTCCATGGATCAGGACCCATGACCGCTCGCTGTTCCTCCCAGACCTGGCGATTCCAGGCAAAGTTCGAGTAGGTCGCATCCGCGTCGTCTTCTAAAGCAAGCTTCTTGGCCTTGTGCCAGGCGTTAAATAGCTCCGCCGCCGCTGACGGGTATTGGTCCAAATAAGCTTGCTTAAAGACGACGGCGTGGCTGGTGGGAAAAATCTGCGTGCGTCTGTAGAAATCCTGCTCGACGGCCTTGGAATCGGGAAACAGCCGCCGGATTCCGTCCTCTTCGGGAAAATCAGGAACGATGATCGCATCGAACTCGCCCTTTAATAGACGCGCCGCGAGCGAACCTTCTCCCGTCAACTTCTCTAATCGCGTCCCGGCGGGCAACGCCACATCGATGCGGTCACCTCTGCGCGCTATCCAGTGGATATCCTGCGCCCTAACGCCGTACTCGTCGCTCAGAATCCCTCTGACCCACAAGCCGCAGGTATTGAGCCACCCGGGAATGCCCGCCCGCTTGCCTTTCAGTTGCGCCGGTTCTTTCAGCGGGGAATCCTCGCGCACGAAGATGTAGGAATGACGGAACTTGCGGTTGGGAAAAACCGGAATGGCCATCAACGATTCGCCGCGGCTCTTCATGGTAAGATAGTTGGCCAGCGAAAATTCCCCCGCGGCAAAATCGCCGGCGAGAAATTCCTCGTGGCCCTTGCCGTCCTCGGCAAATGGCACCGCCTTTAGCTCGAAGTTCTCCATTTTGACCCGTCCGTCATAGAGAGGCTTGGCACGGAGGTGGTAACCTGTTTCCACGGATAAAATCGGCCGTTCGGTAGCGGTCATGGCAAACTCCTTAAAAGAGAATCTCCGGAATCTTGTTTGTTACTCGGCTTTCCCATGCGACCTTTTTTATTTCAAATTTCTTAGCAGCGAGAAATCGAACATTTCCGATGCCGATAACGGCCTGAGAATTTCCCCGCGGGCGTAGGCACCGTCGAGATACTTCTGAATCTGATTTTCCCGCATCGTCATGCCGTCCAGCATTACGCCGTTGATATCCTCATAGGATTCCATCGCGTTAGCTGTAGTCACTTTGAAATTTTTTTCGATATAAGCCACGATGCCAGGCTTATCACGCCGGATGGTCGCGATGACATCGCGCATGACGCGGAGCATGTTTCTCGTTTGCTCGGGTTGTTTTTCAAGCTTCTGCCGACTGGCCACCAGACCGAGCCAAGGCGATTCGATCAGCGAACGACTCCGCGCCAGGATCTTGAACCCTTTCTCCGCCATGAGCCCCGTAAACGGAGGGCTGAGCACGGCCGCATTCACGGATCCTTGTTGCAAAGCGGTCAGGCTCACCGTCGTACTGCCCGTTTGAATAAAAGTAATCTTTTTCGGATCGGCGCCCCCGCTTTCGAGCATCAACGCGCCGAACCGATGGCTGTCCGAACCGATTCGCGAAACCGCCACGCGTCTACCCTCGAGGTCTTTAAGGTTCAATACGCTCGGCGGGCTCACCAGAGAAAAAAGCGGCGCCCGGTAGAGGATCGCCAGCGCTTTCACCGGCATGGCATTGGCAACCCCTAACGTCGCCGGACCCACGGCGGGAGTGAAATCGATCTCCCCGGAGATCAAGCCGGCGAGCTGAAGATCGCTGCGCATCTGGATCAGCTCGGCATCCAGTCCGTATCTTTCAAAGATTTTCGTGTCACTCGCGTAATAGAAGGGCAAAAAAACCACGTTGCGAACGGAGAGAGCAACGCGCACGCGTTCGAGCGCTGATGCTGGTGGAGGCATCGACACGAAGATTCCCGTGAAGGCGAGCAAGAGACTCGATAAAAGGCGGCCCACTGTCATGGGATTTTCCATTCACTCGCTGTCTCTCTCGTAGTCACTTGAAGGTCACCGGCCTGGGCGCTTTTAGTCCCGGCGGCGCATCTGATACCTGACCGTCCGTGGATTGGAATCCGTTTCCTCAGTTCTTTCCCCTCCGAGCATCACTCCACCACTCCATGACTCCATCATTCCATAAGAAGATTATGACCTCTCCGCCTCTTCCATCGCCGCCCGCAACATAACGCCGTGGAGATCAACGGAAGTCATCGCGCAGTATTCGAGGCCGTAAGTCGGCCGCTCGTCAGCCATACCGGTTTCCAGGAGACGCTGTAACGCCACGCGATTAAAGCTCCCATGACCCATAACGCCTTCCTCATGCTCCGCCAAATCGGCCTCCACGTGGGTGGCAAAATAAGTCGCCTTTTCCCGATCAAAGCCATAGTGACTCGTCAGCGCCTTGTAGCAAACGGCCGACCAATGGCCGATCTGCTCTTCGGTGGTGACCGCAGCATACCACTCCGCTGCTGTTCCTTCATAGACAATGCCGCGCATAAAATCGATCTTCGCGCGAAACTCCGAAAGCATCGGGGTTGAAAATACTTCCTCTTCGGTCAAACCGAAAGCTTTCGCCGTTTGCAACATGACGAGAAAGTGGCCCGGAGGTCTTGGATGGATGAACTCGTCGGCGATCTTTTCTCCGAGCGGCGCCATCAGGTCGCGATGCTTCTTAAAGAAGGTCAGGTGTTTGTGATAGGTGCAAGCCGCCAGCGTATTGATCTCGATGGTATACGCGCCCCAGTTTCTAAAAAAGGTCTGGAGCACTTTCATCGGCAACTTGCCCGCGACGAGTTGCTGCATGAAAGGCGTCTGATTGACCCTCGCCTCCCACCGTTCCCTGACGCTTCGATACAGTTCATCGACAATCGCCTTCGCTTCTTGGGGGGCTCTTTTCTTGCCCAACTCAATCTGTATCGCCATGCTTCTCCTCCTTACTCGCGCTGGGCGCCGGCCGCGCTCACCGCATTCCAGAGCAACGCGCTAAAGACAAGTAACAAGAGGTAAATCTTACCAGTGAAGTTCGTTAACATAGCTCAGCAATGCTGGGAGATTTAACCGAGCCCGGACCAGCCGTCAACGGCGCGATTAGGAAAGACTTCAGCGAACTCTAAGTGGAAAATCTTTTCGGCGAGAACGCTTCAGGTTCCTTCTCCCGACCTCCAACAAGAATATCCGCCGCCAAGGCGCCCACCGCCGCGCTCGTCGTGACGCCGTGCCCGCCGAGCCCAGCGACCCAGAAGAAATTTTTGATCTTTGGATCCCAGCCAATAACAAAGCGGCCGTCGCCGCTCAGAGTCCTGAAGCCGGCCCAGCGCTTGCTAATGGCGACGCTGCAAAGTCCGGGAATGTAGCGCTGAATTTTTTCCGCCAGCAACTCCTGTACCGATCCGTCCACCGGAGGATCACCCGGCGACAGTTCCACCTGATCGCAAGCGCATAGAAGCAATCCCTGTCCTTCAGGCCGGAAATAGATGTCATGGCTCACGTCCCAGACAAACGGCCAACCGGCATCCGCCCAACTCAGCGGCGGCGATACAAAGAGATGGCGCCGGCAGGGATGCAGCGGTAATTCAGCTGCTCCCGCCATCTGCGCGATCGTGTTAACCCAAGCGCCAGTTGCATTGATCACCGTGCGCGCCCGGATGATGTCGTTTCCAGCAGTCACTTCAAATCCGTCACTACCCACCGGCTGAATCGCGCTAACGGTAAGGCCGTAGCGAATTCGCGCGCCTCTGTCAGCCGCCGCCTTGAGATAACCGGACAGCAGCGCATGGATGTCGATGATGCCATCGGTGGCGCACCAAACCGCGCCGTTAAACTCAGCCTCTTCGAGCACCGGCACATGGCGTTTCGCCTGCTCGGGAGTCCATAACTCCACACCGATCGCCAACCGACGGCCTGTCTCGGCGTCGCGCTTCAGCTTCTCCCAGCCCTCGCCGCTTCCCAGGAGCAAAGAACCGTTTCGTTTGAACTGAACCGGTACCGGCCAGTCACTTGGAAAATTACTCAAAAACGCCGCGCCATCCCGAGCCAACTCTGTGAGCGCCGGGTCAGAGACGCACTGGCGGATCATTGCCGCATTGCGCCCGGAAGAATGGAAGCCGGGAATCGCTTCCTGTTCCAGCAACAAAATGTCGGTCATTCCCCTCCGCGTCAGATGATAAGCGGTGGATGCACCGGCGAAGCCCGCGCCGATAATAATATAATCACACGAAATCATGGTTCACCCGCAATTCCTTAACGCCTCTATGAATTCATAACCTATTCGGAAACGTTCAGCCACCCCGGCAAACTTTGACTGACGTCTAGTTGCACCGACAATGACAGGCGGTGCCTTCGAAGCCGAATAGGAGGGTTTGATTCGCCACCAAACTGCGATATAGTCGGTCCATAATGAGAATCCACCGTTACACCCAATGGGATGGTACACAGCAGGTTCTCTTTCCCACCACCGACGATCTCCTGAAACATCTCTCCGACAATCTGCTGGAAGAAGAAGGCGTCCGCCGGGCGCTGCGGGATCTCATGCGCCGAGGTTTGACATCCGAGGACGGGCAACGCTCGGTGAAGGGAATGCGCGATTTGCTGCGAGAAGCGGAAGAACGCCGCCGGGAGCTGCTCAACAAGTACTCCCCGGATTCTTTCAAGCTCTCGCCGGAGGAACAACGGGCTCTCAGCGAAAAACTCAACAGCCTGGCCGAGAAACTCGAAGCGTATCACGAGACGATGCGCAACTTTATGGAGCGTCTCTCGGGTAAGTACGCCGACAACATGGATGAGATGGCGCGGCGAATGCAAGAGGCCTATCAGCGATACCAGCAGCTGAAAAATCGATTGCAGAACCAGATCTCCGAGCGCGGCATGCAGCAGCCGCAAAAGCTCTCCGGCCAGAACTATCAAGGCTTGATGGATATGCTCGAGAGGATGAACCAACTTTTACAAGACGAAAACTTTCTCAAGAACCTGCCGAACATGCTCGACGCGGCGGTCGATGACCTCGACGCCATGCTGGAAAGCCTCGACTCGATGACGCAAGAGCAGCTGCAGCAGCTCAGTGAAATGATGAATCAGATGCAGCAGCTGGAACAGCTCATGAACCAATACCCGTTTCAGGGATCGCAGCGCATGGGCACGGGCGAGGCGGGCCAGCTCCTCGGTCAATTGCGCGGCCTGGAGCGTTTTCTACGCTGGGGCCAGCGCGGTATGGGCGATCCCTCCGAACTCGACCTCGAAGAGATCCGCAACCTACTGGGAGAGGAGGCCTACGAGAACCTCAAATATTTGAAAGGTGTCGAGCAGATGCTGGAGGAAGAAGGTTACATCGTGCGGACCGGCCACGGCACCAGACTCACACCCAAAGGAATAAGGAAGATCGGCGATAAAGCGCTGCGCGAGATCTTTCAGATGCTCAACAAGAGTCGCTGGGGCAACCACACAACCGCTTTGCGCGGGTCTCAGGGCGACCGCATGGAGGAAACCAAGAAATACCAGTTCGGAGATCCGCTCCACGTCGATATCAGCGAGACCCTGCTCAACGCCCTCGCCAAGCGCAAGGCCGGCGACCCGCTGAGAATCGCGCCGGACGATTTTTCCGTCCATCGCGTGGAGTATTCGACGGCCAGCGAGACCGCTTTGCTAATTGACGTGAGCTATTCGATGCTGATGAACGACGCGCTTCATGCCGGCAAGAAAGTCGCTCTCGCCCTTCACCGGCTCATTGAGACCAAGTATCCCCAGGACACACTGCACCTGGTCGCCTTCCGTTCCAACGCCAAGCTGATCAAAGCGGAGGATTTGCCTTCCATCGTATCGCTTACCTATTTCATGGAGCACGGCACCGACATCAAAGAGGCGCTGAGGTTCGCCCGTCAGCTTCTCGGACCGAACCGGTCCGGTAACCGGCAAATCATTCTGATTACCGACGGCGAGCCGACGGCGGCGAGCTTGGATCGCGGCGGGCGACTTCACAGCGGCTGGGGTTCGGCCTTGCTGCATAGCCGAATCGTCCACGAGACATTAAAAGAAGTGAAGCGCTGCACCCAGAGCGGAATCAAAATCAACACCTTCATGCTCGGCGCCGACTTTTACCGACAGGGCTTTATCGACCAGCTTTCTCGCCTGAACACCGGCCGCGTTTTTTATACCTCTCCCGACCAGATGGGTAACTACATCGTGGTCGACTATATCACCAACAAGCGCAAGCGCATCGGACGGGCATGAAGCCTCTCCGGGATCGTGCCGGAACGCTGATTTTTCCCGGAATTACACCGTTGACAAACCCACTAGCTGGAGCGCGCCTAGTCGAGGGCGGTGGTTGTTAGTCGTGTCGCTTTTTAAGCGCATGAAGCAAATACCCTATGGGAAACAATGTGAGACCAAGAACAGCACTCCAGAAATCGACGTAATGACCAACGCTACGCTCAAGCCCCCAATGCATCCAAGGAAAAAGGTGAAGTGCTTCAGAGACGTGAGTAAGAACGACCACCACCAGACATCCTGTGCCGAGTAGCTGCAGGAAAGAGCACACAGTCTTTCCTCTAAAGAACAAGACTAATGAACCAGAAAACAGCGTGCACGCCGGCACCAACGCGACCAGTGCTTTAAGTAATGTGACATTCATAGGGTGGGACTAGCGCCCTTCTGCAATGATTTGCTACCAAATTGCGTCGATTGCCTGTTGAAGTTCCGGGCTGGCCTTCGCGCGCTGTTCGCATTCAGGAGACTCACGAGACCTAAGACCTTGACATTGCGATCGAGAGCCCTATGAGCGCTCCTCTGCTCCTCCGAAACATTCTCCACGCGATCGATCTCTGATGGCTCGTTCATTTCCCGGGCATTGAGCGGAGTTCACTTAATTGCAGGAAAATATCGTAGTTCTGAAAGCTTGTCTCCTCTACACTGTTCGTCGGTTTCTAGCAATCCGGGCTCATGCCCTTAACCACGGATCAAGAACCCCAGCCCGGCCACCAACAGTGTTACTTCGATGAGAAAAATGAAAAGCCTCTCTGGCAGCCGGTCCAAAACCTTTTTCCCGACGAATGAACCGAAAATCATGATCGATCCAAGGGCAAGCCCCACCATAATTCCGGTCGGTGTTAGCACGGCTGTACTGCCGTAAGCGACCAGCTTGGTCACGTGCATGACTACGGTGGCAAGCGCTTCGGTGCCGATGAGCGCGCCTTTGAGGAGACCGTAAGCCAGGAAAAAAGGGATCATGATCGGCCCGATGCTTCCCAATAGCGCTGAAAGGAAGCTAAAAGCCGCGCCCAGGATAGCGAACCCGCGCAGCGGAACTCTCAGCGCGCTCGTTTTGCCGACGTGGCGATGGACCACGACGGCGATCAGAAAGATTCCCAGCAGGCGAGTAAGAAACGAGAGCGGCGCCATGGCAAAAAGCAGTCCGCCGATGAGCGCTGCGGGCACTCCGCCAAGCGCGAACCAACCGACGACGGGCAGCTCAAGCTCGCGTCGGTTAAACCAGACGCGGCTCAGGTTGCCGATCAACTGCGCCACCGTGAGGATGGGAATGGCATCGCGAACCCCGAAAACCAGCGCCAAGATCGGCAGCAGCACTGCCGCTCCCCCAAAGCCGGCGACCGCGGCCAGCGTGGACGCCGCAAACGCAGCGCCGCCCAGCAGGAGCATCTCGGTGATTGCGCTCACTAGGCCATTCCCGCCCTGGGTTCAATGACGTTAAGGTCCAGGATCTCAAGAATGTGACTATTCCACTTCTCCCAGGCGAAAACTTCAATCTTGGCTCCAACTCGCGGCACCTGAATAATCAGCTCTTCTTTATGACGGCACCAGAGTTCGTTTCCATCCTCCCCCGCCAAACAAATGAGTCGAGCTTCGACATCGCGGTCCTTCGTCAAACCGGAAAGTACCACCGCATTGCCGAACCGCCGCCAAAGGAGCTTAAAATAGAGCTCCTGTGAATTCCTCAATTCTCTAAGGCTCGAGCTTGAATCGACTCCATCGCTCTCGAGAAGAAACCCACGATTCGAGTCTAGAAACACAACCGATTCGGTCGGTAGCCCAAGACCGTAAAACAGGGAGAACCCTGCGGCATGTAACTTGCGGAGATATTTGACATCCTGAAAGTCCTCCACAATGACCTCGATGGGGAAATGAGCTTCACGGGCGCTAA
>Ga0137387_10001650_pt1 | contig 11109 bp, 14 predicted proteins | sample SagtaG_3_FD_104909 | JGI IMG/M metagenome (GOLD analysis project Ga0137387, IMG submission 104909) | Vadose zone soil microbial communities from Angelo Coast Range Reserve, California, USA - Sage2_R_115_16 metaG | ecosystem: Environmental > Terrestrial > Soil > Vadose zone > Saprolite | place...
ACCGCCATCCAGATCCGCGCCAAGACGCGGCTCGACGACTCGCTCGACGTGTTCTCCTGCCACGGGCTCGCGGGAATGGCGGGGGCGCTCTTAACGGGTGTCTTCGCGACCAAGCTCGCCAACCCGGCGGGTGGCGACGGGTGGCTCGCGGGCAACTTCGCGCAGATGGGAGTGCAGCTCGTGGCGGTGCTTGCGGCCGCGGCGATTGCCGCCGTCGGTACCGCGGTCATCATGACGGTGGTGAACGCGACGCTCGGCACCAAAGCCGGCGTGCGCGAGCAGCTCAGCGGGCTTGACCTGAGCGAGCACGGTGAAGAGGCCTACTTCGGCGAGCAGGGGGCGATCCCGTCTCCGGGCATCGCGCTCGGCCAGGGCGTCATCGTCTCGAGCGTCGCGACGGAGCCCGCCAAGGCCGCGGCAGTCGGCTAGCCGCACGAGCGCAGGGCCCAGGAATTCCATTTCACAAGGCGCACCGTCTCTTCGGTGAGCCTTCGTCTCGGTGCGTCTCCCTGGCTCCGGTTGTGCCGCACGCTGTTTGGAACTTTCGTGGTTGACGGCATTCCACAATGCGGCTATCATTGGCCCCCCGAGCAGGCATTGGTCGCTGACCCGTTCGATGTCTGAAAAGGCGGCCTGCGTGGATCTGGAGTCGAAGCTGCACCACCTCAGGCGCCCGCCGCAGCAATGGGCTCGTCGCTCCGAAGCTCCTAGGTCGTTGAGCCTCTTCCTAGTAAGCATTTTCGTCCTAACCTTCGATGGTCATGTCCATGCGCAACAGGCGAACCCGGCCATTATTACTGGAACCGGCAGCGCCGGCGTGGGATATGTCACCGTCAGTTCAGGAGCGAACGGAATAGATGCCCAAGTTGGTGCGTGGGGAACTCCCTACCCGTACGGACCAAATGGGCCACCCCTGCCAGGTGTAGAGCCGTCGGGTGCCAGCATTTTCTACGTGAATATCAATGTCAACGATGGTGGGCTTCTTACCTTTAGCTACCGTCTCAGTACGTACGACGCTGGGATTTACGACTGGATGGACATCTATGTGCTAACGCCCACAGGAACTGTTGCGATTGTAAGCCAATTAGGAAAGCCGGGCCCTGACTGGGGTACATTCTTTGAGACTCCAACTGTTGCTTTCTCGCAGAGTCTCGATGAGTGGAAAAACCAGCAAGTCCAAGTGGTTTTCTCCGTACAACAGGACGGGTGGGGCGACCAAACAATGGGGGAGGTCATAGGATTAGCGATTCGTGGCTGTGCAATCCCGCCTCTGACCCCTCTCACCGATCCCCTCTCTTTGAGCTTCGAGGCTGGGAATACGATTGACATCGGAGACCTTACTCAGCCGATGCAGGTCGCCCTTGCGTGTTTTCAGGGTGCCTGCGTGATGGCGGGGGGAACATTCACCTTAACGTCAGCATACAGACCATCCCCTTATCAGTCTCATCTCCGTGAGGTTTGGGACAGATGGCTGGCGCCGGGAAACCTGCAAAGCAACACCGATCCAGCTTGTCAAGAGCTTAAAGCTCAGGTGCAGAATGAATTCACCCGCCATGGGCTTGGTGCATCCACCATACGTCCTGCATCGGGAAACGGGTCTCACACCCGAGGGCTCGCAATCGATGTGGTCACATCAGGTGTAGCAGTTGACTCGATCGCGGCTACGTGTCAACTCTATCGGCCTTTCCGGGCTACTGACCCCGTGCACTTCGAGCACCGATGAGAACACAAGTGTGGGATAGGGAGTAGAGTGATGTATGTGGACCTCACGTAGCGGCGTGGTTACCAGCATGGTCTTGGCAGCCGCGCTCATGATGGTTGCTAGAGCGGGCGCGCAACTCGTTCCGCCGGTAACAGTTTACGTAAGGCAAGTGCCAGCTTCGAACGGCGTCACGTACAGATACCGAGTTGTGAACCAGAGTAATTCCTCGATCACTGCTGTAAGCATCGGGTACGACTACTACCATGGCGTGCCGGAGTTAGCGTCGACACCGATGGGTTGGGACCTAAGCTCAGGGATTCCTCGAAGCAGCGTAACCTCTCCCGACGGCTGGGTCTCGACTCTGGTGGCGACAGAAGATACCAAGAATGTGAATTTGGTCTGGAGTGTGAAAGATCCCAGTGCAGGGATACTACCAGGACAATCGTTGACGGGTTTCAGCATATTGCTTCCGAATGCTGATACCAGCTACGCGACAGCTCACTGGACAGTTTCCTTGAACGGCGGGACGACCGTGGCATTCTCGAGTAACCTTAGTCAGGACAACGTGTGCTCAGTCCCGAAGATATCGGTCGCGTTGGCCCCGAACGTGCTGTGGCCGCCAAACCATAAGATGGTTCGGGTAAACGCACTGCTATCCACCCAGGACGATGGAGATCCAAACCCAGCCGTGACGCTAGTGTCGATCACAGCGAATGAGGCAATTAGTCCATTGGACGTTGTTGCGCAGCTAGGAACTGATGCCCGTGCGTTCTCGGTCAGAAGTGAACGTCGGGGACAGCAAAAGGGAGGACGCATATACACAGCGACCTACGCAGTGACAAATTTCTGCGGCAACAGCGCTACTGCTAGCGCTAGTGTGGTTGTACCACATGACCGAAGATAGTTACTCGTGGTGCCGTTAAAGGGTGGTGTTCCAGGCCTTGCTTGAGCTCCAACAGCACTACCTATAGCGCCGGGCGCCCGTTCGCCTTGAAGTGCCGCCGGCGCGTCGACGCGAGGAGCTGCGCCTCGCGCATGAGGCGCAGCACCCGGTGCTTCCCGACGAAGATGCCGCGCGGCCGCAAGTGCGGGACGCCGGAGGTGGTCTGCGCGTTTGGTGAAGGGGGCAGCCTGTGACGCCCGCCCGCCGGCTTCCCGAGGCCCCGCGATGCCCCGAATGGCGCGTCAGGCGTGGTGGGCTAACTCGTTGTCCTGCTGAGAGGCGCCGGTCGGAATCGAACCGACGAATAGAGGTTTTGCAGGGCGCTGGGCATTCGGGCCCCCTCGCGCCAACTCGCGCCGGCTCAGCGCCTTCTCACGACCCATCTGGTCCGGCTTGAATCCACTAGTTCCCACTCGTCCGCTCTAAGTCCCGCGATTGGTCCCGCGCTGACTTAGAGAGCCGTTGCGGAGGCAACTGCCGAACAAAGGGCCGGTGTCGTATGAGCGCAGCCTCGCACAGATGGGTGCGAGTTAGAAGAACAGCTGGTCAACCTCGTCGACGCCGACCTCCTTGACTAGGGCATTAAACACACCCACGAGGTCGTTGGCAACCCCGGCAACCTCCTCCAGCTCATGCCGCAACTTACCACCGTCCTGCGTGTCGGATAGCAGCCAGAGCTCATGCACGTGGTGGTTTCGTCGGGTGCGTACCCTGTCAAGTCTTTCGAACAGCGGGAGGTCAATGACGCCCAAAACGAAGGTGAGATGTTGCACGTTGTAGAGGTTGAGCCGATCAAAATAGGCGTTAAGCCCTTTGATCGCTTTGTCCTCTAGCACGCCGTTTTCACTGTGGTTCCATATCATCTTAACGAACGCTAGCCACTTCAGCAGGTTCTCAATGAGGCTGTAAGTGAGAAGCACGCCGAAGAAATACTCCTCAGCGAGGTCCTTTCCCAGGATCGCATTGACTCGGGCGGCTACGGCATTGATGACCTCCGAGACGCGGGGGCCCTGTATAGGCTCCGCTCGACTCGGCTCCGGATGCTTCGTCTCCTCATTGACCATCAGCGCCGAGTTACGGCGCGCATCCGCGCGGCGCTAAAGATTTCTCTCACCATTCGCTCCGCCGACCGGTGCCGTCGAGCGGCCCCTATGAGACGGTTCTCCGCTGTCGTCAGATCAAACACCATGCTAAGGTGGAGCGGTCCCGTCTCCCTCATTGGTCGTCTTCCCAAATTAAGGCCGCTCCGTACCGCTCTACACGGTAGCGCGTCTTCGTCATCGCGCCGGACGCGTGCTCGCGGTTCACGACGGCAATCGTGCCGTCGGCCGAAATCGCGATCTTCGCGCCGCTGTACAGCTCCCTCATGTCCCCCAGAAGATGGAGGACGGCGCGGAGCGCATCCATCAACGCAGCCTCATCTCCTGAGCCGCCTGGCAGGACGACCAACCCCGGGTTCCGGTGAGGCGGGAACGCGCGGTCGTCGAGAAAGCCGGCATCATGCGTGAGGAGGATCCGATCGTCGCGGTAGGCGTAGCCGAGGATATCCTCATCCGCATGCCCTGATAGGCCGACCTCTCTCACGTCTTTGACATTCCACCCTGCCTCGCGAAGCAGCAGCGTCACCCCAATCCCCAGGCTCTCGTCCACCAGGAACCTCGCCTTCTTCCTGAACGTGCGGGAGAGCGCCGTGGCTTCAGCCTTGCTCGGCTCGGGGAGAGGCTTCCAGGGCATCCTGAGCTACCTCGTGGAGTGCCGCTCGTGGAAACTTGCCTAGGAGGCAGCCGTGCGGTGGGGGTCGCGAGCCCCCGGTGCGTGATGTTCGCGCGCGCCTCGCTTGCCAGCTGAGCTATTCGGGTACTGCAACCTGAAACTCATCCGGCCGCAGGCGGATCGCTTTATGATAGTCGATCGCATTGAACTCGATGGCGAAGGGCGACAGGTAGTGCTTGAGCAGCGGTGGCTTGGGCCCCATCACAACGTGCGGGGCAAACAACCCCGGGCCCGCAGCGCCCGTCTGTGCGTAATCGGTGCATTGCAGGAGGATCACCGGCGCGTTGCTCACCCCCTGCTTCAATAGACTCACGACGCGGTGATACCCGTTCCGAAGGATCATCCGCCCTCCGAACTCGGCAACTTGGACGAAGGGCGAACCCAGGGTGAGGTCGACCGTCACGCGCAGGGGGCCCCCGTCCGACGCTTGGACCTCCATCGTCGAGACACGCAGGTTCGGACCCGGGGCGGACAGCACAAATCCCGACTGATCTCGTCCCACGTTGACAGCGACCTTGGGCGGTGTCGTTGGGAGCGTAATCGTAGCGACGTCTTCAAGCGTTCCGGCGGCCGGCACGTTGAATGTGGCGCAGTATCGCTTGTCCACCGTAAACTGAAAGGCAACGAGCTGGCCAAGCGAAATAACGACGACCCGATGTGGCAGACCCTCCACGGTGGACCGAAACGCGTCCGTTTGCGAGAGCTCGCGCACTCGATCGGCGAGTTGGGCGGGCGTCTCTACGATCTCGGGGCGCTCGGCATCGGTCCATTCTGAGGACTGCTCGAGTAGCCGCCGGCCGCGCTTCCAGTCGTCGATTCGCTGTTCGATCTCCCCCGCCGTGTGGACGCCGCGCCCGGCTAGAAGCTGCCGGACCTCTTGTTCCTGAAAAAAGGCCGCTAGCATCAGCGATGGGCGTACCCGAGGCTTCTTCACCATGAACTAGCTCCCGCGACTTGAGGACGGCTTCCGCTACTTGACAATCGAGATCATATCGTACACATTTAGTACGATTTTCGTACCAAAATAACCCACCTGCCGTATCTCGTCAAGGAGGCGCAAATGCCGCAGGATCGCACCAGGCTGGCGGAGCGTCTTCGCGAGGCCCGCACCGAGGCCGGCCTTACCCAGGATCAGGTCGCCGATTGGTTGGGGGTTCGGCGCCCAGCCATCGCTGAGATCGAGGCCGGGAAGCGGGCGGTGAAGAGTACGGAGTTGGTCCGCCTAGCCGAACTCTACGGCAAGAGTCTGCGGTGGTTGATACAGGGCGATGAGAGCGCGGAGGAACGGGTTGCCGCCGCGCTATTCCGTGCCCAGGAACCAACCACCCCCCTGCTTCGGCGCGAGGTCGCGAAGCTGGCGCGACGCTGTCGCCTGATCTCCGAGCTCGAGGAGAAGCTCGACCTCCGTCGCCACCACGACATTCTGCCACAGTATGCGAACGAGCGAGCGCTTCATGACTTCAGCGCCGCGATGCAACACGGCACCCAGGTCGCCTATCAGGAGAGGGCAAGGCTGCATATCGGCGTCGCAGCGCCGATCCGCGACGCTTGGGGAGTGATCGAAGATGCCGGACTGCACGTCTTCCCGCTCCGGCTAGGCGCTGACCGTGAGATCGACGGCGTTTTCACTCGGCTCACGGATGCCCAAGCCTGCGTCGGCGTAAACGTGGACAAGTGGGTATTCCGGCAAGTGTTCACAGTCGTCCACGAGTATGGGCACGCGTTGATGGACGGGGACATCCCAGCCGAAGCCTGTGTGACAGTCCGGGGTTGGGACCTAAGCCGCTCCCGGACGACCTACCAAAACCGCGAACTGCGCGCCAATCAGTTCGCGGCGGTCTTTCTCGTGCCCCGCGAAGCGCTTCAGCGGTACCTGCATTCCCGCGAGAAGCTGGTGCAAGGTCGCGCGCGGGCGCTAACGCCTATTGACGTCGTCCGCGCGCAAGATCACTTCGGTGTGAGTGCGGAGATGCTCCTCTGGCGGCTGCGGAACGAAGGATTAATCGACGCTGCTGAGCGCAAGCAGCTGGCCGAGGCTATCAACCGGACCGGAGTCCTGACCATCGCGCGAGCGCTGGGCTACGAGTGGCGAGACCGAGCGCAGCCCTTCAGCCGGATCCAGGAACTCGCCTTAAAGGGCTATGCCAAAGGATTCGTAAGTCTTGGGGTCGTGGCCGATCTGTTCGACCGCCAGAAGGATGAGATGTACGATCTCCTGGCGGCTTGGGGCGTGAAGCAGGAATTCGCGCCTGACGACGCGCTCGTAGGCACGGGCAGCTGAGTTGACGCCACGGCCGGTCGTCGCGGATTCATCGTTCCTGTTGTCCTTTGGCAAAGCTGGAAAGCTCGACCTTCTCGCTAAGACACCCCAGTTTCAGTGGCGGATGACACCGATCGTGCGAGGAGAACTCCGGACCGCGCCAACCCGTGATGCCGTCGAACAACTGGTTCTGGCCGGGGTGATCTCGCCGATCGAACTCGACTCCGACGACGAACCTGCCCTTATCCTATTGGCGGAGTGGTCCGAAGTCGTCGATCCAGGAGAGGCCGAAAGCATCGCTGTGGCGCTTGCCAGCGGCTGGCTCGTCGCGATTGAAGACCTGAACGCGCGGCGACTCCTGGAACGGCGCGTTGGCCCGGGGCACTGGATCAACTGTGCCGACGTCCTCGTCGCTGCGGTTCAGGCTGGCGGACTCAGTTTGCGAGACGCCGACGAGATATTCCAGAGTCTGGATGTCTTCCACGCGTACTCCAAGCGCGGTATCTCGACCCTTGCCCACCTTTCGCCAAGGCTCAAGGGGTAACCGCTGCCTCAGAGCTCTCCCCGGCACGCAAAGGTGTTTTGTAGACGAGCCTATGCATGCTCTGCACTGGAACGCTTATGGTATCTGGTCGTGCAAGCAAGTGGAGCGATATCGGTGCACGCGCTGGTGCGCGTGCAATGCCCCGATATCGCTCCAGACCCCATTCGCGCCCTAGCGGGCGCTCAAGGGGGCCGGTCCGTCGACCCCGAGTCTCCGGCGGCGCGCATTTGACGCGCCGTTGATTCCCGGCTGCTCAGTCGCGACACGCTTCCCCCAATTCGGGACTACTTACTAGTAGGAGGCCCAGTGATCCGCTCCGCGGCGAGAACGCTCGGCCGCGAGCGGAGGTAGGTGTCTATAGGAGGGGACGATCCGCCTGTCGCCCTCCCTACTGGCGAGGCCCGAATGCCTGAGCGCCGTACCGCTGCCAAGCTCATTCGCTTCCACGCCGAGGAGCTCGCCCGCATCACCGAGCGGGCTCGAGCCTGCGGGCGGACGCCGGCGCGCTTCATCCGCGAGACGGCTCTCGGCGCGGTCCCGAAGCCTCGCCATCACGCGGCCACCGACGCCCTCCTCCGCAGCCTCGCCCGAATCGGTCGCTGCCTCGACAGGCTCGCCCACGTCGCCCAAGCTAACCAGCATGCTGCGCTCGCCGAGCAGGCCCGCGCCGCCCTCGACCTATACAGAGCACTCGTCCGCCAGACAGTGCAGGACGACGGAGTCGGGTCCGGAGCTGACCTACCACCTAGCAACCCGGTCACGATGTATCATGAGGGAGCCTGCCAGTGAAGCCTCGGGGCGTCCTGCCGTTTCGCAATGCGTCTCAAGCGCGCGGGCCACTCCTCACCCCCCAGGCGGTCGCCGACCTCATCGGTGGCGCTAGCGAAGCCTGGGTGAGGCGGAACGTGCCAGGGAAGCTCCGTCTCGGCCAGCGTACAGTGCGGTGGTATCGGCAGGACGTGCTGGACTGGATCGAAACTCGCTTGGTGACCTCCATGGAGGTGCCATGAAACGGAGACATGAGCGTCTCAGCTTCCGCGTGGATCGGGTGTTCCCGAGTGTAGGACGGATTAACCTGGTGAGCGGCGCCGCTACCCCCGCTGAGCACACCAAGCGCGACGCGCTGCTCACGGAGCTCTACGACACCGGCCGGTTGGAGCTGTTGCGCGCAATCAAGGCGCATCGGCTGACGATCAACGAGGTTTATTCGGCGCAGCGCGCCGGCCGGCTGGGCTTCGTCGCAGCCGACGTCGCGCTCCAACGGAACCTCTGGGAGGCGCTCGACCAATGGCTGCCAGCGTCCGGCCGCGCCCCGGCCACTCGTCGACGGCACGGAATCTCTGTGCGTGCCTTGCAGCGGAGCGACACCCTGAGCTCAGGCGCGAGTGTTCGGGATCTCGCTGCAGTGAACTGGAAGGCCGTGTACAACCGGTGGGACACGGGGCCCGCGGGCTGGAACCGGATGCGCGCAGCGATCAGCCTGTTCCTGTCCATGACGCTCGGCAAGCTGCATCCGTTCCGCCTGGAGGTGATCGGCGCAATGCCACACCCGCAGGAATCGCCGGGTCCCGTACCCGACCTCACGGTCGATGCGTTTTGGTCTATCGTGCGCCGCGTGCCGGAGCCGCTGCGGCCCGCCTACGTGCTCCTTGCAGCGACGGGGCTGCGTCCTGGCGAGTACGTACGCCTGCAGCCAGTGGACCTGCTCCCGCTCACGAAGGCCATCCGCGTACCAGGCACCAAGACGGCTGGTAGTGCCGACGTGGTGCGCGTTGCCGATGAGTTGTGGCCCTGGGTCGTCGCGGCCGTGCCGTGCGCGGTGGGCTACCAGGTCTTGCTCAAGCGGTGGAAGCGCGCTTGCGGCGCCGAGGGGCATCCCGGACTCACACTCTACTCGCTGCGGCACTTCTTCGCGCAGCAGCTGGCCGAGGCCGGCGCACCAGAGTCACGGATTCAGCAGAGCCTGCGCCACCGCTCGCCCGCGATGACGCGGCGCTACACACGCATGGTGGACAAAGGGGAAAACGCGAAGGTGGTCGGCGCGCTGCTCGCGCCACCCGAGCACCTGCGCGCTGTGGAGGGGGCGGCAGGGAACTAAAGACGGCCGGAACCGTCAACTCGAAGGCCTTGTTGGGCAAACCACCAGTGGTCAATTGGCAAAGGGTCGCTCAGCCAAGACATGTTCGACTGAGAATGCATAGCCGATGCCGACGTTCGCCGATCGGAGAATCTCGCTTGCGAGGGCCTTCAACTGGTTCTGACCCGCAATGAGTGCTGCTACGGGGTCTACGTTCCCGATCCCGATGATGCCCCGAGCCTGCTGCAAGGCTGCTAGGTTCTGATCGAAGGCCGCAAGTAGCTGGTCGAACATTCTAGAAAGCCCTGTCCCCTTCCGGGTCACGATGCCAAGTACCTCACCGGTCGAGGGATCCAGCAGGGGGCCACCCGAGTTGCTTTGGTTGACGCTGGCATCGACCTGAATGATCGAAGCACGGCCACCGCTGTAGAAGGACGAAATGATGCCCGCGTGGCATGTCAGATTGCGGTGTTCAAGCGGGAAGCCGAGAAGGGCGATCGGATCGCCGACGCGGTAGCCAGTAGGCCGCTTGAGTGTGAGGTCGTACAATCCTGCAGCGCGCAGCTGAGGAACGTCTAAGATGGCGAAATCCAACGCGTTCTCTGGCGAGCCGCTTACAAGAGCTCTCTGGAAATCGGCGTAGGGGAGGGAAACCTCGCGGCGGCTAGTCGGATTAGCGTCTGGCTGCCAGCCTAGCGTTACGGTCGCGTTCTTCGGGCCAGAAAACACGTGGTGATTCGTCACGAGGTGGTGCTTGGCCATGAAGCCTGTACCGGAGGCGACACGTTCCGCGCCCATCGAGTACTCGATGTGCACGACCCCCGAGCGCACGCGCCCGACCACATCAGCCAGGGACATTGAGCCGGTGCTATACCTGACTAGCGATTAAGAGTGACCAGCCTAGCGGAGAGCCCCACGCCCCGCGATCTACCCCGCGACGGTTCCCGGCGGTCGTTCTAGGCGCGCGGCTAAGTCGATGTCCTCCAAAGAGGCGCCGGTCGGAATCGAACCGACGAATAGAGGTTTTGCAGACCTCTGCCTTACCACTTGGCTACGGCGCCAAACTCGTTATGCGGCAACGAACTTCAATGCTTTTCCGGGCCCCGGCGGCCGACCTCTCCAAACCTCTGCCTAGGCGCTTGGCTACCTCCGCCGAGGGCTAGGAAAATGCCCACAACTCGGGAGTTTCTCAACCCACCGCCGAGCGTGTCGCGTCTGCCGACGGCGACTGCTGGCAATTTTGTTGGCACTGCAGGTCATTCACGCCCCGTAGCCTGCTGCGCGGTCGGAAGCAAGCGTCGCGCCTACCTATTCACCGGCCGCGCGCGCCAGCGTCTCCACCACGGCGATGTTTGGCAACAGCCCTTGGGGCACACCGTGCCGCTCTTGCAGGTACGCGGGACTATTGTAGGAGAGCCATGCCCTTCCCTGTGCATCCTCCGACACCAGGATTTTCAGCGGCAGGTCGATGGCGACGCTCGGCGCGGCAAGCATCAGCGGCGTGCCGGCCTTCGGGGTGCCGAAGATCAGGAGCTTGGTCGGCGGCATCGTGATTCCGACCTTCGCCGCTTCCCCGCTGTGGTCCACCAGCGCGAACAGCGTGACGCCCTTGGCGAGCAGCAGGGCGGTCAGCCTCTCCACGGTCTGCTCGACGGAGTGTTGGCTCCGGGCGTCGATAATCCCATTATCCGTGTGTGGCGTCATTGTGGAACCGCCCCCGGTCGTCAGTCGAGCTGCGTCTGCACCACCGGCCCGGGCTGAGCCGGCGTGCCCGCCGCGATCACCAGGTAGCGGCGCTCCGCAGGCGTTG